>JADGMW010000065.1_pt3 | contig 91792 bp, 82 predicted proteins | sample 8641801 | NCBI WGS metagenome assembly JADGMW01 (sample SAMN16272018, study PRJNA661076) | feces metagenome | isolation source: fecal sample from diarrhoea affected cattle A | host: Bos taurus | place: South Africa: Lokaleng Village, Mahikeng | collected 2019-09
CCGGTCACGGTCAGGGCAGCGACTCGATGAGCGCTTCGACCTCGACGCGCGGACCGGTGAAGAAGGGTGTTTCCTCGCGCACGTGCATCCGGGCTTCGGTCGCACGCAGGTCGCGCATCAGATCGACGATCCGGTCGAGTTCGGGTGCCTCGAAGGCGAGGATCCACTCGTAGTCGCCGAGTGCGAACGAGGGCACGGTGTTCGCGCGGACGTCGGGGTAGCCGCGTCCTGCCTTGCCGTGATCGGCGAGCATGGTCCGGCGCTCGGCGTCGGGCAGCAGGTACCACTCGTAGGAGCGGACGAACGGGTAGACGCAGACGTATGCGCCCGGCTCCTCACCGGCGATGAACGCCGGCACGTGGCTCTTGTTGAACTCTGCGGGGCGGTGCAGCGCGACATTCGACCACACCGGCGCGCTGGCCCGGCCCAGGTCCGTGGTGCGCCGGAAATCGGCGTAGAGCTTCTGGAGGTCTTCGAGCCGCTCGGCGTGCGACCAGATCATGAAGTCGGCATCCGCGCGGGTGCCGGCGACGTTGTAGATGCCGCGGACCGTGACGTCGGTGTCGTCGAACTGGGCGAAGAACTCCTTCGCGTTCTTGATCGCCGCTGCGCGGTCGTCGTCGAGAACGCCCGGCTGCACCTGGAAGACGGACCACATGGTGTAGCGGAGGGTGGAATTGAGTTTGTCGTAATCGAGACGTGCCATACCGTTCATCCTGCCATTCGTGCGGCGAGTCGTGCCGCCGCGGTGGTTCCCGACGCGACGCATGCGGGGACGCCGACACCGTGCAGCATCGCGCCGGCGATTTCGAGTCCGTCGACTTCCGCGACTGCGGCGTCGAGCGCGCCGACGACATCGTTGTGCCCGGACCGATACTGCGGAAGCCCCCCGTGCCAGCGCTGCACGTAGGAGGCCACCGGCTCGTCCTCGACTCCGGTCACGGCGGCGAGGTCGGCGCGGGCGAGGGTGACGAGTTGCTCGTCGGAGGCGGAGAGCAGCGCGTCGTCGCCGTAGCGCCCGAACGACGCCCGGGCGAGCGCGACGTCACGCTGCGCGAGATGTGGCCACTTCCGGCTCGACAGGGTGAACGCCTTCGCGGCGAGTTCTTCTCCGGTCGCCACCAGAATCCCGGAGTTCTGCGGCAACGCCGAACCGCCGGGGAGAGCGAGAGCGACGACGACCGACGACGCGAGGGGTATCTCTGCCGCAAGGTCCGCGGCCGTCGGCACCGCCTCGGCCAGAAGCGCGGCGACCTCGGTGGCGGGTACCGCCAGCACAACTCCGTCGACCTCGCCGACGGGGTCGAGCGACCATCGTCCGTTGCTGCGGCGCAGCCCGCCCGCGGTGGTCTCCAGGTGGATCTCGGGCGCGGCCGCACGCTCGAGCGCTGCGAGCAGCACCCCGTAGCCGTCGCGCAGAGTGCCGAAGACGGGGCTGTGCGACGGTGCCGGGAGCGCCGCCGCGACCGCGGCGGTCAGGCTCGTCGCACCGGCGTCGAGTGCCGCGGCGAGCGCCGGGACGGTGGCGCGGACACCGGCGGTGTCGGACAGTCCCGAGTAGACCCCGCCCAGGAGCGGGTCGACACTGCGGCGGACGACCTGCTCGCCGAAACGCGAGCCGACGAGCGCGGCAACCGACATGTCGCCGGTCCGATCCCAGTTGAGCGGCACGCCCGGTTCGTCGCTGATGCGCTGCAGCGTCTCGTCGTCGACGAGTCCTTCGACGGAACGGGCGTCGGCGGGGATACCCATGAGCGTCCCCGCGGGCAGCGGCCGAAGCCGGCCCCCGGCATAGAGCAGTGGCCGCGCGCCCGACGGATGGACGATCTGGTCGCTCAGGCCCAGTTCGTCGAGCAGGGCGGGAACCTCGGGCCGACGCGCGATGAAGGCTTCGGCGCCCACGTCGACGGGCCCGTTCGCCAGGTCCACGGTGTGCAGTTTGCCGCCGAGTCGCGGGGACCGTTCGAGTACGACGATTCGGGCATCGGGGCCGAGTGCGCCGCGCAAGCGGTAGGCGGCGACGAGGCCGCTGATGCCACCACCGACGACGGCGACGACAGGGTCGGTCACAACGAATGCACCAGCTCGACGACGCGGGTGAGCATGTCGGGATCGGTGTCGGGCAGCACACCGTGGCCGAGGTTGAAGATGTGGCCTGTCGCACCGGCCGCGAGTGCGCGGTCCGCTTCGGCGACCACGCGCCGGACCTCGCGTTCGATGACGTCCCAGCCGGCGAACAGGATGGCGGGATCGAGGTTGCCCTGCAGCGCCTTACCCGGCCCGACCCGCTGCGCCGCCACATCGAGCGGGATGCGCCAGTCGACTCCGACGACGTCGGCTCCGGCCTCGCCCATCGCGCCGAGCAATTCGCCTGTGCCCACACCGAAATGGATCCGCGGTACCTGGGCGGCAGCGAGTTCTGCGAACACGCGCTCGGAGTGCGGGAGCACGTATTCGCGGTAGTCGGACAACGGGAGCGCCCCGGCCCACGAGTCGAACAGCTGGATCGCGTCGACGCCGGCTGCCAGCTGGGCGCGCAGGAAGGTGATGGCCATGTCGGTCAGACGCCCGAGCAGCGAGTGCCAGGTTGCCGGATCGGAGTGCATGAGCGCCTTGGTGCGCTCGTGGTTGCGGCTCGGGCCACCTTCGACCAGGTAGGACGCGAGCGTGAAGGGGGCTCCCGCGAAACCGATCAGCGGAGTGGTGCCCAGTTCCTTGGTCAGCAACGTTACGGCGCGAGCGACCGCGCCCACTTCCTCGGCTTCGAGGTGCGGAAGGGCGGCGACATCGGCAGCGGTGCGCACCGGGTCGGCGACGACCGGCCCGGTTCCGGCGACGATGTCGAGATCGATTCCCGCAGCCTTGAGCGGAACCACGATGTCGGAGAACAGAATTGCGGCATCGACCTTGTGCCGGCGTACCGGCTGCATCGTGATCTCGCAGACGAGTTCGGGGTCGAAGCACGATTCGAGCATGCCGACGCCCGCGCGGATCTCCCGGTATTCCGGCAGCGAACGCCCCGCCTGACGCATGAACCACACCGGGCGGTGCGACGGCTGCTTCCCCCGGGCCGCAGCCAGCAACGGAGCCTCCGGCAACGCTCTGCGCGACGGGTACTCCGCGGGCACCGCGGAAGCGACGTTCGTGTTTTCCAAGCCGGTCATCGATCCTCGTTCTTCGGTCTCGTCGGGTTCGGTCGGACCCCGGTTCGAAGCCCATGCTGCCACGCTCACCCGCCCCGCCGGAACCGGCGCGCCTCCCGCGTGCACTGCGTCACCGGCGCTAACGTCCGCTGTCGTGACCACCTCACCCGAGCCGGCCCGCTTCCGCGCGGCCGTCGAATCGATGAAGGCGGCCACCGTCCGCAGCGAGATCGAAGTGGCACCGATCAGACCACCGCAGCGACTGGCACCGCACAGTTTCGCGCTGGGCGCCGAGGTCCTGCACGACGAGTCCGACGGTGTCCCCGAGGAATCCGAAGGCGATGCCTTCGGCCGCCTCATCCTCCTGTACGACCCGAACGGTGACGAAGCCTGGCACGGCACCACTCGGCTCGTCGCGTACATCCAGGCCGACGTCGACGCCTCACTCGCCGCCGACTCGCTGCTTCCGGATGTGGCCTGGAGCTGGCTGGTCGATGCCCTCGAAGCGCACGGCGAGCCGTTGACCGCACTCGGCGGAACCGTGACGGCGACGAGTTCGGTGCGGTTCGGCGACATCGCCGGCCCTCCGCGAGCGCATCAGCTCGAGCTTCGCGCGTCGTGGACTCCTCGCTCCGACGTGCTCGCCCCGCACGTCGAAGCCTTCTGCGATGTCCTCGCATACGCCGCGGGTCTTCCGCCTACCGGCGTAGCGCAACTGCGGTCCTGACGGATACGCCCGATTCGGGCCTCTCGGGAGACGGTCGAGTTCTAGCCTGAGGGGCATGCAGCGCCTCAGTGGTCTCGACGCCGGCTTCCTCTACCTCGAAACCCCCAGCCAGCACCTGCACATCTGCGGGTTGCTCGTCCTCGATCCCTCCACGGTGCCGGACGGATACGACTACCGGGCCGTCCGCCGGGAGTTGGACGCACGCCTCGACGCGGTCCCCGCCTTCCGCATGAAGCTCGCCGACAGCCGCTTCAATCTCGACCATCCGGTCTGGGTCGACGACAAGGACTTCGACCTCGACCGCCATCTGCATCATGTCGCGGTACCGTCTCCGGGCTCGCGGACCGAACTCGCCGACCTGTGCGGCCACATCGCCGCGCAGCCGCTCGACCGTGCGAAGCCCCTGTGGGAGATGTGGGTGGTCGAAGGACTCGACGACGGTTCGATCGCGGTGATCCTCAAGATGCACCACGCGGGCGTGGACGGGGTGTCGGGTGCGGCGATGATCGCTCAGCTGTGCAGCCTCGACCCGGCGGCACCGCGCCCCGACACGATCGCCCCCGGCGTCGGCGGCGGAAACGAGATCTACATGGCGGTCGCCGGCGCGGTGAACGTCGCCCTGCGTCCCCTGCACCTGGCCCGGATACTTCCGTCCGCCGTGACCTCGGTGGCGTCCTGGGTGGCACGAGCGCGCCGTGGAGACGCCATGCCGGCCCCCTTCACCGCGCCGCGGACCCCGTTCAACTCGACGATCACCGGCCACCGGGCCGTGGCGTTCGCCCAACTCGACCTCGCGGATGTCAAAGCCGTGAAGAACGCGTTCGGCGTCAAGGTCAACGACGTGGTGATGACCCTCGTGGCGAGTGCGCTGCGCAGTTACCTCGCAGGCCGGGGCGAACTCCCCGACAGTCCGCTCGTCGGGATGGTGCCGGTCTCGGTCCACGAGGAGTCCGACCGGCCGGGACGTAACCAGGTGTCGGCGATGTTCGCGGGCCTGCACACCCACATCGAAGATCCGGTCGAGCGCCTGCGCGCACTCGCCGACGCGAACGAGGTGGCCAAGGACCACAACGCCGAGCTGGGCGCGAACATGCTGCAGGACTGGTCGCAGTTCATGGGAGCTGCGGTGTTCGGCGCAGCCATGCGCACGTACGCCGCATTGCGGCTCGCCGACAAACACCCCGCGATCCACAACCTGGTCATCTCCAACGTGCCCGGTCCCCCGCAGGCGCTCTACTTCCTCGGAGCGCACGTGACCGCGCTGTACCCGTTCGGCCCGCTCTTCCACGGAGCCGGACTCAACATCACGGTGATCTCGCTCGAAGACAAACTCGACGTCGGCCTCATCACCTGCCCGGAACTGGTCCCGGACCTGTGGGTACTGACCGACTGTCTGGCGCCGGCGCTCGACGAGTTGCTGGCCGCCGCGGAGCAGGCCCGGTCATCGGACGACGAGGACTCGAGCATCGACGGCGTGAGCCGATGAGCGCCCGTTCTGCGCGCGGCACAATCTCGCTTTCCCAGGACAGCCGCTAGAGTCACGCCCATGTCTGCAGGCCAGGACCACGAGACGGTAGTGCCCGAGCACAGCTCTCCCACTGGCGGTGATTCCCCGAACGAGCACCCGCCCGCGGCGACGGTGCCGCTCCTCGAGCCGCGGGAGGGCGTACCCGAGGTGGTCACCACCGCCGCGGGTGTCGCCGAGGCGGCTGCGCTGCTCGCCCGCGGGCACGGACCGCTGGCCGTCGACGCGGAACGGGCCTCCGGCTACCGCTACTCCGCCCGGGCCTATCTCGTCCAGTTGCGGCGCAACGGCGCCGGCACCGTGCTTCTCGACCCGATCCCCACGGCAGCCGACCTCGCGCCGCTCGCGGAAGTGATCAACGACCTCGAGTGGGTGCTGCATTCGGCCGACCAGGATCTTCCGGGCCTGGCAGAACTGGGCCTGCACCCCGCTGTGCTGTACGACACCGAACTGGCGGGCCGGCTCGCCGGGTTCCCGCGGGTCGGGCTCGCTGCGATCGTCGCCGACACGCTGGGGTTCGAACTGAGGAAGGGGCACGGGGCCGCGGACTGGTCGACGCGTCCGCTGCCCGACTCCTGGCTGAACTACGCGGCGCTCGACGTGGAAATCCTCGTCGAACTCCGCGACGCGATGGCCGAGGAACTCGAACGGCAGAACAAGACGGAGTGGGCCGCGCAGGAGTTCGAACACATCCGGCTGGCCGGACCACCCGCACCGAAGCCCGAACGCTGGCGGCGAACGTCGAAGATCCACACGCTCAAAGACCCGCGCCGTCTCGCGATCGTGCGCGAGTTGTGGATCACCCGGGACGAGATCGCCGCGAACCGCGATATCGCGCCGGGCCGCATCCTTCCGGATTCGGCGATCATTGCGGCGGCGGAGGCCGCGCCGGCCACCCTCACCGACCTGCGCGCCCTCCCGGTCTTCGGTGGACCTCGTCAGCGGCGGTCGTCGCGGCTGTGGTTGTCGGCGATCGATCGTGCCCGCGCCCTGCCCACGTCGGAACTGCCTCCGGTCACCCCGCCGTTCACCGGTCCTCCGCCCGTGGGCCGGTGGGCCCGGCACCATCCCGAGGCTGCCGCACGACTGACGGCCGCGCGCGCCGAACTCGCAGCGCTGAGCGAGGAGGTGTCGGTTCCCGTCGAGAATCTGGTGAGCCCCGAACTCGTTCGGCGCCTGTGCTGGGACTGGGACGTCACGCCCGGGTCGGATGCCGAGGCCTACATCGAGGAGAAGTTCGCGGCCGGAGGTGCCCGGCCGTGGCAGCGGGCGCTGACGGCACCGCGGCTGGCGAAAGCTCTCGCGCCGGCGGAGTAGCGACCGGTCAGGACGGATCTGCTCCTCGTGCGAGAGCGTCGCGCACGAAGTGTCCGAGGTGCCGGGCCGCAGCGGCCGCCTCGGGGACGAGCGGGTGGAATGCGTGCCACACGTGTACCTGTCCGGGCCAGATCTGCAGTTCGTGGGGCACGCCCGCCGCGGCGAGAGCCTCCTCGAGGGCCTGCGTGTCGCCGGTGATCGCTTCGGTTTCCCCGCCCTGAACGAAAAACGGCGGCCAGTGCGACCCGGGAGTCGCGGCGAGCAGATCGAGGCGAGGATCGGCCGGGTCACCGTCCGGGGCGTAGGCGCGCCGCGCACGGTCTGCGAACTTCACCGACAGGAACGGATCACGCCGGGCCGCTTCACGTTCCCAGCCGGTGCGGAGCCACAGGTCCAGCCACGGAGAGACGAGTGCGACCCCGGCGGGCAGATCTGCGCCTTCCCGGTCGAGTTCGACGACGAGTCCGTAGGCGAGGTGGCCGCCGGCGGAATCTCCGGCGATCACGATGTCGCGGGCAGCGTAGCCACGTATCCGGAGGTGGTCGAACCCGGCGCGGACGTCGTCGGGCGCTGCCGGGAACGGTGCTTCCGGTGCGCGACGGTAATCGGGCAGGAATGCGGGGACTCCTGCGGCACGGGCGATTCGGGCGGCGACGCCGATGTGCGACGCGGACGACCCCATCACGAAGCCTCCCCCGTGCAGGTAGTAGAGAACGTGCGGCGAGTCGCCGGTCCCGGGCGGGACCACCCATCGGCCGGGGATCGGTCCGGTGCGGTCGCGCGCGACGCGTGTGCCCCGCGCGAGGTCGAGGCGACCGGCGACCGACAATCCGAGACGCAGACCGCCGAGCGGCACCGGGCCGAGCGGGACGACGTCCGCGAGGATCCGGGCGCTCACGGCGAGGACGGCCGCGAGGGCCCGGCTACGGCGGCTCCCGCGCCCGGGAGGCACTACGGCGACGGTGGCGCGCCCCTCGTCGCCACGGCCGCTTACCGGCCCGACGGGCACACGGGTCACGCCGGCGCCCCGTCCGCCGTGGCCGAACGTGCCCCGAACCGGCGACGCGCGTCGCGCAGGACGAGCGACGCGGGAAGGTGGCGCACCCGGAGCGGAAGTGCCCGGTACAGCGGCGCGGCGACCCGCATGGCGCGGTCGAACCTGCGCTGCTGAGGGTCCGTCCAGAGGAGGCCGTAGGCGTCGCGGATGCGGGCATCGAGAAGACCGACGGTGAGGAAGCGGGCGGGTGACATACCCGCGCGGATGTACCACGGCGCGTGCCCGCCGCGTAGCAGTGCGTGCGCGTAGGCACGGACGGTGTCGTCGACGACGAGATCTGCGACGACGCTGTCCCAGTAGTCCTCGAATCCCGCGAGGTCGGCCGGCCACAACTCGGCCGGAACCTGGAGCGCGGTGCCGTAGACCGCGAACTCCCGGTACATCCGCTCGGCCTCCGACCGGGCGAGAGGCCCGAAGAAGCGTTCGTAGATGTCGCGGCCACCGTGGAACATGACCGCCGCGATCCACAACTGCAACTTCGGGTCGAAGGCGTTGTATCCCTCTGCCCGGACGGGCGCATGAGCACGGTTGACGAACCGGACCACCGCGCGCCGCTCCTCGTCGCTGCCGAACGCCACAAGATAGATGTACGCGCTCGTGTTCCGGAAACGAGCAATCGGGTGCGTGAGGGCCTTGCTGTGCTCGGCTACTCCGCGCCCGACCGGGGCAAGTGCAATCTCCGTGAGGAAGCGTCGAGGGGAACTGAGCAGGAACACTGCCTCACCTACCACGCCCTGCACCGTGGGGTCGGGCCGACGTCGCATCATGGAGTGCAATGTATCCGCAGATCAAGCGGTGTCAAGAGGAACGAGCCCGATGGCGATGCCTATGCGCCGCGTCGCCGGTTGGTGGGAATGCTCGTTAACTTGCCGAGGGGTGACGCGTGCATCCGGCGGCACCACGTCAGACGGCGCGTACGGGCACCGCGGGGAGCGAGAACACACTGCTCACAGGCGTGCGCCGGGGTGACCCGCATGCCGGCGCGAAATCGCAGGTATTAAGTTACTCACCGGTAATGACAATGTAGGCTTGTCCGCGAGGCCGGTCGCCGTCTGGCGATCGAGCACTCCTCGCCACGGCACGTGTCGGCGAGTAATCGCTCCATCAGGAGGAATCCGCGTGGCTCCCACCACCTCAACACAACGCAACGTCGTCTTCGTCGACGGAATCCGGACTCCGTTCGGTAAGGCCGGCCCCAAGGGCATGTACGCCGAGACCCGTGCCGACGACCTCGTCGTGAAGGCGATCCGTGAACTGCTGCGCCGCAATCCGCAGCTCGACCCCTCCCGTGTCGACGAGGTCGCAGTCGCGGCCACCACACAGACCGGCGACCAGGGCCTGACCATCGGCCGGACATCCGCGATTCTCGCGGGCCTGCCGGAAACCGTGCCCGGCTTCGCCATCGACCGCATGTGCGCAGGCGCCATGACGGCCGTGACCACCACGGCATCCGGGATCGGCTTCGGTCAGTACGACGTCGTCATCGCCGGTGGTGTCGAGCACATGGGCCGCCACCCGATGGGTGAGGGCGCCGACCCCAACCCGCGTTTCCTCGCCGACAAGCTGGTCGATCCGAGCGCGCTCGTCATGGGCAACACCGCCGAGAACCTGCACGACCGGTTCCCGAGCATCACCAAGGACCGCACCGACGCCTACGCGGTCAACAGCCAGAACAAGTACGACGCCGCCAAGAAGGCCGGCTGGATCGCCGACACGCTGGTTCCCGTCGCGACCCGCTCCGCCACCGGCTGGGGCCTCGCCACCGAGGACGAGCCGCCCCGCCCGGGCACCACGATCGAAGATCTCGCAAAGCTCAAGACGCCGTTCCGCCCCGCCGGCCGTATCACCGCGGGCAACGCAGCGGGTCTCAACGACGGCGCGACCGCCGCGATTCTCGCGGGCGAGGACACCGCGCGTGAGCTCGGTCTGCCCGTCGGCATGCGCATGGTCGGCTTCTCCTTCCAGGGCGTCGATCCCGCGGTCATGGGCATCGGCCCAGTCCCGGCGACCGAGAAGCTGCTCGCCCGCACCGGCCTGAGCATCGAGGACATCGGTCTGTTCGAGATCAACGAGGCGTTCGCCGTGCAGGTGCTCGCGTTCCTCGAGCACTTCGGCATCGACGACGACGACCCGCGCGTCAACCAGTGGGGCGGTGCGATCGCGTGCGGCCACCCGCTCGCCTCGTCGGGCGTCCGCCTGATGACCCAGCTGTCGCACCAGTTCGCGCAGCATCCCGAGGTCCGCTACGGCCTGACGACCATGTGCATCGGTCTCGGCATGGGCGGCACCGTGATCTGGGAGAACCCGAACCACGCCGATTACGAATCCGGAGCCGCATAACCATGACATCGGACACCGCACACGGGGCGACCGACGCGACGGGGATCGCGTCTGCGTTCGCCGACGAGGTCGTCACCCACGCGTACACCAAGCTGCTTTCCGTCCCCGGCATCGAGGGACCGGTAGCCCTGATCACGCTGGACAACGGCTTCGACCACACCAAGCCGAACTCGTTCGGTCCCGCGGGACTGCTCGCCTTCGACAAGGCGCTGGACGAGGCGTTCGCCGCCAACCCGGCCGCGATCGCCGTCACCGGCAAGCCGTTCATCTTCGCAGCGGGCGCCGATCTCAAGGGCGTTCCCGCCGTCACGCGCCGTGAACAGGGCGTGGAGCTCGGAACCCTGGGACACAACGTGTTCCGCCGTCTGCGCGACACGACGATCCCGACCTTCGCCTTCGTCAACGGTCTGGCGCTCGGCGGCGGACTCGAGGTCGGACTGCACACGCACTACCGCACGGTCGCCGACAACGTTCCGGCGCTCGGCCTGCCCGAGACGATGCTCGGCCTGGTCCCCGGTTGGGGTGGCACACAGCTTCTCCCGAACATCGTCGGCCCCGACAACGCCGTCACCCTGATTCTCGAGAATCCGCTGAACAACGGCCGCACCATCAAGGCCAAGCAGGCCGAGGCGCTCGGTTACGCCGACGTCGTGCTGGCATCGGCCGATTTCCTCGAGCAGTCGCTCGCGTGGGCGTCGAAGGTGCTCGCGGGCGAGATCGTGCCGGCGCGTCCGGAGATCGACCGCGGGGCCGGCTGGGATGCCGCCATGGCACGCGCCAAGGCCCTCGTCGCCGGAAAGACCCGCGGCTTCTCCCCCGCCGCCGAGCGTGCGATCGAGCTCCTCGAACTCGCCCGCACCACCGACATCTCCGATCCCGAGTCGCTGAGCAAGGGCTTCGACGCCGAGACCGAGGCGCTCGCCGACCTGCTGATGTCCGACGAACTGCGTGCGGGTCTGTACGCATTCGATCTGGTCAACAAGCGCGCCAAGCGCCCCGCCGGCGCTCCGGACAAGTCCCTCGCCCGCAAGATCAGCGGCGTCGGCATCGTGGGCGCGGGCCTGATGGCCAGCCAGCTCGCGTTGCTGTTCGTCCGTCAGCTCAAGGTGCCGGTGATCCTGACCGACATCGACCAGGATCGCATCGACAAGGGTGTCGGCTACGTCCACACCGAGATCGACAAGCTGCAGGGCAAGGGCCGGTTGTCGCCCGACGCCGCGAACCGCCTCAAGGCGCTCGTCACCGGTTCGCTCGACAAGGCCGCGTTCGCGAAGACCGACTTCGTGATCGAAGCCGTGTTCGAGAACATGGACGTCAAGAAGCAGGTGTTCAGCGAGCTCGAGCAGCACGTCACGCCCGAGACGATCCTCGCCACGAACACCTCGTCGCTGTCGATCACCGAGATGGCGTCGGGCCTTCAGCATCCCGAGCGGGTCGTGGGATTCCACTTCTTCAACCCGGTCGCCGTGCTGCCGCTGCTCGAGGTCATCCGGGGCGAGAAGACCGACGACGCCACGCTGGCAACGGCATTCGCGACGGCCAAGTCGCTGAAGAAGTCCGCCGTGCTGTGCGGCGACAAGCCCGGCTTCGTCTTCAACCGCCTGGTCACCCGCACCCTCGGTGAGGTCATGACCGCTGTGGACGAAGGCACCCCGTTCGAGGTGGCGGACAACGCCGTCGGCGCGCTCGGCATGCCGATGTCGCCGTTCACGTTGCTCGCGCTGGTCGGGCCCGCCGTCGCCCTGCACACCGGGGAGACCCTGCAGGCCGCGTACCCCGACCGCTTCGTGTCGTCGCCCGGTCTCGAGGCGCTGGTGGAAGCCCGTAAGCCCGGCGTGTGGTCGTACGCCGACGGGCAGCAGGTCGTCGATCCCGAGGTCGCCGCACTGTGGCCGCAGGGTGACTCCCCGTCCACCGCGGAGGAGGTGCTCGAGCGCACCCGCCGGGCATTCGCAGAGGAGATCGCGATCATGCTCGACGAAGGTGTCGTCGCAGCACCCGAGGACATCGACCTGTGCCTGATCCTCGGCGGCGGCTTCGCGTTCTGGAACGGCGGCATCACGCCGTACCTGGATCGCACCGGAACGTCGGAGGCCGTCAACGGCAAGCGTTTCCTGGCCCCGGGCGTCGCCGACGTCGCGTAGCACCGGTTGCGCTCGGCGCACCTGAAAAGAAGGCGTGTCGCCCCCTGGGGCGGCACGCCTTTCTTCGTGTGAAGATCGTCCCCCGCAACCTGTCGCGGCGTAGTGTCCCCGATGAGCAATTGCCGTAGCTTTCCGACCGAGCAGCGCCCCCGGGTGGTGCACGACGTCAGCAGGAGCTTTCATGACGCAACCGTCGTCCGCACACGCTGCCAAGGTCATCGCGGTTACCGTCGCCGCTGCAGTGGGCGGATTCCTGTTCGGGTTCGACAGCTCCGTCATCAACGGCGCTGTGGACTCGATCGAGCAGAATTTCGCGCTCAGTTCGTTCGTCACCGGGTTCGCGGTCGCGATCGCGCTGCTCGGCTGCGCGGTAGGTGCCTGGTTCGCGGGCAGGCTCGCCGATCGCTGGGGCCGCAAGCGAGTCATGGTGCTCGGCTCGATCCTGTTCCTGGTCTCGTCGACCGGTTCCGGCCTCGCGTTCAGCGTCCCCGACCTCATGCTCTGGCGGGTTCTGGGCGGACTGGGCATCGGCATCGCGTCGGTCATCGCGCCGACCTACATCTCCGAGATCGCACCGGCCCGGTACCGCGGCGGTCTCGCCTCGCTGCAGCAACTCGCCATCACCCTCGGCATCTTCGCGGCCCTGCTGTCCGACGCGGTGTTGCAGAACGCCGCGGGCGGTGCGTCGAACGACCTGTGGTGGGGACTCGAGGCCTGGCGATGGATGTTCCTCGTCGGAGTCGTCCCCGCTGCGGTCTACGGCATACTCGCGGTGCTGATCCCCGAGTCGCCGCGATACCTGGTGGGGCAGGATCTCGACGAGGAAGCCGCCGAGGTCCTCGCCAACGTGACCGGTGAACTGGAACCGGAAGAACGGGTACGCGAGATCCGGCTGACACTGCGGCGCGATACGAAGGCGTCGTTCGGAGATATCCGGGGCCCGGTCTTCGGGTTGCAATCGATCGTCTGGGTCGGCATCACGATGGCGATCTTCCAGCAGTTCGTCGGCATCAACGCGATCTTCTACTACTCGACGACTCTGTGGCAGTCGGTGGGATTCACCGAGAACGAGTCGTTCACGACCTCGGTGATCACCGCCCTGATCAACGTGGTGATGACCTTCGTGGCGATCCTGTTCGTGGACAAGATCGGCCGGCGACCGCTGCTGATGACCGGTTCCCTCGGGATGTTCGTCAGCCTGTTGCTGGCCGCGATCGCGTTCTCCCAAGCCGAGGGCGGAGGCGACGACGTGTCGCTGCCGGCACCGTGGGGTGCCGTGGCACTCGTCGGCGCGAACGCGTTCGTCATCTTCTTCGCCGCCACCTGGGGACCCATCATGTGGGTCATGCTGGGCGAGATGTTCCCGAACCGAATGCGGGCTGTCGCGCTCGGTATCAGTACGGCCGCGAACTGGATCGCGAATTTCACCGTGACCCTGGCCTTCCCGCCGTTGACATCAGCGGTGGGCCTGTGGTTCCTCTACGGATTGTTCGCGTTCTTCGCGTTGCTGTCGTTCTTCTTCGTCAAGTCGAAGATTCGGGAGACCAAGGGAATGGAACTCGAGGACATGCAGACCTGATCCCCGGGGGGATCAGCCGACCTCCCGCTCGAGTTCCGCTTCCGTGCCCTTCGGGGCAACACCGTTGCCGTTTCCGGCCGACGCAGTGCCGTGTGCGGCCGCCTTGGGAGACGCGACGGTGTGCGGGGTGGCAGCCCATCCCGTCACACGGCGCACGACGTCCTCGACGGTGAGCCCGAGTTCCTGATGGATCTCGGAGCGCGACGCGTGATCGAGGAACCGCTGCGGCACCCCGAGGGCGCGCAGGGGTACGTCGATGTCGCGGTCGCGGAGCGCAGCGGCCACCGCCGACCCCACACCGCCGTGCGTACCGCTGTCCTCGATCGTCACGACGAGCCGGAATGCGCGCGCCAGTTCGGTGATCGATTCGGGGACGGGGAGCACCCACCGCGGATCGACGACCGCGACGCTGATCCCCTGCTCCGCGAGAACCTCGGCGGCGTCGAGTGCGAGTCGCACGAATGCACCCACCGCGACGACGAGCACGTCGCCGGAGCGTTCCTCGGGCATCCGCAGCACGTCGACGATTCCGTCGATGCGTTCGACGGCCGGGATGTCTTTCCCGACCGAGCCTTTCGGAAAGCGCAGCACGGTGGGGCCGTCGGAGACGTCGAGTGCTTCGGCAAGCTCTTCTCTCAAGGTCGCCGCGTCGCGCGGCGCAGCCACGCGAATGCCGGGGACGATGCCCAGGAGGGAGAAGTCCCACATGCCGTTGTGGCTCGCGCCGTCCGATCCGGTCACGCCCGCTCGGTCGAGCACCATCGTGACGGGCTGCTTCAGCAACGCGACATCCATCAGCAACTGGTCGAAGGCGCGGTTGAGGAACGTCGAATACACCGCGACGACGGGATGCAGGCCACCGAGCGCGAGGCCGGCGGCGGACGTCACGGCGTGTTGCTCGGCGATACCGACGTCGAAGGTGCGGTCGGGGAACCGCTCGGCGAATTTCGAGAGTCCGGTCGGGCCGGGCATCGCCGCGGTGATGGCGACGACCTCGTTGCGTCCTTCCGCCTGGGCGATCAGTTCCTCGGAGAACACCGACGTCCAGTCGGGTGAGGACGACGACGATGTGGCCACACCGGTGCGCGGGTCCATGATTCCGGTCGCGTGCATCAGATCGGCCAGATGATTCTCGGCCGGTGCGTACCCGGCGCCCTTACGGGTCACGGCATGGACGATCACGGGGCCGCCGTAGGCCTTGGCGCGACGCAGAGCCGCCTCCATGGCCGGCTCGTCGTGGCCGTCGACCGGTCCGAGGTACTTGATCCCGAGATCGGTGAACAGCACCTGCGGGCTGACCGCGTCTTTGACGCCGGCCTTCATGCCGTGGAGCACCGAGTACGCCGTGGGACCGACCACCGGAAGCCGCTTGACGATCCGGCGGCTGTTGTCGAGGGCACGTTCGTATCCGGGCTTGAGGCGCAGCACCGCGAGATGGTCGGCGAGTCCGCCGATCGTCGGTGCGTAGGAACGGCCGTTGTCGTTGACGACGATCACCAGTGATCGGTCGGCGCCGGCGGCGATGTTGTTCAGCGCTTCCCAGCACATTCCGCCGGTGAGCGCTCCGTCGCCGACGACCGCGACGACCGTGCGGTCGGGTTCCTCGGTCAGCGCGAAAGCTTTGGCGAGGCCGTCGGCGTACGACAGCGCCGCCGACGCATGCGACGACTCGATCCAGTCGTGCTCGCTCTCGGACCGGGACGGGTAGCCGGACAACCCCCCGCGCTGGCGCAGGGTGTCGAACCGATCTCTGCGTCCGGTGAGGATCTTGTGGACGTAGGCCTGGTGGCCCGTGTCGAAGAGGATCGGGTCGCGCGGCGAGTCGAAGACCCGATGCAACGCGATGGTCAGTTCCACGACGCCGAGATTGGGCCCGAGGTGTCCCCCGGTCGCAGCCACCTTCTCGACCAGAAAATTGCGGATTTCCCCGGCGAGCTGCGTGATCTCGGTGGGGGTCAACCGACGAAGATCGTCGGGGGACTGTATGCGGGACAAGACACCCACCTGGAGAAGCTCCCTCCGGCTCGGGATTCGCGCGTGGCCGCGCGAGCAAGTGATCACCAGTCTACGGAGCGATTGCAACAAGGGGGTGAGCGCACTCCGCAGAGACGGGGCCCGATGTCGTGATGCACACGACATCGGGCCCCGTCCGCAACGTGCGTCACACGTCGGTCGTGTCCTTGGTGCGCTCGTCACCGGTCGGCTCCTCGACGAGGTCGATGGTGGTGCGCAGTTCCCGGTTGGGGATGACAGCGACTGCGAGCAACGTGATCACTGCGAAGCCTGCGGCCACGAGGAAGAGCGTGCCGGTAGCGTCACCGTAGGCGTGCTGCACGATCTCGACGACGGGCGCGGGCAGCACACTCAGGTCGAGGCTGCCTCCGCCGCCGGCCCCGGCATCGATGCCGAGCTTCGCGAATCCTTCGGCCGAGATCGTGGCGACTCGCGACGCCAGGATCGAGCCCAGGACGGAGACGCCGATCGCGCCACCGAAGGTGCGGAAGAACGCGACGGAGCTACTGGCCGCCCCGATGTTGCGCACGCTGACGGTGTTCTGGACGGCGAGCACGAGGTTCTGCATCAGCATGCCGGTGCCGAGACCCACGATCGCAATGTATCCGCTGATGGCGAGCAGCGACGTGGTGTGGTCGATGGTCCCGAGCAGCGCGAAGCCGACGAGTTGCAGGACCGCACCCCCGATGAGGAAGCCCTTCCACTTACCGAAACGCGTGATGAGCTGACCGGACAGCATCGAGGAGACCAGGGTTCCCGCCACCATCGGAATGGTGAGCAGACCCGCCTCGGTGGGGCTGTATCCGCGAGCGGTCTGGAAGTACTGGCCGAGGAACGTGGTGGCACCGAACAGGCCGACACCGACGGCGATGGACGCGATGATCGCGAGCGCCGTGGTGCGCTCGGAGACGATCTTCGGCGGGATGATCGGGTCGGCAACCTTCGTCTCGACGATGATCGTCGCGATGAGCAGCGCCAATCCCACGCCGACGTAGAGCGCCGATTCGGCGGAGATCCACTCGTAGTAGCCGGCCTTCCCGGCGAAGGACACCCAGACGAGCAGGACGCTCACCGCAGCGGTGATGAGGGTCGCGCCGAGCCAGTCGATGTTGACGTTCTGCTTGCGCACGGTCTCGATGTGCAGGGTGCGCTGGAGCAGGACGAGGGCCACGACGGCGATCGGTACACAGACGTAGAAGCACCAGCGCCAGCCGAGGGTGTCGACGATGACGCCGCCGAGGACGGGACCGCCCGACATCGCGACGGCCATGACCGCGCCCATGTATCCGGAGTAGCGACCGCGCTCGCGGGGCGGGATGATGCTGCCGATGATCGCCACCACGAGGGCGGTCAGACCACCCATGCCGATGCCCTGCACCACACGAGCAGCCAGCAGGATCGGCACGTTGTGCGCGACGCCGGCGAGCACCGACCCGACCACGAAGACCAGGATCGACAGCTGTACCAGGAGTTTCTTGTTGAACAGATCGGCGAACTTGCCCCAGATCGGGGTGGATGCCGCGTTCGCGAGCAGGGCGGTGGTGATCACCCAGGCGTACTGAGTCTGGGTCCCGTTCAGGTCGGCGATGATCGTGGGCAGCGCCGTCGACACGATCGTGCTGCTCAGCAGCGCGGTGAAGAGCGCGGCGAGCAGACCGGAGAGAACGACGAGGATCTCGCGGTGCGTCATCGGCGCATCGGCCTCTGCCTCAGGACCTGGCGGAAAAGCGCCGTGCCTGGAGTCGGTGGTGGTCATGAAGAAGTCCTTTGGGCGGTGGCGGTAGCTATCGGAAGCAATGAAGCGTTGAGCCGGCGGAGAACTGCGATCGCGTCGTCGACCTGCTGCTGATCCCAGTCGGCGAGTTCGGCGGACAATCGCTCGGTGCGCAGTTCGCGGACCGACTCGAGAACGTCCAGTCCCTTCCGCGTACATCGGAGGGTGTGTGCTCGCCGGTCACCGGGGTCCGGGCGTCTTTCGACGAGCCCCCGTTCGACGAGTTCACCGATCTGCCGGCTGAGCGAGGACTGACTGACGCACATCTCCGCGGCGAGTTCGCTGGGTCGGCACTCCCCCGCTCTCGCGAGGAGGATCAGCACCCCGACGAGCGTGTTGGGAAGCACTGCGGTCTCGTTGTGCGCGAGCGCCGAGCGCATCGTTCTACCCAGCAGAAAGATGGCGTCCACGAGTTCGTGCGCCGTCTCGGTCCGAACCGGCACGAAAACCTCCGAAGACAAGTATTTGGTTACGACATGCAACTATAACATATAGTTGCTTGCTGTAACCAAATACTTCACGAAACGGACGAACCTCCCAGCGGCGTCACCGGCCGCTCAGGAGACCCCGCTCACCGGGTGAACAGCGCGAGGCACTCCACGTGATGAGTCGACGGGAACGCCGCGAACGCGCGGACTTCGGCGAGCTCGAAACCCTGTGCGCGGTACAGGCCCACGTCACGGCCGAATGCCGCGGGGTCGCATCCGAGGTGGATGACCCGGCGGGGCCCCGCCTCCGCGATGGCACTCACGACCTCCTTGCCCGCACCGGCGCGCGGCGGGTCGAGCACGACGACCTCCGGAGCCGGAAGCTCGCCGACGAGGCGCTCCACGCGTCCGTGCCGGAACGAGATCTGGTCCAGGTCCGCCAGCGCAGCCGTACCGTCCTCCACAGCGGTCCGCGACGACTCCACGGAGATCACACTCCCCCGGCTTCCCACCTGTCCGGCGAGCGAGGCGGCGAAGACACCGACTCCGCCGTACAGGTCCCAGACGGTGCTTCCCTCCGATGCCTGCGCCCACTCCGCGACGACCCCCGAGTACGTGGTCGGCGCCCCTCGATGGGCCTGCCAGAAACCGGTTGCCGCGACGGTCCACTCGCGATCGCCGACCCGTTCGACGGGTCGTCCCGACCCCTCGACGACCTTCTCCGCGCGAGGCGCACTCGTCGCAGCCCGGCGCGCGGCGGCGCCGCGGCGGCCGGGGCTCTTGTGACCGGTACCCGAAATCACGGGAGGTGCGATCTCGACGATGTGCCGGTCGCCGTTCGCATCCAGCACCACCTGCAGTTCGGCGCCGGGACGCCACACCTGGTCCGGCAAACCCCGGTAGGCGGCGGCGTCTATCTGTGGGCACGCAAGCTCGGGAACGACGTCGTTGCTGTGGTACCGCCGGTACCCGGGGCTGCCCGCGGCGTCGACCGCGAGCCGGACACGGGTCCGCCACAAGGTGCCGTTCGGCGACCCGCCCGGGATTTCCTCGACGGTGATGTCGCGCTCGACACCGCCGAGTCTCCGCAGCTGTTCGCTCACCACCGCGGCGGCAAAGCGGCGCTGCGCGGGCACGGAAGCGTGTGACATGTCGCAGCAGCCCGCACCGCCCGGCCCGGACACCGGGCACAGCGGATCGACCCGATCCTCGGAGGCTTCCAGGATCTCCACCGCGTCGGCGAAACAGAACGAGCCGCCGCGGTCCTCGGTGATCGACGCGAACACCCGCTCCCCCGGAAGGCCGTGGCGGACGAAGATCACCCGGCCTTCGAACCGGGCGACGCAGAAACCGCCGTGCGCGGGGTTGCCCAAGATCACCTCTACCCGGCGTCCGGACCAATCCGTGCGCGTGCCCTGTCGTTCCTGCCGACTCACTGCTGTTCCTCCTTGTCGAGACCCCGGCGCACCGCTCCGGGCGCCGAATCGATCCGTTCTCGTCCCACCGCTGCCGACGAGCGCAGCTGCCAGGGCACGCTCGTGACCATCACCCCGGGTTGGAAGAGGAGACGGCTCTTGAGACGTAGCGCACTCTGGTTGTGCAGGATCTGCTCCCACCAGTGACCCACCACGTACTCCGGGATGAACACCGTCACGACGTCACGCGGCGAGTCACGCCGGACACGCCGGACGTAGTCGAGCACGGGCCTGGTGATCTCACGATACGGCGACTCGACGACCTTCAGCGGAATGGTGAGGTCGCTGCGCTCCCATTCCCGGACCAGCTTGCGGGTGTCCTCCTCGTCGACGTTCACGGTAATCGCTTCGAGAGTGTCGGGCCGGGTCGCCCGCGCGTACGCCAGGGCGCGCAATGTCGGCAGGTGGAGCGTCGACACAAGCACGATCGAGTGGGTGCGACTGGGCAGAACCCCGTCCCACTCCGCACCTTCGAGTTCGGCCGAGATGGTGTCGTAATGACGACGTATCGCCTTCATCACACCGAAGATCGCCACCATCGTCGCGACCGCGATCCACGCACCCGCGGTGAACTTCGTGACGAGCACGATCAGCAGCACGGCCGTGGTCGCCACGAACCCGATCACGTTGACCGACCGTGAACGCTGCATCCGGCCACGGCTCGCCGGGTCCGTCTCGGTGGCAAGGAATCGGGTCCAGTGCCGGACCATTCCGGCCTGTCCGAGACTGAAGGCGACGAACACGCCGACGATGTAGAGCTGGATGAGCTTGGTCACTTCGGCGTCGAAGACCCACACGAACACGATGGCCAGACCCGACAGGAACACAATGCCGTTGCTGAACGCGAGGCGATCGCCGCGGGTGTGCAGCTGCCGCGGGAGGTACCGGTTCTGGGCGAGCACCGAGGCGAGCACGGGGAACCCGTTGTAGGCGGTGTTCGCGGCGAGCACGAGGATCACCGCCGTCACCACCGCCATCAGGAAGAACGCCACCGGAACGTCGCTGAAGATCGTCTGGGCCAGCTGCGCGACGAGCGTTTTCTGCTCGTACCCCTCGGGGGCACCCCGGAGCTGGGTCGCCGGATTCTCCGCCACCACCACGCCCAGACGCTGGGCGAGGAACACCACCCCGAGGAAGAGCGTCACGGCGATCGCTCCGAGCATGAGCAGTGTGGTCGCCGCGTTCCGTGCCCTGGGCTTGCGGAAGGCCGGAACCCCGGTGCTGATCGCCTCGACACCCGTGAGCGCCGCACAGCCCGACGAGAAGGCCCGTGCGAGAAGGAAGATGAAGGCGATCGCGGTGAGGTCGGTCTGCTCGGCGACGAGCTCGAACTCCGCCGATTCCGCTCGCAGGTCCTCCCCCAGGACGAAGATCTGGAACAGCCCCCACCCGAGCATCGCGAGCATGCAGGCCACGAACGCGTACGTCGGGAAGGCAATGGCCTTGCCCGCCTCCCGGAGCCCACGCAGGTTCACCGCGGCGAGTATCGCGATGGCGGCGATGGCGAAGAGCACCTTGTGCTGCGCGACGAAGGGCACCGCCGAACCGATGTTCGCCGCTGCCGACGACAACGAGACCGCGACGGTGAGCACGTAGTCGACCATGAGGGCGCTGCCGACCGTCAGACCGGCGGTGGCCCCGAGGTTCTTCGTCGCGATCTCGTAATCGCCGCCGCCCGACGGGTAGGCGCGCACATTCTGCCGGTAACTCGCCACGACGATCACGAGGACGGCGGCGACTGCGAGGCCGATCCACGGCGAGAACGCGTATGCGGACAAGCCGGCGATGGACAGGACGAGGAAGATCTCCTCCGGCGCGTATGCCACCGAGGACAATGCGTCGGAGGCGAATACGGGCAGGGCTATCCGCTTGGGCAGCAGATCGTGCCCGAGAGTATCGCTGCGGAACGGGCGACCCAGCAGGAGCCGTTTCGTGGCGGTGGAAAGCTTGGACACCTGCAAAGCCTAAGCCGTCCGCCTGGTGGAACACTGCATCGGACGCCGGTGTCCGTTTCCGCACGCCACCGACGCTTCGCCGAGTCCGACCGCGCGCCCGACCGCCGGGCGGTACGGTTCCGTTCGGCGACCACCGACCGTGGTCGCCTCCTCGACGATCGACGAAACGGAGTGTCCACGGTGTACGTGGTGGTGATGGGGTGTGGCCGGGTGGGTTCGTCCGTGGCCACCGCGCTCGCGCGACTCGGCAACGAGGTGGCGGTCGTCGACCGGGACCCGAGCGCATTCCTGCGGCTGGGACCGGATTTTCCCGGCCACACGGTCGTGGGGATGGGATTCGATCGGGACGTGCTGATCCGGGCCGGCATCGAGCAGGCCGACGCGTTCGCCGCGGTGTCGTCGGGTGACAACTCGAACATCATCTCGGCGCGTGTGGCCCGCGAGATCTTCGGGGTCGAGCGGGTGGTCGCGCGGATCTACGACGCGAAGCGCGCGGCCGCCTACGAGCGCCTCGGCATCCCCACCGTCGCCACCGTGCCGTGGACCACGGACCGGTTCCTGCACGCGCTCACCCACGACAGCGAGGCGACGCGGTGGCGGGATCCGACCGGCTCGGTCGCAGTGGCCGGCGTCGACGTCCACGAAGGCTGGGTAGGACGGCGCGTGACCGAACTCGAGGAAGCAACCGGTTCCCGCGTCGCGTTCCTCATCAGGTTCGGCACCGGCCTGCTGCCGGATCGCAGGACCGTGATCCAGGCAGACGATCTGGTCTACATCGCTGCCGTTTCCGGTTCCGCGGCCGAGGCGATCACACTGGCCGAGAACCCTCCGGCGGAGGACAACTGAGCACGATGACCCCGTCAACCGAGAGGATCCGTCGATGAAGGTCGCCATCGCAGGCGCGGGAGCCGTGGGACGGTCGATCGCCCGCGAACTCGTGCGCAACAACCACGAGGTCATGCTGCTCGAGCGCAAACTCGACCACGTCGAACCCGCTGCCGTGCCGGAGGCCGAGTGGGTGCACGCCGACGCGTGCGAGCTCAGTCTGCTCGAGGCTGCCGGTCTCGAAAACTACGATGTGGTGATCGCAGCGACCGGCGACGACAAGGTCAACCTCGTGCTGAGCCTTCTCGCCACCACCGAGTTCGGGGTGCCGCGCGTCGTGGCCCGCGTCAACGACCCCCGCAACGAATGGCTGTTCGACGAGTCGTGGGGGGTCGACGTGGCGGTGTCGACCCCTCGCATGCTCGCGGCGCTGGTCGAGGAGGCCGTCACCGTGGGCGATCTGGTGCGATTGATGAAATTGCGAAGGGGTGCGAACCTCGTCGAAATCACCTTGCCCGACACCACCGCGCTCGCGGGCAAGCCGGTGCGCAAGCTGCAGTTGCCGCGGGACGTCGCGCTGGTGACGATTCTTCGCGGTGAACGAGTCATCGTGCCGCAACCCGACGACCCCCTCGAGGGGGGAGACGAACTGCTGTTCGTCGCTGCGCAGGATGTCGAAGACGAGTTGCGCGCGGCCGTCGGCGTCTAGCCTCCCACTCCGCCGGGACCTCGGGAAGAGTCCCGGTTCCGGCCCTCACCCGACCGGCGCGGCACGGCGCACCTCGGTACGCTGTGCCGACCATGCCGCCGAGGCGTGACCGAGGGACTTCGGAGGTGACCGAACCATGACCGTGTATCGGCAGCAGATCGCCGGTGTCACATACGAATTCCAGGGTCTCGTGGATCTCCTGGCGAAAGCGTCGCCGCGGCGGTCGGGAGACGAACTCGCCGGGTGCGCCGCGCATTCCGACGCCGAGCGTGCGGCGGCTCAGTGGGCGCTCGCGGACGTGCCGCTGTCGGCCTTTCTCACCGAGGCGATCGTTCCGTACGACACCGACGAGGTAACCCGTCTGATCATCGACTCCCACGACGCCGACGCGTGTGCGCCCGTCGCGCATCTGACGGTCGGCGGCTTCCGCGACCACCTGCTCACCGTCGCGGCGCAGCCGGACCCTGCCCCCGCGCTGCGGGCACTCGCGCCGGGGCTGACCCCGGAGATGGTCGCGGCGGTGAGCAAGATCATGCGCAACCAGGATCTGATCGCGGTCTCGCGGGCAGCGACCGTCACGAGTGCCTTCCGCACCACCATCGGCCTCCCGGGGCGATTGTCGACCCGGTTGCAACCGAACCATCCGCTCGACGACCCGCACGGTGTCGCGGCGGCGGTGCTCGACGGCCTGCTGATGGGATGCGGCGACGCGGTGGTCGGCATCAACCCCGCGAGCGACTCCCCGCACGCGGTGGCCGACCTCCTGCGGTTGCTCGACGACATCCGGCAGCGGTTCTCCATCCCGGTCCAGTCGTGTGTACTCACCCACATCACGACGACCATCGACCTGGTGGCGCAGGGCGCGCCGGTCGATCTGGTCTTCCAGTCGGTCGCGGGCACCGAAGGCGCCAACCGCGGATTCGGAGTCGATCTCGCCCTCCTGCGTGAAGGCAACGAGGCGGCGCGGGCGCTGCGCCGCGGAACGGTCGGCGAGAACGTGATGTATCTGGAGACCGGTCAGGGCTCGGCGCTCTCGTCGGGCACACACCTGGGCGCCGGTGGACGCCCAGTGGATCAGCAGACCTTGGAGGCCCGCGCGTACGCGGTGGCGCGTGAGCTCGATCCTCTCCTGGTCAACACCGTCGTCGGTTTCATCGGACCCGAGTACCTCTACGACGGCAAACAGATCATCAGGGCAGGGCTCGAGGACCAGTTCTGCGGCAAGCTCCTCGGCCTGCCCATGGGAGTCGACGTCTGCTACACCAATCACGCCGAGGCCGACCAGGACGACATGGACACCCTGCTCACGTTGCTGGGCGTCGCGGGCACCGCGTTCGTCATCACGGTGCCGGGAGCGGATGACGTCATGCTCGGCTACCAGTCGCTCTCGTTCCACGACGCGCTGTATGCGCGGGAGGTCATGGGTCTGCGGCCCAGCCCCGAATTCGAGGAATGGCTGCGGGCACAGGGCTTGGCCGACGATTCCGGGCGCATCCTGCCCGTCGATATGGCGGCCTCGCCGCTGCGAGCACTCGGAGGGGCGCTGTGACGGACGCGTGGGAGGCACTCCGGCGCCACACGCAGGCCCGCATCGGACTGGGACGGGCCGGCAACGGCTTGCCCACGCGGCGGCACCTCGAGTTCGTCGCGGCGCATGCGGCGGCCCGCGATGCCGTTCATGCACCTCTCGACGTGGAGTCCCTCGCACAGCAGCTGGAGGCGCTCGAATTCGATGATCTGCCCGGACGCCCGCGTCTCGGTGCGCCTCTGACGGTGCGCAGCGCGGCCGCCACCCGGGACGTCTATCTCCGCCGCCCCGACCTGGGACGCCGGCCCGAGGACGGGACCGCACTTCCCCACAGCGGTGCCGACGTGGGGATCGCTCTGTGCGACGGCCTGTCGTCGACCGCGCTCCTGGCCCACGGCCCCGCGCTCGTCGCAGCGATCGTGCGTGCGCTTCCCGGGTCGACTTTCGCGCCGCCGGTCATCGCCACGCAGGCGCGGGTCGCACTCGGCGACCACATCGGCGCACAGCTCGGCGTCACGACCATGCTGGTGCTCATCGGTGAGCGCCCCGGACTGTCGAGCGCCGACAGTATCGGCGTCTACCTCACGCATCACCCCGAGCCGGGGCGCCGCGACTCCGAGCGGAACTGTGTGTCGAACATCCATCCGCCCGGCGGGATGACATGTGAGGGGGCCGCGCGGGTGATTGCTGCACTCGTGGACGGTGCGCGGCGGCTCGGCGCCTCGGGCGTCATGCTCAAGGACGGTTCCCGCGGTCCGGCGTTGCCCGACGGAGAACACCGCGCGTTGTAGCGCTGTCTCGTCCGGGCGACGTCACACCTCGCGGTGGCGGCCCGAGGGAGGAATCGGGGTCTCCCCCGGTTCCTCGGCTTCGGCGGCCTCGGGAGCCGGCTCGACGAGACGGTCGGCTTTGCGTACCGCCCACAAGGTCACCAGCAACACCAGGCCGGTGAGCGGCCAGCCCATTCCGATGCGGGCCACGGCCAGCCAGCCGGTTTCGTCGGCGTCGTAGAGGTGGTTCTGGACCAGATAGCGCGCGAGGAACACCAGTGCCCATGCGACGGTCGCGATGTCGTACGCACGGACGGCGTCCTTGTGCGACCGCCACCGTGAGCCCTGCCCGTTCAGCATCCCCCAGACCACGCCCACGAGCGGCCTGCGGACCAGCACCGATACGACGAATGCTCCGCCGTAGATCAGGCTGGCGTAGATCCCGAAGAGGAAGTACCCCTTGGCATCACCGGTGCGATACGCGATGAACGCGCACACCGCGACGCCGATGAAACCCGAGATCGCGGGCTGAATAGGGGTGCCTCGAATCAGCCGCCACGCCAGGACACCGCAGGCGACAGCCACGGCCGCCCAGATCGCGGCCGTCAGGCCCCACCAACTGTTCACCGGCACGAACACCAGGACGGGCAGCGTCGAATACACCAACCCGCTGATGCCACCGAGTTGTTCCAGCATCGTCTGCTGCCTGATGTCGCTCACTCCTACGAGAGTGCCATATTCCCGGGGCTACCCCGGTCGCGGACGTGCGGAGCCCCTTCGCGCCTCACGGTCCGCGCCCGGTCAGGCCGGGCCGCGCAATTCGTAGTAGGGGTTGTAGATCACCCGTCGCCCGTCGCGTTCACCGACTCGTCCCCGTACGAGCAGGGTCTTGCCGGTTTCTATACCCGGGATACGGCGGCGTCCGATCCAGACCAGAAGGATGGAGTCGGTGCCGTCGAACAACTCCGCCTGCACTGTCGGGGCGGCTGCTTTCGAGCACGACTCCACGCTGCGGAGCCGGCCGAACATGGTCACTTCCTGGCCGCGGGTGCACTTGACGACAGGAAGCGCGCCGGTCGAATGAGACGACTCGGCCATCTCTTCTGCGTCGAGTTCCTCGAGATCCTCGGTCAACCGACGAGTGAGCCGGCGTAGGTAACCGGCCGCGGCGGGTGGCATGGCGCGCTCCTGTACACGGTGGGCACATGTGTGTGCCCGAAGTTGTCGTTCGACCGCCACTGTAGACCGATTCCGGGCAAGCACAAGCACACCGAGTTGTGGTCCGGTTTCGAGCATTCGGCAGGATTGTGACATGCCCCGCACTGTGCCCTCCACCATCGATCTCAGCACTGTCACCGTCGCCGTCGTTCTGCCCGGCACCGGCTCGGATGCGAACTTCGTCGGCCGCGTCTTCCGGGGCGCGCTGCGTTCCCGGGGAATCGACGTCGTGGCGGTCGATCCCGACCCTCGGGGAGTCGTGCGCAGCTACGTCCGCGCCATGGATGCTGCCGCGCGCAGCGGCCCGATCCTGGTCGGTGGAGTGTCGATCGGGGCCGCGGTCGCCCTGCAGTGGGCGGCGGAGCATCCGGATCTCGCTGCGGGAGTGCTCGCGGCCCTGCCTGCGTGGACCGGCGATCCTGCCGCGGCGCCTGCCGCGGCGAGCGCGCGATGGACTGCGTCGGAACTCCGTGCTCACGGTTTGGACGCGGTGACGGCCGCGATGGCGGCGTCGAGTCCTTCCTGGCTTGCCACAGAGCTGACCCGATCCTGGAAGGCTCAGTGGCCCGACCTGCCGTCGGCGCTCGAGGAAGCCGCCGGTGTGCACGCGCTCGACGTGGACAGGCTGCGCGCTCTCGAGGTGCCGGTCGGGATCGCTGCGGCCGTCGACGATGCGGTGCATCCGTTCGAGACGGCGGAGCAATGGGCGCGGGAGATTCCGCGTGCCGCGCTGGGGAGCCTCCGACTGGCAGACATCGGCGCGGATCCGGGCCGGCTCGGCACGATGTGCCTGACGGCGCTCGACCAGGCGTGCGCCGGCCCGGCCCCGCGTGAGGACCGGACCGGCGGTACGGGCTAGAAGCCCAGCTGCTGCATAGCGGAGCCGGACTCGCCGCGGCGAGGCGGCTGCGGCTGCCGCGTGCTCGGCGGCGGCGGGTTCGTTCCTGCGCGCGCCTGCGGTGCGGGTCCACCCTGACGCGGCGCCGGAGGCGCAGCCGGGGCGCCTTGCGGACCGCGTTGCTGCTGTGGGGCGGCTCCCTGCTGAACGGGTTGCTGCTGAGCGGGTTGCTGTCGCGCCGCGGCTTGTTGCTGCGCTGCCGCAGCGAGCTGCTGCGCGAGTGCTTCGGGAAGGACGACGGGCAACGGCGTGCGCACCGGATACGGCTCTGCTCCTCGTCGCACCACAGTCCCCGCGACGACGGATCGCGCGAGAGCTACCAGTTCCGAATCCCCTCCGGCGTTTCCGGCCGGACCGGCGACAACACACCGAATCATCCAGCGAGGGCCGTCCACACCGATGAACCGGAGGTCCGCGTTCGGCGTCACACCGTGCAGTTCCCTGCCCCACGGACCGGATTCCATACTCACGGTCGCGTTGTCGTTGCGCAGGGTCTCGGACAGTTCCGCAGCGACCTCGCGCCACTGACCCGGCGACTTCGGCGCCGCGTACGCCGAGACGGTGATCCGCCCGTACCGGGTGACGAGGTGAACGTTCTGCGGCGCACCGTTCTGCGCCATCTCGACCTGGATCTGGCTTCCCTGCGGGAGGGGCACCAGCACGGAGCCGAGATCGAGACGGGAACCGGTGAGGTCCTCTTCGTCGATCTCGGTGATGTCGAAGGGCCCTTCGTCGCCGGCGGCACCGGTCGCGTGGTCGTATCCCGCCTCGTCGTACGCGCCAGTGCCGTAACCGGCCTCGTCGTACCCGGCCTCGTCGTACCCGGCCTCGTCGTACCCGGCATCATCGAAGCTGCCGTCGTCCGCGTAGGACTGCTCAGCGCGATCGGCACCGGTATCCGGTCCACGATTCTTGCGACGTCCGAACATGTCAGGAACCTTCCTTCACGAGACCGGCGTGTCCGCCGCTCGATCCGTATCCGCCGCTTCCGCGTGCGGTGTCGTCGAGTTCGTCGACCTCCACGAACTCGGCGAGTTCGACGCGTTGGACCAGCAACTGGGCGATCCGGTCACCGCGGCGCAGCTCGACGGCGTTTTCGGTGTCGTGGTTGATCAGGCACACCTTGATCTCTCCACGGTATCCGGCGTCGACCGTCCCGGGGGTGTTCACCACCGACAGACCGAACTTCGCTGCGAGTCCGGACCGCGGATGGATGAGCCCGACGGTACCGATCGGCAGGGCAACAGAGATGCCGGTCCCCACGAGAGCTCGCTGGCCCGGTTGGAGAGTCAGGTCGGCGGTCGTGCACAGGTCGACACCTGCGTCACCGGGGTGAGCACGGGTGGGCACAGGGATCCCGGGGTCGAGGCGACGCAGCGGGATGCGCGGAAGGTCGGTCACGTGGACCGAGGTTACTCTGCGGATGCCTGTCCCCCGCTGCGGGCGCGAGGCCGTCCGATACGGGCGACTATCCTGGGCCTGTGTCTCGATCCTCTCGCTCCGGAGCGACTCCCGGCCGGACCACCGGCACCCCGACCTTCTCCGAACAGATGTGGGTGCCGTGGTGGTGGTGGCCCATCGGGCTCGGCATCGCTGCGTTGCTCGCGGCGGAACTCCATATGGGAGCGCCGGGCCTCTACGCGTGGCTGCCGTACGTGCTGCTGCTGCCCTTCCCGATCTGGGCTCTGATCTGGCTCTCTCGCAGCAAGGTCGAAGTGGTCGACGGGGAGCTGGTCGTGGGACGCGCACATCTACCGGTGGAGGTCATCTCACGCGGTGTGGTGGTTCCGGCGTCGGCGAAGAGCGCTGCGCTCGGCCGCCAGCTCGATCCGGCCGCATTCGTCCAGCACCGGCCGTGGGTCGGGACGATGGCGATGGTTGTACTCGACGATCCCGACGACCCGACGCCCTACTGGCTGATCAGTACCCGGCGTCCCGCCGAGTTGCTCGAAGCGTTGGGCTGCGACGTTTCCACAGGAAAGTAGCCACAGGGAGCACCCGCGGGAAGCAACCATCAGGTCGCAACCACCCGGTCGCCGCAGCGACCTGAGGTCGTCACACGGAGCGGCCGCGCGGCATGGTCATGCCGAGCGGCCGCGGGGCGACCTCAGGCTGCGCAGTCGCGGGGCGATCTCAGGCTGCGCAGTCGCGGGGCGATCTCATGCTGCGCAGTCGCGGCAGATCAGGACGCCGTTCTCCTCGGTTGCCAGTCGGCTGCGGTGGTGCACCAGGAAGCAGCTCGAGCACGTGAACTCGTCGGCCTGCTTGGGCACGACGCGCACCGACAGCTCTTCGCCGGACAGATCGGCACCGGGCAACTCGAAAGACTCGGCGGTATCCGATTCGTCGACGTCCACCACAGCGGACTGCGCTTCGTTGCGCCGCGCCTTCAGTTCCTCCAGTGAATCCTCCGACACCTCGTCACTTTCGGTCCGCCGCGGTGCGTCGTAGTCAGTCGCCATGTCCTCTTACCTTCTAATCTTCGTGCGGGCGCTCAGCAGAAGCACCGAAGGTGCTCCCGGCCAAGGCAACGCTCGACGGTGTCATGAAGTTCCCTGGGATAAGTCCGGAACACCGGACATACCCGAATACGTGCATTCGAACCCGCGTCGTGCAACTCCTACGACTCGGGCCGCCGAACAATAGCCGACGCGGACCCGAAATATGCAATCAATTTCGCCGCCCGCCCGGAATTGTCGAGCAATTGTCACCAACACCACAGAAACCCGTGGCATTCCCTCCCCGCGAAGGCAGACACCTCCGGAGGCCTCCACCTTCCGAAGGCGCCGCCCTCTAGAGTGAGTGCGCACCATCACCGGCACGAACACGAGAGGCAGGGCGGCGTGGTTTCCCTGATCACCCAAGGCACCGCTACCGACAAGCGCGGCCGGCCGTTCCGTCACCGCCGGACACTCCCGGCAGCGATCGCCGCGGCGGTCCTTGCGGTCGCGACCATCGTCGTCTGGACCTCGGTGTTCAGTTCGGTCGAACCGGTGACCACCACCGTCGCATGCAACGCTCCGGCCCTCGGCGCATCAGGTCCGGACGGCGCCGAGCCCGCCCCGCTCGGAGACGTCGTCGATCGGTCCACTCTGCTCGACGTCGAGCCCGCGCCCCTCGCTGCCACCCGTGTTCGCGTGTTCAACGCCAACGGCGAGCGTGGCCAGGCGACACACGTCGCTGCGCAGCTGAGCGACTACGGCTTCGCCAGCGCGCCTGATGTTCAGGCCGGCAACGACCCCGTGTACCTGGATCAGAACATGCAGTGCCAGGGACAGATCCGGTTCGGCGAGTCCGGTAAGGCCGCCGCGAGCGCAGTCTGGCTGCTCGCACCGTGCGCCGAGCTGGTCCTGGACGAGCGCGGGGACGACACCGTCGACTTCGCCCTCGGGACGTACTTCAAGGACCTCTCCCCCTCGGCGGACGCGGAAGAGGTCCTGCGGACCCTCCGCGAGGTCCCGGCCGGAGAGGGTTCGGCGCCCCTCGACATCGACCTTCTCACCGCCGCGCGCGACGCCCGTTGCTGATTACTTTTTCACTTCGAGTGCAAAAGGGGACGCCGCTCACTATTTCGACGTGACGCGACACAAAGCATATTCGGGTGAACCGGGCGGAATACTCAATTCGGCGCGGCGTCATTTGCGCCTAATTCGGCGAGTAACTCGTTGAAAGCGACCGCAATACCCGGCGCCGCCGCGACGGTGATCTCTCCGGCGTCGCCGAAACCCCCGGGCACCCGTACCGTCGCGCCCGCCTCGGCCGCGACGAGCGCACCCGCCGCCCAGTCCCACGGATTGAGGCCGTGCTCGTAGTGCGCGTCCACGCGACCCGCGGCCACCATGCACAGGTCGAGCGCTGCGGCGCCGATCCGCCGGATGTCGCGGACCCGCGGCAGGAGCGCTGCGACTATCGCGCCCTGATGAGCGCGCCGGCCCGGAGTGTAGGAGAAGCCCGTCGCCACGAGCGACATCCCCAGGTCGGTCACCGGGTTGCATCGCAGCGGCGTCTCCGTGCCGCGCGCGTCCGTGAGGGTCGCGCCCGCGCCCAGGGCAGCCGAGTACGTGTCGCCGGACGTGATGTCGACGACCGCCCCCGCGATCGATCGGCCGTCCACCTGCGCGGCGACCGAGACGGCGGACGCCGGGATGCCGTAGACGAAGTTGACGGTGCCGTCGATCGGATCGACCACCCAGCACACTCCGGTCTCCCCCGTGCCGGTCGCCTCGCTGCTCCCGCTCTCCTCGCCGAGAAACGCGTCCCCGGGTCGCAGCTCGCGCAAGCGGGCACGGATCAGGTCCTCGCTCTCGGTGTCCGCCACGGTGACGGGATCGGTATGCGTGGATTTCGTGCGGACCGAATCGGTGCCGTCGGATCCGGGCGGGCCGAAGAGTTCACCACGACGGGCGCGGACATGGTCGGCGGCCTCTCGGGCAACTGTGACGGCCACCTCGCGCAGGGCGGACAATTCCGATGGGCTGGGATTTCGCTCGGCAGGCATCTCCTCATCCGAACACACCCGCACGCAGGACACCAGCGCACCACTCGCGGCCCCGCAGAAACGGAGATGCACCGGTTCGCGACCCCGCGCCGCGACGGACCACACTATCGTTGCGACACAGGCGCAGTCCGGATTCCCCCGGGCCGATCCGAGCGAGAGGAACACGTAATGACCCAGGACACCCCGACGATTTCGTCGAAATCGGTGCAGTCGTCGAATCTGGGGTTCGGGGTCGACGTCGGAGGCAGTGGCATCAAGGGTGCGGTGGTGGACCTCGACACCGGGGAACTCGTCGGTGAACGCATCAAGATCCTCACTCCGCAGCCGTCGACACCGGATTCGGTCGCCGCGACGGTTGCCGAAATCGCGGACCAGGCCGGATGGTCCGGTCCGGTGGGTGTCACCCTGCCGTCGGTCCTGATGGGGGGAGTCGTGCGCACCGCCGCCAACATCGACTCGTCCTGGATCGGCACCGATGCGCACGAACTGTTCACGGGCGCACTCGGACGGCAGGACGTGTCCATCCTCAACGACGCCGATGCTGCCGGGATCGCCGAAGATCGCTTCGGCGCGGCGAAGGACACCGACGGAGTGGTCATCCTGCTCACCTTCGGTACGGGCATCGGCTCGGCCGTGCTGCACAACGGCGTCCTTCTCCCCAACACCGAATTCGGCCACATGGAGATCGGCGGGCGCGAGGCCGAACACATCGCGGCGTCCTCGGTCAAGGACAAGCTCGGTCTGTCGTACAAGCAGTGGGCCAAGGAAGTCTCCCGCGTTCTCGAGCACTACGAAGCGCTGCTGTGGCCGGACCTGTTCATCGCGGGAGGCGGGATCAGCCGTAAACATCACAAGTGGATCCCGCTCCTGACCAACCGAACTCCGGTCGTTCCCGCCGAACTGCGCAACGCGGCGGGGATCGTCGGAGCCGCATACGCAGCGAAAACCGGCGTAACACCCTGAGTCGCGCTCATCCTCCCCGGACGGAATCGTTACAATGGTCCTCAGCCGGCCGGAACCGGCCTGATCCCGACAGACCTCTCCGCCGGAACACCTCTGGCGCGACGCCGCACTACCTCGTCACGAAAGGGCGTACGTGGCAGCCACCGACATCCACACCGCTGATTCAGAGAACGAATCCGCACCCGTTGCAGGCGCCTCGGGCGCCGCCGCCGACGCTGACGGCACCGCCGCGGATACCGCGCCGAGCGCCAAGTCGCCAGCGAAGAAGGCCGCAGCAAAGAAGGCTCCCGCCAAGAAGGCCGCAGCGAAGAAAGCTCCTGCCAAGAAGGCCGCAGCCAAAAAGGCTCCCGCCAAGAAGGCCGCAGCGAAGAAGGCCGCCGGAGCGGCCGGCGAGGAAGAGTTCGACGCGACCAGCGTTGCCGATCTCGCCGACCTCGAGATCTCCGAGGGAGAACTCGCCACCACCGAGGATGTCGTGGTGGAAGAGGAAGAGCCCACCGAGAAGGACAAGGCGTCCGGTGACTTCGTCTGGGACGAAGAGGAGTCCGAGGCGCTTCGTCAGGCCCGTAAGGATGCCGAACTCACCGCTTCTGCCGACTCGGTGCGCGCGTACCTGAAGCAGATCGGCAAGGTCGCCCTGCTCAACGCCGAGGAAGAAGTCGAGCTCGCCAAGCGGATCGAGGCAGGCCTCTACGCCGTCTACCGTCTGCAACAGCTCGCCGAGAAGGGCGAGAAGCTGCCCGTCGCGCAGCGGCGCGACATGAACTGGATCTGCCGCGACGGCAACCGCGCGAAGAACCACCTCCTCGAGGCGAACCTGCGACTCGTGGTCTCGCTCGCCAAGCGCTACACCGGCCGCGGAATGGCGTTCCTGGACCTGATCCAGGAAGGCAACCTCGGTCTCATCCGCGCGGTCGAGAAGTTCGACTACACCAAGGGTTACAAGTTCTCCACGTACGCCACGTGGTGGATCCGGCAGGCGATCACGCGTGCGATGGCCGACCAGGCCCGCACCATCCGTATCCCGGTGCACATGGTCGAGGTCATCAACAAGCTCGGCCGCATCCAGCGCGAACTCCTCCAGGATCTGGGACGCGAACCCACGCCGGAAGAGCTGGCGAAGGAAATGGACATCACGCCCGAGAAGGTGCTGGAGATCCAGCAGTACGCGCGTGAGCCCATTTCGCTCGACCAGACGATCGGCGACGAGGGCGACAGCCAGCTCGGCGACTTCATCGAGGACTCCGAAGCGGTCGTCGCCGTCGACGCGGTGTCGTTCACGCTGCTTCAGGACCAGCTGCAGTCTGTCCTCGAGACCCTCTCCGAGCGCGAGGCCGGCGTCGTCCGGCTGCGCTTCGGCCTCACGGACGGGCAGCCGCGCACGCTCGACGAGATCGGGCAGGTGTACGGCGTGACCCGCGAGCGTATCCGCCAGATCGAGTCGAAGACGATGTCGAAGCTGCGGCATCCGTCCCGGTCGCAGGTACTGCGCGACTACCTCGACTGACAGAACAACGAGAACGAGGGCCACCCCGCGGGGTGGCCCTCGTTCTCGTTGTTCACTCCGGCACGCCCCTCGCTGCAGTCCGATGACGACGCCGGACGCTCACAGTCGCGCGAACCGGCCGTCGGCACCGGGCAGGTATTCGGTGACGGCGACGACCGCACCGACCGGCAGCGGGCCGTACAGGTGCGGGAACCGCATCGACTCGGGGTCTTCGGGCACACCCGGCTCGTAGCGCACCGGGTCGGTGAGCGCCGAGGGGTCCACGTGCAACAGCAGCAGGTCGGTCCGGCCGGCGAACAACCGGTTGGCGGGCAGATGCACCTGCGCGGGCGTCGACAGGTGCACGAATCCGGTCTCGCTCAGTGACAGCGGCGTCAGGGCGCCTGCGTCCCGAGCCCGGTCCCACTCGTCGCGTGGGCAGAGGTGGAGGAGAGTGTCGGTCATCGGCTCATTGTCCTCGTAGCGGTGTCGAATCTCTCGCCGCAGCCCAGCGCTGCCGGGACTCGCTGGTTCGACGCTGCGCTGTCAGCGAACACACCCTGGGACAAAGCTCCACGTCGGGGCCTTTTCGCTGGTCCATGCGTGAACCGCGCCACCATTGGGCACCCCGGGGAACAACGCATCGAACCGAAACGTCTGTCAGAGTAGATCCACCGCGCTACCCCCGGCGCGGCGGACCAGACCCCAGGCACCCGATTTCAGCGGTAGCCAGTTTGGAGGAGTCATGCCCGGTACGTTGACCAGCCCGAAGTTGACCGCTGCAGATCGCTGCGATCGGTGTAATGCTGCCGCTCGCGTGCGCGCCGTCCTTCCGACCGGTGGTGAATTGCTGTTCTGTGGCCACCACGCCAGCGAGCACACCGATCGTCTCCGTGAACTCGGAGCGACGATTGCCACCGAAGAGGAATCCGACGCGACCGTCTGATCCGCCGTCGAGAGCCACACGGCTCCGACATCCGACCCGAAGCGGGCGACCACAGCAGATGTGGTCGCCCGCTTCCGTCTGTTCCGGCTCTCCGTCTGTCACCAGCTCCGCAGGATCGCGATTCGATCTCGCAACTGCTCGACATTGGCCATCGCCGTCGGCGGACCTCCGCACTGCCGGCGCAAATCCCCGTGGATCACCCCGTGCGGCTTACCGGTCCGGTGGTGTACCACCGCGACGAGCGAATTGAGCTCACGACGCAACTGCGCCAGCGAATCGGCGGTCGCGACCCGCTCCGTGACCTGAGGGGGAGGTTCGTGCGCGGGAACCGCTTTCGGCTTCTCGAGTTGCTGTTCCTGACGTTGCCGCAGCAGGGCTCGCATCTGGTCCGCGTCGAGCAGGCCGGGCAACCCCAGATAGTCGGCTTCCTCGTCGCTCCCGGAGAACGTGGCGGTGCCGAACGAGGAACCGTCGTAGATCACCTGATCGAGTTCGGCGTCGGCACCGAGCGACTGGAACGCCTTCTCGTCCTCCCCCGGCTCGTCCTTACGGCGGTTGGCGTCGGCGAGCAACTCGTCGTCGAACCCCTCCTTCACCCGGTGGGGTTTGCCGAGAATGTGGTCGCGCTGAGCCTCGAGCTGGCTGGCGAGGTCGAGGAGGACCGGAACGGACGGGAGGAAGACGCTGGCGGTCTCGCCTTTGCGGCGTGCACGCACGAACCGTCCGATCGCCTGCGCGAAGTACAGCGGGGTGGAGGCGCTCGTCGCGTACACCCCCACTGCGAGACGGGGCACGTCGACGCCTTCCGACACCATTCGCACCGCGACCATCCAGCGCTGGGTGCTGGCGCTGAACTCCGAGATCCGCTTCGAGGCGGTGGGATCGTCGGACAGGACGACGGCGGGCGCCTCCCCGGTGATGACCTCGAGCGCTCGGGCATACGCGCGGGCGACTGTCTGATCCGTCGCGATGACGAGCCCACCGGCGTCGGGCATCCCCCCGGCACGCAACTGTTCCAGGCGGGTGTTCGCCGCCCGCAGGACGGCCGGGATCCAGTCGCCCTCGGGATCGAGAGCGGTACGCCACGCTCGCGCCGTCTGTTCGGCGCTCAGCGGCTCGCCGAGGCGTGCGGTGAACTCCTCCCCCGCATTGGTACGCCACCGCGCCTCGCCCGAATAGGCGAGGAACACCACGGGCCGCACCACGCCGTCGGCGAGGGCGTCGGCGTACCCGTAGGAGTGGTCGGCTTTGGACTGCATCAGTCCGTCACCGTTCGGCTCGTACGTGACGAACGGAATGGCGCTGTCGTCACTGCGGAACGGGGTACCGGTGAGCGCGAGACGCCGGGTGGCGTCACCGAATGCCTCACGGATGCCCTCACCCCAGCTCTTGGCGTCACCACCGTGGTGGATCTCGTCGAGGATGACGAGGGTGCGGCGCGCTTCGGTGCGTACCCGGTGTTTGAAGGGGTGCGAGGCCACCTGTGCATACGTGACGACCACACCCTGGAAATCACTCGAGGTCTGGCCCGTCGAGTTCGAGAAATTCGAGTCGAGGGCGATACCGACGCGCGCGGCACCCGCCGCCCACTGATGCTTGAGGTGTTCGGTGGGCGCGACCACCGTGATCTGATCGACGGTGCGGTCGCGCAGCAGTTCCGACGCGACACGCAGCGCGAAGGTGGTCTTGCCGGCGCCCGGGGTCGCCACCGCCAGGAAATCACGAGGCTTGGTCGCCAGGTACTTGGTCAGGGCGCGACGCTGCCAGGCGCGCAGCTGTCCCGCCGGGGCGGAGGTCGTAGCTTGTCCGACGGTTTCGATGCTCACCGGTTTCTCGTGCTCCTTGTCCGCATAGCTCTGATCGACCTCCGCCGGTGCCGCGACGCAGTGCGCCTCGACCGGACGCCGACCGTCATGAAGCCTAACGTCTCCGCGCGCCGATCCCGGTCACGAACCGCGCGCCGACGATCACCTCCGGCGGGATCGTGGCAGACTTTCCCTGCACCTACCGGCCCGGCTACGCGCATGACGGCACGTCGTCGGGAATGCTGGAAGCAGATGAACGACACACCCCGATCCCCCACCTCTCAGCCCCGCGGCCGCCTGCGGCACGCGGTACGCCGGACTGGGCAGGTCATCGGCCACACCCTGGCGATGTCCTGGAATCACTCGATCTTCAGCAAGGCGGCAACCGCGGCCTTCTGGCAGACACTGTCGTTGCCGCCACTGCTGCTCGGGCTGCTCGGCAGCCTCGGTTACGTGGGCGGATGGTTCGGACCCGACACGGTGGACATCATCACCTCCAAGATCGTCACGTTCACCCGTACGGCGTTCAGCGACAGCGTGGTGGACCAGATCATCCAGCCCACGGTCGAGGATGTCCTCAACCGCGGGCGCGCCGACGTGATGTCCGTCGGGTTCGTGCTGTCGCTGTGGGCGGGGTCGTCGGCGATTGCCACCTTCGTCGATTCGATCGTGGAAGCCCACCATCAGCAGAACCACCGCAACCCGATCTGGCAGCGCATCTTCGGACTGCTGCTCTACGTGATGTTTCTCATCCTGGCGGTGTTCACCCTGCCGCTCGTCGCTCTGGGCCCGACGATGATCGGCCGGTTGCTGCCCGACTCCTGGTACACGCTCGGATCGAGCATCGTCGACACGTTCTACTACCCGGGTGTCGGACTGCTGCTGCTCCTCGGTCTCACCACGCTCTACAAGGTGGCCCTGCCGAAGTCGCTGCCCTGGCACCGGCTGCTCGGAGGTGCGCTGGTCGCCGGCGCGTTCTTCATCGCCGCGAGCGTGGGACTGCGCTGGTACCTGACGATCATCGCGTCGACCGGGTACACCTACGGAGCGCTGGCCGCGCCCATCGCGTTCCTGCTGTTCACGTTCTTCCTGGGATTCGCGGTCGTGCTGGGCGCCGAGTTCAACGCGACCGTTCAGGAGTTCTGGCCGGCGCGTGCGACCAGGATGGAACAGTGGAAAGAGTGGCTGTCGGCGCAGGCCGATCAGGTGCCGTCACCCGAACTCGGTCCGGTCACCAACCTCACGCGGCGGCTCACCGCGGCCAGCCCGATCCGGATTTCCGATCTGTTGCGCCCGGGAGACCAGCAACCCGAGGCGTGCCCGATCGACCGGCACGAGCGAGCCGACACCGACGGGGAGTGCATGGAACTCGAGCGGGGCGGCACGAAAGTCGACCGGCCCCGTCCGGACAGCACCGCACCCGAATATGCAGAAGCGGCCGGGGAAGAGAGTTCTCCCCCGGCCGACGATGCCGATGTACTACCGCTGGATCCGGGCGCCGGAACCGAGCCCGAGGCTCACTCGCCGCCTCTGCGGAGGCCTTCATAGACCTTCTTGCACTCGGGGCACACCGGCGAACCGGGTTTGGGCGATCGCGTCACAGGGAAAACCTCGCCGCACAACGCAACCACGTGGGTTCCCATGACCGCGCTCTCCGCGATCTTGTCCTTCTTCACGTAGTGGAAGAACTTGGGAGTATCGTCCTCGGTCGTCTCGTCGGGGGTGGTATCCGGCCGTTCCTTGGTATCCGTGCTCACGTATCCATGATGCCGCACGACGGCCGAGGATGCGCGTGTGCATCTCGGGACCTGTCGTGGGAAGGTGGAGGCTATGGCAAGAACTTCAGGTTTCGGTGGATCTCCCGACCACGGATCGCCCGATAACCCGGTTCTGATCACGGAGGCGTCGGCGTCTCTCGAGGACCAGCACCGAGCGCGGGTCCGCAAATACCTCACGTTGATGTCGTTCCGTATCCCCGCGCTCATCCTGGCGGCGATCGCGTACGGCGTCTTCGAAAACCCCTGGATATCGATGGCCATCATCGGCCTGTCGATCCCGCTCCCCTGGGTCGCCGTGCTGATCGCCAACGATCGGCCGCCGCGCAGCAAAGACGAGCCGAGCCGCTGGGACGGCCGTTTCGACACGAACCCCGCCATCGAGGCACCCGACCGCCGGGTCATCGACGGCTGACGCACGACGCCCTGCGAGAATGCCGGGGTGGACCGCGACCTGCTTCTGTCGATCTGCCCTGCCCTGCGCACGGCGCTGAACCGATCCCGCTACGACCTCGACGCCGTGCGGGAACTGCTCGGGCCCGAGGCGCACGCCGCATACGGTCGCGGGGAGCCGGTACCGGCGCGCCGCGCGGCCCGCGGGGCCGGTGATCTGGGCCTGCTCGTGCGCCTGTTCCTGTTGCAGGACACCTGCCCCGAGCACGACGTGGCACGCGCGCTCGCTCCCCTGTCCCCGGCCGACGCGATCCGGGCCGGACTCCTCGAACGCGACGGTGACGGCGTGCGCGCCGCACTCGACCTCCGCCCGTTCGACGCCGGGACCGGCACGCGGTGGTTGCTCTCGGACCTCGACGGCTCTCTCCGCCCCACCGTCACCCGCCCCGACCACGTTCTCGGCGTCGGGCAGGCCTCCCTGTCGCTGCTCCACGCCACTCCCACCGACCGGGTCGGATCGGTGCTCGATCTGGGCACCGGATGTGGCGTCCAGGCGATCCGCGCCGCCGAGTACGCGGACACGGTGACCGCAACCGACATCACGCCGCGGTGCCTGACCCTCACCGCCGCCGGCGCGGCGCTCAACGAGATCGACCTGGAACTGCTCGAGGGATCGTGGTTCGAGCCGGTCGCGGGCAGGACATTCGATCGCATCGTCGCGAACCCGCCGTTCGTGGTGAGCACCGGCGACGTCGAGCACAGTTACCGGGACTCCGGGATGGATCTCGACGGCGCCAGCAAGCTGATGGTCTCGCAGGCGGTCCGGTATCTGAACCCCGGTGGAACCGCTGCGATGCTCGCGTCGTGGGTGCACGTCGACGGTGAGGACTGGCGGGCCCGCGTCGCCTCCTGGCTCCCTGCGCACGGCGTCGACGCCTGGGTCGTCCAGCGAGACGTCGCGGACCCCGCGCTCTACGTGGGGACGTGGCTGCGCGACGGCGACGCCGACGAGCGCGACCCCGACGGTGCAGCCCTCGCCGAGCAGTGGCTCGACCACTTCGAACGCAACGGCGTCGAGGGCGTCGGGTTCGGATTCGTCTATCTGAGGCGGACCGACGGCCCGTCGGACGTGCTCGCCGAAGACCTACGGCACGGATCCACCGATTCCCTCGGGGACGAGGCGATCGACTACTTCCGGCGCGTCGAGTGGCTCCGGAACCACGATGTGCTCGGCGCGCGGTTCACTCTGCGGCCCGACACCGCCCTCGAGCGGGTCTATCTTCCCGGCGCGGAGGGCTGGAAAGAAGCCGTCGTCCGCGTGCACCGCGGCAACGGACCCGGGTGGCAACACGAGATCGACGACCTCGCCGCCGCGCTGCTCGCAGGATTCCGGGCCGACGGATTGCCGTTGGAGGACCTGGTGACGTTGCTTGCCGCCGCACACGGGGAAGACGAGGACGCGCTGACAACGCACGCCGTCTCGCTCGTCCAGGGTCTGGTCCGGCACGGACTGGTCGAACCGGCCTGATTCCGGCGTCTGCGGCGGTGGCGGGTTCCGCCTGGACGATCTCTCAGGAACTTCTCAGGACGAGCGGCAGGTTTCCGCAGGTCAGTGCGGTCGTGCTCACAGTCTTACGGGAACTATCGGTGGGCTTCCGAGCGTTGAAGCTTGTAAGACACCACCGATGAGGAGGCACGTCATGGCACGCCCCGCAACAACCGCTCGCGTCGATTCGGACATCGACAGCCAGAGCCCCGCCGCTGATCTCGTCCGCGTTTATCTGAACGGGATCGGCAAGACAGCTCTGCTGACGGCAGCCGACGAGGTGGAGCTGGCCAAGCGGATCGAGGCCGGTCTGTATGCCAAGCACGTGCTCGAGACCAAGAAGCGGCTCACTGCTGCGAAGAAGCGCGACCTGTCGATCGTCGTTCGCGAAGGCCAGGCCGCCCGCAGCCATCTGCTCGAGGCGAATCTGCGTCTCGTGGTTTCGCTCGCGAAGCGGTACACCGGACGTGGTATGCCCCTGCTGGACCTGATCCAGGAAGGCAACCTCGGCCTGATCCGCGCGATGGAGAAGTTCGACTATGCGAAGGGCTTCAAGTTCTCGACCTATGCCACGTGGTGGATCCGTCAGGCCATCACCCGCGGCATGGCCGACCAGAGCCGCACGATCCGCCTGCCCGTCCACCTCGTCGAGCAGGTCAACAAGCTCGCCCGGATCAAGCGTGAGTTGCACCAGCAACTCGGCCGGGAAGCCACCGATGCGGAACTGTCGAGCGAATCGGGCATCGCGGTCGAGAAGATCGCCGATCTGCTCGACCACAGCCGCGACCCGGTGAGCCTCGACATGCCGGTCGGCAACGACGAGGAGGCGCCGCTCGGTGACTTCATCGAAGACGCCGAAGCCACGTCCGCCGAGAACGCCGTCATCGCGGGACTGCTGCACAGCGACGTCCGGACCGTGCTGGGCACGCTCGACGAGCGCGAGCAGCAGGTAATCCGCCTGCGGTACGGCCTCGACGACGGACAGCCCCGCACGCTCGACCAGATCGGCAAGCTGTTCGGGTTGTCGCGCGAGCGGGTCCGGCAGATCGAACGCGAAGTGATGAGCAAGCTTCGCGAGGGCGAACGCGCAGATCGCCTTCGCGCATATGCCAGCTGACCGGGCGCGTCAGCGGTAAAAGATCCCCGAGGACCGGGCTGGGTCCTCGGGGATCGTCTTGTCTGTGGGGCGCCCCCGCGGATCGGCGGTCAGCGCAGGCGCCGGGGCCCCAGATCGAGCGGGTGCGGTTCCGGGCCGACCCGCACGTGGGCGTCGGTCAGTTCCACACCCACAGGGGACGCGAGCAGCGGCTCACAGACGAGATCGCGCACCTCGGGCAGATCGTCGGCGAGAGCCGAGATCCGCTGGACGAAATCCACCAGCGCCGCCTTGTGCACCGGGGCCGCGTTGCGGTAGCCGGAGAGCAGCGGTGCGGCCTTCGGTGCGTCGATCAGTTCGGCCGCTTCGTCCTCGGTCAGGGGCAGCACCCGGTACGCCCGGTCGCCGAGAAGGTCGGAGATGACACCGGCGAGGCCGAACGAGATGAGTGCGCCGAACGACGGATCGTCCTGCACGCGGATCGCACATCCGATGCCTTTGACCGCCATCTTCTGCACGTGCAGCAGCGGCTCGCCCGACATCGCCGCAAGGTCGCGGTACGCGATCCGCACGGATTCCGCGTCGACGAGATCGAGCCGTACCCCACTCAGGTCGGGACGATGGCGCCACTGCGCCCCGGTGGCTTTCACGGCGACCGGAAAACCGATCTCCTTCGCCGCCGCGACCGCTTCGGACTCGGTGGTCACCGCCCGGAAATCCGCGACGTGCACGCCGTAACACGCCAGTAGCAGCGCCGCCTCCGTGTCGGACAGGTACCTGCCCTCGGGAGTGGTCTCGAGCCACCCCTGGACGAGCGCGCGGGCCCGGTCGGGATCGATCCCCGCCGGGCGCACCACCTGCGACGGCGGCCTGCTGCGCCACTTCGCATAACGCCATGCCCGCGCGAGCGCCTTGGCCGCACGCTCGGGCCCCGGGTACGACGGCACCGACCCGCGGGTGGGGTTGCCGGCGGAATCGCGCACGGCGAGAACATCCGGGATGCCTTCGGTGGCGAGGAAGGTCGTCACCACGGGCTTGTCGGATCCGGAGACCGCATCGCGCAGTGCCTGGGCGAACGGTTGCACGTCCACCGCGACCGGTGGCACGAACACCGCGATCACCGCATCGATGCTCGCCGAATCCAATGCGTGCGCCACGGCCTCGGCGAACTCGTCCGGGGTCGCTTGCGGCCCGAGGTCCACCGACTCCGGTGCCACGAGTCCTTCACCGCGTGCGGCGTCGACCGCGAGCACACCGAGAGCCGTGGAATTGCCGATGACGGCAACTCGCGGCCCGGCGGGCAGCGGCTGATACCCGAAGAGCAGAGCCGAGTCGAACAGTTGCGCAATGGATTCCACCTGCACGACACCGGCCTGTTCGAACAGACTGCGCACCATGGTGTCGTCCATTTCGCCGGTACGTGCCGCGAGGGCCGGCGGTACGGCATGGCGTCCGCTCTTGACCGCCACGATCGGTTTGCTGCGCGCCACCCGGCGGGCGATCCGCGAGAATTTGCGCGGGTTGCCGAAGCTCTCGAGGTACAGCAGCACCACCTCGGTCGCCGGGTCGGTGTCCCAGTACTGCAGCAGGTCGTTGCCGGACAGGTCGGCGCGGTTGCCGGCGGAGACGAACGACGACAGGCCCACCCCGGTCTTCGCGGCCTCGTCGAGGATGGCGATACCCAGAGCGCCCGATTGGCAGAAGAAGCCGACGTTGCCGAGCGACGGAAGTACCGGTGCCAGGGTCGCGTTGAGCAGAATCGACGGATCGTTGTTGGCCACGCCGAGCGCGTTCGGGCCGATCAGCCGCATGCCGTGGGAGCGGGCGGCGAGGGCGAGTCGCCGTTCCGCGTCGCGCCCCTCCGGCCCGGTTTCGCCGAATCCGGACGAGACGACGAGCAGCGCCTTGACGCCTTTGGCGAGACAGTCGTCGAGTACGGCGTCGATGGACTCGGCGGGCACCGCGGCGATCGCGAGGTCGACCTCGTCCGGGATGTCGCGGACCGTGGGGTAGGCGCGCACCCCCCGCACCGATCGGTGTTCCGCGTTGACCGGGTACACCGGTCCGGTGAACCCGCTGCGCAGCATGTTCACGAGCACCGCATTACCGACCTTGCGGCTGTCGGTGGACGCACCGATCACCGCGACGCTGCCGGGGCCCAGGATGTTGCGGACGCTGCGCGCCTCGGCGGCGCGTTCGCGGGCGTTCCGCACCGAGACGAGCGCTTCGGTGGGGTCGATGGCGAACTCGAGTCGCACCACCCCGCCCTCGAAACTGCGGCTGACCTGGTATCCCGCTTCGCGGAACACCGTGATCATGTGCCGGTTCTCGGCGAGAACCTCCGCGACGAAGGTGTGCAGGCCGTTCTCGGCTGCCGCACCCGCGAGATGCTCGAGCAGGATCGGCCCCAGACCGCGCCCCTGATGCGCGTCGGCGACGGTGAACGCGACCTCGGCGGACAACCCGTCCCCCTCGTCCGGGAGTCCTTCGTACCGCCCGACCGCGATGATCTCGTCGCCGAGCAGCGCCACGAACGCCACACGGGTGTGGTGATCGACGACGGTGAACCGGAACAGGTCCTTCTTCGAAATCGTGGGATACGGCCCGAAGTACCGCAGGTACCGGGTCCGTTCCGACAGTTTGCTGTGGAACTCCACGATGCGGTCGGCGTCCTCGGGGACGATGGGCCGCAGATGCACGACGCCGCCATCGGAGGCCAGGACGTCGGCGACCCAGTGACGGGGATAGTCCCGGGCGACGCTGAGCGCGCGCTCGCGTGCCGCATCGGCAGCGATCTCCGCCTCGCTTTTCCCGGACTCGAGGCCCGGGTCCGCCGGTACTTGCTGGGATTCAGTCACGCGGGTCCTCCGGATCCAGGCCGAGCAGCGGGAACGCCGATCGGCGTGTGGCGATGATCGCCGAGTCGATACGGGTGAGCGCCCGATCGAGAGACGCCACCCCGGTTTCCGGGGTACCTCCCGGGCCGTCCCAGGGAAGGTAGGACACGTCCGAGTCCTCCCCCATGACGGTCGGCAGATCCACTCCGGGTGCGAGGGCGCCGACCCGTTCGCGCCAGTCTTCCGGAACGGCGGTGGTGGGGTCGATCTCGCGGTCGAGCGCCGCCGCGATGAGGTGGGTCCATGCCCGGGGCACGACGCGAACCAACCCGTAACCGCCGCCGCCGACTGCGAGCCAGCGGCCTTCGCAGTGCCGGTCCGCGAGATCACGCATGGCGAGATAGGAGGCCCGCTGACCGTCGACGGTCAGCGCCAGATCTGCGAGAGGGTCCTCGCGGTGACTGTCGGCGCCGCACTGGCTGATGAGGATCTGCGGGCGGAACGCAGCGAGCGCTCCGGGCACCACCGCGTGAAAAGCCCTCAGCCACAAGGAATCGACAGTGCCGGGCAGAACCGGCATGTTGATCGAGGTCCCCTCGGCCTCACCCGCGCCCACCTCACTCGACCATCCGGTGTTGGGCCACAGCGTCGCGGGGTGCTGGTGGAGAGAGATGGTGAGCACCCGCGGGTCGCCGAGAAAGGCGTGCTGGACTCCGTCACCGTGATGCGCGTCGACGTCCACGTAGGCGATGCGGTCGTAACCGTTGTCGAGAAGCCAGGAGATCGCGATCGCGGCGTCGTTGTAGACGCAGAATCCGGCGGCCCAGTCGGCCATCGCGTGGTGCATTCCCCCGCCGATGCTCACCGCGCGCCGGGTCCGGCCCGAGGCGATCTCCCGGGCGGCGGCGAGTGTGCCGCCGGCGAGGGTGGCACTCGCCTCGTGCATGCGGGGGAAGATCGGATTGTCCTCGGTACCCAGGCCGTGCGGGGCGTCGGCGACGGCAGCGGTACCGGGGGCGACCGCGCCGGCCCGTTTGACGGCATCGAGGTAGGCCGGGGTGTGGATGCGCAGCAGGTCCACATCGTCCGCGGGAGACGGATGGACCGTCTCGACACCCTCGAGCAGACCGATACTCTTCGACAGCGCCATGGTGAGATCGAGCCGCGTGGGGTTCATCGGGTGTGTCGGGCCCCACCGGTAGTCGAGGTATTCGGGGCTCCACACCACCACTCGATCGCCGCCCAATTGTGTCGTACCGCCCTCGGCGGTGGAGCTAGTGGTCATGAACACAGACGCTACTGGTCCGGGATGGGACGCGCGAGCAACCAAGGGCGCCCCCACCGCCCTATTCGCACGGTTAGAATCGGCGCAGACGAAGGGGTGTGAGAGTGAAGGACCTGGTCGATACCACGGAGATGTATCTCCGGACGATCTACGATCTGGAAGAGGAAGGCGTCGTGCCGTTGCGTGCGCGCATCGCCGAACGCCTCGAGCAGAGTGGACCCACCGTCAGCCAGACGGTCGCCCGCATGGAGCGGGACGGCCTGTTGCGCGTCGCCGGCGACCGCCATCTGCAACTGACCGAGAAAGGCCGCGACCTCGCGGTGTCGGTCATGCGCAAGCACCGTCTCGCGGAGCGACTCCTCGTCGACGTGATCGGCCTCGACTGGGAGAACGTGCATGCCGAGGCGTGCCGTTGGGAGCACGTGATGAGCGAGGAGGTCGAGCGGCGACTGGTCGAGGTGCTCAACAACCCGACGACGTCCCCGTACGGAAACCCGATCCCCGGCCTGGCACAGCTGGGCTTGGACAAGGATGCTGCTCCCGACGAGAAGCTGGTTCGGCTGACGGAGATTCCCGCCGGTAAACCGACCGCGGTCGTGGTGCGTCGGCTCGCCGAATACGTGCAGTCCGACCCCGATGTCATCGCGCGCCTGCGTGAGGCCGGAGTCGTCCCGGACGCGCGCGTTACAGTCGAGACGCGCCCGGGCTCGGTGACCATCACCGTGGCCGGGCACAACAGCTTCGAGCTTTCCGACGAGATGGCCCACGCCGTGCAGGTGAAACAGGTTTGATGCAGACCTCTTCACAGGCCCGCGGCGGGCCTGTGAAGAGGGGATCCACAGCGTGAGACTTCTGGTGACCGGCGGTGCCGGGTATGTGGGCAGCGTGTGCAGCACAGTGCTGCTCGAACAAGGCCACGAGGTGGTTGTGGTCGACGACCTGTCCACAGGCAACGCCGACGCGGTCCCCACCGGTGCCGAATTCGTCGAAGGCGACATCGCGACGGTCGCGACCGAGGTCCTCGGCTCCGGTGACGACGGCCCCCGCTTCGACGGCGTGCTGCACTTCGGCGCGCAGTCGCTCGTCGGCGAATCCGTCGAACACCCGGAAAAGTATTGGCAGGGCAACGTCGTCACAACCTTGACGCTGCTCGAGGCGATCCGGCGATCGCGCACTCCCCGTCTGGTGTTCTCGTCGACGGCGGCGACTTACGGTGAGCCCGACGAGGTACCGATCGTCGAGGACGCACCGACGAGACCCACCAATCCGTACGGCGCGTCCAAGCTGGCCATCGATCATGCGATTTCGTCGTACTCCCACGCGCACGGTCTGGCGGCGACGAGCCTGCGGTACTTCAACGTCGCCGGGGCGTACGGCGGTGCAGGTGAGAACCGGACGGTGGAGACCCACCTGATTCCCCTGGTGTTGCAGGTGGCGCTCGGGCAGCGAGACCACATCTCCGTGTTCGGCACCGACTGGCCCACCAAGGACGGGACCGCGGTGCGCGACTACATCCATGTCAAGGATCTCGCCGACGCGCATGTCCTGGCGCTCACGCGGTCGGAACCGGGTCGCCACCGCATCTACAACCTCGGCAGCGGTGAAGGTTTCAGTGTCCGAGAAGTGATCGCTGCGTGCGAACGCGTCACGGGACTGCCGATCGCGTCGGTCGACGCCCCCCGCCGGGCCGGCGATCCCGCAGTGCTGATCGCGTCGAGTGCTCGGGCGATGAACGAACTCGGATGGGCTCCGAAACACACCGATATCGACGAGATCGTCTCGGACGCCTGGGAATTCACCAAGAGCCTCGGCGATCGCTCGCACGCCGCACGTCGCGGCTGAGTCACCGGGCAGGTCCGTCCTGCGGTAGTGCGACACCCAGTCTCGCGGCGATCTCGTATCCGGTCGCTGCGAGGCTCCTGATCGCGTCAGGACGCAACCCTGCCTGCAACGCCTGATCGAGTAGATCGGAAAGCCGGTGTCGCGGATCGGATTCCAGCGCGACCCCGAGAGCGACGCCGGCGAACGGCCCGTCGCCGCGCACGTACGCTCCGAACGCCACCAGTGCGGCCGCATCGGCGCGTTCGGGGTCGGGCAGGGCGCGTACCAGATCCACCCAGAGGCGTTCGGCGGCGCCCGCCCACGGTCCTGTTGCGAGGGCCAGCGCGGCGTCCCGGACGGTCCGGTTCGCAAGGATCACAGCCAGTTCGGCGCATTCCCCCGGCAGCAGATGTTCCCCGTCGCGGCCCGGGAGGACCAGGGCCAGGAGGGTTTCCAGTTCGGCCCGGTCGGCGGCGGCGGATCCTCCGCTCCGTTCGGCACGCTCGTACGCGAGGTCGCGGGCGTCGACGGCCGCGTCGAGCCTGCTCGCGACGTCGGCGCGGAAACTCGCCGGGTAGGGCTCGAGGAGTGTGGTGAGTTCGCTGCGAGTTCGCCGGATGGGGTTGCCGTCGAACACCCGGGTGGCCGCCACGACGGAGGCGTCGGGGTCGGGCACCGTCCCGGAATCGTCGCGACCGGGAACGAACCACGTTGCGCCGGCATCGATGGCGGGGACCGCGAGCGCACCGCCGAGCACGATGTCGGCGGTCGCGAGATAGGCGGCGAACTCCTCGAGGAGGGCGTGAGCACGGCCGGCGGCAGGTCCGTGAGGGTCCTGAAGCCTGTCGTCGACGAGGATCGCGATCACCGAGTCGGCTTCCTCACGTGCGCACACGGCACGGAACCGGCGGAACGCCTCGCGCATCGGGTCCTGCGTCCCGTCTCGGGGTCCGTCGAGTAACAGGTCGTGCCGCATCACCGCTCCGATCGTGGCGGCCCCCGTCTCACCCGGCCGGGTTGTCACGGGCGAGAGGCTGAGAACGACGAGGGAGCGCGCGGGACGGAACCCGAGCAGCGCGGGCACCGCTGCGATCAGGTCTCCGATATCGGTGAGGCGGAGCGGGCGTGAGGACGAGGTGGGTGTGGTCATGCCCGAACGGTCTCCCGGCCCGAGGACAGGTCCGGTGCCTCCGGGGCTCCATCGGTGCGCTCTGGGGATCGACCCGCGCTCTGTGGACAACCGCGCGGCGTGCCGGTACCGCCGCGGACGCACGTGGCCGGCGCGTGGGTACCCGCGTCTACCGTGGCCGGGCTTCGAGCGCGTACCGCACCGCGTCCGCGTAGACCCGATCGACGTTCTCGGCGTCCGCGGCGCCCGATTCGAACGACATGTACGTCACCAGCACGCGCACGTCCCCGAGTTGGGCGGTATGCGTGAGTATCGACTGAGCGAGAGCGTCCGGGCCTTCCCCCGAGGTGACCGTCCGGGACAACGCCAGTGTCTCCGAGCCCGGGACGAGCACCGGCGGGTCGGGTTCGAGCGCCGTGGTGACGGTCGCGGTGACGCCCCGGTGGGTGGCCTCGACCCGCGCGCACTCGACCAGGTGGCGACGGTAGTCCGCGAGGGGCTCCGCCGGGGTCGTCACTTCGACGCTGAGCGTGGCGCGGCCGCCGGTGTCGGTGCCGACGGCCATCGCCGTCCCTCCCGGCCCGTAGTCCTGCGGCGGCGGCAGGCAGCCGCCTGGGTTCACGCGGGCACCCGGTGGGATCCCGGTGAGGTCCGGCGCCGCCTGCGCCACCGCCTGCGGGGGCAGGACCACGGCACTGTACGGCTCCGGGAAGCGGTCGACCGGCAAGAGCAATTCGGCTGGGGTGCTTCCGCTACCGGGAGCGGCGCCGGGTGGCGGCGCCGCGGTGGCCGACGGGCTGCCGGTGTGCGGCGTGGCCTCGGGGCGTGCGACACCGGAAATGCTGGTCGTGCACGCTGCGACCAGGACTGATGCGCCGGTGAGGAGTATCGCTGCCGTGATCGTGCGGCGCGCGGCCGGGCGGGGCGGGCGAGGGTCGTCGGCGGTCCTGCACCGTGGAGCGTCGCACTTCGCCACCCGAACCTCCGTCGTCCACAGTCCAGCGGGGCCCGGACCCGGGAAATCGCCACCGCCGCTTCAATTAGACTCGGACACCACCATGCCACGCCGGTGCTGCACCGGCGGGAAGGCTACGACGGCGCAGTGTGATCGGAGTGGTTCCCCAATGGACGAGCAGTCCCGGATGTACGAGCTGGAGTTCCCGGCTCCACAACTCATGACCACCGACGGGCAGGGTCCGGTTCTCGTTCACGGCCTCGAAGGGTTCGCGGACGCCGGACATTCGGTCCGGCTCGCCACCACGCATCTGAGGGAGACGCTCGAGACCGAACTCGTGGCGTCGTTCGCGGTCGACGACCTCATCGACTACCGCTCCCGGCGACCGCTGATGACCTTCAAGTCGGACCATTTCTCCGACTATGCGGCCCCCGAGCTGAACCTGTACGCCCTCATCGACAATGCGGGAACTCCGTTCCTGCTGCTTGCGGGTAGCGAACCGGATCTCAAATGGGAGCGGTTCATCACCGCGGTGCGCCTGCTCGCCGAGCAGTTCGGCGTGCGGCGCACGATCGGCCTCAACTCCATCCCGATGGCGACACCGCACACCAGGCCGCTCTCGGTTACCGCCCACTCCACGAACAAGGACCTCATCGCCGGCCACCACCGCTGGTCCGGTGAGTTGCAGATTCCGGCGGGGGCGTCGTCGCTGCTCGAGCTCCGCATGGCGCAGCACGGACACGAGTCGGTGGGATTCTCCGTGCACGTGCCGCACTACCTGGCACAGACCGACTACCCGGCGGCCGCCGAGACGCTTCTCACCCACGTGGCGGAGATCGGCGATCTCGACATTCCGCTGCAGGCACTCGACGAGGCCGCGGCACGGGTCCGTGAGCAGATCGACGAGCACATCGAGGGCAACGAGGAAGTACAGGCGGTGGTGCAGGCCCTCGAACGGCAGTACGACAGCTACGTGGCCGCGCAGGAACAGCAGACCTCTCCCCTGCCGACCGACGAGAATCTGCCGACCGGCGAGGAACTCGGGGCGGAATTCGAGCGCTTCCTCGCGGAATACGACCAGCGCGGCGACGACGATACCGATCAGTCGCTCTGAGCGGAACGGGGCGCGTCACGACGCGGCGGGTCCACGGTGGGACGTTTCATGACCGTTACGATCGTCGCCCATCGCGTCACATACACTCGGTACGCTCTCGCGGCATGCAAGAGTGACTCCGGGCGGCGATTACCGTCAGGTCGAGAAACCGGCCGTACGTAGGTGCCTCCCCACGTCGGCAGGAGACGGTGATGACCACAGCGCGTCCGAGGAAGCTCCGCCCGGTTCCCGACAAGGAACCGCGCATGGTCTTCCGCACGATCCACGGCTACCGGCGCGCGTTCCGGATGGCCGGCAGCGGGCCTGCGCTGCTGCTCATCCACGGTATCGGTGACAACTCGTCGACGTGGACGGACGTGATTCCGCACCTCGCCGAGAAGTACACCGTGATCGCCCCCGATCTGCTCGGCCACGGCCGATCGGACAAGCCGCGAGCCGACTACTCCGTCGCCGCGTATGCCAACGGCATGCGTGACCTGCTGTCGGTGCTCGGGATCGACAAGGTCACGGTCGTCGGCCACTCCCTCGGCGGCGGAGTCGCGATGCAGTTCGCGTACCAGTTCCCGGGCAGGGTCGAGCGACTCGTGCTCGTGTCGTCGGGCGGCGTCACCAAGGATGTCCACCCTGTCCTGCGCATGGTGTCGGTACCCGTCGTCAGCGAGGTGCTCAAGCTCCTGCGCATACCGGGTGCGATGCCCGCGATGAGGCTCGCCGGCTCCGCGCTGGGCCAGCTCAACAAGTCGCCGCTCAAGCCCGGCGCACTCCTGCACGACGCCTCCGACCTGGTACGTATCCTCGGCGAACTTCCGGATCCGACGGCGTGCCAGGCCTATCTGCGGACCCTGCGGGCGGTTGTCGACTGGCGTGGCCAGGTGGTGACCATGCTCGACCGCAGTTACCTCACCGAGGATCTGCCGGTGCAGCTGATCTGGGGCGACCGCGACAGCGTCATTCCGGTGGGGCACGCTTACCTCGCGCATTCCGCGATGCCCGGTTCCCGGCTCGAAGTGTTCCGCGGCGCCGGCCACTTCCCGTTCCGGGACGATCCCCTGCGTTTCCTCCGGGTCGTGGAGAACTTCCTCGACAACACCGCTCCCCTGCAGTTCGACGAGGAGAGCTGGCGGAAGCTCCTCGTCTCCGGGGTGAGCGAATCGCGCATCACCGGCGGCCCGGCCACCCGCATGGCCGTGCTCGACGTGATGGAGTCCGACGAGCGCAGCGCCACGTAGCAGGCCTCGCGGTCCGCTGCCGCGACGGAACGGCAGCGCGGAAAGGCCCTCGCCACCGGGCGACTAGCCTGGAGCAGTGCTGCTTCCCGATCTGATACCCGACCCCGTCGACGACGACACCCTCTTCGACGCCTTCACCTCCTGGACGACGGATCGGGGACTGTCGCTCTACCCGGCGCAGGAGGAAGCGCTGATGGAACTCGTGGGCGGTTCGCACGTGATCCTCGCGACGCCCACGGGGTCGGGCAAATCGATGGTGGCGATCGGAGCCCATTTCTTCGCCCTCGCGGCCGGCAAGCGCACGTTCTACACCGCACCGATCAAGGCGCTCGTCAGCGAGAAGTTCTTCGCATTGTGCGAGGTCTTCGGAGCCGACCGGGTCGGGATGATGACCGGCGACGCCTCGGTCAACCCGACCGCCCCGATCATCTGCGCGACCGCGGAGATCGTCGCCAACCTCGCACTGCGCGAAGGCCCGGACTCGGACATCGGCCAGGTGGTCATGGACGAGTTCCATTTCTACTCCGACCCCGACCGCGGATGGGCCTGGCAGGTGCCCCTCATCGAACTGCCCCACGCGCAGTTCCTGCTCATGTCCGCGACCCTCGGGGACGTGTCGTTCCTCCAGAAGGACCTCACTCGTCGCACCGGGCGCCCGACCGTCGAGGTCTCGGGGACCGAGCGACCGGTGCCCCTGACCTTCTCGTATTCGCAGGCCCCCATCGGTGAAGCGATCGAAGAGCTGGTCACCACTCACCAGGCACCGGTGTACGTCGTCCACTTCACCCAGGCCGCCGCGCTCGAGCGTGCCCAGGCACTGACCAGTGTCAACATGTGCACGAAAGCCGAGAAGGAGGCGATCGCGGCCGCACTCGGCGAATTCCGGTTCTCGACGGGATTCGGCAAGACCCTGTCCCGGCTCGTGCGGCACGGCATCGGCGTCCACCACGCGGGAATGCTGCCCAAGTACCGGAGATTGATCGAAAAGCTCGCGCAGGACGGTCTTTTGAAGGTGATCTGCGGCACCGACACGCTGGGTGTCGGAATCAACGTTCCGATCCGCACGGTGCTGCTCACCGGACTGACCAAGTACGACGGCACCCGCACGCGGCAGCTCAAGGCGCGTGAATTCCACCAGATCGCGGGCCGCGCCGGCCGGGCCGGGTACGACACCATGGGCACGGTCGTCGTGCAGGCGCCCGAGCACGAGATCGAGAACGTCCGGGCCCTCGCGAAGGCGGGCGAGGACCCGAAGAAGCGCCGCAAGGTGCAGCGGAAGAAGGCGCCGGAGGGGTTCGTCTCGTGGGGTGAGGGCACGTTCGACAAGCTCATCGTCGCGTCGCCGGAACCGATGCAGTCGCGGTTCGCCGTGAGCAACTCGATGCTGCTCAACGTGATCGCGCGGCCCGGCAACTGTTTCGACGCCATGCGGCATCTGCTCGAGGACAATCACGAACCCCGGCCCGCGCAGCGCAAGCACATCCTCAAGGCGATCTCCCTCTACCGGGGTCTGCTCCAGGCCGGTGTGGTCCAGCAACTCGACGAACCCGACGAATACGGCCGCAGGGCCCGGTTGACGGTCGATCTCCAGCGCGATTTCGCGCTGAACCAGCCGTTGTCGCCTTTCGCACTGGCCGCGATCGAACTGCTCGACATCGATGCTCCCGGCTACGCCCTCGATGTCGTCTCGGTGATCGAATCGACGCTCGACGATCCCCGGCAGATCCTCATGGCGCAGCAACACGCGGCACGCGGGGAAGCCGTGGCCCAGATGAAGGCCGACGGTATCGAGTACGACGAGCGCATGGAGTTGCTGGAGGAGGTCACCTGGCCGAAGCCGCTCGCCGAGCTGCTCGATCCGGCGTTCGAGACCTATCGCGGGGGCCATCCCTGGGTGTCGGAGACGCCGTTGTCCCCGAAATCGGTGGTGCGGGACATGATCGAGCGCGCGATGACCTTCTCCGAATTGGTGAGCCACTACGGTCTCGCGCGATCGGAAGGGCTCGTGCTGCGGTACCTCGCCGACGCCTACCGCGCGCTGCGCCAGACGGTGCCGGACGTGGCGCGCACCGAGGAACTCGAGGACATCATCGAGTGGCTCGGTGAGCTCATCCGGCAGGTCGATTCGTCCCTGCTCGACGAATGGGAATCGCTGACGAACCCGGGTGTCGAATCGGACGACCAGCAGGTCGCGTTCGGGGCCGACGTTCCGCGGCCGCTGTCCGCGAACACGCGTGCCTTCAAGGTCATGGTCCGCAATGCGATGTTCAAGCGCGTGGAACTCGCGGCGCGCCGCCGTTGGTACGACCTCGCCCAGCTCGGTGACGGTCTGGATGCGGAGGACTGGGAGGACCTCCTCGAGTTGTACTTCGAGGAGTACTCCGAGATCGGTACCGGACCCGACGCCCGTGGGCCGCAACTCTTCTCGGTGGAGATGGACACCGACGTGTGGCGGGTCCGCCAAACGCTGCACGATCCTCAGGGCGACCACGGATGGGCACTGCTCGCCGAGGTCAACCTCGCGGAGTCGGATGCGGCAGGCGAGGTGGTGTTCGACGAGTTCGAGGTGGCAGAGGGCTGACGCGGTTCGGGCACGCGCCGTACCGGTAACCTGACCAGGTGAACGAAGAGTCCGCGCAGGCGTTCCGGCTGGCCTATGTCCCCGGGGTCACCCCCACCAAGTGGGTCCGGGTGTGGATCGAACGTATGCCGGACGTCCCGATCGAACTCGTCCCCGTGGAACCGACGGCGGGCGCCGACCCCCTGCGGGACGGAAGCGCCGACATCGCTCTGCTGCGCCTGCCGCTCGAGCGGGACGGACTGTCGGTGATCAACCTCTACACCGAGGCCTCCGTGGTGGTCGTTCCGAAAGAACATGCGATCGCCGCGGTCGACTCCATCTCCGTCGCCGATCTCGCCGACGAAACGGTGCTGCACCCGCTCGACGACGTGCTGGACTGGGCCACCTTCCCCGGCGAAGAGGCGTTCGAGCGACCCGCCGACACGGAGACCGCGATCTCCCACGTGGCCTCCGAGGTCGGTGTGCTCGTCACTCCTCAGTCGCTCGCCCGCCTCCACCATCGCAAGGACCTCACCTACCGGCCCGTCACCGATGCGCCCGCATCGCAGGTCGGGCTCGTGTGGATGACCGAGAACACCACCGATCTCGTCGACACGTTCGTCGGTATCGTCCGCGGCCGCACCGCCAACAGTTCCCGGGGACGGCAACAGGATTCGGAAACCCCCGCGGAGAACACCAAGGACCGCAAGGGTCCTCGGCGCGGGGAACGACAAGGATCCCAGCCGCGGCGCGTCGTCGGCGACAAGAAGCCCAAGGCACGAGGCGGCAAAGCCACCCGGCCCAAGGGTTCGGGCCGGCCCCGCAAGGGACGCGGCTGACGCGCACTCAGGCGATGGGACGGACCTGCGGAGGCAGTTGCATCCTGATGAGATCGGCCAGCGCCCGGTAGTCGGCCGCGCGGGCGGTGGACGACCGGACGACCAGCCCGACGGTGCGGCTCGGCGCGGGAGATGCGAAGTACGCCATCGCAAGATCTCCGCGCGCCGTCTCGACCGGAATCGACGACGCGGGAACGAGCGTGATCCCCAGTCCCCCCGCGACGCACCGCACGACGGTCGCGAGGGATGTCGCGCGGGTGTCGCCGGCCACCGGCCGGGCGTCGACGGACCGGCACAGATCGAGTGTCTGGTCACGCAGGCAGTGCCCCTCGTCGAGCAGCAGCAAGGGGGCGTTGTCGAGAGCGGAGAGCGGCACGTCCGTACGACCGGCCAGCTCGTGCCCCTTGGGCACGACGAGCACGAAGTCCTCGGAATACAACGGCATTTCGACCACCCCGGAGATGTCGGAGGGCAGCGCCACCACCGCAGCGTCGAGTGTCCCCGCCCGCAGCGCTCCGAGCAGCCGCGCGGTCTGGTCCTCGACGACGTGGAGCACCAGGTTGGGCATCGTCACACCGAGCGCGGGAAGCAGATCCGGCAGCACGTAGGGGGCGACCGTGGGTATGAACCCCAGACGGAGCGGGCCGGACAATCCGTCGGAGGCGCCGGCGGCCGCGGCGACGAAACCGTCGGCCGCGTCGAGGATCACCTGCGCCTGCGGCAACAATCGCGCGCCCGCCGGAGTCACCAGCACGCGACGGGTACTGCGCTCGATCAGGTGGACCCCGAGACCGTTCTCGAGGGCCGCCAACGCCTGAGAAAGAGTGGGCTGGCTCACATTCAATCTCGTAGCCGCAGTACCGAAATGGCGATACTTCGCGACTGCCACGAAGGCACGCAGCTGCGACAGGGTGGGTTGATAACTCTGATCGGACACGCCTATCAGTCTAGTGCCACCCATCACCTTTACCTTTTGAAAGGTTTCCGGCAAGATGGTTTTCATACCGGAGAACGGTCCGACAGGATCGTCCGGTAACGCATGATTCCGTGCCGACCGGCGCGGAAGCGCGTGATCGACTCGCTTGTTCACGACTTATCGAGAGGACCGAGAATGGCACTGCTGACCATTGGCGATCAGTTCCCCGCTTTCAACCTGAAGGCCCTCGTCGGCGGAGACCTGACCCAGGTCGACGCCACCCAGCCCGATGACTACTTCACCACCATCACCAGCGACGACTACGCCGGTAAGTGGAAGATCATCTTCTTCTGGCCCAAGGACTTCACCTTCGTGTGCCCGACCGAGATCGCCGCGTTCGGCAAGCTGAACGACGAGTTCGCCGATCGTGACGCACAGGTGCTCGGCGCTTCCGTCGACAACGAGTTCGTCCACTTCCAGTGGCGCGCACAGCACGAGGATCTCAAGACCCTCCCGTTCCCGATGCTGTCGGACCTCAACCGTGAGCTCGTCTCGGCCACCGGTGTTCTGAACAAGGACGGCGTCGCCGACCGCGCGACGTTCATCGTGGACCCGAACAACGAGATCCAGTTCGTCTCCGTCACCGCCGGTTCCGTGGGCCGCAACGTCGACGAGGTCCTCCGTGTCCTCGACGCTCTGCAGTCCGACGAGCTGTGCGCATGCAACTGGAAGAAGAACGACCCGACCCTCAATGCGGGTGAGCTCGTCAAGGCGGCGCTGCAGTGAGTGTCGAGAACCTGAAGAACGCTCTGCCGGAGTACGCCAAGGACCTCAAGCTCAACCTCGGCTCCCTTGCGCGTTCGACGGAACTCAACGAGCAGCAGCTGTGGGGCACGTTCCTCGCCGCCGCGGCCGCGACCAAGTCGCCGACCGTGCTCAAGGAGATCTCCGAAGAAGCTGCCGACGTGCTGTCCGCGGAGGCGTACAACGCCGCCCTCGGTGCCGCGTCCATCATGGGCATGAACAACGTCGCCTACCGAGCCAAGGGTTTCCTCGGTGACGACTACGCCCAGGTGCGGATGGGTCTGCGGATGAACATCATCGGCAACCCCGGCGTCGAGAAGTCCGACTTCGAACTGTGGTCGCTCGCGGTCTCCACGATCAACGGCTGCCACGATTGCACTGCTGCGCACGACAACGTCGTCCGCAAGGAGGGCCTCACCAAGGAACAGGTCTGGGAGGCCGTCAAGATCGCGGCAACCCTGCAGGGTGTCGCCCAGGCGATCACCACCGCCGAGCTTCTCGCCGGCGTCTGATCCGCCCTTCCGTTCGCTGAAAAGGACCCCTCCTCGGAGGGGTCCTTTTTTGCGCCGTCCCCGGTGCCGCGGTCATTCGGGAGGCGCAGCGCTCGCGGTGCCGCCGAGTGCCCGCCCCGTGGCGAGATCCTCGTCGTCGAGCAGAACCTCGATCTCGCCGCCGAAGTCCACGCCGGGCGCGAGGGGAAGCCGGTCCCCACTCCAGAACCGGCCCGGGTCGTACCAGTTGCTGCCGCGCCGCCGCTGCTCGAGCAGCCCCATTTCTTCCATCGTCACCGCCACCACCTCTGCGCAGTAAGCACTTTCGAGACCGCCTCCCCCGGGCACCCGGTCTCGTGCCGTCTTCCGGCTCAGCGGGAGCCGGCCGGCGAACCAGCGGCCCGTCAGCTTGGCGGTGGACGGGAACGGAGTGCCGTCGAGCCGGGCGACCGTTCGGAGCAACTGGTCCTCCTGCTCGGTGCTCACCGGCACGGAGATCTGCCGCAGCCATGCACGCTGCCCGTAGCGGGCGCTCCAGACCTGCACCGCACTGCGCAGGTCGTGCAACTGCACGCCGCGCTGGTGGCGGCCGGTCCACATGTCGGGCAAGGTTTTCCCGAGTTCCGCGTGCCACATCAACGGGGGCAGGTCGTCGAGCACGACCGCCATCCCGACGTGATTGACCGGAGCGTTGGTGAGGGCTTGGATCGCGCGATCCGCACCGCTGCTGCCGCGGAAGATCCAGAGATCGCCGGTGCGGGCGATGGACACCGCGTCGTCGAGGGTGATCTGCGACCGAGCCGGGTACGTGGGCATACCCGACAGCCTTCCACGCCGCGCGTGCGCACGACGCTAGGGTCGGGGGCATGGCACTTCGCGGCAGACAGTGGTGGAAGCTTCTCGGCTTGGCCGGAGTCGTGGGCGTCGCCGCGACCGGAGCGGTGACTCTGCGTGCGGAACGCAAGCGCCGCAGTTACACCCCCGACGAGGTGCGCTCGCGCCTGCACGAACGGTATGCGCGGGCCGTCGCGCAGCAGGACGGCCGCGGCGACCTCCCGCTCACCCAGGTCCCCGCCGGCGCACCGGCCCGGATCCGCCGTGTGCTTCGGCGGATCCGGGATCGCGGCTGAGCGGTCAGCCCAGCGCTGCGGCGAATCCGTCCGCGAGGTCGCGGACCTGCTCGTCGGTCATGACGAACGACGGCGAGATCTGCAACGCGCCCTGTCCTGCCGCCCGCCCCGAGATGCCGTGCGCACGGAGCTGTTTCACGAATTCCGGCGCCTCTGCCGGGTCGGTGAGCTGCACCGCTGCGACCGCTCCCAGTCCGCTGCGGACCTCCGCGACGCGAGGATGGTCGGCGAGCGGAGCCAGGGTCTCGTGCAGCGTCTTCTCGAGGCGCGCCGACTCGGCGAGCAGATTTTCGCGCTCGAGGATGTCGAGGTTCGCCAGAGCGGCCGCGGCGGCGGCGGCGTGGCCGCCGTACGTGTAGCCGTGACGCCACCACACGCCGCCCGCGAAGAAGGGCTCGGCCACCCGGGGAGCGATGAACACCGCACCCATCGGAAGGTAACCGGACGTCAGTCCCTTCGCGGTCGTGACCATGTCCGGCTGCAGATCGAACCGGGAGGAGGCGAACCACGAGCCACCGATCCGGCCGAAGCCGGTGACGACCTCGTCGACGACGAACAGGATGTCGTGCTCACGGCAGATGTCGCGGATCTCGGCGAGGTAGCCGTCCGGCGGCAGGTACACCCCGCCCGCGCCGATGATCGGCTCGCAGAAGAACGCCGCGATCGTGTCGGCACCGACCTTCTCGATCAGCGCGAGCAGTGCTTTCGCGTCGTCCCAGGTCACTGTCGCGGTGTCGTCCCACAGCCGGCCGTATCCGTCGCCGTTGACCGGGATACCCGCCAGCGAGGTGCCGCCGACGTGCATGCCGTGGTAGGCCTTCTCGCGTCCGACGAGCAGCGTCTTCGTGGGTTTGCCGACCTCCTGCCAATAGCGTCGCGCCAGTTTCGCGGCCGTGTCCACCGAATCGGAGCCGCCGGAGGTGAAGAAGATCTTGCTGCCCGGAACCGGAGCGATCGTCGCGAGGCGTTCGGCGAGTTCGACGGTCGGCTCGGAGGTCAGGTCACCGAAGTTCGAGTAGTGGGCCAGCTTCCCGATCTGGTCCGCGACAGCCGTCGCGATCTCGGTGCGCCCGTGCCCGACGTTGGTGAACCACAACCCTGCCGTCGCATCCAGGTAGCGGGTGCCCGCGTCGTCCCAGATGTAGGCGCCCTCACCACGGGCCACGACGAATGCGCCGTCACGCTCGACCACGCCCATATCGGCAAATCCGTGCCACAACGCGCCCACGACCAGCTCCTGTCCACGACCAAGATTGACGCCGGTCATCGTATGCGGCGACCTCGGTCGGGGCGCACACGCCCCGGCCCGGCACCGTGTTCCCTCGAGCCGGTCCCCGGTTTCCGGTTCGACGCAGGCCTCCGCGAGCCCCGGGCCCGGGCGTTTCGCTAGGCTGTGTACTCAGCATGTCCATCTCCCCTGCCCCGAACCGCCGCGACCTGAAGTCGGCGCTCGCCGACGTGTCGCTCCGCGACGAACACCGCCTCCGCCGCCGTCTCGACCGCGCACGTGGCGAGGACGCACTCGCCGGCATCGCCGCCGAGATCGAGCGCGCCCGCGGGCGTCTCGCCGACCGTGCCGCCGCGGTCCCGGCGATCACGTATCCCGAGGACCTGCCCGTTTCCCAGCGCAAGGACGACATCGCCGCGGCGATCCGCGACCACCAGGTCGTGGTGGTCGCGGGTGAGACGGGATCGGGGAAAACCACCCAGATTCCCAAGATCTGTCTCGAGCTCGGTCGCGGGGTTCGCGGTCTCGTCGGCCACACCCAGCCGCGCCGGATCGCAGCCCGCGCGGTGGCCGAGCGGCTCGCCGAGGAACTCGGCTCGGAAGTGGGCGACACCGTCGGCTACACCGTGCGCTTCACCGACGAGGTGTCCGGGTCGACACTGGTCAAGCTGATGACCGACGGCATTCTGCTTGCCGAGATCCAGCGCGACCGCATGCTGCGCCAGTACGACACCCTCATCATCGACGAGGCGCACGAACGCAGCCTCAACATCGATTTCCTGCTGGGATATCTCCGGCAGTTGCTGCCGCGACGGCCCGACCTGAAGGTGATCATCACCTCGGCCACCATCGATCCCGAACGTTTCGCCCGGCATTTCGCCGATGCGGACGGAACGCCGGCGCCGATCGTCGAGGTGTCCGGGCGGACCTATCCGGTGGAGGTGCGCTACCGGCCGCTCACCGTGGAGATCGGTGACCAGCTCGTCGACCGCGATCCCGTCGACGCGGTGTGCGAGGCGGTCGAGGAACTCCAGTCGGCCGGGGACGGCGACATCCTGGTCTTCCTCTCCGGCGAACGCGAGATCCGGGATACCGCCGACGCGCTGCACGACCGCAAACTCCGCAACACCGAGATCCTCCCGTTGTACGGCAGGCTCTCCGCCGCCGAACAGCACCGCGTGTTCTCCTCCCACACCGGCCGCCGGGTAGTCCTGTCGACCAACGTCGCGGAGACGTCACTGACGGTGCCGGGTATCCGCTACGTCGTCGATCCGGGTACGGCGCGCATCTCCCGTTACTCGGTGCGCACCAAGGTGCAGCGTCTCCCGATCGAGGAAATTTCCCAGGCCTCCGCTCGCCAGCGCGCGGGCCGATGCGGACGTGTCGCCGACGGAATCTGTATCCGGCTCTACTCGGAGGACGACTTCGAGAGTCGTCCCGAGTTCACCGAGCCGGAGATCCTCCGCACGAACCTGGCCTCGGTCGTGTTGCAGATGACCGCACTCGGTCTCGGCGACATCGGTTCGTTCCCCTTCGTCGAACCACCCGATCCGCGTGCGATCCGCGACGGTATCGCGCTGCTCGAAGAACTCGGAGCGCTCGAACCGGCCAAGGCCGGGGAATCTCCGCGGCTGACCGCGACAGGACGTGAAATCGCCCGGCTTCCGGTGGATCCGCGCATGGCCCGGATGATCGTCGAGGGCCATCGCAACGGATGTCTGCGCGAGATCCTCATCATCGTCTCGGCGCTGTCGATCCAGGACGTGCGGGAGCGACCCTCGGAGTTCCAGCAGGCGGCCGACGAGAAGCACGCCCGCTTCGCCGTGGAGGGCTCGGATTTCCTCGCCTTCCTCCGCCTGTGGGATTACCTGAAAGAACAACGGAAAGAGCTGTCCTCCAGCCGCTTCCGGAGAATGTGCCGCGACGAGTTCCTGCATTGGCTGCGCATCCGTGAATGGCAGGATCTGCAAGGGCAACTGCGCCAGATCACCGTCTCGCTCGGCTGGGAGACACATCACCGGACCGTGAGCGACGAGGCGATCCACCGCTCGCTCCTTGCCGGCCTGCTCTCGCACGTCGGCCTCCGCGAAGGCGACAAGCGCGATTACCTGGGCGCCCGCGGTGCGCACTTCGCGATCTTCCCCGGCTCGTCCCTGTTCAAGAAACCCCCGCGGTGGGTGATGGCCGCAGAACTGGTGGAAACATCGCGGCTGTGGGCACGGATGGTCGCGCGCGTCGAACCGGAATGGGTCGAAAAACTCGCTCCGCATCTGATCAAGCGGACGTACTCCGAGCCGCACTGGTCCATCAAGCACGAGTCCGCGATGGCGTACGAGCGCGTCACCCTCTACGGCATTCCCCTCGTCGCCCAACGGCCCGTGCAGTACGGACGGATCGATCCCGAGGTCTCGCGCGAGTTGTTCATCCGCCACGCACTCGTCCAGGGTGAGTGGCGGACGCGCCACAAGTTCTTCCACGCCAACCGGGCACTGCTCGAGGACGTCGAAGAACTCGAGCACCGCGCGCGCCGGCGCGACATCGTCGTCGACGACGACACGCTCTTCGAGTTCTACGACGAGCGGGTCGGTCCGGACGTCGTCTCCGCCCGGCACTTCGACACGTGGTGGAAGAAAACCCGGCACTCCCAGCCCGACCTGCTGACGTTCACCCCTGAAACCGTCGTCAACCAGGATGCCGCCGCGGTCCTCGAAGGGGACTACCCCGACGCCTGGCGTCAAGGGGAGATGCAGTTCCCGCTCACCTACCAATTCGAGCCGGGCACCGAGAACGACGGTGTGACAGCACGGATTCCGGTCGCACTGCTCGCCAACGTCCGCCCGGTCGGCTTCGACTGGCTCGTTCCCGGGATGCGGCAGGACCTCGTCACAGCACTGATCAAGACGCTGCCGAAACCTCTTCGGCGGCAGGTTGTTCCCGCACCCGACTATGCGGCCGCGGTGCTCGCGTCGGTGACTCCCCGTTCCGAACCGCTCGTCAATGCGGTCGCGCGTGAATGCTCCCGGCTCGGCAACTGCCGTATCGAACCGGGCGACTTCGACCTTGCGGCTCTCCCCGACCACCTCCGCATGACTTTTGCGGCGGTGGACGAGAAGGGCACGGTTCTGGCGCGCAGCAAGAGCCTGACCGAACTTCGGACTCGATTGTCCACCAGGGTCGATGCGGAGGTGTCCCGGGCCGCGTCGGGCACCGAACGCGCGCCCGCAGTGGTCTGGACCGCGGAGACCCTCGGCACGCTCGAGCCGACCGTCACCCGCAGTGTCGGAGGCCAGCAGGTCACCGGTTACCCGGCGCTCGTGGCGGAGGGTTCGGGTGTGGCCGTCCGAGTCCTGAGCACCGCGTCGGCCCAGGCTGCCGCGACCCGACTCGGACTGCGGACGCTGCTCCTCGCGACCGCACCGACGAAGTCGAAAGCCATCACCTCCGGCCTCACCAACGCCGAGCGCCTCGCCCTCGGCCGCAACCCCGACGGGTCGTTCGACGCGCTGGTCGAGGACTGCCGCGCGTGCGCGGTCGACGAGATGATCGCCGCGCACGGCACGCCGGTACGCACACCGGCCGAGTTCGAGGAACTCGCGAAAACGGTTCGTAGCCGTCTTCCCGGTGCGGTCGCCCGTCTGCTCCGCGCAGTGGTCCCGGTCCTCTCGGGCGCACACGAGGTCAGCGTCGCACTCGAGCGGGTCCGCGGTGAGGCCGCGGACGACGTACGAGAACAGTTGTCCTCACTGGTCTTCCCCGGATTCGTGACCGACCTGGGTTCGCGCCGCCTCGCGGAACTGCCCCGCTATCTGGCGGCAGCGGTGCAGCGCCTCGATGCGCTGCCCGGTGGTTCCCCACGCGACGCGCAGGGCATGGACGTCCTGGACCGCGTGTACTCCGCGTACGACCGGTTGCTGGCACGGCTTCCCGAAGGACGCCGAACGGCGCCCGACGTCGTCGATATCTACTGGATGATCGAAGAGTTGCGCGTGAGCCTGTTCGCACAGGGACTGGGTACCCGAATCCCGGTGTCCGAGAAGCGGGTCCTCAAAGCGATCGACGCCGTCCGCTGAGCGGAAGCGCAGACCCCGCGCTCAGTCGGCTTCGGGAACGCGCTGGGTCTGGTGCTGACGAAGTTCCGTGATCTCGCGCTCGAAATCCTCTGCCGAACTGAAGGACCGATATACCGACGCGAAACGCAGATAGGCGACCTCGTCGAGATCGCGCAACGGGCCGAGGATCGCCAGTCCGACCTCGTGACTGGGCACCTCGGGCGAGCCTTTGGCACGGATCGTGTCTTCGACCTGCTGAGCCAGTTTGTTGAGCGCATCGTTGTCGACGTCGCGCCCCTGACATGCGCGGGCGACACCTCGGACGACCTTTTCGCGGCTGAAGGGCTCGGTGACCCCGCTGCGCTTGACCACCGACAGAACGGCGGTCTCGACGGTGGTGAAACGGCGGCCGCATTCGGGGCATGCCCGGCGGCGACGGATCGCGGCACCCTCGTCTGCCTCGCGCGAATCGACCACCCGAGAATCGGGATGGCGGCAATACGGGCAGTGCATGTGGGTTCCTTCGTCGCTGCCGTGAGGGCCGCGACGCCGGCGTGGAACCGAAGCCGTCCTGGCGGAATCGCTACCACCCTCGGGTGCAGTGATGCCGACGCGACCACACGGGGTGGTGTGACTGACAGTCCACGACAATACCCGCATGTCCGGTTCGGCCGGGTGAGGCGGGTCGCCGGACGGCGTCGCCACCGGAATCACCCCCGGTCCGGCGCGGGCACCAGGAGTCGATGGCCCGAGGTCAGGTCCCCCGCGTCGAGGTCGTTCATCTCCGCGATCCGCGCGAGCGTGACATCGACCGGAGCGTCCGGATCGACCCGCACAGCCAGCGCAGCAGGCGTCTCCCCGTCGCGTACCTCCGTCACGACTGCCGAGCCCGCGCCCGCCGTCACCTGGCTCGTCCGAACGTGCGCGACCGTGAGCAGCGCGGCGGTGGCGATCGCGCTGAGCAGCACCACGGCAATCGTCTGCCGCCACGTGACGCCGTCGGATACCGCTCGCTGCGACGGACGCGCCGCCACGATCCGGGTGCGCCGGAAGAGCGGATCCACCTGCGGCGCACGACCGGACCGGACACGCTCGTCTCCCGCCCACAAGGCACCGGCACCTCCTGGTGTCGCACGGGACATGAGCCGTGACGGCTGTCGCGTGCGGTTCCGTGCCGGTTGTCGCGTGCCGTTCCGTGCAGGTTGACCCGTACGAGGATGTGCCGGCGGCACCACACCCCCCGCTCGACTGTGCGCCGCATTCCGCCGAACCGCTGTTGCACCCATCGGAACCTCCGTGTGCGTTCGCCTTGTCGATCATACGTTCGATACCGTGAGGGTATTCGATCATCCGTTCGAACGAAAGTCTGTTCGAATTTCTATCACAGGGCGCGACGCACGTCACCCGTTCGCCGCATGAATCTCGAACAGGTGTTTGATATACGCGGGCGATGTCGATAGATTCGGTAGGTAACACCAATCGCATCCGACACTCGACCCACGGAGGTCACGACCATGGCGGACGGCAACTCCGCGGCAGGCCGGAGCCGGAAGGCGGCCGACGACACGACACCCGGCCTCACCGAGCGCCAGCGCCGCGTCCTCGAGGTGATCCGGGACTCGCTCACGGTTCGCGGGTATCCCCCCAGCATCCGGGAGATCGGCGACGCCGTCGGACTCAACTCCACCTCCTCGGTGGCGCACCAGTTGCGCACACTCGAGCGCAAGGGATTCCTGCGGCGTGACGCCAACCGTCCGCGGGCCGTCGACATCCGCGGACTCGACGACAACGGCTCGGTGACGGCTCCTGCCGAGACAGGCTCCGCCACGACGATCGTCGCGACCTCCGACCCCGATCTCATGGCCTCGGCCGCGATGGTGCCGGTGGTCGGGCGGATCGCCGCCGGCGGCCCGATCCTCGCAGAGGAGTCGGTGGAAGACATCTTCCCGCTCCCCCGCGAACTCGTCGGGCAGGGTTCGCTGTTCCTGCTCAAGGTCGTGGGTCAGTCCATGGTCGACGCGGCGATCTGCGACGGGGACTGGGTGGTCGTGCGGCAGCAGAACGTCGCCGACAACGGCGACATCGTCGCGGCCATGCTCGACGGCGAAGCCACCGTCAAGACTTTCAAGCGCGTGAAGAACGACGTGTGGCTCATGCCGCACAATCCCATGTTCGAGCCCATTCCGGGCAACGACGCCGTCATTCTCGGCAAGGTCGTCACGGTCATCCGCAAGATCTGAACGTCTGTTCCCGGACATGACGAGGCCGGGGTGCCGTCCGCATAGTGCGGGGCACCCCGGCCTCGTCCGATCCGGTCACCGGCCGAGCCGGTACGAAGGTCAGATCTCGAGTCCGCGCCCGATGACTTCCTTCATGATCTCGTTCGTTCCGCCATAGATCTTCTGCACGCGCGCGTCGAGGTAGGCGCGTGCCACGGGGTACTCACGCATGTAGCCGTATCCACCGTGCAACTGCAGGCAGCGGTCGATGAGCTCGACCTGCTTGTCGGTGGTCCAGTACTTCGCCATCGCGGCTTCCTGCACGGTGAGCGTGCCGGCATTGAGTTCCTCGATGCACTTGTCGACGAAGACACGCGCGAGCTTCGTTTCCGTCGCCAGTTCGGCGAGTTCGAAGCGGGTGTTCTGGAACTTGCCGATCGGCTTGCCGAAGGCCTTGCGGTCGCGGCAGTACTGGATCGTGTCCTCGAGGACCTTCTCCATCGCCGCAGCAGCGACGACTGCGATCGACAGACGTTCCTGGGGAAGGTTCTGCATCAGGTAGATGAAGCCCAGTCCCTCTTCGCCGAGGAGGTTGGCCGCCGGCACCCGCACGTCGGTGAAGTGCAGTTCCGCGGTGTCCTGGGCAGCGAGGCCGATCTTGTCGAGGTTGCGTCCCCGCTCGAAGCCGGGCATGCCGCGCTCGACGACGAGCAGCGAGAACCCCTGCGCGCCCTTGTCGGGGTCGGTGCAGGCCACGACGATCACCAGGTCGGCGTTGATGCCGTTCGTGATGAAGGTCTTCGAGCCGTTGAGCACCCAGTCGTCGCCGTCGCGTACCGCGCGGGTCTTGATGCCCTGCAGGTCACTACCGGTGCCCGGCTCGGTCATCGCGATCGCGGTGATGATCTCGCCGGAACAGAAGCCCGGCAGCCAGCGCTTCTTCTGCTCATCGTTGGTGAGCGCGAGGAGGTACGGCGCCACCACGTCGTTGTGCAGCATGAAGCCGACGCCGCTGAAGCCGCCTCGCGTGGTCTCCTCGGTGAGGACGGTGTTGTAGCGGAAGTCGTCCACCCCGCCGCCGCCGAATTCCTCCGGCACGGCCATGCCGAGGAAGCCCTGCTCGCCGGCCTTCTTCCACACCTCACGGTCGACGATCTTGTCCTTCTCCCACTGCTCGTGGAAGGGGGCCACCTCCTGTTCGAGGAACTTCCGGTACGACTCCCGGAAGAGTTCGTGCTCGGGCTCGAAAAGGGTGCGTTGCATCTGCGCTCCTGTGTGTGACGGCTTTCGACACCCCCAACCGTATGCACGGAAATGTGTGGTGACGCTGACAGGAGCGAGCGAGTTTTGTGACCGCGCACGCACCCTCAGCGACGAAGGTCACTCAATCGCCGAAGGATCGGGTACGCGATGAGGATGCCGATCGAACCCCAGGCGATGCCCCCGAGCTCCACCGAACCGACGGACAGAGTGAGGTCACCGATACCCGCGACCAGCGCCGCCGCGACGACGGTGAGATTCACCGGGTCGGTGAAGTCGACCTTGGCGTCCATCCAGATCCGCACGCCCAGAAGGCCGATCAGGCCGTAGAGGACGAGTGTTGCGCCGCCGAGCACGCCGTCGGGCACGGTGAAGACGAGTGCGCCGAACTTCGGCGAGAAGGCCAGGACCACGGCGGTCACCGCCGCGACCCAGTAGGCCGCGGTCGAGTAGACACGAGTGGCAGCCATGACACCGATGTTCTCGGCATACGTCGTGGTTCCGGATCCGCCGCCGGCACCGGCGAGGGTGGTGGCGAGTCCGTCGGCCAGCAGCGCATTGCCCGCCACGTCGTCGAGGTTCTTACCCGTCATGGCGGCTACCGCCTTGACGTGCCCGACGTTCTCGGCGACCAGGACGATGACCACGGGAAGCGTCAGCAGGATCACGGAGAGTTCGAACGTCGGCCCCCGCAACTCGGGCAGCCCGAACCACGCAGCCTCGCGCATGGCGTCGACGCGCTCGGATGCGAGCGATCCGGTCAACGCGGCGAAGATCCACCCGACGACGACGCCGACGAGGATGCCCAGTCGCCCGAGCATGCCCGGTCCTACCACGGTGACGAGAAGGATCACGACCAGTGTCACGAAGGCGATCAGCGGCTGCGCTTCGAACGAACCTGCCGCTGTGGGGGCGAGATTGAGGCCGATGAGTGCCACCACCGCGCCGGTGACCACCGGCGGCATGACGGCATCGATGACATGGGCGCCGAGCGCTTTGACGAGCAGGCCGATCAATGCGAGCACGACGCCGGCGACCAGGATGCCGCCGAGTTGAGCGGCGGGACCCGAACCGGCGGATGCGGTGAGCGGCGCGATGAACGCGAACGACGAACCGAGGTAGCTGGGCACCCTCCCACGGGTGAGTATCAGGAACAACGCGGTGCCGATACCGGAGAAGAGCAGCGTCGTGGTGACCGGGAAGCCGGTGATGGTGGGGACGAGCAGCGTCGCTCCGAACATCGCGATCACGTGCTGCATCCCGATGCCGATGGTTCGCGGCCACGACAGCCGCTCGTGCGGTGCGACGACCGCACCCTTGTCGATATGGCGTCCGTCGCCGTGCAGCGACCAACCCAGACCGCCGAAGCGTCGGCGCTCGGTGCCGCTCTCGCGGTCTCGCTCGGACCCGTCCACTCGCTCGGACCCGCTCTCTCGCTCGGTCCCGTTCTCTCGCTCGGTCCCGCCCTCTTGTACGTTCACGAAACGCAATGTTAAGGCTCAGCGCCCCCTGCCGCCCGGTCCGCCCCACCCGAGGTCGTCGAAGGGGGCGACGCAGTGCGAATCAATCCCCGGATGAGGTGCCACTCTCCAAGATGCTGACGATGGAATAGAGCGAGAAGCAGACCGCTCCGAGTCCCACCAGCACCCGGGCGGCGACGAACACACTCTCGTCGTCGACGGCTGCCTGAAAGACGAATGCGGCCAGGAAGAGACACGTCAGCGCCGTCACGACCGGCACCAGCGGCACCCTGTTGGCGAGGTCGAACGTTCGGCGCCAGACGAGGGCGAGCAGGCCGACCTTGCTGAGAATGCTGAAGCAGACGAGCCCTAGCCCCACCATCACGAAACCCGGCGTCCGGTAGTAGTCCGGCCCGTTCCACGCGAGCAGAACGATGCCCCAGATGAAAGCGATCGTCCCCGCCGCGATCACGAGCCAGGGCCACATGACCCGGGCCCGAGGGCGGTAGGTGTCCTGGATCTGCCGCACGATGCTCACGACCAGCCCGATCAACGCCGTACAGATCAGGGCCAGTCCTGCCATGACGTGCCCCACGGTGAAACGCGCCGGCGTCGTGCCGAGTACCAGGTTGGTGATCGCGAAGGCCCAGGCCACGATTGCAAGGAACACGGGAATCAGGCACAGCACCAGCGCAGTGGTCTTGGAGAAGGCCGAATTCGGAGGCTCTCTGTCCCCCTCCGGCTTCGGCAGCCGTGAATTCTGCGGGATGAGCGAGAACTTCGTCGACGCGGTCGCAACGGTCGCGACACACCCACTGATCAGTCCGAGTCCGAACACCACGTGACCCGCCACATAGTCCGGGCTCTCCCCCGCACTCGATGCTCCGAGGAAGAGTGAGAAGCCGAACGCCGCGGTTCCGACCGCCACCCCGTAACCGAGTACCGGAAAGAGAACCCGGTCTGCTGGTGTGAACCGGCCGATCAGCTGGCGGATAATGGTTGCCGCAGTGCAGTACAGGCACAGGCAGATCGAAGCAAGGAAGGTGACGATCGGGCCGGCCACCGCATGCGACGCGTCGGCCGTGGTGGTCCAGATATCGATGCCGTAGCCGACGCACACCGCCATCATGGCGAGCGGGATCGCCCTGAAAATGACGCTCACCCAATAATTCACACGAACTACTCCCTTCGAGGCAGTGCAGGGCGTGGGATCACTCGGCTGGGATCAGTACAGCACGCCACGACAGACCACTCCGTCGGATTCAGTCGTATCGCAAGCGACGTCCCCACTTCCGCGCCTGCACGTGCGGCGCGGGCCACGAGCCCGAGGACAGCCGGCCGTCGAGGATCGGTGAACGCGGCCCGGCTGCGGCGACATCCGGTCGGCGGCCATCGCGTACTGGGCCGGTTCGTCTGTGCTTACGCGGCGATCCGGATGCCACGGACACGAGCACAGGGACCGGGTGGCGCACCTGACCGGGGCGGGTCGGGCGTGGTGAGACGCGCGCACCCTCCGGCGCGCCGAACGCACCATCAGGAAACTCGTCGATACACCTGCGCACCTACGATTACTTCCCGAAGAGCATTCGACCCGAGTATCGTTGCCCGGACCGGGATTGGAACAAGACCGGGTTGGAAAGAGTGTGACCCCGTCACCCGGTTCACGGTGACGGACCATCCGGAATCCGCGGACAAGTCGGCTGCCGTTGACATTCGGCGTATTACGCCCGTTGGCGACATCCACTGATGTACGACCGCAGCGCCCACGCGTCCCCAGCCTACCGGCGTAAGCACCGTACGTAGCTCGGCTTCTCGTCAACGCTGATCCGCAAACATATCCGGACGCACCGCCCAACCGAAACCGACGGAGGACCGATGACTTTCGAGAACCGCCTCGCCTGCGTGATCGCTGCAGACGGCACCATCGCACGCGGCTACCTGATAGCCGATTGTGAGTTGGTCGGAGAGAACGAATACATCCTGACCTGGAAAATCCCACTACAGGGGGAGGCCAAGACCAACTTCGCAGGGACCATCGGCAGCGCACTGACCGAGCCCGTCGAACCCGGCCTCATCACGGTGTCACTGGACGATGATCCGAACCGTATGCGGGTCCACACCTACGATGCGACCGGTAAGCCTGCTGCCCGGCCCTTCCACATCGCCTGCTTCCGCGACCAGTAGGCGGACCGGTCCCTGTACCCAACCGCGCGCTTCGCCTGCGCGGTCGAATAGGACTGCGCTGCCGCAGGATTCTGCTTCGCGGTGACCTTCGATACGAATGTCCGATCCCCCTTCGACGATCGGCTCACCACACACGACACCGGACCCGGCCGGTTCCGCATCGACTGCGCATGACTGGTCCTGTACCGGCCAGGGCCCGATGAGCGCAACTCGCCCAGTGCTCCCCCAGCCTGCGCGATGTTGTCGGGCATGCGGAAGCATGGCGACTCGACCGAAGGATTTGGGCGCGTGATCAAGACAATCGCTCATCTGCGCTCATCGGACGTTCCGCTCGGCGTCTGGCTCCTGGGCCTGGGTGGTTTCGTGGACGCGGTCGCCTTCGTAGTGTTGCAGGGCAACTTCGTGGCGTTCATGTCCGGCAATACCACCATCCTCGGCTCGTCGACCGCTACCGGCCACTGGTCCCTTGCGGGCCTGTCCGCCCTGCTGATCTGCCTGTTTTTCTCTGGATGCCTGGCCGGCGCCGCGATCGTGCGGTGGGTCGGGTCAGCCGCCCACCGGGTGCTGATGGCCTCGGTCACGCTCATGACCCTGGCCGGTGCGATCGTGGCGAACACGACATCGACGTGGTCGGGAACCTTGTTGCTCGCGGTCGTCGGTGGGCTGACCAACTCGGCACTGGCAACGAACTCCGACGTGCACGTCGGCCTGACCTACGTGACCGGCACACTCGTCAAGGCCGCGCACCAGCTGGTAGCCGGCATCCGCACCACGCATCCGTGGAGTTGGCTCGCTGACATCGGTTACTGGTTCGCCTTCGCCGTCGGCGCGACCCTCGGCGGCTTCACCTTCCACCGGCTCGGGCCGGCAGCACTCTGGGTCGCGGTCGGCCTGGCTGCGGTTGCCTGCGTCCTACCCTCCCGAGCCGAGATCACCGAAGCGTAGATCCGCGCGAGAGCCCCCGCCGCACCATCGGGCCCGTCGACGAACCCCTACAACGTCCTCGAGACTTCGGGGATCAGACGCACGTCGGGTCCGTCGTCGTGTACGGGATTCAAGACCTTTTCCGGGATCGACGGTAGCTCCCGGGCTCGACGAACGGGACGAACGTCCTATCCGGGACGAGTTTGCATTCTTTCTACAACAATGGTTTCGGCGTACGAAGCTCGGTGCGCTCGCTTCGGCGGAGACACGGAGCCTAAGCCGCCGTCGACACTCAGGGAGCGCGACCTGGACTTCGACATTGCTTGTCCAGCAATGAAGTCCGAAGTAAACCCACGCTGCCGCAGCCCCGACGGTGCATGCGCCTCACCCGAGTCCCTCGCACGTTCTCGTCGACGGCCGAACCCGTCACTCGAGGATGCGGTTCGCCACCGACCGTGCCTCTGCTGCGTCGACGGCACCGAGTACCGCCTCGGCGGCCTCACGGCAGCGGTCCATCGTCACCATCGACAACCGCGCCCCCACGGGTGCGACCGCGGACGCCGCGCACGACAGCGACGTCACGCCCATACCGGCCAGGACGCACGCGAGGAGCGGGTCTGCCCCCGCCTCGCCGCATACACCCACCGGTTTGCCGACGGCCGTTCCGGCTCGGGCCGTGTGCGCCACGAGCATCAGGACTGCCGGTTGCCAGGGTGTCGTGAGCGCGGCGAGCTGCGGGGACATCCGGTCCGCCGCCATCGTGTACTGGGCCAGGTCGTTGGTGCCGATCGAGAGAAAGTCGACGTGTTCGAGCAGCCGGTCGGCAAGTAGAGCGGCAGAAGGGATTTCGACCATGACACCCGGGGAGAGGTTGCGTTCCCGGACCAGTGCTGCGAACTCCGCGGCTTCGTCGATCGTCGCGATCATCGGAGCCATCACCCATGGGGACGCACCGGTCCGGATGGCGGCGTCGGCGACGGCGTCGAGCTGGCGTTCGAGAATGCCCGGTGCGGCCGACGTGATCCTGATGCCGCGAACACCGAGAGCCGGGTTCGACTCCTCGGGGTGGTTCGCGAAGCGCAACGGTTTGTCGGAGCCGGCGTCGAGGGTGCGGACGACGACCTTGCGTCCGGCATACGCGTCGAACACCTCCGCGTAGATGTCGGCCTGTTCGGTCACCGTGGGCTCGGTTTCCCGGTCGAGGAAACACAATTCCGTGCGGAACAGGCCGATACCCTGCGCGGGAGTCTCGCGTGCGGCTCGTGCGCCTGCCCCGTCCTGCACGTTGGCGAGGATTTCGACGGGGTGACCGTCGGCGGTGGCGCCCGGTCCGGTCCATGCAGCGGTGCGCTCGCGCTCGGCGCGGTCGCGGCTCACCGCCTCGTCGGCCTCGTCCCGATTCGGTTCGATCACGATCCGCCCGGTGGCACCGTCTACGAGGACCGGCGTCCCGGGCGGGATGTCGTCGAGGCCGGTAGCCGCAACGACACACGGGATGCCGAGTTGGCGCGCGATGATCGCGGTGTGGCTGGTCGGGCCTCCGAGAGTGGTCGCGATGGCGACCACGAGTGCGGGATCGAGGCCTGCGGTATCGGCCGGGGCCAGGTCGTCGGCGAACAGCACCGAGGGCACGTCCGGGGTTTCGAGGCCGGGCTCGGGTAGGCCCTGCAGTTCGGAAATCACACGGTCGCGCACGTCGAACAGGTCGGTGACACGTTCCGCCTGAAGACCGCCCATCTTCTCGAACACGGCAGCGAACTGTTCGGTGGCCGCGGTGGCAGCGGAGACGGCATCGGACCCGGAACGGATGCGGGTGGCGGCAGCACCCTTCCACGCGCGGTCCTCGGCGAGCATGGCGGTCGCGGCGAGCACCTCGGACGCGGCGCCGGACGCCCGGGACGAACGGACACGGAGACGTTCCGCGACATCGGCGACCGCACTTTCGAACCGGCCCACCTCCGCTTCCCGGGCCGTGTCCGGAATCGACACGGGATCCGGTGACACGATCGGCCGCGGAGCAGGACGGATGACCGGGCCGAAGCCGATGCCCGGAACAACCGGCGTTCCGGACAGGACGCGTGCGGTGTTGCCCATGGATACCTCCTCGCAGGGATCAATGTGATCGAGATTACTCCGAACCCTTGACATGTCAACACAGACGGGCGTAAAACAACATAAAGCAACAGAAAACCTCGAAGGAGTGTGGGTGTACGCGGAGGAACGCCAACAGGCGATAGCGGACCTGATCGGTCACAGAGGACGCATGTCCGTGGCCGCGCTCGCCGATCGGTACGGCGTCACCACCGAAACCGTGCGACGGGACCTCGCACTGCTCGAACGACTCGGCCACGTGCGCCGGGTCCACGGCGGCGCAGTTCCCTTCGCGGCCCTGACTGTCACCGAACCCGCACTGGCGGACCGGGAACACTCGCGGGCCGACCAGAAGAACCGGATCGCCGCCGCAGCGGCCGCATTCCTCCCGTCCTCCGGCGGAAGCGTCGTCTTCGACGCCGGCACCACGACCGGCAGGATGGTCTCGGCCCTGCCCACCGACACCGAACTCACCATCGCGACCAATTCCGTACCCATCGCCGCCCGCCTCGCAGCACTCCCCTCCGTGCAACTCCACCTGATCGGCGGACGCGTGCGGGGCGTCACGCAAGCCGCAGTGGGACCGGACGCCGTGCAGTTCCTCGAGATCCTGCATGTCGACGTGGCGTTCGTCGGAACCAACGCGCTCACCGTCGAACACGGCCTCAGCACGCCCGACGCCGACGAAGCCGCCGTCAAGCGCGCCATCGTCCGCTGCGCGGAACGCGTTGTGGTGGTGGCTGATTCATCAAAGATCGGACGGAGGACTCTTCTGCGATTCGCACCTCTTGCCGCCGTCGACGTTCTCGTCACCGACAGCGACATCGACGAAACGGACCTGAAGCAACTCGCCGAACACGGAATCGAGGTGGTGATCGCGTGATCGTCACATTGACCGCCAATCCCAGCCTGGATCGCACCGTCGGACTCAACGGCGCGCTCGTGCGCGGTGCGGTTCTCCGCACCACCGGAACGACGGTCGACCCGGGCGGGAAGGGCATCAACGTCGCCCGCGTCCTGCGCCGCGCCGGACGCGACGTGGTCGCTGTCCTTCCCGCCGATCCCGGTGATCCGCTGCTGGCCGCTCTCGACGAGCGCGCGGTGCCGTACCGGGCTGTCGCCACCTCCGGGCCGGCCCGCAACAACATCACGATCGCCGAACCGGACGGCACCACCACCAAGATCAACGAACCGGGGAACACGTGCACGGGCCGCACCCTCGGCGAACTCCACACGGCTCTGCTCGACTCCGCGCGCGACGCGTCCTGGACGGTCCTGTGCGGTTCGCTGCCACCCGGCATCCCCGACAGCTGGTACGCCGACCTGGTCACGGCACTGCGAAGCCTGGGATGCCGCATCGCGGTAGACACCTCGGAAGCCCCGCTGCTCGCGCTCGCGGAACAGTTTCCCGCAGCCGCGCCGGATCTGATCAAGCCCAACTCCGACGAACTCGCCCAGCTCACCGGCGCCGACGCGGCCACGTTGGAGGCGCGCGCCGCAGCCGGTGATGTCGGCCCGGTCGTCGACGCCGGCCGGGTTCTGGTCGAGCGGGGCGTCGGAGCAGTTCTCGCGACGCTCGGGGCGGCAGGCGCAGTCCTCGTCACCTCCGACGGTGCGTGGCACGCATCGACGGCCCCGGCGACGGTGCGCAGCACCGTGGGCGCCGGGGACTCGTCCCTGGCCGGCTACCTCGTCGCAGAGCGTGCCGGGCACGGAAGCGCGGACCGCCTGCGGTACGCGGTCGCGTACGGCAGCGCCGCCGTCGAATTGCCCGGCACCGAACTTCCCGGACCCGAATCCGTCGATCCGAACGCCGTGCGCATCACCGGCCTTCAAGACCGCCCGGAGCCACCCACCCGCGCTCTCCCCTCACACCCGTAAGGACACGTCATGACACACAGCGCATCCGATCCCGGCGACCGCCCGGCGATCATCGACGCTGATCTCATTTCCCTCGACGTCGATCTGGGGTCCGACAAGGCGTCGGTCATCTCGGCACTCGCCGGACGCCTCGGTGCTGCCGGTCGCGCATCCGACGCCGAAGCACTCGCTGCATCGGTCCTCGACCGGGAAGCCAAGTCGGCCACCGGTCTTCCCGGCGGGCTGGCCATTCCCCACGCCCGGGCCGACTCCGTCACCACGCCTTCCCTGGCCTTCGCCCGATTGTCGCCGAAAGTCGATTTCGGGGCTCCCGACGGGCCGGCCGACCTGGTGTTCCTCATCGCCGCCCCCGAGGGCGCCGGTGCCGATCACATGAAGGTGCTCACCGCGCTCGCGCGGGCGCTGGTGCGGCCGGACTTCGTTGCCTCGCTGCGCGACGCGAAGTCCGCCGACGAGGTCATCACTCTGGTCGAGAGCGTCCTTCCGCCCCAGACGCCGGGAACAGGAAGTGAACCGCAGCCGGCCGCAGCCGCCGCGGCCCCGCCGGGCGCCACCACGGAGAGCCCCACGGGCGCTGTGGCCGGCACCCACGCGCGGGAGGACGTCGAGGCGTCGACCTCTCCCGATTCCCGGACGATCGTCGCGGTGACCGCGTGCCCCACGGGTATTGCCCACACCTACATGGCCGCAGACGCATTGACCGCTGCCGCCGAACGCGCCGGAGTGACCCTGCGCGTCGAGACGCAAGGCTCGAGCGGCAGCACACCGCTTCCCGCCTCCGCGATCGCCGACGCGGACGCGGTGATCTTCGCGACGGACGTCGGAGTCAAGGGACGCGAACGCTTCGGGGGTAAGCCCGTGATCGCCTCCGGAGTCAAACGCGCGATCAACGAACCCGACGTCATGATCGCCGAGGCGCTGCGCGCCGCGTCCGATCCATCGGCCCGCACGGTGGAAACCGACACGTCCGCCGCGACGCCGGAAGGCGGCGACACGGGATCCGATCTGGGCTGGGGCACCCGCCTGCGGCAGATCCTGCTCACCGGCGTGAGCTACATGATCCCGTTCGTCGCGGCCGGCGGCCTGCTCATCGCGCTCGGCTTCCTTCTCGCCGGACACGAGATCGGCGACTTCGCCGCCGACATCGTCCTCGACAACAGCCTCACCAATCTCCCCGACGGTGGCCTGACAACCTATCTCGGCGCGGTGCTGTACCAGATCGGGTCGCTGGCATTCTCCTTCCTGGTGCCGGCTCTCGCCGGATACATCGCGTTCGCGATTGCCGACAGACCAGGCCTGGCACCGGGTTTCACGGCCGGCGCCGTCGCCGTCTTCGTCGGAGCCGGGTTCATCGGCGGCCTGATCGGCGGCCTGATCGGCGGCTTCGCCGCGCTGTGGGTGGCCCGTATCCCGCTGCCTGCCTGGGCTCGGGGCCTGATGCCCGTCGTGATCATTCCGCTGCTCGCGAGCCTCATCGTCGGCGGCCTGATGTTCCTCGTGCTCGGACGTCCGCTCGCGGCGATCACCTCGGGCTTGACCAACTGGCTCAACGGCCTCTCCGGAGGCTCGGCAGTACTGCTCGGCGTCATCCTCGGCCTGATGATGTGCTTCGACCTCGGAGGGCCGGTCAACAAGGCCGCCTACGCGTTCGCCGTCGCGGGACTGGACGTGAACAACCTCGCGTCGCTGCAGATCATGGCCGCGGTCATGGCTGCCGGTATGGTCCCGCCGCTCGCGATGGCGCTGTCGTCGCAGATCCGGCCGCGTCTCTACAGCGAGGCCGAACGCGAGAACGGTAAGGCCGCATGGCTGCTCGGGGCGTCCTTCATCTCGGAAGGCGCGATCCCGTTCGCAGCGGCGGACCCCTTCCGCGTGATCCCGTCCATGATGCTCGGCGGGGCTCTCACCGGCGGCCTCGTCATGGCCACGGGCGTCACGTTGTCCGCCCCGCACGGAGGACTGTTCGTCCTCTTCGCGATGGATCACGTGGTGTGGTTCCTCGTGGCACTGGTGGCGGGCACGATCGTGGCAGGAATCGCCGTCACGATCGCCAAGGAAGTCACCCACACCACCGACGCCATCGCCGACAAGTCCGATTCTCAGCCCACCGCAGTCCGTTCCTGAACCCGTCCCGTTCGCGATCGAAGGAGATCCCATGCCCAGCACCACCGTCGCCGTCGGCTCGTCCATCGGCCTGCACGCCCGTCCCGCCGGAATCATCTCCGAGGCCGTGGTCGCCTCGGGTGTTCCCGTGACGCTCTCCGTGGCCGGAGGCGAGCCGGTGGATGCCGGTTCGGCTCTGATGATCATGACGCTCGGCGCTTCTCAGGGCACCGAGGTGACTGTCACGTGCGACGACGACGCCGTTCTCGATCAGGTGGCGAAACTGGTGGCTACCGACCTCGACGCCTGATCGTCACCACCGCTGCGAGCGCGAGCACGACCACCGCCGCAGCCACGGCGCCCACCACGGGCAACACTGCGGTCGACAACTCTTCGTCGCCGGCGTCCTCGGGACTGTCGGCGACGAAGAGGTCTGTGACCCCGCGCACGATCCGGACAGGGGGTTGTTCCCCGGTGGCGGAGTCCACCTCCGACGCCGTCAGCAGATCACCGTCCGCGGTGAACGCTATCGCCTCGCCCTGTGGTTCTCCGGGCACGGCGATCCGCAGGTCCGGGCCGGACAACAGCGCCGCGACGATGTCGTGGTCCGGTGCGTGGAAGAGATACACGTCCGTGTAGGTCCGTACCGCCGCGACCGTTCCGTCCTCGCTGACGGCTCCCCCGGTGATCATCGACGAGGACGCTCCCGGGACCGGTCCGCCCGGGGTCTCGGTGGGGCCGAGGGCGAGAGTGCCGACCCGATCGAGATCCGTGGGCCCGGGCGACTCGAGTTCGGTCACGGTGCGGGCGCCGGCCGGCCGGTAGATCCCGCTCGGCCCGAACAGCGACTTGGTGACGACGACAGGCTCGCCGTCGGCCGACACGAGAAGAGTCTCCGCGTCCTGGGGACCGTCCGGGTAGCGGAGGCGATACAGGTCGCCTGCGCCGGACTCGGGATGGAGCGAGACGAGCGCCACGGTCTGCCGGTTACGGGCGTTGTCGCCGAGGTCCGCGAGCCACAACCTGCCGTCGGACCACCCGGCTGCCATGTCCTCGACGTCGTACGGATCGACCGGAGACGGAAACCGTTGCACCACAGCACAGTCGGAATCGAGTTCGGCGATTCTCTCGTCGGGGCCCGCGTCGGGTGTCGCAAACAGCCGTCCGCCGAGCACCGCCAGACCCGACAGTTCGGCGAGTGCGGGATCGCTCGGGGTGCAGAGCACCTCGGGTGCCACCCCGGCCGACGGGACCTGTCCGTCGTCTGCACCCGCCGGCGCCGCGAGCACCACGGCAAACAGGAGCGGGACCCCCACAGCCGAGCTGCGCACACCGCGCATCAGGCGGCGTATTCGCCCAATGCCGAGGCGAGCGCCATCGGAACCCTGGCATGCACTCGCGTGCCGTCGGCTTCGTGTGCCGAGTCCAGGATCTGCCCGTCGGAGTGGATGCGGGCGAGCAGGTCTCCGCGCGTGTAGGGAACGAGCACCTTCACCTCCACGTCGGGGTCCTCGAGGACGCCGGCGAGGCGCGTGCGCAACTCGTCCATGCCCTCGCCCGTGCGAGCCGAGATGAACACCGCATCGGTGAGCAGGCCCCGGAGCTGGGTCAACGTCACCGGATCGGCGGCATCGACCTTGTTCACCACGATCAGTTCCGGCGGCGGCGGTGTGTCGCTCTCGCGCAACACCTCCGTGACGACCTCGCGCACCGCCTTGATCTGCTCGGTGGGCATCGGATCGGAACCGTCCACGACGTGCAGCAGCAGATCGGCGTCGGCGACCTCCTCGAGCGTCGACCGGAATGCCTCGACCAGCTGGGTCGGGAGGTGCCGGACGAACCCGACCGTGTCGGTCAGGACGAACTCGCGGCCGTCGGGCAGGGCTGCCCGGCGGGTCGTCGGATCGAGTGTCGCGAAGAGAGCGTTCTGCACCAGCACACCCGAGCCGGTCAGCGCGTTGAGCAGGCTGGACTTGCCGGCGTTGGTGTAACCGATGATCGCCACCGACGGAATCCGGTTGCGCAGCCGCCTGGTCCGTTTGGTGTCGCGCGCTGCCTTCATACCCTTGATCTCGCGGCGCAGCTTCGCCATCCGTTCGCGGATACGCCGACGGTCCGTTTCGATCTTGGTCTCGCCCGGCCCGCGCAGACCGACGCCGCCGTTGCTGCCGGCACGACCGCCCGCCTGGCGCGACATCGACTCACCCCAGCCACGCAGGCGGGGCAGCATGTACTCCATCTGTGCGAGGGAGACCTGTGCCTTGCCTTCGCGCGACGTCGCGTGCTGCGCGAAGATGTCGAGGATCAACGCCGTCCGGTCGATGACCTTGACCTTGACCACCTTTTCCAGCGCTGTCAGCTGCGCAGGGGTGAGCTCACCGTCGCAGATGACGGTGTCGGCGCCGGTGGCAAGGACGATCTGACGGAGTTCCTCCGCCTTGCCGGAGCCGATGTAGGTCGCGGCGTCGGGTTTGTCGCGACGCTGAATCAGTCCGTCGAGGACCTCCGAGCCGGCAGTCTCCGCGAGCGCGGCGAGTTCGGCGAGGCTCGCGTCGGCCTGCGCGGACGTACCGCCGGTCCAGACACCCACGAGCACGACCCGCTCCAGCCTCAGCTGGCGGTACTCGACCTCGGTGACATCTTCGAGTTCGGTGGACAGCCCGGAGACGCGCCGAAGGGCGGCGCGATCGTCGAGTTGCATCTCGCCGACGGACGGATCGTCGACGGTCCAGTCTCCGTGTGCGGTGTTCGCATCGTCGGGACTGTCTTCTGTGGTGGCACGGTGGGTGTGCGATGTGTTTGTCATACGTCTCCATGTTCCCATGAAGCCCGAATCGATGCATTCGAGTTTCTGCCGCCTCCACCGGGGAGAGGCCAGGTCACCGGAGGGACGACCACCAGTCGTCTGCAAGCTCACCCTTCGCGACGAGGACCGAGGGACCCCGCAGCCACGCGCGGCCCTGCTCGATACGCACCTCTACGGAGCCGCCGGGCACACGCACCTGGACCACGCCTTCCTCGCTGCCGTCGTAGTTCAGCGCGGCAGCCGCGGCGGCCACGGTTCCGGTTCCGCAGGAGCGGGTCTCCCCCACACCGCGCTCGTGCACTCGCATGTGCACCGCCCCGGAGAGGATCGGCGTCAGAAACTCGATGTTGACCCCCTGCGGGAAGAACCCCGGGTCGAACCCGGGCGCAGTCAGATCGAGCGCTGCGAGACTCGACTCGGTCAGAGCGGGGTCGACGCACGCCAGGTGCGGGTTTCCGACGTCGATGCCGATTCCACTGTAGAAGCGGCCGTCGAGCGTTGCGGTGGACGTGCCGAGTTGCCGGACGAGTCCCATGTCCACGGTGACCTCGCCGAAGACGGGTCCGGTCGCATGCACCTGAACCGGCTTTCCGCCCGCGCGGCTGCCGACCACGAAGTCCCGCCCGGTCTCGAGACCGTGGGCCGTGAGGTAGTGCGCGAAGACCCGGACCCCGTTGCCGCACATCTCGGCGATCGACCCGTCCGCATTCCTGTAGTCCATGAACCAGTCGTCGGCGCCGGTGCCTTCGGGGAGTTCGGGTAGCACCCCGGCGGACACGAGGGCTCCGGTGCGCGCGACACGGAGAACACCGTCGGCGCCGAGCCCGCGGCGGCGGTCGCACAGCGCCGCGATCCGTTCGGGCGCGAGATCCAACCGCGCGTCGGGATCGGGGAGGATCACGAAGTCGTTCTCGGTGCCGTGCCCTTTGCTGAACTCCATGCCGGTCACCTTATCGAGGACAGGCCGTCAGCGACGGTCCGGCGTCATCCGAGAGCTCGGCGTCACACCGTTCTCGGCGTCACACCGGTCTCGGCGTCCCGCACGGCACGCAGCGCGGACTCGGTGAGCTTCGGATCGCCGCCGTCGAGCCAGTGGATGCGCGGATCACGCCGGAACCACGAACGCTGGCGTCGGACGTAACGGCGGGTCCCGATGAACGTACGTTCGCGAGCATGGGCGAGGTCGTACCCGCCGTCGAGATACTCGAGAACCTGGGCGTACCCGATGGCGCGGCGGGCCGTGACGCCGTCGCGCAATCCGTTCTCGGCCAGCGTCCGGACCTCGTCCACGAGCCCGCGGTCGAACATGGTGTCGGTGCGGCGGGCTATGCGGTCGTCCAGTTCCCCGGTCTCGCGGTCGACGCCGAGGATCACGGTGTCCCAGCGGGGATCACCGATCGTCGGCTGGGATGCGGCGAACGGCATGCCGGTGAGTTCGACGACCTCGAGTGCACGCACCATCCGTCTGCCGTCGGTGGGAAGGATCGTCTCAGCCGCGACGGGGTCGGCGTGGCGTAGCGCCTCGTGCACGGCTGCGGGCCCGCCCTCGTCGAGCACTGCCTCCCACTTGGCGCGGACCTGCGGGTCCGTCGCGGGGAACTGCCACTCGTCGAGCAACGCCTGGACGTACATCATCGAGCCGCCCACGATCACGGGGACGCGTCCCCGGGCGAGTACGGCTTCGATATCCGCTGTCGCGGCAACCTGATAACGGGCGACCGTCGCCGTTTCGGAGACATCGAGAACGTCGAGTTGATGATGCGGAATCCCTCGCCGTTCCTCGACGGGAAGTTTGGCGGTTCCGATGTCCATGCCGCGGTACTGCTGCATCGCGTCGATGTTGACGATTTCGCCGCCCAGCGTGTCCGCGAGGTCCAGGCCGAGGTCGGACTTGCCGGTCGCGGTGGGACCGACGACAGCGATCGGTCGTAGTACCGTCCCGCCGGTCACGGGCGCCACAGCCCCGTGTAGTAGCCCACGCCGTACGGCGCCTCGGCATAGGTGACCGCCGCAGAGGCGGGCGCCCGAGTGAACGCCGCGGCGAACACCTGCCATGCCGCGCGGCCGGCCAGCCGGATCTCGGCGCACAGGGCCGGGTCGAACGCCGCCAGACCGTCGGGGTCGCCCGAGGCCAACGCCGTCGCAAGCTCCGAGTCGACGTTCCCGGATCGGGGGTCGAACGCTCCCGGCGCCTTGTCCGTCAGGGTCGCGGGACCGTCCGCGACCACCAGCAGCGCCCGTGGGACGGAGTCGGCGTCGAGCCGTTCGCGCACCAGGCGGCCGAGCTTCGCGCACGTCGCGGGGTCGGCGTCTTCGGCCAGGATGTGCACGTCGACGAGGGTTTCCGGAGCCACGCGGTCTCGAAGCCATCCGGCGACGAGAGCAGCGAGCGGGAGATCGGGATCGGGCTCGCCACGCGCACCCGGTCCCAGCGCGACAGGAACATCCGCCCCGTACCCGCGGAAGGTGCCGCGTGCTGTCGGGGGGACCTCGACAGCAACATCTCCTGTGCCGACGACGAGCCACTCGGGGACCGCAGCGAGTTCGCGGGCGACGTCCAGCACCGCACGGCGCAGGGCATCGGTTTCGGCCACGGCGAGACCGTTGAGCTCCGGTACGAGCAGCGGTGGGGAGGGCACGAAGGCCCCGGCGATCAACACACCGGCAACGGTAGTCGACCGGACCCGGCGCCCTGCACCGCCACGACCTGTTTCAATAGGGGGCGGATGTGTGGTCACGGACTCCCGCGACCCGACCTGCGGTAGAACGATGCGACCAGGCAGCCGTGCCGCGCGGCAGAGATGAGGTACTGATGAGTGACCCGAATGCACAGGAACCCGCAGTGGAGCGGACGCCCGGCGATGCACCCCGGCCCGGACCGCCCAAGCCGGGTGCCCCGCGTCCCGGCCCGGTGAAGGCTGCCGCGACCGCCGGCGTCCAGAGCACCGGCTCGCACCCCAAGCCGCACCCCGTCACCTCCCAGAGCCATCCACACATGCCCTCGGTGCCGGCCGGCGATCCCAGCAAGTTCGGCCGGGTCGACGAAGACGGCACCGCGTGGGTCGTCACCGCCGAGGGGGAACGCTGCATCGGTTCGTGGCAAGCCGGTGACGCGGCAGAAGGCCTCGCCCACTTCGGGCGCCGATACGACGATCTCGCCACCGAGGTAGCAATCCTCGAGACGCGGCTCGCCTCCGGCACCGGTGACATCAAGAAGACACGCGCCGCGGCGGAAGCCCTGGCCGAATCCCTCCCGACGGCCGCGGTGATCGGAGACCTCGACGCGCTCTCCGCGCGGCTCGCCGACATCATCACCGCGTCGGAGCAGGCTGCCGTCGCCGCCAAGCACGAGAAGGAACAACAGCGCGCCGAGAGCACCGCACGGAAAGAAGCGCTCGCAGCGGAAGCCGAGACGATCGGTGCCGAGTCGACGCAGTGGAAAGCGGCGGGCGATCGGCTCCGCGAGATCCTCGACGAGTGGAAGTCCATCCGCGGGGTCGACCGGAAGGTCGACGACGTCTTGTGGCGCCGGTACTCGAAGGCCCGCGAAGCGTTCAACCGTCGTCGCGGTGCACACTTCGCCGAACTGGACCGTGAGCGGGCAACCGCCAAGAGCCGCAAGGAAGAGCTGGTCGCGCGGGCCGAGTCGCTGCGGGACTCGACCGACTGGGGCGCCACTGCAGCCACCTTCCGCGACCTGCTCGCCGAGTGGAAGGCCGCCGGCCGGGCGCCGCGCGAAGCGGACGATCAGCTGTGGAAGCGTTTCAAGGCCGCGCAGGACGTGTTCTTCGCGGCGCGCAACAGCGCGAACGCCGAGCGCGAGGCCGAGTTCGAGGAGAACGCGCGCGCGAAGGAAGCCTTGCTCGAGAAGGCCGCGACGATCGACCCGTCCACGGACGTGGAGGCCGCGCGGGCGCAACTGCGGGAACTGCAGGACAAGTGGGAGGCGATCGGCAAGGTGCCGCGCGAGCGCACCCACGACCTCGAAGGCCGCCTGCGCGCCATCGAGAAGCGCGTCCGAGACGCCTCCGAGTCGGAGTGGCGCCGCACCGACCCCGAAGCTCTCGCCCGTGCCGCGCAGTTCCGTGAGCGGGTGCGTCAGTTCGAGGACCAAGCCGCCAAGGCGACCGCGAACGGCCGCGAGAAGGAAGCGGAGCAGGCCTTGGCGCAGGCTTCGCAGTGGCGTGAATGGGCCGAAGCCGCAGAAGGCGCCGTCGGCGAACTGTGACGGACAAACGACGGTGCCCCTCCCGGAATCGGGAGGGGCACCGTCGTCTGTAGCGCCGGGGGATCTCTACGTGTCGCGGAACAGCCGCGGGCGGTCGTTTTCGGCGACGACGCGACGCAGGTCGCTCTCTGCTTCGAGTTGTGCGGACGTCCGCGCCCACACCACGCGTGCCCAGTGGAAGACGATCACCATCATCGCGAACCAGCCCAGGACGACTCCGAAGCCCGGGCCGCTCGCCACCGACTCGACGGGCAGCGTCTGACGTGTCCAGATCGAGAGCATCCCGAACACGAGTGTGACCGACGAACCTGCCAGCGTCACCCAGGCCAGCACCCATTTGCGGGTGAGCAGCGCCAGGATCGAGCCGAGTCCGCCGAAGATCAGGGCGAACCACACGAACAGCCGGGACGGGAGGGCGATCTCCTGCGTCACGGCGTCGGGGGCGAAGGCCAGCACCTCCCAGCCGTTCGCCGAACCCGCGTGCGGCAGAGCGAACGAGCCGAGCAGCACGAGCACTGCGATCGCCACGACCATCGCACGCGCACCGGGATCGATCTCTTTGGCGGCGTTCCGTTCGGCGGCCTCGAGGCCGGCACGGATCTCCTCGGTCATGCGTTACATCCCATCTGGGTCGGGAGGTCGGCAGGAGCACCGATCGTGGGCAGGCCCAGACCCACGCCGATCGGCGGAGTCTTGGGGAGTTTGCCCTGCTCGAAATGGTCTCCGGCGCGGGTACGGCGGTGGGTGAGTATCGGGTTGTCGGCGATGAGGTGGTGCGGCGCCGCCCCGGTGACGACGACTGTGATCACGTCGCCGGGACGGACAGCGGTGTCGATGTTGCCTTCGGGACGGAAGTGCACGAGGCGCCCGTCGCGTGCGCGCCCGCTCATGCGCGCGGTCTCGGCGTTCTTGCGCCCTTCCCCGGCGGCGACGAGCAGTTCCACCTCGGTGCCCACCAGTTCGCGGTTCGCCTCGAGGGTGATGCGCTCCTGAAGTGCGATGAGCCGCTCGTAGCGTTCCTGGACGACTGCCTTGGGAACCTGGCCGTCCATCTCGGCTGCCGGGGTGCCGGGGCGCTTCGAGTACTGGAAGGTGAACGCACTGGTGAAACGGGCCTGTTCGACGACGTCGAGAGTGTCCTGGAAATCTTCTTCGGTCTCGCCGGGGAAGCCCACGATGATGTCGGTGGTGATCGCCGCGTGCGGCATCGCGGCGCGCACCCTGTCGATGATGCCGAGGAACCGGTCCTTGCGGTAGGACCGGCGCATCGCCCGCAGGATCCGGTCGCTGCCGGACTGCAGCGGCATGTGGAGCTGCGGGCAGACGTTCGGTGTGTGCGCCATCGCCTCGATGACGTCGTCGGTGAACTCCGCCGGATGCGGTGAGGTGAACCGCACACGCTCGAGACCCTCGATGTCACCGCACGCACGCAGAAGCGAGGCGAAGGCGCCGCGGTCGCGGGGCTGTTCGGGATCGGCGAAGGACCGGCCGTACGAGTTGACGTTCTGCCCGAGCAGCGTCACTTCGAGGACACCTTCGTCGACGAGGGCTTTGACCTCGGCGAGGATGTCGCCCGGACGCCGGTCGACTTCCTTGCCCCGCAGCGACGGCACGATGCAGAACGTGCAGGTGTTGTTGCATCCGACCGAGATGGACACCCACCCCGCGTACGGCGACTCCCGCTTGGCGGGAAGCGTGGAGGGGAAGGCCTCGAGGGAATCGAGAATCTCGACCTCGGCGCGACGATTGTGGCGCGCCCGCTCGAGCAGCGCCGGAAGGTTCCCGATGTTGTGGGTGCCGAAGACCACGTCGACCCACGGGGCCTTCTGGACGACGAGACTGCGGTCCTTCTGTGCGAGACAGCCTCCGACCGCGATCTGCATGTCGGGGTTCTCGTCCTTGACCGGCCGCAGATGACTGAGGTTGCCGTAGAGCTTGTTGTCGGCGTTCTCCCGGACTGCGCACGTATTGAAAACAACGAGGTCAGGGGACGTTCCCGGGGAAGCACGATGAAAACCGGCGTCCTCGAGCAATCCGGACAGTCGCTCGGAATCGTGCACGTTCATCTGGCAGCCGTATGTGCGGACTTCGTAGGTCCGGGCAGCGGCGCGGGAGACATTCTCGTCGATCAGTGACACGTCTCAGGGTAGCTCACGCGGACGAGGGGTCTTCCCGCCGGTGACGCCGGGCGACCGACGAACCGGTCTGTTCCGGTGGCGGCCGTAAATTTTCCGTGACAGCATTCACTCCACGGCCCGAAATGCGAGGAATCGGCGCGCGGACCGCATAAGGTCTCCCCATGACATCACCGGCAGCCGGGACGGAGAAGCCGTCCGACAACTCGGACAGCACCACCTCGATGATCTCCCTCTCCCGAGTCGACAAGCACTTCGGCGACCTTCACGTGCTGCAGGACATCAACGTCGAAATCCCTCGTGGGCAGGTCGTGATCGTGGTCGGTCCCTCGGGATCGGGAAAATCCACACTGTGCCGCACCATCAACCGGCTCGAACCGATCGACTCGGGAGAGATCCGGGTCGACGGCACGCTGCTTCCCGCCGAGGGCAAGGCTCTCGCGAAGCTCCGTTCCGACGTCGGCATGGTGTTCCAGTCCTTCAACCTCTTCGCCCACAAGACGATCCTCGAGAACGTGACGCTCGGGCCCGTGAAGGTGCGGAAGATGAAGAAGGACGACGCACGCGAGACCGGCATGCGGCTCCTCGAACGCGTGGGCATCGCCAACCAGGCCGACAAGTACCCCGCGCAGCTTTCGGGTGGCCAGCAGCAGCGCGTCGCCATCGCACGGGCGCTCGCCATGAACCCGAAGGTGATGCTGTTCGACGAGCCCACGTCGGCGCTCGATCCCGAAATGGTTCAGGAAGTCCTCGACGTCATGACCTCGCTGGCGAAGGAGGGCATGACGATGGTCGTCGTGACCCACGAGATGGGCTTCGCCCGCAAGGCCGGCGACCGGGTGCTGTTCATGGCGGACGGCCGGATCGTCGAAGACACCGACCCGGACAGCTTCTTCACCTCGCCCAGTTCCGATCGCGCCAAGGACTTCCTCGGCAAGATCCTCAGCCACTGAGCCGACCTCGTGGGCGTACTGCCCCGTGAGGTCCCTGCAAGCGCCGGTGCGGAGATGTCCGCGCCGTTTCCACCCGCACGACACCCGCAAACCGGAGGTACTCGATGAAACTGTCCCGCTCGATCCGCCTGGGCATCGGCATGATTGCCCTTGCCGTCACCGCGACGGCCTGCGGCGGCGACGAGACGCGCAGCGTGTCGGATTCTGCCGAGAACGGCAACCTGACCGTCGGCATCAAGTTCGATCAGCCCGGGCTCGGCCTGCGCAACCCCGACGGAACCTTCACCGGGTTCGACGTCGAGGTTGCGAAGTACATCGCCGGCCAGCTCGGCGTCTCGGAAGAGAACATCGAGTTCAAGGAAGCCCCGTCGGCACAGCGCGAGACGCTCATCCAGAACGGTGAGGTCGACTACGTCGTCGCGACCTACTCGATCACCGATTCCCGCAAGGAGAAGGTCGACTTCGCCGGCCCGTACTTCGTCGCCGGCCAGTCGCTGCTGGTGCGCTCGGACAACACCGACATCACCGGCCCCGATTCGCTCAACGGTGGCAAGCGTCTCTGCTCGGTCGCAGGTTCGACCCCGGCGCAGAAGGTCAAGGACACCTACGCGCAGGACGTCCAGTTGCAGGAATTCGACACCTACTCGGCATGCGTCGAGGCGCTGCGGAACGGGGCCGTCGATGCGGTGACCACCGACGACATCATCCTCGCCGGCTACGCAGCACAGAGCCCCGGCGAGTTCAAGGTCGTCGGTGAGCCGTTCACCGAGGAGCGTTACGGCATCGGCGTCGCCCTCGGCGACGACGAGTCGCGCACCGCGATCAACGACGCGATCGAAGAGATGATCTCCAGCGGAGCATGGGAATCTGCGTTCCAGGAGACGGTCGGCGCGTCGGGCTACCCGCTCCCCGAAGCACCGTCGGTCGACAAGTACTGAGTAGAACCCGGCACCGGTCGATCCGGTTCCGGAAGTCCCCGCCGAAGTAGCGCCCGGCCGGTTCGTCGACGACGTCGCGAACCGGCCGGACCGCTCCGGCAACCGCCCTCCCCTCGATCCGGAGTAGACCTGTGGATCTGTTGAGCAAGTACGGAAGCCAGCTGCTCGATGCGTTCTGGACCACCATCCAGCTGACGGTCGTGTCGGCGATCGGCGCGCTGGTCCTCGGAACGATCCTCGCGGGCATGCGGGTTTCCCCCATCCCCGTCGCGAGGGCCATCGGCACCGCCTACGTGACCATCTTCCGTAACACGCCACTGACGCTGATCATCATTTTCTGCCTGTTCGGGTTGTCCCAGACACTCGGAGTGAAACTCGCCTCGGAGTCCTCCCCGACGTTCCTCGTCGACAACAACTTTCGCCTCGCGGTGCTCGGTCTGACCGTGTACACCGCCGCGTTCGTGTGTGAGTCCCTGCGCTCGGGCATCAACACCGTGTCGCTCGGGCAGTCCGAGGCCGGGCGCTCACTGGGCCTGACCTTCGGGCAGAACCTCCGGCTCATCGTGCTGCCCCAGGCATTTCGTGCGGTGATCGCGCCGCTCGGTTCGGTGCTGATCGCCTTGACGAAGAACTCGACCATCGCCTCGGTGATCGGTGTCTCCGAGGCGTCGCTGCTGATGAAGACGATGATCGAGAACGAAGCCGCGATCTTCGCGATCGGTGGCATCTTCGCCCTCGGGTTCGTGATCCTGACCCTCCCGACCGGCCTGCTCTTCGGCTGGCTCAGCAAGCGATTCGAGGTAGCACGATGAGTGCCAGCGGAAGCGTTCTCTACGACGTACCCGGCCCCCGCGCGAAGGCGATCTACCGGATCCTGTCGGTGGTGGTGGTCGCGCTACTGCTGCTCGCCGCGTGGTTCATCTACCGAGCACTCGACTCGCAGGGTCAGCTGACTGCGGCGAAGTGGGAGCCGTTCCTCGAATCGACCAGCTGGACAACGTATCTCCTCCCCGGCATCCGGGGAACGCTCATCGCAGCGGCCGCATCGATCGTTCTGGCGCTGATTCTCGGTGCTGTGCTGGGCATCGCGCGCATGTCGGATCATCGCCCGGTACGTATCGTCGCCGGCACCATCGTGGAACTGTTCAGGGCCGTTCCCGTCCTGATCCTCATGATCTTCGCCTACCAGGTGTTCGCCGAGTACCGCGTGTTCAAGTCGGATTATCTGGCACTCGCTGCGGTGATCACCGGCCTGACGCTCTACAACGGATCGGTGATCGCCGAGATCGTGCGAGCCGGCATCAACTCGCTTCCCCGCGGCCAGACCGAGGCCGCATCGGCGATCGGCATGCGGAAGAACCAGGTCATGCGGCTCATCCTGCTGCCGCAGGCGGTCACGGTGATGTTGCCGGCGATCGTGTCGCAGATGGTGATCGCGCTGAAGGACTCCGCGCTCGGCTACCTCATCGGATACGTCGAAGTAGTGCGTTCCGGACAGCAACTCGGCGCCTTCTTCTCCAACTACCTGCCGTCGCTGCTCGTGGTGGCCGCCATCATGATCGTGCTCAACAGTGCTCTGACCCAGTTCGCGACGCGACTCGAGAAGCGTTTGCGTTCCGGACGCGGGAAGAAGGGCGCAGTGCCTGCGGAAAGTCCTCAGACGATCCCTGTGCTGGCCGTCCCGGGCATGGACATCACCGACAAGCGGTGACCTGTCAGTCGGCGGGCAGGTCGCCGGTGTCGGCACCGAGGGCCGCGAGTTCCTGCCGCACCACGTCGAAGGCCATGCCCTGCGCGTAGCCGCGTCGTGCCAGCATTCCCACCAGCCGCCGCACCACCTTGTCTCGCTCGAGCGCACGTTCGCGCCGGTCGCCCTCGGTGGACAGCGGCGGCTGGGTGCGAAGCTTCTTCCGGACCAGTTCGACGGCGCGCTCTCGTTCGTCGTCGCTGTCGATCCGGTCGAGGGCCGCTTCGGCGTCGTCGGCGTCGATGCCCTTGCGCCGCAACTCGAGCGCGATCGCACGTTTTCCTCTGCCGGAGTACAGGTGACGTGACCGCGCCCATTGCTGGGCGAAGTCCGCGTCGTCGATCAGTCCGACCTCGGTGAGACGGTCGAGGGTGCGTTCGGCGACTTCCGCTGTGAAGCCTTTCTGCTCGAGCTTCGCGGCAAGTTCGGCGCGGCTGCGGGCGCGATCGGTGAGCAAGCGAAGGCACACGTCTTTCGCCTGTGCTTCGGTTCCTCCGCCGGGCTCCTTGCCGGTGCCCCGGTCGGTGCGGGAACTGCGGTCGG
>JADGMW010000077.1_pt1 | contig 91537 bp, 84 predicted proteins | sample 8641801 | NCBI WGS metagenome assembly JADGMW01 (sample SAMN16272018, study PRJNA661076) | feces metagenome | isolation source: fecal sample from diarrhoea affected cattle A | host: Bos taurus | place: South Africa: Lokaleng Village, Mahikeng | collected 2019-09
GCGTTCGACTGTTAATCGAATGGTCGCTGGTTCGAGTCCAGCTCGCGGAGCCAATCGGCTCTTCTGATCTTACCCTCCCCACATGATGAATTCGCGCGCACGAAAGCGCCGCGGTGATTGCCCTTGTGCGCAAGCCGGGTTAGGAGGAGCAATTCCTCCAGGGACAATTCTGACATGAGTGCGAATACCGGGCCCGCGACCGCGTCGGGGCAGACCACAGCCTTGAGCATCATCTTCGCGGTGAGCGGCGCGCATCTGCTCAATGACCTGCTGCAGTTCCTGCTGCCGGCCCTCTATCCGCTCCTCAAAGAGACATATGACCTCAACTACCTGCAGATTGGCCTGTTGACGTTGGGGCAGCAGATTACGGCCTGTATTCTGCAACCGCTTTTCGGCCTGCAGGGCGACCTCAAGCCGAAACCGTTGTGGCTGCCGCTGTCCCTGGCCATCGTCAGCGTCGGCGTCGTCGCACTGGCCACAGCCAATGGCTTCGCACTGCTGCTCGTAGCCTCCGTTGTCCTTGGCATCGGCTCGGCGCTTTTCCACCCTGAAGCGTCGCGCCTCGCGCGGCTGGCCTCTGGCGGCAAGCTGGGCTTTGCGCAGTCGCTGTTCCAGGTGGGCGGCAATCTCGGCACTGCACTCGGCCCGCTTGCCGCTGCGCTGATCCTCCTGCCGCTTGGCCAGTTCACCACCCTCTGGTTCGTCCTGGCGGGTTTCGCCGGTGTTGCCCTCTTGAGCTATGTCGCCCGGTGGTATGCAGAGCACCAGCGGCAGCTCTCCACGCGCCCCGCCGTGGCGCCGCGCAAGCCGGCACTGTCGCGCGACCGCCTGATCATGGCGTTTGCGGTGATCGGTGCGCTGCTGCTCAGCAAGTTCATCTATATCGAGACACTGAAAAGCTATTATTCGTTCTTCCTGATCGAGAAGTTCGATCTGTCTGCGCAGGACGCGCAGCTTTACCTCTTCCTCTTCCTCGGCGCAGTGGCCGCCGGCACCTTCATCGGCGGGCCCGTGGGCGACCGATATGGTCGTCTTGCCGTGATCTGGGTGTCGATCCTGGGATCCCTGCCCTTCACCCTGCTCATGCCCTATCTCGACCTCTTCTGGACGGCGACGATGAGCGTGATGACCGGGCTGATCCTGTCCTCGGCATTTTCGGCGATGGTGGTCTATGCCCAGGAACTGGTGCCCGGAAAGGTCGGCATGATTGCCGGCTTCGTCTTCGGCTTTGCCTTCGGCGTCGGCGCCCTCGGCGCTGCCGCAATGGGCGCGCTGGCCGACTGGATCGGCATTGTCGCGGTCTTCCAGATCTGCGCCTTCTTGCCCGCCCTCGGATTCCTGACCATCCTGCTGCCTCGGACAGCTGAACTTTATCCTGAAAGCCGGGAGAAACTGGCATGAGCGACCCCACCCAAATCGATAGCGACAGCCAGATCACGCTGACGCGCAAAATCAGCGCCAATATCAGCGACGTATTCTCCGCCTGGACTGACCCTGCGCTGATCGAGCAGTGGCAGGTGGACGAAGCCGAATTCGACGCCTTCGAAGGCGGCACCTACCGCTTCGTCACCTTCGGCGAAGAGGATGATGAAGCCGATCACGAGGTGACCGGCGAGATCCTGCAATTCGTCGAAGACGAAAAACTGGTCATGAGCTGGGTGCACCGCGATGACGAGGACGACAGCGAATTTCTCTTTGTCATCGAAGTGACGTTCAAGGCCATCGACGACGACAATACGGCAGTGACGCTGGTCGAGCGCGGCCTTCCCCATGCCGATGCACAGACACGCATTTTTTCCATGGAAGCGTGGAGCTCGGCGCTGGAGCAGCTTGCCGAGCTGATGGAATAGGCTGTGGGGCGAACCGGGCGGCGCCATAACGCGTATAGCGTTGCGCCCCCGGAGACCTGCCCGTGACCGAATATCCCACTGCCCTTGTCTGGCTCCGCAACGACTTGCGCCTGGCCGACAATCCCGCCCTCCTCGCCGCAACTCAGTCGGCACGGCAGGTAACCGCCCTCTACATTCATGAGACGGACCCAAGCCTGCGTCCTACCGGCGCGGCAGCGCGCTGGTGGCTGCATCAAAGCCTTGTGCGCCTCGAAAAGTCGCTGGCCGGCGTGGGGATCAGGCTGCTGGTGCGGACTGGACTGGCCGGAGACGTTGTGCGCGAGACGCTGACCGAGATCGGCGCGGAGGCGTTGCACTGGAACCGGCGCTATGGCCCGGCCGAACGCGATATCGACAGCGCGATCAAGGCAGGACTGCGCGATTCAGGCGTAACGGTCGTGTCGCATGCCGGCAATCTCCTAGCCGAACCTTGGACGACCAAGACCGGACAGGGAAAGCCCTATTCAGTGTTCACGCCGTTCTGGAAAACGCTGCGAGACACGCAGATCGCGCGGCCGCTGCCTCCTCCCGAACCCATTGACGCGGTCGTCTCGACCGAGGGCGCCGATGGCACTTACGTGGAGCCGCATTGGGCGGAAAAACTGCATTCGCATTGGGATGCGGGTGAAGACGCCGCCCGGGAGCGGCTTGCCGATTTTCTCGATGGCATGGTGGCGGCCTATCCCGGCGACCGGGACATCCCGGCCAAGGATGGCACGTCGCGCCTCTCGCCGCACCTGCGCTTCGGCGAGATCAGTCCGCGCCAGATCTGGCACGCGGCACGGTTGAGGGCCGAACTGGAGCCAGAGCTCGCGGGAGGAATTGAAAAATTCCTGTCCGAATTGGCCTGGCGGGATTTCAGCTATTGCCAGCTCTATCACCGTGAAGACATCTCCCGGACGACAATGCAGCTGAAATTCTCCGGGTTGGCATGGCGCGAGGCCCCCGAGGAGATCGGGCGCTGGCAGCGCGGACAAACCGGCTTTCCCATCATCGATGCGGGCATGCGCGAGCTCTGGGAGACTGGCTACATGCACAACCGCGTTCGCATGCTGGTGGCCTCGCTACTCACAAAAAACCTGCAGATTGACTGGCGGCTTGGCGAGGCGTGGTTCTGGGATTGCCTTGTCGACGCCGACGTCGCCAACAATCCCGCAAGCTGGCAATGGGTGGCCGGCAGCGGACTCGATGCGGCACCCTATTTCAGGATTTTCAACCCGGTGACGCAGGGCGAGCGGTTTGATCCAGCAGGGAACTATGTTCGCCACTGGGTGCCGGAGATCGCTGGTCTGCCTGACAAATGGGTTCACAAGCCATTCGCAGCACCTGAACCGATTCTGAAAGCAGCGCGAATTACCCTTGGCCAGACCTATCCCCACCCTGTGGTCGACCTCGCCGCATCGCGGCTGAGGGCGCTTGAGGGCTTTGCGCAACTGGGGAATGAATTTGCCCCTTAGGGCCAAGGACGACGGCCATCTACTCCCAACGGGGAACGAACCGGAATGTCGTGCTGTTAGAGATGTTTGAGGCTTGTTCCGCCCCCGAGCCCCCCCTAAAACTGTCGCAAAGCAAAACAAAAGATCTGACATGGCCAGCAAGCACGACGACCTCATCTCCGCCATCGGCAATACACCGCTTATCCGCCTCAATCGCGTCTCGGCACTGACCGGCTGCGACATCTGGGGCAAGGCGGAGTTTTTGAACCCCGGCCAGTCGGTGAAGGATCGTGCAGCGCTGTTCATCATTCATGACGCCGTCAAGTCGGGCGCACTGAAGCCTGGCGGCACAATTGTCGAGGGTACGGCAGGCAATACCGGGATCGGGTTGACGCTTGTCGCCAATTCGCTCGGCTTCAAATCGGTGATTGTCATCCCCGAGACCCAAAGCCAGGAAAAGAAGGACGCGCTGCGCCTTTTCGGTGCCGAGCTTATCGAGGTCCCGGCCAAGCCGTATAAGGACCCGAACAACTACATCAAGATTTCCGGACGACTGGCGGAAAAGCTCAATCGGGAACTGCCGAACGGGGCGGTCTGGGCCAATCAGTTCGACAATGTGTCCAACAAGCGCGCGCATATCGAAACGACCGGCCCCGAAATCTGGCAGCAGACCAACGGCCGAATCGACGGCTTTATCTGCGCGGTGGGTTCGGGCGGGACGCTGGCCGGCGTTGCCGAGGCGCTGCGCGCGCGCAGCGAGGACGTCAAGATCGGACTCGCTGATCCGGAAGGTGCGGCGCTCTATAATTTCTATGCCAATGGCGTGCTGAGCTCGACCGGCAATTCGATCACCGAAGGGATCGGCCAGGGCCGCATTACGGCTAATCTCGAAGGCCTCACGATCGACAATCCCTACCAGATTTCCGATGCCGAGGCCCTGCCCTACGTCTTCGATCTGCTCGAGCACGAGGGGCTGTGCCTGGGTGGTTCGAGCGCGATCAATATTGCGGGCGCAGTGCGCATGGCGCGCGATCTCGGACCGGGCAAGACAATCGTCACCATCCTCTGCGACTACGGCAATCGCTACGCCAGCAAGCTTTTCAACCCGACCTTCCTGCGCGAACGGAGCCTTCCTTTCCCAGCGTGGATGGAAGACAGGGCGCCGATCGATATTTCGAGCGTGATCGTTTCCGAATAGCATTGCACCTGAGCCTCCCGTCCCCATTTGAGGACGGGATTGCGGCGCGCACTCTGACTGATAGAGTGCGCTTGTGATGCGCGAGGGGGCAAGTTGTTCGGAATAGACGATATCCTGCGCGCCATCATCGCAGATTTGCACCTCGTGGCCGCGATCATGGCCGCGATTTATCTCCTCGCCTTCATCTGCGCGGTCCGCGAGATTCTGAATTCACGGACCTCCCAGGGATCGATCGCCTGGCTCCTGTCCCTGGCGCTGCTGCCCTTCCCGACCGTATTTCTCTACATGATCTTCGGCTGGAAGTTCTTTGACGACTATGCCACCGACCGGATCAAGAATGGCCGCGCCGACCGTCCTCTGCGCGCCCGGGACCTTGCCCTGATCGACCGGGAAACCACCGACAAATGGCCGGTGCAGGCTCAAGTGTCGGAGTTGCCGTTTCTTCACGGCAATCACGTTGACCTCCTGATCGACGGCAAGGCTACCTTCGACTCCATCTTTGAGGGGATCGACGCGGCGGAAGAATATCTGTTCGTGCAGTTTTACATCGTGCGTGACGATGATCTGGGCCAACAACTGGCGGAGCGGCTGATCGCCAAGGCTCGGGCCGGCGTGCAGGTACGCCTGCTTTATGATGATGTCGGCAGCACCGGCATGCCCAAGCGATTTCGGACGCAATTGCGCGATGCCGGCGTCAAGGTGGCCGGCTTCAACCAGCGCCACAAATTCCTGCGGGTCTATGGCCCCACCCGGATCAACTACCGCAATCATCGAAAGATCGTGGTGGCCGACGGCAAGCATGCCTGGGTCGGCGGGCACAATGTGGGCGACGAGTATCTCGGCAAGGATCCCAGATATGGGCACTGGCGGGATACGCATGTGCGCGTCTCGGGGCCGGCGGCACTGGGCTGCGCGCTGCTCTTCCGGGAGGACTGGGAGTGGGCCACCGGCGAAAGACTGTCGTCAAATCCGCCCAAGGAACTCGAGAGCCCGGGCGATCAGTCCGTGCTGGTGATGGGCAGCGGCCCAGCTGACAAGCTCGAGGAATGCGCCATCGCCTATGTCGACATGATCGGGCGGGCGCGGGAGCGCCTCTGGATCGTCAGCCCCTATTTCGTACCCGACACCGATATCCGCACAGCGCTCTTTGCCGCGCGGCTACGCGGGGTGGATGTGCGGATCATGCTGCCTGACAACCCGGACCATGCCCTCGTCTGGCTGGCGAGCATGGCTCATGCCGACGCCATGGTGGAGCATGGCATCTCGGTCTACCGTTACACCGACGGCTTCCTGCACCAGAAAGTGGTGCTCATGGACGATGAGATTGCCACTGTTGGCAGCGTCAACTTTGACAACCGTTCCTTTGCGATCAATTTCGAGATCACGCTGTGGTTCACCGATCGCAAGACCATCGATGCGGTGGAGGCGATGCTGCTGACGGATTTCAAATCCTGTCGTGAAGTGAGTTCGTCCGAACTCAAGACCCGCCCATTCCACCTCTATTTCCTGACTCAGGCGGCGCGGCTGCTCTCGCCGCTGCTGTAGCACCGATCTAGCGAATGGGCGGGGCGTAAAGCAGGCCGCCATTGCTCCAGAGGGCATTCTGACCGCGCAGCATGGCGGCGCCGGTCTGAGCGCCGAAATGGCGGTCGTAGAGCTCGCCGTAATTGCCGACCGCCCGGATGGCGTCGCTCATGAAGCTGCGCGAGAGGTCGAGAGGCGCGCCGAAATCTCCCTCTACGCCAAGCAGGCGGCGAACCGCGGCCGTGCGGGCGGCCGAGAGGGAATCAATGTTGAGGCTGGTCACCCCGACTTCTTCGGCATTGATCAGCGCGAACACAGTCCAGCGAACGATGTTGAACCACTGGTCATCGCCCTGACGGATCACCGGGCCGAGCATTTCCTTGGAGATACGCTCGGGCAGAACACGGTGTTGGGGCGGATCGGGGAGATCGCGGCGAATGGCCTGAAGCTGACGGCCCGGGGCCGACACGACCTGGCAGAGCCCGGCGCGATAGGCGACCGCCAAATCGGCCACGTCCTCGTAGACCACTTCCTGGAAACCGGTCTGGTTGGCGAAGAAGAAATCATCGAGAGCCTTGAGCTCGCCGAAACTGTCGGCGACGCAGATGCTGACATTGTCCAACTCATAAGCCGATACAACGCCGAGCGACTGCGGCACAAGAAACGCCTGGCCATCGAAAAAACTCGTGGTGACATAGCGCGCGCCATAGCGGGTGTCGCGGCCTGCAGTCCAGGCGCCGTTGCGCATGAGCACATCGACAGTGCCCGTCTGGAGCGGCGCAAATCGCGCCTCACCGCGATAGGAGCGGAATTCGATAAGGTCGGGATTGGAAAAGATCGCTGCCGCCAGCGCTCGGCAGAGGTCGACGTCGAAGCCGGACCAGCGCCCGTCGGCATCCTGCTGGGCGAACCCTGCGAGGGAGCTGCTCGAGCCGCAGATGAGAAAACCGCGTTCGCGCACGGCGTCCAGCGTCTGGGCCGTGGCCGGGAGGCTCGCCAGGCCGACGAAGGCCGTCAGCGCACAGAGCAATGGCTTCAAAAAATGTCTCACGACGCCAACTTCTTTTGCAACAGCTTGGCATATTGGCAGGCGGGAGGAAGGGGTCAAGCGGCAGGCGCGCCTGACCCCAGGAGTTTATGCCAGAACGACTTAGTGCAGGATCTGGCTGAGGAAGAGCTTGGTGCGCTCGTGCTCGGGATTGGAGAAGAAATTCTCCGGGTCATTCTGCTCGATGATCTGGCCCTGATCCATGAAGATCACCCGGTTTGCCACCTGGCGGGCAAAGCCCATTTCATGGGTGACGCAGATCATGGTCATGCCGTCTTCGGCCAGGGTGATCATCACCTCGAGCACCTCCTTGACCATTTCGGGGTCAAGCGCCGAGGTCGGCTCGTCAAACAGCATGATCTTCGGCTGCATGCAGAGCGAACGCGCAATGGCGACACGCTGCTGCTGGCCACCCGAGAGCTGGCCGGGGAATTTATTGGCCTGCTCAGGGATTTTCACCCGTTCCAGATAATGCATGGCCGTGGCTTCCGCCTCGGCCTTGGGGGTGCCGCGCACCCAGATGGGCGCGAGGGTCAGGTTCTGCAGGATGGTCAGGTGGGGGAACAGGTTGAAGTGCTGAAACACCATCCCCACCTCGCGCCGGACTTCGTCGATCCGCTTGAGGTCGGCCGTGAGTTCGGTCCCGTTGACGATAATCTGGCCCTGCTGATGCTCCTCGAGCCGATTGATGCAGCGGATCAGCGTCGACTTTCCAGAGCCCGAAGGCCCGGCAATGACGATACGTTCGCCCCGCATAACCTTGAGGTCGATGTCGCGAAGAACGTGGAAGTCCCCATACCATTTGTGCATGCCGATGACATCGATGGCGACGTCGGTATCGGACACGGTCATGTTGCTGGTGTCGATGGCGCGATCTGCGCCGTTGGTCATGTCGCTCATCGCGTTACCTCTTGTGGCCCGTGTCCAGGCGCCGCTCCATGAAAATGGAATAGCGGGACATGGCAAAGCAGAAAATCCAGAAAACCAACCCGGCGAACAGATAGCCGGTGATAGCCTGGGTTGGTGACGACCAGTTGATGTCCGAACTGGCCGCCTGCACCGTGTTGAGCAGGTCGAAAATGCCCACGATGGATACGAGCGAGGTATCCTTGAACAGGGCAATGAAGCTGTTCACGATGCCGGGGATGACGTGCTTGATGGCCTGGGGCAGGATCACCAGCCCCATGGACTTCCAGTAGCTCAGCCCCAGGGCCGACGCAGCCTCATATTGTCCCCGTGGCAATGCCTGTAGCCCACCGCGCACAACCTCAGCCAGATAGGCCGAGGAGAACAGGGTGACGCCGACAAGCGCGCGCAGCAGCTTATCCACTGTCGTGCCCTGAGGCATGAACAGTGGCAGCATGATCGAGGCCATGAACAGCACAGTGATCAGCGGCACTGCGCGCCAAAGTTCGATGAACATGACGCAGAGCGTCTTGATGATCGGCAGCTTTGACTGCCGCCCCAGCGCCAGGAGTATCCCGAGCGGAATGGAGCAGATGATGCCCACCATGGAGATCACCAGGGTGACAAGCAGGCCACCCCATTGTTCCGTCGGCACTGGCCGCAAGCCGAATGCGCCGCCATTGAGCAGGAAGAAGCAGACGATCGGATAGACGACGAAGAAGAGGATGGCGTTGAGACGCTTGAACGGCACCCTGGGGATCAGGAGCGGCGCAATCAGCAAGGCGCCGAACAGGAACACCAGATTGGGCCGCCAATATTCTTCCGGCGGATAGAAGCCGTAGATGAAGAAACTCATGCGGGCTTCGATATAGGCCCAGCATGCCCCTGCCCCCAAGACACGGCAGTCTTCAACCGTGCCGCCGGGCGGAACGGCCTGTCCGCCCAGGAAATTGGGCATGACGAAGCCGTAGATGGGCGGAATCGCCCAGAGCAGGAGGAGTACCGCCAGGATGGACAGCAGGGCGTCCCCCGGCGTGGCGAAGAGATTGCGCCTTAACCAGGCGATGGGCCCGGCGCTGTTGTTGGGCGCCGGTTGCGGAGCAACCATCTGACTGCGAACAAAGGTGACTGACATTTGCCGCTCCTACCGTTCGACCAGCGCAACGCGCGCATTGTACCAGTTCATGAAAGCCGAGGTGCTCAACGACAGGGTGAGGTAGACCGCCATGGTGATGGCGATCACCTCGATGGCCTTGCCAGTCTGATTGAGCGTGGTGCCCATGAAGACGTTGACGAGTTCGGGGTAGCCGATGGCCGCACCGAGCGACGAGTTCTTGGTCAGGTTGAGATACTGGCTCGTCAGCGGCGGGATGATGACGCGCATGGCCTGTGGGATCACCACGAGGCGAAGGCGATCGCCCTCACGAAGACCGAGAGATGCGGCAGCCTCGGTCTGGCCCTTGTTGACGGCCTGAATACCGCTTCGCACGTTTTCGGCGATGAACGCTGCCGTATAGATGGTGAGGCCCAGAACAAGAGCCACCATTTCAGGGACGAGCTGCAAGCCACCCTTGAAATTGAACCGCTCAAGCAGCGGCATTTCGAAGGCGAGTGAGGCGCCGGTGATCCAGTAGATCAGGGCCGGAACCGCGATGATGATCAGCACAGGCAAGGCCAGCGGGAACTTGCTGTCGCGTGCGGCTGGTCGACGATCCGTACCGAGCATGGTCCAGGCGTAACCCAGAGCCAGAAGCCCCGAGAAGCCGACGACGGCTAGTTCGGGCAGGAAGCCGAACATGCCCCCGAGTGCAAAACGCGCAATGGCCCAGGCAATGGCAAAGCCGATAAAGGCCCGGCTATAGACACTCATCGGTGTCAGGCTGAGCGCAGCCAGAGCCGCACCACCGATCAACGGCAGGAACGGAATGCTCCCCAGTGCCGGCACAACGCTGCCCAGCAGGGCTAGAGCGAGGTAGCCGAAGAGGAAGGTGACGACGAGGCCCGCAATCTGCGAGCCCATCTTGACGAATGAGGGGTAATGGCCGGTCTGGGCACGGACACTGATCGCCCAACGCACCAGCGCAATCGCACCGATTATGGCGATGATCGCAGCAACCACCACCCAGGTGATCTCGGCGTCCGGCATGGGACGCGGAACAATGATACCGCGCTGGTTGACGAAAATGCCAAGCGGCAGCTCGAAGGATTCCCGTACGGCCGGCATGGCCTTGAGCACGGCGAAATACCAGAAGAACAACTGCAGCAGCAGCGGCACGTTGCGGATGATTTCGATGTAGACGGTTGCGAAACGGGCGATGAGCCAGTTCGACGACAGTCGCGCCACGCCGAGCACAAAACCCAGAATGGTCGAGAAGAAAATGCCGATCGCCGCCACCAGCAAGGTATTGAGCAGGCCGACGAGGAAGGCTTCCCAGTAATAGGATGAACGGTCAAACGGGATCAGCGAGAAGCTGATGCCGAAACCGGAGGTCTGGAACAGGAAGTCGAAACCGGTCGACTTGTTCTGCGCTGCCAGATTGGCAGCGGTGTTCATGATGATCCAGACGAAAAAGGCGACCACGGCTGCGGCGACCAGAACCTGGTAGAGAATGCCGCGAATGACGGGGTCGTTGTAGAACGCTGTTCGCGGCGGGGCCGCGAGATTGTGTTGGACAGCCATTGGCGAATGTCCCCTTCAAAAAGGGTCGCACGCGCGTTGCGCCGACACCGGAATCGGGAACGGCCGACATCCTCGCCCTGCCTCAGGCAGGAGGGACGCGAAGTTTCCGTATGGTGACGAGCTCACTCATTGCGCGCATGCGCCTTAACGAACTGGCGCCCCAACGATGGGGCGCCAGCACTGTTTCGCCTTAGCGGATCGGCATCGCGTACTGCAGACCGCCATCGGTCCACAGAGCGTTCAGGCCGCGGGCCAGACCGATTTCGGTATCCGGGCCAACGTGGCGATCGTAGGATTCGCCATAGTTACCGATGTGCTTGATGATGCGGTATGCCCAGTCAGCGGTGAGGCCGAGAGGCGTACCAAAGTCGCCTTCGACACCAAGCAGACGCTTGATCGAGGGGTTATCCGAGCCGAGCATTTCGTCGACATTGGCCTGGGTGATCCCCTGCTCTTCAGCTTCGAGCAGTGCGAAATAGGTCCAGCGAGCAATGTTGAACCATACCGGGTCGCCCTGACGGACCACGGGACCAAGCGGCTCCTTGGAGATGATTTCGGGCAGGATGATGTAATCATCCGGAACCGCGAACTTGGAGCGCTCTGCGGCCAGGGCCGAAGCGTCAGTGGTGTAGACGTCGCAACGGCCATCTTCGAAGGCCTTCACAACTTCGTCCTGGTCGGTGAACACGACCGGCGAATACTCCATGCCATTGGCTTCGAAATAGTCGGCAGCGTTGAGTTCGGTCGTGGTGCCCGATTCGATGCAGATCGCAGCGCCCGAGAGATCGGTTGCCGATTCAATGCCGTCAGCACCGCGGACCATGAAGCCCTGACCGTCATAATACATGGTGCCGATGAAGGAGATACCGAGGTCGGTATCGCGGCTCATGGTCCATGTCGTGGTACGCGACAGGATGTCGATTTCGCCGGCGGACAGGGCGGCAAAGCGCTCCTGCGATGTCAGCGGGGTATAACGCACCTTGTCGGCGTCATCGAAAATGGCTGCAGCGACAGCGCGGCAGAAGTCGACTTCCAGACCCGACCAGTTGTTATTCGCGTCCGGCGCAGAAAAACCCGGCACACCCCCGGTCACGCCGCACTGCACATATCCCTTTGCCTTGACGTCTTCCAGCGTCGCGGCATGAGCTGCGACAGCTACAAGGCTGATCGCTGCGGACACTGCGAGTGTTGCAAGCTTGTTTTGCATATTTATTACCTTTGTTCCCTGACCCTCTAACCCCGAACAACAAGTCGCTGTTTGCCCAACGACTATCCGGGTGCACCACCATCCTTTGTATGACGGTTGCGATGCTGTTAAGCATGCAATCGTCTCTTGACCGTAACGTCAAGGGTAGAAGGTGAATTGGGGCAACAAGTCTGTCTCTTTTTTCGCCAAAGTAAAATTGTGATCCGAATTTGAGCAGCGCACCCATGACTGACACTCCAGCCTCCTCCACCGGCCAGATGGCTATCGAAACCATTCTGACCCATGAAGGCCGGTCGCCGGAGGATCAGTTCGGCTTCGTCAACACGCCCGTCTATCGCGGCTCGACTGTATTGTTCAAAACCCTGTCGGATCTGGAGGACCAGACCCAGCGCTTTCTCTATGGCCGCGCAGGGAACCCAACGACGGAGAGCGTTGAGGCCGTCATCACCAGGCTGGAGGGCGCACACGCGACCAAGCTTGTCCCATCCGGCCTAGCCGCCATCACCATCGCCCTCCTGGCCTGCCTCAAGAGTGGCGACGATCTGTTGATCAGTGACAGCGCTTATGAACCGGGACGGGTCTTCGCCGACGGTTTCCTGACCCGGATGGGCATCACAACCCGCTACTTCGACCCGCGAATCGGCGCAGGCATTGCCGAGCTGATGCTCCCCAATACGCGGGCTGTGCTGGCGGAGAGCCCTGGGTCCCTGACGTTCGAAGTGCAGGATATTCCGGCCCTGGCTGCAGCTGCAAAAGCCAATGGCGCGCGCCTGATCGTCGACAACAGCTGGGCCAGCCCGCTGTACCACCAGCCGCTGAAGCTGGGCGCCGACATTGTGGTGCATGCGGCCACGAAAATGTTCGTGGGCCATTCCGACGTGCTGGCCGGTACACTTTCGGCCACCGAGGAAGCCTGGGCCGATGTCGCCAGCACGCGTACCCTGCTGGGTTTTTTCACCTCTGGCGATGATGCCTATCTGGTGGCGCGCGGACTAAGGACGCTCTCCATCCGCATGGAGGCACACCAGCAGCGGGCGCTCGACATCGCCCGTTGGCTCGAGGCCCAGGATGAGGTCGCAGAGGTGATCCACCCTGCCCTGCCAAGCCACCCTGACCACGCGCTCTGGAAGCGCGATTTCACGGGCTCGGGCAGCCTGTTCGCTTTCGTCCTCAAGCCCGCCCCCCGCGCATCGGTGGCGGCGTTTGTCGATCAGATGCAGATTTTCTCGATGGGGTATTCCTGGGGCGGCTACGAGAGCCTCTGCCTGCCGGTAAAGCCCGGCAAGGCGCGATCCGCAAAGCCGTGGAGCCACGAGGGCAACCTCTTCCGCATCCATGTCGGGCTCGAGGACGTCGATGACCTCAAGCGCGACCTGGCGGATGGGCTGGAGCGCTACGCGCGATCGCGCTGAAGCAATTGGCGATAGGCCACCAGCGGCTTGCGGACGATCTTGCCGTCCGGCTGCTGGTGGAACAGCCAGCCCTTTTTGGCGAACAGATTACGCACCAGATAGGCTCCCAGCATGCCGACGATGCAGCCGGCGAACACGTCCGTCGGGTAGTGCATGCCGACCGGCACGCGGGAAACGGCCACAACCAGCCCGATGATCAGCAGGGGCAAAAAGGTGCGCGGCCAGATAAAGCCAATCGTAAAGGCAACGCCGAGCGCGGTGGCCGAGTGGCCGCTCGGAAAACTCTGAAAAGTCCAGTCGTTGAAAATGTTCTGGAATGAGAACGGACCGACCTCCTCGTAGACGGCCGGACGGCCGCGGCCGATTAGGCGTTTGAGGAGATTGGTCAGAAGCCCTGGAATTGCGACGCCGAAGAAGATGAAGGCGGATACCCATGCGGTCTCCGCCGAAATGGACCTGCTGGAGCCTTTGAGCGGAAACATCGCGAGGCGCGCCAGGATCATGATCACAAGGCTGGGGATAAGTACCCATTCGGAAAGTCCGTAATCGGTGATGAAGAAAAACGGCGCGCGCCAGGCTTCCGGCCAGCCAATTGCCCCGCGAGAGGCGCTTTCATCGATCACAGCCAGGGCCGCGAGGATAACGAGCACGGCCACGAGAAAGATAGGCCAGTTGCGGCGGCTGAGGCCCAGCGGCCAAGGCTTTGTGAGATCGATCATGCCCTGTTGTCCACACCCCAGAGGCAAGCGTCAAGAGTTCGTGGTATCCGTTTGATTGCACTTGCTCTTTGCAAAGGGACACGCTAACTGAGTGGCAACGTCGGAGTGTAGCTCAGCCTGGTAGAGCACCGGTTTTGGGAACCGGGGGTCCAAAGTTCGAATCTTTGTACTCCGACCATTTTCTTTTTCTGGATCGCTGTAGCGACCAGGGTTTTTCTTAAGGCGTGCGCCATAGGCGCCCTTGAGGAAGTTCAAGCCCCAGAAGAAACACATCCCACATCGCAGTTTTTGCGCATTACCCAAATCATTGAGCCGACCGGATCCGAAACCCATGTCCTGGTGCAGGTTGGCAAAACAAGCATCGTTGTCCTGACCCGCGACCGGTTGGCCGCGGCGCCCGGATCGTCCCTCAGCCTCCGTCCCGACGTGACCAAGATGCAGCTCTTCGACGCCACCAGCGGCGAGCGGATCTGACCGACACCTCCGTCAGGACGCAAAGGGAATATGGGGCGCTCGCGCGCCCCACGCCGTTACCAGTTGGTCAGGGAGCCGTCCTCACGATAAAAGATCGGCAGGTTCTCGTGCTTGAAGGGATAGCGGGCGAGGCCGTCCCAGTCGACTTCGAGGCCAAGGCCCGGTTCGTCGGACACATGGAGCCAACCATCTTCCCAGCTGTGCTTGCTGGTGATGACATCGCCCAGACTCTCACCCGGACGACGCGGCAGTTCCTGAACCAGCATGTTCGGCGTCGCGATGTTGAAGTGCAGGCAGGCTGCGGTCGAGACCGGGCCGATGGGATTATGGACGGCGATGTCGATGTAGTGGGTCTCACACCAGCCAGCGATCTTGCGCGACTCCGTAAAGCCGGCTGCGATACACATGTCGATACGGGCGTAATCGACCAGTTCTTCCTCGATCAGGGCGCGGAACTGCCACTTGGTGCCGAGCTGCTCACCGGCCGCAATCGGCACGGCCGTCTGCTGACGCAGACGGCGATAGGACTCCGGATTTTCGATGCGCAGCGGATCTTCGATGAAGAGTGGGCGATAATCTTCAACGCCGCGGCAGAGGCGCACGGCGTCGGCGACGCTGGTGCGGGTGTGCGCATCAAACGCCATCTCGATCTTCGGACCAAGTTCGGTCCGCAGCAGGCGGAAAGCTTCGATTGACCAGTCCACGGCATGGTTCGGGTCGTAGACCGCCTGGCTCTTGAACGGACCACTGTCCCAGCGGATGACGTTCCAGCCTTCGGCCACCCGCTGCTTGGCAACGCCCAGCAACTCCTCCGGGGTATCCGCCGCCATGTGGCAATAGGTGTTGACCTTGTCGCGAACCTTACCGCCGAGGAGCTGATAGACGGGCACGCCAAGCGCCTTGCCCTTGATGTCCCACAGCGCGATGTCGATGGCGGCGATAGCGCAGGTCAGGACCTGGTTGGAGGGGTGGAAGCCGCTCCGCCACATCAGCTGCCAGAGATGCTCGCTGCGCATCGGATCGGCGCCGACCAGCAGCGGCGTCAGGGCCTCGAGGATGCCGACAACGCCCTGCTCGCGCGAGGTAAGGCCCGCCTCGCCGATCCCGACGATCCCCTCGTCCGTCTCGACTTTGACGAACAGCATGGTACGCCACTCTTTGAGCAGGTACGGCGTGATTTTTGTAATCTTCATTCCGAAATACTCTTAAATGTAAGCTGTTGACTGCATCACCAGTGGGTGACCGAGCCATCCCTGCGGGCCAGTCGCGGCGAAAGCCAGTAACGGAAGTCCTGCTTGGCTAGCAGAACTTCATTCACCTCACTTCCGGGGCCTTGCCCATCAGTGACGTGTTAGACCGCGCCGTCAAGACTTTGGGGCACTGGGAAAAAGTGAAATCTGGTCCGGCGGCACGGCGACCGATGGCGCCATTGGTCTCCTCGAGGCGATACCGGCGAAAACCTGGCTTTGAACGCAGGCAGAGCCATTCGGACTGGTCCGAAACCGCGTCTGATCGAGCGCTGGCAGAGTTTGTGCCTTCCGGCTTTGAGCGGTCACGAATCGCGCTAGCTTGCTCCCGAGGGAGAAGCGCCATGGCCGGGTTGATCGAAGTGCGGAACGTGTCCAAGCGTTTCCGGCAGCATAAGCGTTTCCCCGGTCTTCTGGGGGCGTTCAAGACCCTGGTCACGACGGAATATACCGAAGTTACTGCAGTCTCGGACATCAGCATCGACATCGCCGCCGGCGAGGCGGTCGGCTATCTGGGGCCGAATGGCGCCGGCAAATCAACGATGATCAAGATGATGACCGGCATCCTTGTTCCCAGTGAGGGGACGCTCTCGGTGCTGGGTCGCACGCCGCATACCGAGCGGATGACCAATGCACGCCAGATTGGTGTGGTCTTCGGACAGCGCAGCCAGCTCTGGTGGGATCTGCCGCTGATCGACAGCTTTACGCTGCACCAGGCCATCTACGATATCCCGCCCGCCCGCTACGCGGACAACCTCAAGCGTTTCAGCGAACTGCTTGATCTCACGCCCTTTCTCGACCGTGCGGTGCGCCAGCTCAGCCTGGGCCAGCGCATGCGCGCCGAGATCGTCATGTCACTGTTGCACGACCCCGAAATCCTCTTTCTCGATGAGCCGACGATCGGCCTCGACGTGGTCGCCAAGGACGCCGTGCGGCGGTTCCTCGCGGAGATCAATCGCGAACGTGGCGTCACCATCGTTCTCACGACCCATGACCTGCAGGACATTGAAACGATCTGCCCGCGGCTGATCATGGTGGACCATGCCAGGCTGATCTTTGATGGCGAACTCAGTCGCCTGCGTTCAGCTCTCGGCTCGTCCCGGCGGCTGACCCTTGAATTTGCCAGTGATCCCGGCCCTATCGCTCTCGACAGCGCGCGGTTGACGGCCGACGAAGGGCTGCGAAAGCACTTTCTGCTCGATCGAGAGGACGTTTCGCTTGTGACGGTGCTCTCCGAGCTCGGCGGCGACCGCGGACTTACCGACATCACCCTGCATGAACCGGATATCGAAGAGGTGATCCGGACATTTTACCAGCGGCGCAATGCAGCGGCGCTCGCCTCATGAGCGCCTATACCGCGTTTACCCGGTCCTCCTTCCTGTCCGAGCTGGCCTATAGAAACGAGGTCTGGGCCAATATTTTCGGCAAGCTGGTGCAGGTGTTTGCCCGGGTTGCCATATGGCTGGCGATCTATGCCGGCGTTGGCGCCACAACGGTCGATGGGATTTCGGTGGAGCAGATGGTGACCTATGCACTGCTCGGCGGCGCCGTGATGGGCGCCATGCGTCCCGAGAGAGTCATCAACGAGATCGGTCAGTCCCTCAAGACAGGCGATATCGCGGTCTGGTTGCTGAAACCGCTGTCCTACCCGCTCTATCTCTTTGCCAATGAGACCGGCAGTTTCCTCTATCGCCTGCTGACCCAGGTTATTCCCACTGTTGCCTTCACTGCGCTTGTCTATGGCATGTTGCCGCCGGAGAGCTTCTTCCACGGTGTGATGTTCCTGGTGTTCTGGGTCGTGGCGTTCGTGCTGCTGTTCCTGATGTCGGCGTTCTGCGGACTGATGGCCTTCTGGCTGATGACCAGCTTTTCGCTCGACTGGACCTTCGGCGCCCTGCTCCATCTCTTCTCGGGCCTGCTGGTGCCGTTCTGGTTCTATCCGGAACCGCTGGCCACACTGGCGCGGCACCTGCCGTTTGGCTGGGTGGTCTATTATCCTAACGCGGTTTATCTCGGCCGCCTCTCGGTGCCGGAAACATGGCTCTATCTGGGCATGGGGCTCGGCTGGACTGCGCTCTTTTTCCTCGGCGTCCTCTGGCTCTGGGGCAAAGCCTCGAGGCGCGTCACCGTGCAGGGGGGCTGAGCATGATCCGGCAGCTGCGCATCCTCCTGCTCCTCGTCAAAATGCACATCCGTTCGCAGATGGAATATCGCGGCGCGTTCTGGCTCGACCGCTTCGCGCAGATCCTTTCCTATGGCAGCGTCTTCGCCACCATCGCGATATTGCTGGCCCGGTTTGAAACCCTTGGCGGGTGGAATTTTCCTGAGCTGGCGCTGCTCTTCAGCTTCCAGCTCCTCGCCTATTCGCTTGGGGCGGCGATGAGTTTCGTGCAGCTGCGCAATATAGAAATTCTGGTTCGGCTCGGGACCTATGACACATTGCTGGTCAAGCCCTTCAGCCCCTGGGCCTATATCGTCTTCTCCGGCCTGAACATTGGCTATGTCGGCCATATCATCCTCGCCGGGGCGCTGATGGCCTGGGCCGTCGCGGCCGTCGATTTCTCGTGGTCGGTCAGTGCTGCGCTCTATCTGGTTGGGGCAGTGATCAGCGCCACCCTGCTCACTGCGGCTATCATCACCATGATCGGGGCGACGGCGCTGATCTGGGTACGGTCCAACCATCTGTTCTCGATATTCTTCGGCTTCTGGGAGCTGACCCGCTACCCGCTCAACATCCTGCCCGGCGGTATTCAGATTATCCTCATCACCGCCGTGCCGCTGGCCCTGACAAGCTCGGTTCCGGTCGGCGCCATGCTGGGCAAGCCTATTCCCATATTGGGGGACTGGGCCGGACCCGTCGCCCTCCTGGCCGGGCCGGCCTGGGTTCTGCTCGCGATGGCGCACTGGCGTTATGCCACCGGCAAATATCAGGGTGCGGGCGGCTGAGTTGTCGCGCAGTTCGGGGGTGTGTCATTGGACGGAATGGCGTGCCGGATGGCTGCTGGAAGCCATTTTGTACTTCCCCCGCGCGCGCCGGCAAACTATAGGTTTGGAACCTATTTTCGACCGCAGGGATTCCGGAGGAACAAGTGCTCCGGAGCGCTTGTCGTAATTCGATGTCGCATCGTTTAGAGGACTTTGCATGACCGCCCGCATCTACCGCCCTTCCCGTAACGTGATGCAATCTGGCCGGGGCAAATCCAAGAGCTGGGTTCTTGTCCATGAGGCTGCGGCTCCCCGTAGCATCGACCCGCTCATGGGCTATACCAGCAGCGCCGACACGACCCAGCAGGTCCGCCTGTCGTTCGACAGCCAGGAAGAAGCCGAGGCTTATGCCCAGCGCAATGGCATCGAATACACCGTGCAGCCGGCGCATGACACGACGCCCAAGAAGGTCAGCTATCCGGACAATTTCCGGTCCGACCGCCGGACGCCCTGGACACATTAAGTCCCTTACAGATTGAATCCGACAAGCGCTGCAAGTGATTGCAGCGCTTTTTGTTTTCGCCTTCTTTCTGCTTTCAACGCGACTATGATCGGAAGACCCTCAGGCTCATACCTCCGGAGCGCTCCCGATGAACTTTCGTCCGCTGCTTGTCGCACTTGCCCTCGCCGGTATCGCTGCCGCCCCTGCCCATGCGGCCCCCGTCCTTTGGAAAGTCAGCGACGCGGACAGCTCCATCTGGCTGTTCGGCTCCATCCATCTGCTGCCCGAGGACACGGAGTGGCGCACCGACACGCTCAACAAGCTGCTGACCAAGGCGGACCGGGTCTATTTTGAAACCGACCTCGGGCCCGAGGCGCAGCCGGAGATCATGGCGCTGACCATGGAGCATGGCTTTGCGACGGACGGCCGATTGCTCAATGCCAGGATCGACGCCGAGCTGATGCAGAAGGTCCGGGATGCGGCCGAGCTCTACGGGGTGCCAGTGCCGACCCTTCTGGCCATGCGTCCCTGGCTGGCGGCGAGCACGATCTCGGTGACGGCGCTGATGCAGGCCGGGTACGATCCCAATCTGGGGGTAGATCTCGTTCTGCAACAAGAGGTTGAGCGGGAGCGACAGGGCTATCTCGAGACCGCAGCGGAGCAGATCGGCTTCCTCGCCGGGGAGGATGAGACCAGCGAAGTGGAGATGCTGGCCGGAACGCTGGCGGAGGCGGATCGCCTGGTCGAGATGCTCGACGAGATGATGGCCGCCTGGGTGACGGGCAATCCCGAGGAACTGGCGGATCTGTTCATGGCTGACGCCGGGGCCTATGGCGAGGCCTTCATCGACATCCTCATCAACCAGCGCAATGAGAACTGGACGGCGGAGATCGAGACCATGCTGACCGAGAACGAGGAGGCCCTGCTGGTGGTCGGCGCAGGCCATCTCCTGGGCGAGACGAGCGTCGTTAAGTTATTGGAAGATAAGGGTTTTACTGCAGAGCGCGTGCAGTAGGAGCCGCCCAGCCGAGGGCCGGGCGGCATAGAGATCAGACCTCGCTGAAGCGGGTCCAGCGGCTGTCGTTCTGGCTGGACTTCACCGAGGCAGCGATAAACTGCATGCCTTCGACACCGTCGGCCATTGAAGGCAGAAGGGCTTCATATTCGGCGCCATCGCCGCGGATGACCGCGGCAAACTGCGAGTAGATGGTCGCGAACGCTTCGAGATAGCCTTCCGGGTGACCGGTAGGGATACGCACGTTCATCGAGGCAGCCGGAGCGCTGGAGATCGAGCCGCCACGGGTCAGCAACTGCTTGGGCTTACCGAATTCGGTGAACCACATGTAGTTCGGATTGTCCTGACGCCACTCGAGACCACCCTTTTCACCATAGACGCGCAACTGCAGGCCGTTTTCGCAACCCGGAGCCACCTGGCTGGCCCAGAGCATACCCTTCGCACCCCCTTCGAAGCGGAGCATGATGTGTACGTTATCATCAAGCTGGCGGCCGGGGACAAATGCAGTCAAGTCCGCAGCAACTGCTTCGGTTTTCAGGCCGGTGACGAAGCGGGCGAGGTTGTAGGCGTGGGTACCGATATCGCCGATGCAGCCGCCAGCGCCGGACCGGGCGGGGTCGGTACGCCAGGCGGCCTGCTTGTTATCGTCGCCGGTCGGCTCGGTGAGCCATTCCTGCGGGTACTCGGCCTGGACGACACGGATCTTGCCGAGGGCGCCGGCTGCGATCATGTCGCGGGCCTGACGGATCAGCGGATAGCCGGTGTAGTTGTGGGTGAGCAGGAATTTCGCGCCGTTTTTCGGCTGGATTTCCAGCAACTTACGAGCATCCTCGATGGTCGAGGTGATCGGCTTGTCGCAGATCACATGGATGCCGGCTTCGAGGAAGGCCTTGGCGGGGCCGAAGTGCATGTGGTTGGGCGTGACGATGGAAACCGCCTGGATACCGTCCGGGCGAGCCGCTTCGGCGCGGGCCATTTCCTCGTAGGAAGTATAGATGCGGTCTTCGGCGAGGCCGAGATTTTTCCCTGATTCCAGAGCCACTTCCGGGCGGGAGGACAGGGCGCCGGCGACGAGTTCATAGTCTCCGTCAAGCCGCGCTGCGATGCGGTGAACGTAGCCGATGAAGGCTCCCGTGCCGCCGCCGACCATGCCAAGGCGAATGCGCTTTGCGCCGTTTTCAGCCATTTTGCGTGTCCTTAATGCTGCAATTGGGTAGCAGACTGTTAGCATCGAGCAAGCCTGCGACGAGAATACGTCACAGACCTGCTAACGGCTCAGCTCAGGCCGAGCATCTTGCGGTTGGCCGCCTGATCGGTGCCGCCGCTGGCGAAATCGTCGAAGGCCTTTTCCGTGACGCGGATGATGTAGCTCTTGATGAACTCGGCACCCTCGCGCGCACCGTCTTCGGGGTGCTTGATGGCGCATTCCCATTCGAGCACCGCCCAGCCGTCGAAATCATTGGCGGTCAGCTTGGCGAAGATGGCTGGGAAATCGACCTGACCATCGCCGATCGAGCGGAAGCGCCCTGCCCGGTCTACCCAGGACTGGAAGCCACCATAGACGCCCTGACGGCCGGTGGGGTTGAACTCGGCATCCTTGACGTGGAACGCCTTGATGCGGTCCTTGTAGATGTCGATGAAGTCGAGATAGTTCAGCTGCTGCAGAACGAAATGGCTGGGATCGTAGAGGATGTTGGCGCGCGGGTGGTTGTTCACGCGCTCGAGGAACATTTCGAAGGAAATGCCATCGTGCAGGTCCTCTCCGGGGTGGATTTCGTAGCAGACGTCGACGCCGGCATCATCAAAGGCATTCAGGATCGGCGTCCAGCGGCGGGCCAGTTCATCGAAGGCTTCTTCGACGAGGCCTGCGGGGCGCTGCGGCCACGGATAGACATAGGGCCATGCAAGGGCGCCGGAGAAGGTGGCGTGGGCCTTGAGGCCGAGGTTCTGGGAAGCCTTGGCGGCATTCTTGAGCGTCTGGACGGCCCATTCCTGACGGGCCTTGGGATTGCCATGCACAGCGGCCGGGGCGAAACCATCGAATGCGGTGTCATAGGCCGGATGAACGGCGACGAGCTGGCCCTGAAGGTGGGTGGAAAGCTCGGTGATCTCGAGACCGTGGCTATTGACGATGCCCTTGATCTCGTCCGCATAGGTCTTTGAATTGGCGGCCTTTTCGAGATCGATAAAGCTCGAGACCCAGGTCGGGATCTGAACGCCCTTGTAGCCGAGGCCGGCAGCCCAGCGGCAGATATTGTCCAGAGTGTCGAACGGCGCAGTGTCGCCGGCAAACTGGGCCAGAAAAATTGCGGGCCCCTTGATGGTGCGCATGAATTTTCTCCTCTCTACGGCCCGTCGGCAGTGGCGCCGCAGACCTTATCCTCAGCGCGGGTCTGATGCCCGCATAGACGAAAACGGGCGGCGGATTCCCGCCGCCCGGTTCAATTCAACTCACTCTTGACCAGTGCTTTGCACGTGTCAATGAGGTACGTCCATCAGGCCTTTAGCAGTGCCCGTGCCTCGTCAGGACCGAGCGCCAGCGGACGCTCGCAGGTGGTGGTCAGGGTGAGAACTTCACCGCTTGCACCGGCCCGCAGCAGACCGTCGAGCACTTCAATGACGTGCAGCGCGACATCAAGACCGCAGCGCGCGGGCGCCCCGGTTTCGATGGACGCCATCATGTCGGCAAGACCTGCAGCGCGATAATTGGCGCGCGGCACCGGCTTGTCGAGATCCTGGTTGGCCTTGCCGAACGGATGCTCCCAAGGGGTGACCGGGGTCCGGGTGCCGTCGATGCTGGCGGTGATGAGATCGCCGCCGAAGAAGTTCGGATCGGGCACAAAGATGGAGCCATCGGTGCCGTAGAGCTCGATGTTGTGGTGGCCGTGAGCCGCCACGTCCCAGCTGGCGCCGACAGTGACGATAGCGCCGTTGTGGAACTCGAGAACGCCATGGATCGTCGTGGGCGTGCCGACCTTGATGACGCTGCCCTTGAACGGGCCATCAGCGGTGACCGTGCGCTCGGCACGGGCCATGTTGGTGAAGGCCGAGAGGCGCTTGACCGGGCCGAGCAGATGGATCAGCTCGGTGACATAATAGGGGCCGAGATCGAGGATCGGGCCGCCGCCGGGCTGGAAGAAGAAGTCCGGATTGGGGTGCCAGTGCTCCATGCCGCGGCTCATCACGTGGGTGGTGCCGCTCATGATCTTGCCGAGCTTGCCACTGTCGATGATGTCGCGCGCCTGCTGGTGGGCGCCGCCGAGGAAGGTATCGGGAGCCGAACCGACCTTGAGGCCACGCTCGTCGGCTGCCTTCTTGAGAGCAAGGCCCTCTTCAACCGAAAGCACGAACGGCTTTTCGGAATAGGCGTGCTTGCCGGCCGAGATGATGTCGGAGGACACGGAATAATGGGTGGCCGGGATGGTGAGATTGACGATGACGTCGATCTCGCTGTTCTTGAGCAGCTCATCCGGGGTCTGGGCGGCAACGCCGAACTCGTCGGCGCGCAGCTTGGCGGCTTCCGGGCGGATGTCCGCAACGGCGCGAACCTCGAGCCCCTTGAACAGGGGCGCGAGGCGCAGATAGGCACCAGAAATATTGCCGGCACCCATGATGCCGACGCCATAGGTCTTTGCCATGGCTTAGACTCCGAAGCTCTTGAGGGTGTCCATCGAACGGCGCGCGAAGCGGATCGCGTCGGCGGGCTTGTCGTGCTCGAGAACGAAATAGCGGGCCTTGGTCTTGGACTGAACCTGACCGATCAGGGTCTTCCAGTCGAGCGTGCCGTGACCGACGTCGGCCCAGCCGTCTTCATCGGCGTTCTCGCCGGCAGGGGCAATGTCCTTGACGTGGACGGCAGTGATGCGGCTGCCCAGCTTGTCGAGCCAGAAGAGCGGGTCTTCATTGGCCTTGACCACCCAGGCGAGGTCCATTTCCCACTGCGTGTCCGGGGAGGCGTCGAGGATCAGCTCCATCGGCGTCTTGCCATTGGCATCCCTGGAGAATTCCCAATGGTGGTTGTGATAGCCAAAGCCCTTGCCGGCTGCCTTGAAGGCAGCGGCGACCTTGGCCAGGCCCTCGGCGAAATGCTGCCAGTCGCCCATGCCGATACGGAAGGCTTCGGACGGCGGCGCCGGGCAGTAGACGGTGTCGATGCCAACGGTCTCAACGATGCGCAGGGCCTCGTCGGTGTTTTCCAGCTGAGCGAAGCCCATGTGGGCGGTCGGCATGGTGAGGCCGGCATTCTTGAGGCTCTGGGCCAGCGCGGCGGGGTCGGCAAACTGACCACCCCAACCTTCGACCTGGGTATAGCCGAGACCGCTGAGGGTCTTGAGAGTGTCATCCAGCGACGCCTCATTGCGTGCACTGTAAAGCTGATAAGAGAAGTCCATCGTTGGCCCCGTCCAATAATTAAAATGCGGCCTCGCATCGCGGGGAGAGTTCTATGCCAGGCACAAAACCATGTCCTGCCGAAATGCCAGACCGATTACCGCAAAGGTAAGGATTTGCCGCCGAAGCGGCAGTGCGGCGCCCTGGTGGACGCCGCACGGTTTGAAAAATCAGAGACGGTTTTCCGTCTGTGCATCGAACAGCGAACCGCGCGCGATATCGAAGCCGAGCGTGACCTCGTCGCCGACGTTGAGTTCGATGTCGCTCGAGCAGCGGAAGGTGACCGAGACGCCGGCAACCTTGGTCCAGGCGAGGGTCTCCGAGCCCATGGGCTCGACGATCTCGATCTCGGCCTGGGTGGTGAACGGCGAGCCCTGCGCGGCCTCTCCAAGGAAGATGTGCTCGGGGCGAACGCCGAGAACGGCCTTGGTCGGCCCCTTTACACCCACTGCGAACTCATAGGAGCCGACCGGGATGCTGGTGCCATCTTCAGCGGTGAAGGTGGCGCCATCCAGCGTGCCGTTGATGAAGTTCATCGACGGCGAACCGATGAAGCCCGCCACGTAGAGATTGACCGGCTTGTTGTAGATGGTGTGCGGATCAGCCAGCTGCTGGATCACACCATTCTTCATGATGGCGATGCGGTCAGCGAGCGTCAGCGCCTCGATCTGGTCGTGAGTGACGTAGATCATGGTGTTCTTCAGGCGCTGGTGAAGGCGCTTGATTTCAACACGCAGGTCGCTGCGCAGCTTGGCGTCGAGGTTGGACAGCGGCTCGTCGAAGAGGAAGACATCCACGTCGCGCACAAGGGCACGGCCGATGGCGACGCGCTGGCGCTGGCCACCGGAGAGGTTGGCCGGCTTGCGCTGCAGCAGCGGCTCGATCTGCAGGATTTCGGCGGCGCGCTTGACGCGCTTTTCGATCTCGTCCTTGGCCATGCCGGCGACGCGGAGGCCAAAGGAGAGGTTCCGCTCGACCGTCATCTGCGGATAGAGCGCATAGGACTGGAACACCATGCCGATGCCGCGGTCCTTGGGCTCTTCCCAGGTGACATTCTTGCCGTTGATGAAGATCTGCCCGTCGGACACTTCGAGCAGGCCGGCAATGCAGTTGAGCAGGGTCGACTTGCCACAGCCGGACGGCCCGAGCAGCACGATGAACTCACCCTGGGCGATGTCGAGATTGAGGTTCTCGAGCACCTTCACATTGCCGAAATTGAGCGAGAGATCTTTGATGGAAACGCTGGGTTGCATGGTGGTTTATCCCTTCACGGCGCCAGCGGCCACGCCGCGAACGAACAGCTTGCCGGAGACAAAGTAGACAATCAGGGGCACGAGGCCGGTGAGCACGGTTGCCGCCATGTTGACGTTGTACTCGGGGGTGCCCTGGGCAGAGTTGACGATGTTGTTAAGCTGGACCGTCATCGGCTGGTTGTGCGTGCCGGCAAAGACGGCGCCGAACAGGAAGTCGTTCCAGATGCCGGTGATCTGCAGGATCAGCGCAACCACGAAGATCGGCAGCGACATGGGCAGCATGATCTCGAAGAAAATGCGCCAGAACCCTGCCCCATCGACGCGCGCAGCCTTGAACAGCTCCTGCGGCAGCGACGCAAAGTAATTGCGGAACAGCAGGGTCAGAATGGGCATGCCGAAAATGGTGTGGATGAGGATGACGGCTTCGAGCTTGCCGAAGATGCCGAGCTCACGGGTGATCATCACCAGCGGATAGAGCATCACCTGATAGGGGATGAACGAGCCGAAGATGAGGATGGCAAAGAAGATTTCCGAGCCCTTGAAGCGCCAGTTGACCAGGGCATAGCCGTTGATCGCGGCGATGAAGATCGAGACGATCGTGGACGGAATGGTGATCCTGACCGAGTTCCAGAAACCTGGGGCCAGACCATTACAGGTCAGGCCGGTACAGGCGCTGGTCCAGGCTCGCGTCCAGGCGTCGAAATTGATCTGGTTCGGCAGCGCGAAAATCGAGCCGAAACGGATTTCCGGCATGGTCTTGAACGAGGTCGAGACCATCACATAGAGCGGGAACAGGAAGTAGAGCGAGAAGAAGATCAGGGTGGAGTAGATCATGATCTTCTTCGGGGTGAAGAAGGGCTTTGGCCTGGGGCCACGCGGCTCAACGGCCTGGCCCGGTGCGACAGGCGCAGAACCGGTCATGGTTGCGGTCGTGCTCATGCGCGTTTGCCCTTTCCGCCGAATTCAAGATAAGCCCACGGGATCATGATGATCATCACCGTCAGCAGCATCATGGTGGCAGCGGCCAGCGCCTGGCCGATATTGCCGCCGGAGAACATGTAGTTGACGACGTATTTGGCCGGCACTTCGGACGAGATGCCCGGGCCGCCATTGGTGAGCGCCACGACCAGATCGTAGAGACGGACAATGCCCGAGCCGATCAGCACCACGGCGGTGACGAGCACGCCGCGCATCATCGGCAGGACGATGGAGAGATAGGTGCGCCAGGTGGGGATGCCGTCAACGCGTGCGGCCTTCCAGATTTCTTCATCAACGCCGCGAAGACCGGCGAGCATCAGGATCATGCAGAAGCCGACGCCTTGCCATAGACCGGCAATGAGCAGCGCAAACAGCACCATGCGCGGATTGGAAATCCAGTCGAAGGTGAAGCTTTCCCAGCCCAGATTGCGCATCGCACCCTGAAGGCCGAGCGTCGGGTTCATGATCCACTGCCAGACAAGGCCGGTGACGATGAACGAGAGGGCAAAGGGGTAGAGCATGATGGTGCGGAAGGCGCTTTCGAAGCGGATCTTCTGGTCCATCAGCACGGCAAGCAGGAAGCCCAGACCCAGCGTCAACACCAGACTCATGGCGCCATAGGTGATCAGATTGGTGACCGAGATGTTCCAGCGATTGGTGGTGAACAGCCGCTCATACTGGTCGAAACCGACGAACTTGCCGGTCGGCAGGAGCTTGGAGTTGGTGAAGGAGTAATAGATCGTCCAGATCGTGCACCCGACGAAGACGACGAGAACAGTCGCCATCATGGGCAGCGCCGCGATTTTGGCGGGCAGGTTTTTCAGGAAGGTTTTTTGCAGGAGGCCAGGCCGAGCGACGTCGCGAGCCTCCTCCCCCGATTTAACGGCAATGTCCGCCATAAACTTCTCTCCATTGAGAAGGTGGTCGATCTCCGGGGAGACCGACCACCGCTTTTTGGAATGAGAACTGAGCCTCATTCAACCCAGGCTAAATCAGTCAGCCTGAGCGATGATCTCGGCGCGGCGCTCGATGTAGTCATCAACGGTGACGTTTTCGTCAGCGAAGAACTCGAGATCGAGATCCTGGAGCTGCTGCTGGGTGTCGCTCGAGAGCGAGGAGTCACCCGATGGCAGCAGGCCGTTGCCGAGCAGATCAAGAGCCTTGGTCATGCAGGCATTGGCGCCCGACAGGTCGATGTCGGTGCGGATCGGCATGGAGCCCTTGACCATGTTGAACTTAAGCTGGGCTTCCGGCGAGATCAGGATACGGGCAAGATCAGCCTGAGCCTGAAGCACGGCCGGATCTGTGCCTTCCGGAAGCTTGGGGAAGTAGAAGCTGTCGCCACCGCCGGTCAGCTGATCGCCAACGCCGAGTGCCGGCAGACATTCATAGTCTTCGCCCGGGACGCCGCCTGCAATCTGCAGGTCGCCAGCAAGCCAGTCGCCGTGGATGTTGGCGGCGGCAGTGCCTTCGAGCAGCTGGGTACCAACGTCACCGAAGGACGGCACCATGGTCTCAGGCGAAGTCACCTTGCGCAGGGCGTCGAGAGCTTCTGCAACCTTGCGGAATTCCGGCCCGCGAACGGCTTCCGGATCCTTGTCGGTGTTGATGCGCTTGACGAGGTCGGCGCCGCCGATGCCGTTCATGAGAACGCCCGGGATGCCGTTGATCGGCCAGCCGGTGGCGAGACCGAACGGCAGGATGCCGGCTTCCTGCAGAGCAGGCCAGGAGGCTACATACTCATCCCAATTGGTCGGGACGGGCTGGCCGATCTTTTCATAGGCAGCAGTGGAGAGCCACAGCCAGTCCCACGAGTGGATGTTGATCGGCAGGCAGTAGAGACCGCCTTCGTAGCGGCACGGGTCGAGCAGGGACTGGTCAACGTAGAAGCTGTCGATGTCGAGATCGGCAACAACGTCGGTCAGGTCGCGCATGAGGCCGGCCTGGATGAGTTCTTCGGCGTCGCGGCCGGTATTCATCTGCGTGGCACCCATCGGGTTGCCACCAATGATGCGGCTGATGATGACGGGGTTCGCGCCAGTGCCCGAGCCGGCCAGGGCGCTATCGACCCAGGTATTGCCGGTTTCGGCTTCGAAGATCTTGGCGAATTCGGCGATAGCGGCAGCTTCACCAGCAGACGTCCACCAGTGGGTCACTTCGAGATCGACTGCATAGGCTGAAGTCGAGCCGAGCAGCGCAGTTGCCATGGCGGCAACTACTGCAAACTTCTTCATAGATATGTCCTCCCAACGAACACGTAGGGGCCTCCGCCCCAGTCATGCCGCCAGCCGCGAGGTTGCCTTCTTTGATCGAGACATCCCAGGCCGGCCGCGTGTAATCGATTGCAATTGACCAAAAAGCCCAGTGCAATCGATTTCAGGAGTTTCATACAGGACTTGCGGACCTGTCAAGATCGTTTTAGACCCTTTGAAGAATTGACAGCGAATGGAGGCGCTGGCTCACGTGCAAGAACCAAGAAAAACGCCGACAATCCAAGACGTTGCGCGTTTTGCGAAAGTCTCTACAGCAACAGTGAGCCGCGCCCTGTCCGCCCCCGGCAAGGTGAGCGAGGCAACGCGCGCCCGGGTTTCGGAAGCCGTTCGTGTAACCGGTTACACCCTCAACCAGACCGCCCGCTCGCTACGACGGCGCAGTGCCAAGGCGATCCTTGTCGCCCTGCCCGACATCCGCAATCCGTTCTTCTCGTCCATCCTCGACGCGATCGAACGCGAGGCGGCTTCGCGCGGCTATGGCGTGCTGGTGATCAACCTTTATTTCGGCCGCCAAACCATCGCACGGCTGCAGGATTTCCTGCTTTCAAACCGGGCTGACGGGCTGCTTTTGCTCGATGGCTCGATCGAGGCGGCGCAGTTGCAATTGCTGCGCGACCAAGCGGCCGTGGTGCCGGTGGTCCTGGCCTGCGAGGAAATCCCGAAATCGGGTTTTCACATGGTGCTGACCGACAATATCGAAGCGGCTGAGCGGGCGACTCGCCACCTCATAGACCTCGGCCATACCCGAATCGGCCACCTGCTCGGACCGGAGCAGAATATTGTTTCGCGAGAGCGTCATAGCGGTTTCAACCGGGCGCTCGAAAAGGCTGGACTCGTGCAGCGTCCCGACTGGTGCCTGCGCGGCAATTTCGAGATGGAAACGGGCTATGCGGCAGCGGCGCAATTCCTGTCGCTGCCCGATCGGCCCACGGCATTTTTTGCGGCCAATGATGAATCAGCGATCGGGTTTCTCTCCGGCCTGCGCCAGCACGGCGTCAGTTGTCCGCGCGATATTTCCATCATCGGCTTCGACGATCTGGGCGTGACCCCGCATATCGATCCGCCGCTCACCACCATGCGACAGCCGCGCGAAATGCTTGGGCGGATGGCTGCCGAGGCGCTGATCGACATGATCGAGGGACCGGCAAACCGGGAAAAGCCGCTGCGCGTGGTGCTGCGGAGCGAGCTGGTGGTGCGCGAAAGCACGGGACGCCCACGGACAGTGAACGCGGAAACAGCTCCCCTGCCCTGACCCAATGCACTGGATTTTCCGTGCGAAACGGAAGGTGTTAATGCGCCTCTCTTTGTCGCGTTTTTGGGGCGCAAAACCGTTTCCCCTTTTGAGGGAAACGCTCTAAAGGGAGGGCACGCGGTCCCGTAGCTCAGCTGGATAGAGCAGCAGCCTTCTAAGCTGTTGGTCACAGGTTCGAATCCTGTCGGGATCGCCAACTCTCTCCTTTAGTGCACGTCGCCAGACCTGATGCTGGCGTAGGTCAGACAAACCAGATCCCGTTGCTCACTTCATCGGCCACGTTGGCCTTATTCTCCCCGCTTTCGGAGAACCCGATCAACATGTCGGCTCTTGAGAGCCCTTCGCTGAGCTGTCCTACCCAGTAGACATAGCCTTCGGCATCCGCATCGCGATTGAGCACGTTCGCATAAAGCAAGTCGGTGAATTCCCTGTCTGATGCAGTGGCGCCATAAAGGGAGCGGAATTCGGACGAGCCAATGAAATTGCGGGCGATCTCCTGAAGCGTCGACCCACCGTCCTTTTCTACAATCCAGTAGCCCAGGCCGCTGACATCCGGCGCCCGGTCAAAGGCTGCCTGATAGAGCCGGTATGCCTGACCGGCATTTCCGTCGATATCGAAGGCCAGTGTTCCGTCGAGCAGCCGGACACGCTCAATATCGGTCAGCGTGAGACACTCGACGTTGCCGAACTGCAGGGTGATGGAGTCGCCATAAAAGGACAGATCGACAAGATCGAACTTTCTATAGCCACGCTCGACCGTATCGAGGCCATCGGCCGATCCAGCCATAGTGTTGACGACACCAGTGAAATCGGATGAGGGATCAAGGAACTGATCCTGCGAGGAAGCGCCCCAGAATGTGCCGGAGAGCTTGTCGCCGCTCAAGGCCAGCGGCTTGAAAGACTGGCTGGAAATATCAAACTCGACCACTGAGCGATTGTAGAAACCGAACAGGTCGGTCGCCGTCTTTGCCAGGCCAAAAAGGCTATTCGGGGTACCATCGAACGTTGTTGACTGCCCCCCACCATGCAAGTTCAGCGTTACAAGATCGCCGTTGTTCGCCGAGACAATGACATCGTCTCGAATGACATAGATGTCACCGGCAGAGGTCGAGGAAAACCGACCAACCACACTGGTGGACTGGCTGGCGATATCGATCTGATAGAGATTACTGCCACCGGCCGCAAACAACCGTCCATCGCCTGAAAACTCAAGCGCGTTAATGTTTGACGCCGAGAAGCCCAGCACCAGATTTTCGGCAACAGAATTTTCGCTGAGCGTCAGCCTGTAAAGGCCACTGAACGTTGATCCGTAAATTGCGCCGGAAGGATCGACAGCAATATCGGTGTAGGTATTTCGGGTCCTTGATATGACATCAACAACGCCCGTGTTCAGATTTACCGTACCCAACTCGCCTGCGGACGAAACAAAATACGCAATCAAGCTGACCCCTCCCATACAAATCCAACAGGAACTCTCCTGCCTTCAGTTACCTCTGACAATCCTTGCAGAATAGCGCCCGCAATCCCTGTAATGTAATTATTGACTTTAATGAATTTTCGACCAAAAGGTCCGACAGGCCAAGGGATTTCCGCCTTAGATTTCGAAGATCCATCTGGAAAGCAGATTGCCGCCTGCGTTCCTGTCCTTGGCCGCCTGGACGATTGCCGTTCCTTGATCGGCACCGTTACGCGACCTTGGGGTCGCTCTCACCACGGCCTGTTTCACCACCCCATCGCGGAACGGATTGCTCCCCTTACCGCGCTCGCGCCCGGTTTGAGCAAGTTCATTCTATTTCAGCCGGGCTCAAGAGCGGGGTTTTCCAAGAATCTGGGCAAGATTGGGGCGCCATGCGGCGAAAGCTCGACTGAAGCGATCTAGTATCAGGCAACCTTCGTCAGGAGTTTTCAATGCGTTTCGCACCGATCTTCGCCGCTGCCGTCATGGTTGTCGCAGCCCCCGTCCTTGCCGTTGCGCAGGACGCCACGCCCCTCGTTACCGCCGAGTGGCTGAAGGCGCAGGCCGGTAACGAAAACCTCAAGATCATCGATATCCGTGACAATATCGAAGGCACCGATCTCGGCGACCTTCCCTATATCGCCAATGCTGCCGTGGCTCCCTATGCATCTGCCGGCTGGCGCGTCGAGGTTCAGGGCGTTCCGGCCCAGATCCCGGCGCCCGAGCAGATTGCCGAGCTGATCGGCAGCCTCGGCGTTGACGGCGACGACCACGTGGTGATCGTGCCATGGGGCACGGACTCCTCGGAGTTTGGTGGCGCGACCCGCGTCTACTGGACTTTCAAATATCTCGGCCATGACGCCGTTTCCATTCTCGACGGGGGCTGGCGCCAGTATGACGCCCAAGGCGGCGAGCGCGTTGCCGAACCGGCAGCCGTGGCTGCGGCTGAATTCCCGGTGACGCTGCGTCCCGAGCTGCGCGCCACTACGGCGGATGTGGAAGCCGCGCTGGCCTCCGGCGTCAAGCTCGTCGACGGTCGCCCCGAAGCGCAGTTCCTCGGCCAGTCCAAGAGCCCGATCGTGCGCATCGAAGGCACCATTCCGGGCGCCGTCAACCTGCCCCACTCCACCGTTTACAGCGCCGAATACGCCAGCTTTGCGCTGCCGGAAACCGTTGCGACCCTGACCCAGGCGCTTGGCCTTGCCGCCGATGAAGAAAACATCGTTTTCTGCAACACCGGCCACTGGGCATCGATCATCTGGTTTGCCCTGCATGAAGTCGGCGGCAACGAGAAGACTGCCATGTACGATGGCTCGATGGCCGAATGGGCCGCCGATCCGTCCCGCCCGATCCAGTAATTATCAGCCACAAGCATTTGTCATGATCCCGGCTTTCGCGTTAACTCGCGACAGCCGGGGTTTTCATTGAGCCTAGATCCATATGACCGATATATCTGCCGCTGCTCCCAAATTTTTACCGCCGGCCATTCCTGACCGGCTTCCGCTCATCGTCACTGCCGCCTTCCTGCTGCTGGGCTTTTTCGCTATCACCTGGCTGGTCGACCTGCGTCAGGGCGGGCTGTTCCTGATTGGTGGCGCCATGGGCGCGACGCTCTATCACGGCTCGTTCGGCTTTACCGGCGGCTGGAAGCGCATGGTGGTCGAAAAGCGCGGCCGTGGCATGCGGGCACAGATGCTGACCATCGGCGTCGCAGCCCTTGCCATGATCCCGCTGGTGGCGGCTGGCAATATCGGTGGCCAGTCGATGGTCGCGGCCGCAGGCCCTGTCGGTGTCTCGGTGCTGCTGGGCGCGGCGATCTTCGGGCTCGGCATGCAACTGGGCGGCGGTTGTGGCTCGGGCACGCTGTTCACCGTTGGCGGCGGCTCAGCCCGCATGCTGGTGACGCTGGTGTTCTTCATTATCGGTGCGCTGGTTGGCACGGCGCATCTGCCGTTCTGGCTCGAGCAGCCCAATATCGGCACGGTGAGCATTGGTGCTGAACTCGGCGTCGGTTTTGCCATTGCCGTCACCATTGCGGGTCTGGCGCTCGTGGCGCTGATCACCGCGCTGATTGAAAAGCGTGTGCACGGCAATATCGAGGCCGAGCCTGCTCCAGCGCGTCCAGGCTGGACCTGGATCCTCCGCGGCCCCTGGCCGCTGGTCGGCGCCGGTCTGATGCTGGCGCTGCTCAATGTCGCCACGCTGCTGCTGGCCGGCCATCCGTGGTCGATCACCTATGGCTTTGGCCTCTGGGGCGCCAAGATTGCCCAGGCTGTCGGCGTCGATGTCGCCAGCTGGGAATTCTGGACCTGGCCGGCCCAGGCGCAGGCGCTCAATTCGAGCGTGCTGGTCGACACGGTGTCGGTGATGGATTTTGGTCTGGTTCTTGGTGCGGCGCTGGCTGCGGCTATTGCCGGCAAATTCGCCCCGAAAGCCAAGCTGCCGCTTGGCTCGCTGCTCGCCGCCGTGGTCGGTGGCCTCCTGATGGGCTATGGCGCCCGCCTGTCGTTCGGCTGCAATATCGGCGCGCTGTTCTCGGGCATCGCTACGGGGAGCCTGCATGGGTGGCTGTGGTTTGCTGCCGCCTTCGTCGGTTCGTTCGGCGGCGTCGCCCTGCGTCCCGTTTTCGGTCTTGATGGATTTGCCAAGAAATGAGCCAGCGCAACACTCTTCTTTTCGGCGCTGCTCTGCTCGTCACCACTGCCGCCGTTGTCTATGACACCGTCGCCAATCCGATCCCGCCGCGCCCCGTCGCGCAGGCCCAGGCCGCTGCCGGCGGCGGCTCGCCCTGCTCTGCCGGTGCGTCGCCGTGTTCGGCAGGCGCATCCCCATGCGCGGCCGGTGCACCGGTTCGCGCCGCTCCGCCCCCACCGCCAGCCGCTGCCCCATGTGCAGCGGGCGCTCCGGCCCTCGCAGCTCCGCCGCCGCCCCCGGCGCAGCGGGCCGCTCCACCACCACCGCCGGCACAGCGTCCGGCTCCCGCCGCAGAAGCTCCGGCACTGCAGCCACCGCCGCCGCCGCCAGCGGTAAAGCCGGCTGGGCAGGAAGCGCCCGATCTGGTGGTCGCGCCCTGATGACACAGGCGGCAGAGCGTGCACGGGCGGAAATGGCATTTTGCGAGGCAGTGCTCGCCAAGGACGGGCTAAGCGTCCTCAGCGAGACCCTGCGGGGCGCAGAGACCATCGATGCCTGGGCACACTATCCGCCCGAGGACGTGTTCGATCCGGCCAGCAATGCGCAGTGGTATTATCATTGCCACCCCGCAGAAGAGGGCAGTGTCGAACACGGCCATTTTCACTGCTTCCTGCGGCCAGAGGGGCCTACCGGCCCCATCCACCATCTCGCCGCGGTCGGCGTCGACGCCATGGGACGCCTGTTGCGGATTTTTACCGTCAACCAATGGGTGGTGGGCGACGAATGGGCGGCGGCCGACACGACAATCGCGGCCCTTGAACGGTTCGACGTGCAGATGCCGCGGCCAAACTATCTGGTCAATCGCTGGCTGACGGCGGTGATCGTCGCCCATGAAGCCGAAATTGCGGAACTCATCCGGGAACGCGACCGGGTGCTCGATGCGCATGTATCGGCGACTGGTGTCCCGGCCCGCGAAGACCGCAGCCTTGAAGTGACCTCCGAACTGCAGATTGCCGGCGCGTAAGCATCAGGCTGGCACGTCGATAGCTCAGTTGTTCCCAAGCGTTTCGGTGCGCGTGGATGTGCCGGGCGGCAGGAGCGCGTCGATGAGCGCCTGTTCCAGCCATTCGGCATAAGCACTGGGGGTGACCGCCTCGACCTGGGTCATCAGCAGGAACAGCTCGGGGCTGGCCAGGCGCCACATCAGCGTCGTGGCCGCGTCCGCATCCATGCCATTTCGCAAGGGGCCGTGCTCGCCGAGGGATCTGGCGACGAAGGCGAGATTGCGGCGGCGGCCCGCATGCAGGTCGCGGTACATGACGGCGAGGTCGGCGTCGCTTGTCGCAGCCATCCGGACGACGGCCATCAGTTCGGCAACACTGCCCAAGACTTCGGTTATACCCTGACAGAACAGCGCAATCTGGGTCCGCTGGTCGGTCGCTGCGGCGACGGCCTGGGGTCCCTGCTGGTCGAGCAATGGCACTTCGGGCGCCGCGCGGCGCACCGCGCGCTCCAAAACGGCGCGCAGCAGGGCCTGCTTGTTGCCGAAGACCGCGTAAATCGTCTCGGCAGAAACACCAGCGGCGCGGGCGACGCCTGCAATGGTGGTGCCCTGCCACCCCGCGCTGATGAACATGGCGCGGGCGGCCGCTATCACCGCTTCACGGGTTTCCGCCGCCTGCCCGGCGCGGCGGGTGGAAGCATATTTGCGCTTTGGCTTGACAGGCTCAGACAATTGGATACATCATTGCTGTATTGAATGCGCCATTAGTTTACCCGTGCAATCGTGAGCCGCAAGGCCCATGCGTGGAGTACATCATGACCAATGCCTTCCTCACCTCGTCCCAGATCCTCGCCTTGCTGCTTGTCGGGCTGGTTGCCGGAAGCATGTTCGGGATCTGGCGCGGGTATGACGTCACGTCCTACTCGGCTCAAACCTTTGTCGAAGTGCATCAGGGCGCGGTCCGCGGGCTGAACCTGTTGTTGCCGGCAATGGCCGCTGCGTCGCTGGCGATCGTTCTCGTGCTCGCCGCAGTATCGCGCCAACGGCCCGCTGTCTTGTCACTGTGCGTGGCGGCAGCGCTGGCTATCGCCGTCGGCGGCATTATCACGCGCTTTCTCAACCAGCCGATCAATGATCAGGTCATGGGGTGGAGCGCGGCGGCCATGCCGGACAATTGGGGCGTGCTGCGGGACAGCTGGTGGAACTGGCACATTGCCCGTCTCGCTGCCATGCTGATGGCTGAGCTGCTGCTGATCCTTGCAGTGTTCGCAGATCGCGGCGCTTAGCCGGGCATGGCTGTTCGGGGCGCTGGCAACGGGCCGAGCGGCGCCGTCTTAGCGTCTAGAGACTGGCGCCCGGGCCTTCCTTGGCGAGGAAGGGCGGGGTTTCCAGAAGTCCGGGGATGGTGTGGCGGCGGGAAATGGTCTGGAGGATCTCGATAAGGCCCTTGTAGGGCTCGGCGTGCCGGTATTGCGAGGGAATGAGGGCCGCGATTTTGCGGGCGGGTGCATACACGCGATAGAGCCGCAGGTTCTCGGCGCGGTCATGCTGCTGGAGCGTCGTCAGACCCGGCGCGAGGCAGACGCCGGCCCCTGCCCGGACAAGTCCGATGGCCGTGTCGTAGCTGCGGCATTTGGCAATGATCCGGTTCTGGGGCAGCATGCTGTCATACCACTCGCCCACGCGCTGGGCCTGCTGGCTGGCGAAGATGAACTGGATCGAGCGATTGAGCACCGCCAGCTGCTCGGGCGGCAGCTCTTTTTCCGGATCAACCACGCCGTCGAGGATCAGGTCTTCGGGCACCGCCAGGACATAGGGGTCTTCGACCAGCGGGATCTGGACAAAGCCGACGCTGGATTGGGCCACTGAATTGGTTGCCAGAAGACCGAGATTGACCCTCCGGCCATAGAGCATGTCGAGAATTTCAGCGGGTGCGCTTTCCTGCAGGTCAAAATCTACGCCCGGATAGCGCTCCTGCATCAGCGTTATCGCCTCGGGCATCAGGACCCGCAGCACCGAATTGATCCCGGCGATGCGCAGGGTCAGCCGGTCGCCGCCGCTGAACTGGGCGAGGCCATCTTCGACATCGGCGATGTTGCGGAGCACCTGTTCGACCTTGGGCAGCAGGAAGTGACCGGCCTCGGTCAGCTCCATTTCGTTGGAGCGCCGGTGAAACAGCAGCGTGCCGACATTGGCCTCGAGCTTGCCGAGCTGTTGGGACAGCGAGGGTTGGGCAAGGCCAAGTTGCTTGGCGGCGCGGGTCAGAGTCTCCGAATGGGCCACGGCCCAGAAGATTCGCAACTGATGCAGGGTGAGGTCGCTGGCCTTCGGCTGGAGCCGTCCCACAGCCCGTGTGTCGCCCAGATCCGTCCCCTTATTGTCTCGCGCCATGCCCAAACTCTTCCGGCGCCAAATTGGCACCTCCCGTCCCCTGTTCTAGCGCAAAACCTCGAAAGCGGAAGTCCACTCGCTTTATTTTCAATACCTTACTGACGCCGTTGGTTTTTCCTATCGCACCGATAGGCGCCGCGCTGCTTGTGCGCCTGACACCCGTGGGCGAATGTCTCATCATATTACAAAGAGATTTTTCATGTCACTTGAGCGGGCGGAAACACCGCTGATCAGCGAGGCCCGGAGCAGCCGGCCAGTCAAGACCACCCCTGCGCTCCCGGCTCAGGTCATCAAGGCCAGACGCCAGCGCAGCCTCGAAAGCGGCGGCATCTTCGCGGCACAGATCCTCATCGGGCTGGGCCTGCTTGCGGGCATGTATGCGCTCAACGCAGTCGGCGGCAATCTCTTGATGCCCAGCCCCACCGACGTGGCGGAAGAAAGCATCATCATGTGGTCGGACGGCACGATGCTGAGAGGCCTCGGGCAATCGCTGACGGTGATCGTGCTCGGCTTCCTGCTGTCTGCCAGCACCGGGATCGTTCTTGGCGTGCTGCTGGGTGGGTTCCGCATTCTCGGTCGGGTCCTCGATCCATTCGTCAATGCGATGAATTCGACGCCCGGCGCCGCCTTTATCCCGCTGATCATCGTCTGGTTCGGCCTCTATACCGAAGCCAAGGTCGTGGTCGTGTGGAATGCGGCATTCTTCCCGATCCTGATCAACACCACCGCCGGCATTGCCAACGCCAATAAAGACCTCGTCGAAATGGCGCGGGCCTTCGGCGCCAAGCGCGCGACGCTGTTCTGGAAGGTCATGGTGCCGGACGCCCTGCCCTCGATCCTCAGCGGCCTGCGCATCGGGGCAGCCATCTGCACCGTCGGCACTGTGATTGCGGAACTGACCATGGCGCAATCGGGCCTTGGTGGCCTTTTGGCAGCTGCCGGCAACCGCTTCCAGATGGATCGCTATTTCGCTGTGGTGATCGTGCTGATGGCCCTCGGCACCGGGATTACCGCCCTGTTGCGCTTTGCGGAGCGCCGCCTCGCTCGCTGGCGCGTTAGCCTGGCGAATGGACGATGATCATGGACAAGAGCATCAAGCCCATCATTTCGCTCCGCAATGTCGGAAAGTCATTCAAGGACGGCCAGGTGCGCGCGCTCGAGGATATTTCCTTTGATGTGAACCCTGGAGAATTCGTCAGCCTGGTCGGTCCCAGCGGTTGCGGCAAAACAACCTTGCTACGGCTTATCAACGGACTCATCCCGGCCGACGAAGGCGAGATCCGCGTGCTAGGTGTTGCCCCCGAACCGGGCCCGGATCTCGCCATGGTTTTCCAGTCGGCAAGACTTTTGCCGTGGCTGACTGTCGCCGGAAACATCGAGTTCGTTCTCCAGCTCAAGGGCCTGTCGGGAAGTGAACGCCCGGCCCGCGCCCGGGCCCTGCTCGGTGCGGTTGGCCTTCGCGATTTTGCCGAGGCTTTTCCGCACGAATTGTCGGGCGGCATGCAGCAGCGCGTCGGGCTTGCCCGTGCCCTGGCGGTGGAGCCCAAGGTTCTGCTGATGGATGAACCGTTCGCCGCACTCGACGCGATGACGCGCGAAGTGCTGCGCAAGGAGCTGCTGCAACTGTGGTCGCGGCGCGGAATCGCCATTGTGTTTGTCACGCACGACATCGATGAGGCGGTGCTGCTGTCGCAACGGGTGGTGCTGCTGCGGCCGCGCCCGGGACGCGTCGATGACATCGTCGAGGTCAGTTTTCCCGAGCCGCGCTGGCAGCATGATCCGCGCACCCTGCCGGAGTTCAAGCAGATGCGCGAGCATCTCTGGGGACGCATCCACGACATGGTTCGTGACGGTGCCGAGCTCGAGGAACTGGCGGGCGCATTCGGCGCCACGAGCCTTGCCTCCTGATCCCCAGCCAACGCCGCACAGGTCATATGTCACTACTATTTCGCGGGGAAACCGTGTCGACTGGATCCAGCACAATCGAAAATCTGTCGCCGATCAGCGCCTCTGAGTGGTCCTTTGAGCGCGCCGCCCATCTGCTCGAACGCGCGGGGTTTGGCGGCACGCCAAAGGACATCGAGCGCCTGGCACGCCTGTCGCCGGACGAGGCTGTCGCCAGCCTCGTCGACTATAAGCAGATCGACACCTCCCATCTGCCCGCGTTCGAGGAATCCGGGTTCTGGGAGCCGTCCTTCAAGGATTTCCCGGTCAGCCGGCCGGCAGCGACGGAACTGGCAGAGCGGACCGGCGAGGCCATGGGCGTTCGCGTAAAGCCGGCGGGTGACCGGCCGCTGCAGCCAGTGACCAATCGGTTCTTCTATTGGCTGCGCGCCACCGTTCTGGAAACGCGGCGGCTTGCGTTCTGGTGGCTCGACCGCATGGTTAGAACCAATAGGCCGCTTGAAGAAAAGATGACGCTGTTCTGGCATGGTCACTTTGCCACCAGCGAAGAAAAGCTCCGCGATTACCGCAAGATAGAGCTGCAGCTCAAGACGCTGCGCGAAGGCGCGACAGGCAATTTCGGCGACCTGCTGGTCGCCATTGCCAAGGACCCGGCGATGCTGGTGTTTCTTGATGCCGCGCAGAACGTGAAGGGCGCCCCGAACGAGAACTTTGGCCGCGAGGTCATGGAACTTTTCACCATGGGTGTCGGCAATTATTCCGAAGACGACATTCGCGAGGCGGCGCGCGCCTTCACCGGCTGGGGCAATGACGACCTAACCTTTATCGTCGATCCCGACAAGCATGACGCCGGCATCAAACGCTTCCTCGGTCATGAGGGCAATTTTGCCGGCGAAGACATTCTGCGCATCATCCTCGAGCAGAAGCAGACGGCGACCTATATCGCCAGCAAGCTCTATCGCTTCCTCGTGCGCGACCAGATCAGCCCGGACTTTGCCGAGAAGCTGGGGAACCTGCTGCGCGACAATGGCTACGAGATCGCGCCGTTCCTGCGGACGATCTTTCTCTCTGAAGATTTCTACTCAGAGGCTTCGGTCGGCACCCATATCAAGTCGCCAACCGAACTTCTGGTGTCCACCTATCGCAAGCTGGGGCTGCATGAGCTCCCCGGCATTCCCGACCCCCATACGGTCTGCAAGACGCTGGGGCAGATCCTGCTCTATCCGCCAACCGTTGCCGGTTGGGGCGAAGGACGGTCGTGGATCACTCCCGGGCTTCTGTTCGAGCGGGCCAATTTCGCCCGCGAAGTGATGTTCCCCAACATCATCGAATTCCGCGACCCCAACCACAATCCGGGTGGGGAAGTGCGACGGGTCAATCGCAACATCATCGCAGGCATGGAAATTACCGCCGCAACGCTGGAAGACGGCGCTGCGCCGAGTAATACGGCCGGCATCCAGGAAACCTTCAACACCCGCTACGCAAGCCTCATCGGCTATTCGGAAGCGCTGCGCAAACTCAAGCCCCTGCCCCGCGCAGCGGCGCAGTTCAGCCTGACCGATATGGTGACTGAGGCTGGTGCTACGACTACGACCGAGGCGGTCGATGTGCTGCTGCGCCAATTGCTGCGTGTGCCTCTGGCCCCGCCGGCACGCGAGGCACTTGTCAAAACGCTGACCGAACAGCTTGGCACTGCCGAATTGGCGCCAGCCGAGACCTATCTCGAGCATCCCCTGCGCTCGGTCGCCCATCTCATCATGAGTTCACCCCAGTTCCAGCTCGCCTGACCGCCGCGGAGGAAACAAGAATGGCAAAGACACCCAAGCTTACCAGCGGCGAACGCGAAAACCTGATCCGGTCCGGCTTCGGCTCCATGGTGCTCGAAGGCGCCGGCGGGGTCGCGACGTCACCGGTCTGGTCGAAAGTCGCCAAGGCCCAGGCTGACCAGAACGAACGCATCCTCGTGATCGTTGAATTGTCGGGCGGCAATGACGGGCTCAATACCGTCATCCCCTACGCCGACGACGCCTATTACAACGCACGACCGAACCTGGGCATTCGCCGGGACAAACTGCTCAAGATCGACGATCACTTTGGTTTCCAGAAGACCATGGGTGGCTTCGAGCGGCTCTACAAGGACGGCGCCATGGGGATTGTCCATGGCGTTGGATACGACCAGCCGTCGTTCTCGCACTTCTCGTCCATGGCATTCTGGCAGACCGGGGCGCCGAACAGCGGCGAGGCCTATGGCTGGCTGGGCCGGATGGCCGACGCGATGGACCCGCTTGGGCACCGGAGCAATTTCCTCGTCAATATCGACGACAGCCAGTCGCTCGCCGTGCGCGCCATGAACCATGTGCCGCTGGTGTTCAACGACCCGGACAATTTTACCCGCCACATGTTCCACGAGCAGCAGGAGGCCATTGCGGCCATCGACGCGCGCGGCAATGGCAGCGCCAACCCGTCGCAGGATTTCCTGTTCGATATCGCGGCCAGCGCCACGAACTCCGAGCAGCTGGTGCGTGACGCTTGGAATTCATACAGCACGCCCGTTGACTACGGGCTGGCCCGGTTCGGGCTGGAGCGCGTCGCCGCTCTGATCGCTGCGGATTTTCCGACAAAGGTCTATTACGTCCCCTATCGCAACAACGCCTTTGACACCCATGTGTACCAAGGCGATCTGCACGCCCGGCTCTGGTCCTACACGTCGGATCACATCTCCGCCTTTGTGAAGGATATCGAACGGCTGGGCCGCGCTGATGACGTGGTGGTCATGGTGTTCAGCGAGTTCGGCCGCCGCGTCGCGGAGAACACCAGCCTTGGTACCGATCACGGCACGGCGGGCCCGGCCTTCATCATCGGCAAGGGCGTGAGTGGCGGCCAGTATGGCGCGCCCCCGAGCCTCACAGATCTCGACGACGGCAACCTCAAATACACCACCGATTACAGGCGGATCTACTCGACGCTGATCCAGGGCTGGATGGGACACGAACAGTCGTCGGCCATCCTGCGCAACGAGTTCAGTCCCCTTCCCATCTTCGGGCGGGGCACCTGACACGCCTCGCATGGACGCACGCGGGGTCATGTGACCCCGCGCATGGCTCCATTTCAGCCGACGGCCTCGGGAATCCAGACGACCATCGAGCCCTGGTTGCGATTGGCCCAGAGGTAGTAGGGGATGGCCGTCAGCGTCGAGGAGGTCTCCGTTGGCGGGGCGGTTCGATAGAGTTCTGAGAAGTCTGCCTCCTCGATTGCCCGGCCATCGGCATGCAGCTTCACGATGCCGCCGAAGAGGTTTTTGTCCGTCTCGGCGCGCAGCTCGGCACTGCGCGGGAGTTTAAGGCGCTGGACCCTGCCCTCGCCATTGTCGGCTTCTTCCAGACAATAGACCAGCGGCCCACGCTTGAGCGCAACGCGGCCGGCATCCATGATGACGCCGGGATGGGCGTAGAGACGGACAGGCGGCATGGGCAGCGTCAGGGTGACGACGTCGCCCGTGGTCCACAGACGGTTGATGGTGGCATAGCCGGCCGTGGCCGATGAGACATCCACCGCTTCGCCGTTGACCGCCAGCTTTGCGTCAGAGCACCAGCCTGGAATACGCAGTTTGACGTCGAAGGTTTTGGGCGTTTCCGGATCGACATGAATGGTGATGTCGCCGGACCAGGGATAGTTGGAGACTTCCCTGAGGCTCACCCTGGTGCCTGAAATCTCCACATCCGAGGCGATGCCCCCGTAGAGGTGGAAGGCGACGCCATCGGCGGCGGTAGAGAGAAAATAGCCGCCGACCGAGGCCACGAGGCGCGAGACATTCATGGTGCAGCAGGGGCAGGTGTGCCAGTCCCAGCGGGTCGGCGTCCCATCGCTTTCGAGTGGGTTGGCGTAGAAATAATGCTCGCCGTCGCGGCTGAGGCCGGAGAGCGCGCCGTTGTACATGGCGAGCTCGAGGATATCGGCATATTTGCCATCGAGATCGAGATGGAGCATGCGCTGGGCCCAGAAGATCAGGGCGACGGAGGCGCAGGTTTCGGCATAGGCGGTCTGGTTGGGCAGATCGAAATCGTGGGTGAAGCCCTCGTTGTGTGCCGAGGGGCCGAGGCCAGCGGTCACATACATCTTGGTCTGCATGACGTCGTCCCAAAGGACTTCGCAGGCACGCTTTAGATCGGCGTCGCCAAGCTCGGCGGCGAGATCGGCCATGGCGGTATAGAGATACATGGCGCGCACGGCGTGGCCGACGACCTTGTCCTGCTCACGGACGGGTTTATGGCTTTGGGAATATTCGTAATTGCCGAAGACATAGCGCTGGCTGGCATCGCCGCCCTCGCGCTGGTCGCGCTCCCAGTCGAAATAGTGCGGCGGCTGGCGGCCACGCTCATTGATGAGATAGGTGGCGAAGTCGAGGTGCTTCTTTTCGCCGGTGAGGTAGTAGAGCTTCATCAGCGCGAGCTCGATTTCCTCGTGACCATCATAGCCGCGGCGCTGGCCCGGGCCGGTGCCGAACTCGGCGTAGATATGGTCGAGATAGCGCTCCATGATGTCGAGGAAGCGCCGGCGGCCGGTAACCTGGAAATAGGCCACAGCGCCTTCGAGGAGGTGGCCGGCATTGTACATCTCGTGATTGTCGCGCAGATTGGTCCAGCGTTTTTCGGGCTCGCGACCGAGGTACCAGCAATTGAGATAGCCGTCGGGCGCCTGGGCCTTTTCAAGATCGTCGATGGCAGCTTCTATCTTGGCTTCGATATCGGCATCGCGCCGATGGGCGAGCGCATAGCTGGCCGCCTCGATCCACTTGCCGACATCGCTGTCCCAGAACACCTGGACGGTAAAGCCATTGGGGTGACGCGGAAAGCGCAGCGGCGGCGGCGGGTTGGGGAGTTTGAGACTGTCGAGAATGCCGTATTCGCCGAGCTTCTTGTGCTGACTGGGGACGGTGCGGTCGAGGACCGTGTCGAGCCGCTCATGCCAGAACTGGCCTTCCAGCTTGACCGACGGGAACGGGACGGGAGCGTAACGAGACATATTTTGGCCCTTAGAGTGCGACGCCGGTTTGCGGATCGAAGAGGTGGATATTTTCGGGCGCTATGGAGAGGCCGATGCGATCGCCTGGCTTGAGGCTCGAGCGCTCGGACTGCACCAGCTGGAAGGCGCCATCGGGCGAGGTCAGATAGGTGGCAGAACCGGTGGATTCGATGACACCGATCTCAAGATGGAAGGTGGCGTCGGTGGCAGCGGGCTGAAGGTGTTCGGGGCGCATGCCGACGACCACCGCCCTGCCCGGCTCGAGGCTGCGCGCCAGGGGTAATTCACCGGCGCCGTCAGCCAGAACAACCGATCTGCCAGCCTCGGCAATGCGGCCATCGATGAAATTCATGGCTGGGGAGCCGATGAAGCCGGCGACGAAGCGATTGACCGGCTTGTCATAGAGGTCGAGGGGGCGGCCCTGCTGCTCGATGATGCCATCGCGCATGACGACGACCCAGTCGGCCATGGTCATGGCCTCGATCTGATCGTGGGTGACATAGACCGAGGTGGCGCCGAGGCGATCATGGAGCGCGCGGATCTCCTTGCGCATCTGGACGCGCAACGCCGCGTCCAGATTGGAGAGCGGCTCATCAAAGAGGAAGGCCTTGGGGTTACGGATGATGGCCCGGCCCATGGCGACGCGCTGGCGCTGGCCGCCGGACAGCTGGCGGGGATAGCGGCCAAGGAGCTGGGAGAGACCGGTAGTAGCCGCGACTTCGGCAGCCTTGGCCTTTGCCTCGGCCTTCCCGACGCCATGAAGGCGCAGCGAATAGGTGAGGTTTTCCTCGACCGTCATATGCGGATAGAGCGCATAGGACTGGAACACCATGGCGATGTCGCGGTGGCGCGGAGGCACACCTGTCATGGTCTTTCCGGCGATCTTGAGCTCGCCCGCGGTAATGGTTTCGAGCCCGGCGATGGAGCGCAGCAGCGTGGACTTGCCACAGCCGGACGGGCCAACCAGGGCGACGAAACTGCCCTTGTCGATGGTGAGCGAGACATTCTTGAGGGCGTGGAAGACCCCATAGTGCTTGTCGATGCCGTTGAGCTCGATCTGTGCGGTCATTTGAGGGCTCCCGAGGTGAGGCCGGAGACAATGCGGCGCTGCAGGATGACGAAGGCGAGGAGGATCGGCGTCACATAGATGGCCGAATAGGCCATGATCGAACTCCAGTCGGTGGAGTTGGGACCGAGGAAGCCCGAGAGGCCAACGCTGGCCGGCTGCTGGCTCGGGCTCTGGATGATCGACTTGGAGTAGATGTATTCGCCGAAGGCACTCATGAAGGTGAGGATGGCGCAGACGAGAATGCCGTTTCGCGCCAGCGGCAGGACGATGGAGAAAAAGGCCCCGATGCGGGAATTGCCATCGACCAGCGCGGCTTCCTCGAGTTCGCGCGGGACACTCATGAATGTCGCGCGCACCAGCACGACGAAGAACGGCATGGCCTTGGCGGCCGCGGCCAGCACCACCGCGGTGCGCGGATAGTTGAGGAGGCCAATCTGGTTGAAGCCAACGAAGAGCGGCGTCACCATCACCGATGCCGGCAGGACCTGCAGCATCAGCACGCAGAAGAGCCCGACATCGATCCAGACATTGCGGTAGCGCGCGAGCACATAGGCGCAACCGGTGCCGAGAATGACGGTGATGGCGGTGACGCCACCGGCGATGAGCACCGAATTGGTGAGGAAGGTCGGCATGGCGCGCCGGGCCCAGACTTCGGGGTAAATCCCGGGGTTGGGGTTGTTGGGCCAGAAGGTCGGCGGATTGGCGAACATCTCCGAGCCGGTCTTGAGGCTGGTGACGTACATCCAATAGAGCGGGAAGAGATAGACAGCTGCCAGCGCCAAGGCGACGACGAGCAGGAACCAGGGTGTGTAGGTCTTGGTCATCCGCGCACCTCGTGGCGCGTCGAGCGCACGTAGACAACTGAGGCAAAGAGCACGAGCAGGAACATCATGACCGAAACGGTTGCGCCCTTGGCGAAGTCATAGAGCTGGAAGCTCAATTGCCAGGACCAGAAGCCAGCGACGTTGGAGGTGTTTGCCGGACCGCCCTCGGTGAGCGCGGGAAACAGATCGAACTGCTGGAGCGTGCCGATCAGGCCCAGCGAGAGCACTGCACCAATGGTGGGGCGCATCATCGGCAGGGTGATGGTCCAGAAGCGCTGGAAGGCATTGGCGCCATCGAGCTCGGCGGCCTCGTAGAGATCCTTGGGGATTGCGGCGAGCCCAACCGAGAGCAGCAGCATGTTGAAGGCGAGGCCGAGCCAGATGTTGGCGATGATGACGGCCCAGATGGAGAAATTCGGGTCCGACTTCCAGAAGATGTTGGACTGGATGATGCCAAGGCTCTTGAGGATGACATTGAGCACGCCGAAATCGCCGGCGAGGATCCAGCTCCAGATGGCGCCGACCACAAGGCCGGGCATGACCCAGGAGACGAGGAACAGGCCGCGGATGGTGGAGGCGCCGGGGAAATTCTGGGCGAAGAACAGTGCCAGGGCGAAGCCGAGCACGAACTGTCCGGTCATCGAACCGAAGACGAAGATCAGCGTGTTGCGGGTGACGAGCCAGAATTCGGGCTGGCGCACCACGGCGACATAATTGTCAAAGCCGACAAAGGGCCGGAACAGCACGCCAAGGGTGAACATGTCCACCTGCTGGAAGCTCATCAGCACATTGTAGATGAGCGGTGCGCCGGCCAGGGCGACAAGGAAAAGCAGAGCGGCGCCCACGAGAAGGATGTCGAACCCTACCCCGTCTCGCAGCCAATTGAGAAATCGCGACACCGGATCCTCCAGGACTTATGGAAAAAAGCCGGCCAGAGAGCGCTCCGGCCGGCCAGTGGTCGGGAGGACTATTTTCCGAAGATAGTGTCGATGGTGGCCTGGGCCTGGTTGAGCGCGTCCATGGCGGACATCTGACCGGTCAGCGCCTGCTGCTCGGCGTCATAGATGGCCTTGGAGATCTTCTGCCATTCCGGATGCGGGCCACGCGGCTGAGCGAACTGCAGCTGCTCCTGGAACACCTTGAGAGCCGCGTCCTTTTTCTCGATGCCGGTGACCGGCAGCTCGATATCGCCACGCGCCGGCAGATTGCCGAATTCGGGGAAGATGCGGTCTTCCTGATCTACGAAATATTCGAGCAGGCGGAAGGCTTCATCAGGATGCTGGGTGTTGGCCATGATGCCCCAGTTGAAGCCGCCGAGCGCGGAAGAGCGCTCATCATCTGCTTCGATGGTGGGCAGAAGGGCGACGCCCCAGTCGAACTGGGCGTCCTCGACCATGCGGTCGATTTCCCACGGACCGGAGATGGCCATGGCGGCATTGCCCGAATTGAACACGCCGGTGGAATCCCACTGGCCGAGGCTGAGCACGTCGCGGCTGGCGTAGCCATTGTCGATCAGGCTCTTCCAGATATCGAGGACTTTTGCCGCACCCTCGGTGTTGACCTTGTCGGCGCCACCGCCGGACATCTGGATGATGGGCAGGAACTGGAAAGTGCCTTCTTCACCGGCGCGGGCCGAGAAGGTGATGCCATAGACATTGCTGGCGGGGTCGGTCAGCTTGGCGGCGTATTCGGCCACTTCGTCCCAGGTCTTGGGTGGCTCGGTCAACCCGGCTTTAGCGAAGAGATCCTTGTTGTAGAAGATGCCGATGGTGTCGGTGTATTTGGGCAGGCCGAACAGCTTGCCATCCCAGGTGACCGAATTGAGCGGACCGGCGAAATATTCCGCCTTGCTGATGATATCGGAGGCAGCGACGCGATCAGTGATATCGAGCATGGCCCCGCGCGAAGAGAACAGCGCGAAATCGGGATTGTCGAAGGAGACGATGTCGGGCGCATTGCCGGTAGCGAAGGCGCGCAGGGTCTCGTTGACGATCTCATCGAAGGGGACGGCGCGATACTCGACAACGATATCCTCGTTGGCGTCATCGAATTCCTTGGAATAGGTATCGGCAATGCCCGGCCGATCGACACCGTCGATGGACCAGACCTTGAGCGTTACCTGTGCGTAAGCGGGCGTTGCGGCGATCAATGCGCCGAAGGCGAGACCGGCCAATAGACCGAGCTTGGTAAACTGCATTATATCCTCCCTTGCGGCCTCGGCCGCGATCCGTGCCGCATCGGGTTTCCTCTTCCCGAGCGGTACTTTCCTCGCTGCCATGGGCACGCCAATGCCTGTGGCAGCACTCCCTATGCCTCGTGCGTCACCCACCCTTGCGCTTGCGCGGCGAAGATTTCGCTGCCGCAGGATTGGCGGACGACGAGTTTGCATGGCAGCGTGCGGATGCCCGGCTCGACCGGCTTGCCCTCGGCAAGCTCCAGGATCAGGCGTCCGGCCTCGCGGCCGAGTTCCTTCAAATTCATGTCGATGGTGGTGAGCGGCGGGCGCGTGGCCGCCGAGACGATTTCCCAATTATCAAAGCCGATCACCGATACTTCCTCGGGCACCGAGACGCCCCGCTCGCGCAGGGCATCGACGACGCCGCGGGCGATCTGGTCATTGCCGCAGAAAATGCCGTCCGGAACGTCACTACCAGACCAGAGCCGGGCAATCGCTTCGTGTCCCCAGGCCTCGGACCATGGTCCATGCAGCACAGACGCGCCCGCCCCCGCCAGAGTGCGGAAGGCCGTTGCGCGGGCGGATACCGAGGCGAAACTCTCCGGGCCGGTGATATGAACGAGGTTGCGACGGCCAAGGTCGAGCAGATGCTCGGTGGCGAGGCGGCCGCCGAGAGCGTCATCGGAGACAAGGGTGACCGCGTCGTCCGGGCCTTGGGTGAAGGCATAGACGACCGGCACCGGCAGATTGGAAAGATCGACCGGCAGGCGGCGGTCGATGCGCTTGCCGGTGGCGATGATGCCGTCGACCTGTTTGTCGAGCATGGCGTCGACGTGGATTTTTCCCAGGGCCGCATCGTCTTCGATACCGCACAGAAACACCGACACGCCCTGATCGATCAGCGCTTCATTGATCCCGGCCATCACCGGGAGGGTGAAGCGGCCATAGGTATCATTGGTGAGCAGCCCGATGGTGAAGCTGCGCTGGCTGGTCAGCGCCCGCGCCATGGCGTTGGGCCGAAAGCCCAGGCTGGCCGCCGTTTCTTTGACTCGAGCGCGGGTCTCCTCGGTCATCCGGCCGGTGTCGTTGAGGGCTTTCGAGGCAGTCGCAACGCTGACGCCGGCCATGCGGGCGACGTCATAGATGCGAATGCGTTCTGCCTTGACCACGTCCAGATACCTCAAAGGAAAACCCTTTTCTCAGGTTAGGTAAAACGGTTTCTCAACTTCCGTCAATAGTCATACTAATTCTTATGCGCCGACGTAATCGCCGCCGCGCGCTGCCTTGAGATGATTGAGGCCATGCACCTGACCGGTCATCTCCAGCGCATCGCGATAGACCGGGTCATGCCAGCCTTCGATGTCGATGGAGCCCGACCAGCCGGCCAGCCGCAGTTCGGAAATGATGTCGGCCCAATTGCTGTCGCCGAATCCCGGCGTGCGCATGAAGACGAAGGGATGTTTGCCGAAAATGCCGTGTTCCCGGATCACGTCCCAGCGGATGGTGGCGTCCTTGCCGTGCACGTGGAAAATCTTGTGCGCCCATTTGCGGATCTGCGGCAGTGGATCGATCAGATAGACCATCTGGTGGCAGGGCTCCCACTCGAGCCCGATATTGTCCTGCGGCGTTTCGTTGAACATCAGTTCCCAGGCGTCGGGATTATGCGCGATGTTCCAGTCGCCGGTCTGCCAATTGCCCTCCATCGAGCAGTTTTCGAATGCAATGCGGATGCCCTTGTCGGCGGCGCGCTGGGCCAGTTCGGTCCAGACCTTCTTGTATTGCGGCAGGCTATCGGTCAGCACTTTGTTACGGATCCGCCCGGTGAAGCCGGCGACGCAGGTGGCGCCGAAATGGTGGGCATTGTCGATGCAGTCCTTCCAGCCCTGCAGGGTCTGGCGGTCCATCTCCTGATCTTCGAGCACATTGCCGAACATGCCGAGAGTGGAGATGGTGATATCGCGATCGCCGATGGCATCGCGGCAGCGCTTGCCAAGCTCGGCCAGATCCTGGCCGTTGGTGGTTTGCCAGAAGAACGGCTCAAAACTCTCGAAGCCCAGATCGGCGATTTCGGCGATGCGCTCGGCGGCCTTGCCGGCGGATGCGGAAACCATGGTGCCGATGCGAATGGATTTTGCGGGGTCGCTCAAAGTGCTGTTCCTAGAGTTCGATGGCCACACGCTGTCCCTTGCGCGCGCTTTCGATCGCGGCAAAGACCATGGCGAGGCTCTTGATGTTGTCGGATGAAACGGTTTCCGGCTGGCGGCCGGTTTCTATGGCGGCGAGGAAGTCGGCGATGACACTGGCGTGGCCATGCGTCTGGCCCTCATCGGCAGGTGGCGGGATGTCGATGGCTGCGAGATCGCGGAAGAAACCGGTGTCGCCTGTGGCGATCTTCGCCTCGAAGGCGTCGGCGCCATCCCAGAGCACGGTGCCCTTGCTGCCAACAATGCGCCAGGCACTTTCCCAGGAGGTATTGGCCCCCTCGGCAGCCCAGGAGCCGCGATAGTTTAAGACCACATTGTCCTCGAGCTCGAAGATCGCATTCGCGGCGGCGCCGTGGCGATACCAGGAGCCCGGTGGATTGGTCTCGAGGCAATAGACGGCCTTTGGGGTCTTGCCGGACATGAAACGAGCGGCGTCCAGCGTGTGGATCGCCATGTCGAGCAGCAGCACGTTTTCCATTTCATCGCGAAAACCGCCGAAATGGGCGCCGATGAAGAAATCGCAATTGAGGCTGGCCAGCTCGCCGATGGCGCCGCTTTCGATGAGACGGCGGATGCGCCGAACGCCCGGGATGAAGCGACGGTTCTGCACCACCGCGTGAATGCGAGAGGCGGCCTTCGCCTCGGCGAGCAGATGCCGCGCCTCGGTGAGGCTCGCGGCCATCGGCTTTTCGCTGAGCACGTGGCAGCCGTGGCGCAGTCCGGTCTCGACAACGCCGGCACGCGCCGGGGGAACGACGACGTCGAAAAGAAGATCGGGCCTGGTTTCGGCCAGTACCGCGCCGAGATCGGAACCGATGGTGGCCGCGGAGAGGCCGAACTCGGCGGCGCGCGCCGATGCGACTGCAGGATCGAGGTCGACGAGGCCGACAATCTCCACCCTGCCCCTGAGCAGATCATGCTCATGAATGGCCGTCAGCCAACCTTTGGACATGGCGCCGCAACCGGCCAAAACCGCTCTGAATACCAAGGCAACCTCCCAACGGACCGCTCGCATCGCTGCCGTATTCGGCATTTTCGAAACTGGCCCGTAAACGTTTACGACGCTATTATTTGAACCGCAGACGTGTCAATGGGGAATCGTAAACGTTTCTGGAGCCAGCCAGAGCGCGGGGAGGAAGCCAGCAAGCATGACCGGTATCAGACGCCTGGCGGAGCAGCTCAACATTTCTATCGGCACCGTCTCCCGCGCGCTCAATGGCAAGCCGGATGTGAACGAGGCGACGCGCCAGCGCGTGCTCGAGGCGGCGACGGCCATGGGTTATGTGCCCAATCAGGCGGGTCGCGCCTTGCGAAAAGGGTCGACCGGAGTGGTCGGCTTCATGATGCAGACCGGGTCCGACATTACCGGCGAAGGCGATGTGTTTTTCATGAGCGTCTTCGACGGGGTGCAGACCGTCTTTGCGCGCCATCAGCTCGATCTCGTCGCCCTGCTCTGCTCGTCCGAGGAAGATCCGGACGCTTATATGCAGCGCATCGTGGCGCGCGGTTTTGCCGACGCGCTGATCATTTCGGCCACCAAGCGCAGCGACCACCGCATTGATTTTCTTGCCGGCCGCAAGATCCCGTTCATCGCGCTGGGGCGCTCGGAAACGGACGCGGGCCACCCCTGGCTCGATCTCGATTTTGAAGGCATGGCCGAGGTTGGAGTGTCGCGGCTGGTGGCCAAGGGGCATCGGCGGATCGGCGTGTTCGCGCCGCGCGACGACACCAATCTGGGCTTCGTGTTTCTCGACGCCTACCGCGACGCTCTTGCCCGGCATGGCATCGAATACGACGATGCGCTCGTGTTCCGCACATCGCCAAATGAGCGCGAAGGGCACCAGATCGCCACGACAATAGCGGACATGCCGCCGAACCGACGGCCGACGGCATTCATCCTGACCAACGAGAAGATGTCGCTCGGCCTCTACAACGGGTTCTATGAGGCCGGGCTGGTGCCCGGAAAGGACATCGCCATTATTGGGCGGGACAGTCCGCAGGCCCATTTCCTCGTGCCGCGCCTCACCTGCTTCCGGCTGTCGCTGCGCGATCTCGGCATTTCACTGGCCGAGGCGCTGCTGGCCAATATGGCTGACTATCGCGAGCACTATCCGCTCGGGGTGGTGCGAAAAGTCGTGCCGCTGGAGCTGGTTGAAGGCGACAGCGACATGTCGCTTCCCACATAGGTGAGGGTCAGGGCTGTTGATTTTCCGGCCGTGACTGGCCATGTCCATGGCGGAACCCAATCCGGAGATCGCGCGTGAAGGTCGTTCTGACACAGCCCAAGGCCAGACTGGCCGATGGAACCGATATCGGTCGGGCGGCCAAAACGCTCAAACGACACGGTTTCAAGGGGGAGGCCGGGGACGTCATCCTGCTGCCCGAAGTCATTGGCGAGGGATATTCGTCGAGTGAATATGCCTTGGCCGTGGCCGAGATGGCGCGGGCGTTCGGTTGCCACGTAGTGGGCGGGAGCCATTTCGACAGCTCCCAAACCCTGCCGGCCAACCAGGGCATTGTGGTCGATCCCACAGGCGACATCATTGCACACTACCAGAAGGCCAATCCCTATGGCCGCGAACGCCAGTTTGCCCGGGCCGGGGAGCGGGCAGGCGCAAGTTTTCGCATCGGCACGGTGGAGTGCTTCGTTTCTGTCTGCGCTGATTTCTTCCATGCGGAAACCTATCGGTCGCTGGAGGTTGCGCCGGATCTGATCCTCGTCCCGGCCCTTTCCGTGAGCCGCAAGAGCAGCCCGGACATGGCGCGGGCGCGCTGGCGCCATGCGATGATTGCGCGAGCCTTCGAACAGGCCGCCTTCGTCGGGGTGAGCGACTGGGCCTATCCGGTCCGAACCGGCGGCGACCTGCCAAGCTCGGGCATTGCCGGGCTGGCCCATCCGGATCCCGAGAGCAGCAGGCAGTTGCTCCAGACCCTTGGGCGCAGCCAGGTCCGCGTGTTTGATATCGATCTCGATGCGGCGCGGGCCTTGCGCGCTGACCAGAGGGAACGCGGATTTGAAATCGCCCGCGCCCGGCAGGAGCAGATATGAGCCTTCGCGACAAACAGATCCTGCTGATCGTCTCGGGCGGCATTGCGGCCTACAAGAGCCCGGACCTAGTGCGACGCCTGCGCGAGCAGGGTGCGCGGGTTCGGTGCGTCATGACCGAGGCGGCGAACAATTTCATCACGCCAACCACACTGGCTGCCGTCAGCGGCGTGCCGGTGGCGACCGACTTGTTCGAGCCGATTGCGGGGGCCGATGTGGGGCATATCCGGATCGCACGGGAGGCGGACCTCATCATCGTGGCGCCGGCGACGGGAGACCTGATCGGGCGCATGGCACTCGGGTTGGCCAGCGATCTCGCAACCGCGATCCTTCTGGCGCGCAGCAGCCCAGTGCTGATCGCCCCGGCGATGAACCCCAAGATGTGGGCTAATCCCGCGACCCAGCGCAATCTGGCGACATTGCGGGCCGATGGCATTGCTTTTGTCGGTCCGGAAACCGGGGAAATGGCGGAAAGCGGTGAAGCAGGGCTTGGAAGAATGTCCGAGCCGCTGGCTATTGTGGCGGCGGCTCAGGACCTGCTGGCACCGACAAGAAAGCGGCTTGAGGGGCTGTCGTTTCTCGTGACGTCGGGGCCGACCGAAGAGCCGATTGACCCCGTGCGGTTCATCTCCAACCGGTCATCCGGGAAGCAGGGCCACGCGATTGCGGCGGCGCTGGCTGCCGAGGGCGCTGCGGTGACCCTTATCTCGGGCCCCACCGCCCTCCCCGACCCCGCCGGCGTAGAGATCACGCGCGTCAAAACGGCGGTGGAGATGCTGGAGGTCGCGACCTCTGCCCTGCCCGTTGATGGGGCGATCTTCGTTGCCGCCGTCGCCGACTGGCGGGCGGCCAGCGTGGCGTCGAGCAAGATCAAGAAGCGCGGCGGGGACGACGAGGAGCTCTCCATCAGCCTCGTGCGCAATCCAGACATCCTAAGAACCATCGGGCACCACGCTGAGCGGCCAAAGTTGGTTGTTGGTTTTGCGGCGGAGACTGATGATCTCTTGCGCAATGCCGGGGACAAGCTGAGGTCAAAAGGCGCCGACTGGATCCTTGCCAATGACGTCTCGCCCGGCAGTGGCGTGTTCGGCGGCGAACGCAATCACATCATGCTGGTTGCGAAGGACGGCGTCAGCGATCTTGGTGAGGGGAGCAAGCAGGAGCTGGCGGACCGCATCGTCGCGCGCATTGCCAAGTACTTCGGGCGCGACTGAACTGGTCAACCCGCTCAGGGCAAGACCACGGCCGGGAACATGGTCTCGGGGCGCGGCAGGGCATTCCATTTGTTCTGAAGCTGAAGGTCTAGGATCGACCTGTTGAGCGCCTCGATATCGGTCTGGAATTTCTGACGCTCGGCATCCTGCGCCAGCTGTTGCTGGATGCAGAGGAGACGCTCCCCATGGGCGCGGATTTCCTCAGCGGTACTGCCGGCCGGCGGTGGTGGGCACGCTGCCAGGGCCGGCTGGAGCGCCACCACGATCAATCCCAGAGCGAGCGTCAGTTTGCGTATCATGTTATTTATGTGGGCCTGCAACACGCTGCATGCAAATCACAAGTGGGTTTGGCACGGTGATCATCGCCGCGGCGGCGCGAGAAGTGCCGCGGTACCCATCAGCCTGGGCGTCGCTACCGCCAACGCACCGGTCATGACGATTGCGTCCTCGACGAGGCCGGTGGCGGTCTGCCCATAACGCTCCATGGCGGCGCAGCGCATGCGCCAGCCGATGTAAGATGAGACGAGCGCTGTCCCCACCGCGATGGCGGCACCCAATGGTCGCTGCCCCTTGGGCGCCAGTGCGGCTCCGGCATAAGCGGCGGTGACGCTGCGCACCGCCAGCCCGATCGGCACGATCCTGTCAGGCGCCGATTTCATCTTGTCGCCGGCCATCTCGGCCGCGGCAAAGGCGGTGGCGCCGGCGGTAACCACATGGTTACGGAAGAGGCGCTGTAAGGGAAGCTCGGGCCAGAGTTCGCGCCGGTAAGTGGCGAGCGCTATGGCTGCGAGCGGTGTGATCCCGCGCTGGCCGGCCGCAAGGCCGATGAGGAATGAGCGCAGCATGAGGTGTCTCCAGAGATTGTTTCGCCGGGGGATACGCTCGAAACGGCGGGCCGGAAGAAACGATCCGCCGACAAACATGGAGGCGTCCCCGGGCAGCGGGCGGAACCAGCCATGCTGCGAGGCGTTACGGCCGAGGGCCTGACAGACGGGGGAAGCGTCGGACGTCGGCCAATCATCATCAGAAAAAGGGATGGTCCAGGCCATGGTTGACGCCAAATCCGCAGTCCATGCGCTCGCAGCGCTGGTTCTCATGACAGGCACGGCCTCGGCCCAGGTGGTCGTGTCGTCCAAGATCGACACCGAGGGCGGGGTTCTCGGCAACATCATAAAGCAGGTGCTGGAGGCCAATGAGATCCCGGTGGAAGACCGGATCCAGCTTGGCGCGACACCGATCATGCGCGAAGCCATTATTGCCGGCGAGATCGACATCTATCCCGAGTATACCGGCAATGGCGCCTTCTTCTTTGACCGGGCGGATGAGCCGATCTGGAACGATGCCGCCGAGGCTTACAATACGGTGGCCGGGCTCGACTATGACGCCAACAAGATCGTCTGGCTGACGCCTTCGCCGGCCAATAACACCTGGGCGGTGGCCCTGCGCAGTGAGGTCGCTGAAGACAATGGCCTCACCACTTTCTCGGAATTCGGGGCGTGGGTGGCCGGTGGCGGCACGGTCAAACTGGCGGCCTCGTCCGAATTCGTCAATTCGCCTCCTGCCCTGCCGAAATTCCAGGAGATCTATGGCTTTACACTGACGCCGGACCAATTGGTGGTGCTGTCGGGTGGCGACACCGCCGCGACCATCGCGGCTGCGGCGCAGCAGACCAATGGGGTCAATGCAGCAATGGTCTATGGCACTGACGGCGGGATCAGCGCGTCCGGGCTCGTCGTGCTCGAGGACGACAAGGGCGTGCAGCCGGTCTATCAGCCAACCCCGATCATCCGAGAGGAAGTGCTTCAGGAATATCCGCTGATCGAAGAGCTGCTGAAGCCGGTGTTCGAAGGCCTGAGCCTTGAAGTGCTTCAGGACCTCAATGGCCGCGTGCAGCTCGGCGGGGAGCCGGCAGCGGCGGTGGCGACGGACTACCTGACCCAGAATGGCTTTCTTGACTAGCGCTGTTGGCGGGCGCACCGCGTCGGGGCAGCGATGAACTCCGCAAGTGCCGCCGTTCAGGACAGCCGGGGTTGGCTGCGTCTTGATCCGCTGGGCGTGCTGATCGCGGTAATAGCGGGGGCAGGATCTTTCCTGCCCTTTGCCGTGTTCAAGGCCAATCGGATCGTGCCGGGCGATGGGGTGTTCCTGTGGGACGCCCTGCCCCCGCCCGCCGTGGTGGCTTTTGTGATAGCGGTTGGTGCGGCGCTCGCGGCGGCGCTGACCAGGGCACCGGCACTGGCCAAGCTTTGGACCAGCGCGGTGGCGCTGGTCACCGTGATGATCTCGGTCGGGCTTGCCGCGAACGCGCTTGCTCAGCCGGATCAAAGCTATGCCAGGGTATCCATCGGGGGCGGCTTCTGGCTTGTTGGCTTCGCCCTTGCGCTCATGCTGACCGACGCGTTGGCGCGGCGGAAACTGCTGCCGACACAGCGTCTCGGTCTTCTGGCGGTTTCGCTCACCCTCGTCGCGGCCTTGCTGTGGAGCGGGGCCTGGAACGAGCTCTCGATCCTCAAGGAATATCAGAGCCGGGCGCCGGCGTTCTGGCAGGAAGCGCGAACGCATGTGTTGCTCGCCCTCTCGTCTGTTGCTGTGGCGGTGGCGATTGGCGTGCCGCTGGGTATTGTCGGCTACAAAATCGAACGAATACGGCGCGGCACGCTGGGATTGCTCAATGTCATCCAGACCATTCCCTCGATTGCCCTGTTCGGCATGTTGATCGTGCCGCTCGCCTGGGTGGCGGCCACTGTGCCGGGCGCAAGAGCGGCCGGGATATCTGGCATTGGCACGGCGCCAGCCATGGTGGCGCTGGTCGCCTATGCGCTGCTGCCTGTTGTCGCCAATACGCTGGTTGGGCTGACGGGCCTGCCCGCTGCGACAGTCGAAGCCGCGCGCGGGATGGGGATGAGCAGCCCGCAAAGGCTGATGCAGGTGGAACTGCCGCTGGCCCTGCCAGTGATCCTCACCGGCATCCGCATCGTACTGGTCCAGAACATCGGGCTGGCCACGATCGCCGCGCTGATCGGCGGCGGCGGCTTCGGCGTGTTTGTCTTCCAGGGCATCGGCCAGACGGCGGCTGATCTGGTGCTGCTGGGGGCAGTGCCAACGGTGGTGCTGGCCTTTGTCGCCGCTGTCATTCTCGACAGCCTCATTGAAATCTCTGCCGGAAGGATGGCCCGGGCGTGATCGAGATCGAAAATGTGGTCAAAGCCTATTCGGGCACGCGCGCGGTCGATGGCGTAAGCCTTGTGGTGGAGCCGCACAGTATCTGCGCGCTGGTGGGCACTTCCGGGTCGGGAAAGACGACGCTGCTGCGCATGGTCAATCGGCTGGTGGAGCCGAGCGCCGGCGATATCCGGGTCGACGGGCGCAGTATCAGAAGCGTGCCCGCCTACGAATTGCGGCGGCACATGGGATATGTGATCCAGGGAAACGGGCTGTTTCCGCATTGGACCATTGCGCAGAATGTCGGCACCGTGCCGCGACTTCTGGGATGGAGCAAAGGCAAAATCGCGAGTCGTGTCGACGAGTTGCTGGCGCTTTTTCAACTCGATCCCGAACTGTTCCGTGACCGGATGCCGCATCAATTGTCCGGCGGGCAGCGACAGCGCGTCGGTGTAGCGCGTGCTCTCGCCGCCGAGCCCGACATTCTGCTCATGGACGAACCCTTCGGAGCGCTGGACCCGGTGACGCGCAGCAAGGCGCAGGAGGATCTGGCGCTCATACAGTCCAAATTCGGCACGACGATCATGCTCGTCACCCATGACATGGAAGAGGCCATCCAGCTGGGCGACCGCATTGCGGTGATGGACAAGGGCAAGCTTCTGCAATGCGAGCCGCCGGCCGAGATCATCGCCAATCCCGCGACTGATTATGTGCGCGATCTGGTCGGCACCACCGACCGGGCGTTCCGCCTGCTGTCGCTGTCCCGGCTTGCCGATCATGTCGAACCCGGCACTGCTGAAGGCGACGCTTTCAATGCGGGTATGACGCTGCGCAATGCCTACTCGGAACTGCTGTGGGCGCGCCGCAGCGCGGCACCGGTGGAGCAGAACGGCAAGATCATCGGCGTGATCACGCTCGAAAGGCTTGGCGCACTGGCGGCCCGGCCGTGAGTAGAGCCGGTCTCCTCATTCGCCTTGCTGCACTGGTGCTGCTGGCCTGGGTTATTATCAAGCCGGAGGATTTCGGCTTTTTCTTCGCGATGTTCGCCCGTCCGGGGCAGACCCCGGTCTATAGCCAGGGCAGTCTCCTCACGCTGACCTTGAGCCATCTGGCGATCGTCTTCGCAGCCATCACGGCTTCGGCGCTGCTGGCGGTGGGGCTTGCTATACTCGTGACGCGGCCCTTCGGCGCAGAATTCCTGCCGGTCTCAAGGGCCATCGCCAATATTGGCCAGACCTTTCCGCCTGTCGCCGTGCTGGCGCTGTGCGTGCCGATATTAGGTTTCGGCACCACGCCGACGCTGGTCGCTCTGTTCCTTTATGGCCTGCTGCCGATCTTCGAGAATTCCCTGACCGGACTGACCGGCGTGCCGCCCGCGGTCACGGAAGCTGCCAAGGGCATGGGGATGACGCCGCTTCAGCGGTTGATGCGGATCGAGCTGCCGCTCGCCCTGCCCCTTATTCTCTCCGGACTTAGGCTCTCGACGACAATCGCCCTGTCCACCGCCACCATCGGTTCGACCGTTGCCGCGCAGACGCTTGGCGAGGTGATCATTGCCGGGCTGCAGTCCGGCAACACGGCGTTCGTTGTTCAGGGCGGGCTGATTGTCGGCGCGCTGGCGCTCTTGATCCATGATGGGTTTATGGCGCTCGAGCGCTGGCGGCGGAACGCCACCGGCGGCGGCGAGCTACAGGGATAATTTGGTAACCCAAAATTCAATCGGAATACACACGCCTTGGCCTATCCGCTCTTGGCGCCAAGCCCGTTGAACTTTCGGTTATGATTTTAAAGCACTGATGGGCATGAATTTATTTTATACCATTGGAATTTTTGATCATGGCAAGCATTCAGGGCATTTATGTCGCCCTCTTTGGCCGTCCAGCAGACCCCGCGGGGCTCGCCTTTTGGAACGGCGTCACCAATCAGGGCGCGGATTTGTCCGGCCTGATTGGTACCCTGACCGGGACACCCGAATATCTCGACCGCTTCGAGAGCCAGACACCAAGCGAAATTGTCAGTTCGATCTATCTTGCCCTCTTCGGTCGCGCGCCGGATCCGGAGGGCCTCGCCTTCTTTACGGCGGCGCTCGACAGCGGCGCCCAGACCATCGAAACCATTACCATCAATATTTTCGATGGCGCGCAGAACGACGATCAGGACACCGTAACTGCCAAGATGGAGGCCGCCGATGCCTTCACGGCCAGCCTCGATACGCCTGAGGAGATCGCGGCCTACAACGGCGCGGACGCAGCCGCGCTTGCCCGCAAATTCCTCGAGGCGATTGACCGGGACAATCCGTTCACGCCCTCGCCAGACGAAGATCTGGCGGCAAAGGTCCTTACTCCGCCGGCCGGTGCCGACAGCAGCGGCGGCGATAGTTCCCCAACCCCAGCGCCGGGCTATACGATCTCGGTTTCCACCGCCTCCGCAGTGGAAGGCAGCGGATCGACAATCACCTATACGGTCACGCGAACCGGCTCGACGGATGCCGCCACCATTGCTGTCGCGCTGACCGGCACGGCGACGCTCAACACCGACTACTCGACGACATTGCAGCACGGAGAGCTGAGTTTTGCCGAAAACGTCGCCACCGCAAGTTTCCAGATCACGCTGATCGATGATGTCGTGGTCGAGGGCAACGAGACCATAACCGCGACCATCTCGAACCCGACCGACGGCATTGCGATCAAAACGGCCAGTGCCACAGCGACGATCGTGGATGATGAAACCATCACCAACCTCACCGCGCATGCGACAGGTTATGCGGGCTCAATGGCGGGACAGATGTCGATCGACGGAAGTGTCATTGCCTTCGCAAGTCTGTCTCGCGGCATCGACCCGAACGTGACGGAGACAAACGAGATCATGGACGTCTTCGTCCTTCGGGACGGGACCTATACGAACATCACGGCTGGCGGGGCAGCCAACAGCTTCTTCCCCGAAATTTCAGGGGACGGCAGCACCGTTGTTTTTGGAAGTAGCGCACAAAATCTCATCGCAGACGCTCAAGAGACCAACGGATACGAGAATATCTTCGTCTATCGCGCGGGGGCTCTGACCAACATCACGGCACATGCCAACGGGTCGAGCTCGGGGCCAGGTGTGTCAGCGGATGGCAGTACCATCGTGTTCACGAGCGAAGCCACCGATCTTACCGCAAGCGCAGATGAGAACGGCGTCAGGGATATTTTCGTTTCCAAGAATGGCACGCTGACCAACATCACCGCGCACGGCAACGGTCTCAGCGGCGGCGCCAAAATCTCAGCCGATGGCAGCACAATTGTCTTTTACAGCGAGGCTACCAATCTGGTTGCGGGACAGGATGACACCAACGGCAAGGCAGACATTTTTGTCTATCGCGACGGCGTCATTACCAACCTCACGCTCAATGCCGATGGCGACAGCGATCATGTGACCGTTTCGGCCGATGGCAGTACCATCGCCTTCAAGACCGCAGCGACCAATCTCACCGGGGCGGTGGACGATAATGGCGTTGATGACATCATCATCTACCGCGACGGCGTTTTCACCAACATCACTGCACATGGAGACCGTGCGAGCGAGGCCCCAATCCTATCAGCCGATGGTAATACGATCCTGTTTAACAGCAGGGCCACCAACCTCGTCGATGGCACCAATAGCGACTTCGACATCTATATCTATCGCGATAGCACGCTCACCAATCTCAGGCTCCATGGAGACGGCTTCACCAGTAGCGCCCGGCTGTCTCCCGATGGCAATAAAATCCTGTTCGTGAGCAGCGCCACCAACCTCGTGCCAGGTGTTGCAGATACGAACAGGATTGCGGACCTGTTCCTCTACGAAATGCTGTAGCGGACATCGCGCTCCCGGCGCCGCCAGGGAGCGCGCGGGGCCTCTGCTTTGTCAGGGGCCCGAAAGCGTATCCGGATTGGCGACGAGCGCCGCCTTGCGGCGGGCGGTGGTGAGACCGAGGTCGATGAAGGTTCTGGCGTGGTTGGCGAGGTCGACATTGTCGTCCCAGAGATTGCGCCAGATGCCGGTGGCGATAGAGAGCTTTTCGTCGACGATCTCCGACGAGAAGCTTTCGAAGGTGACCCAGTCGTCATAGCCGATGGCGATCAGCGCATCGAAGATGGCGGCGAAGTCGATGTTGCCGGTACCCAGATAGCCGCGATGGCTTTCCCCGATATGGACATAGCCGATCTTGTTGGCGGCGTTGCGGATGGCAAGGCCGATGTCCGCCTCCTCGATGTTCATGTGAAAACTGTCGAGGTGGAGAAACACATTGTCCGCGCCGGTGGCCTCGATGAAGGCGAGGCCTTGGGCGGCGGTGTTGAGCAGATTGCTCTCGAAGCGATTGACGATTTCGAGGTTGAGGGTGACGCCTGCGCCAGCCGCAATTTCAGCGGCGCGGGCAACGGCGCCGACACTGCGCTTCCAGCTTTCAAGGGTGGGCGCGTGCACCTGCTTGCCATGGGCGGATGAGAGAATTCCGGCGAGCTTGGTGCCGCCGAGATCGCGGGTCAGCGCGATGGCGCCGGAGAGAATCTCGAGGCCGCGATTGACCGTCTCCGGGTCGGCACTCGAAACATCGCCCTCGGCCGGCAGGCCCATGCTGATGGAGACGTCGAGCCCATGGTCCTTGATCCGGCCAGCGAGCCAGGGAACGTCGACCAGCGTGGGGTCGAGGTAGGAAAACTCTATCAGTTTGAATCCGGTAGCCCGGGTATTCTCGAGTGCCGTCTCAAGGTCGGTCTGGCTCGAACCGGCGCTCCAGACAAAAGAATGTATGCCCAGCTTGCTCATGTGTCCCCTCAGGCAAAGACAGTAACGGCGCGGCCCTTGGGGGCCACGCCGCATCTCGATTGACTTAGCGGACGGCCGTCCAGCCCTGGTAGGAGTCCAGGTTTTCCGAGGTGATCAGCTCTGGTTCGAGCAGGATGGTGTCCTCGGCAGGCTTTTCACCCTTGAGTACGGCAACGCCCATTTCGAGCGCCTGACCGGCCATGACATAGGGGTCCTGAGAAGCGGACGCCTTGATCATGGATGTCCCGCTCTTGAGGGCTTCCTCGATATCGGGAGCGCCATCGACAGCGGTGATGATGAAATCGGTGCGGTTGAGCTGCTTGGCGGCGAGCTCGGCACCAATGCCTGTCGGATCATTGATGGCAAAGACGGCGTCGATGTCATCGAAGCGGGTGAGCAGGCCCTGCATCACCGCGAGGCCTCCCTCGCGAGAGCCCTGACCGTTCTGGTCATCGGAGAGAATGGTGATGCCCGGGTTCTGGGCGAAGACATTCTTGCAGCCCTGGACGCGGTCGATGATCGAGGACGAGGCGGGGCCATTGATGATGATGACGTTGCCCTCGCCGTTGAGTTCATCGACGATGTACTGGCAGGCCTTCTCGCCGGCGCTGACATTGTTGGTCATGACGGTAACGTCGGCGCCGGGCGCGGACACGTCGAAGGCAGCGACGACGACACCGGCGTCACGGGCCTTCTGCACAGCCGGGGCAATGGCGCTGGCGTCAACGGCATTGAGCATGATGATGTCCACGCCCGCAGCGATGAAGCTGTCGATCTGGGACACCTGCTTGTTGAGGTCATAGTCGGCGGAAACCGAGGTTACGCGGACGTCGGGATTGATCTCGCGGGCCTTGTCCTCAATGCCCTTGATGGTGGCCACGAAGAAGGGATTGCCCAGAAGGCCGACAGAAATGCCGACATTGGTCAGTTCCTTCTCTTGGGCCATGGCTCCGCCGAGGGCGAAGGCCGAAAGTGCAACACCAGTCAGCAGCTTTGGTAGAAAGTTCATTGTAGTCCTCCCTATTGAGTGGCCGCTGGAGCGCGCCACAGTTGCCGGAATTCCGGTTGATCAGGTCCTCGCGCCGCCGGCGAGACGATAGCGATCGAGCGCTACGGCGGCGATGATGACCAGTCCCTTGATGATGTATTGCCAGATGTCAGACACACCCGTTAGGATGAGCCCATTGGACAGGACGGCGATGATCAGTGCGCCGATCAGCGTGCCCCAGATGGAGCCGACGCCACCGACGAAGCTGGTGCCGCCGAGGATGACGGCGGCTATTGCGTCCAGCTCATAGGCCTGGCCCAGTTGCAGGCCATTGGCTGCGTAGAGGCGCGCCGCGGACATGACGCCGCCAAGGCCCGCCATGAGGCCGGAGAAGCAATAGACGAAGAGCAGCACCAGCGGCACGTTGATGCCGGTGAGGCGCGCCGCATCCGGATTGCCGCCCACCGCATAGATCTGGGTTCCAAGTACGGTGCGCTTGAGCACGAACCAGGACATGACCACGACGAGGAAGGCGATGATCACCAGCCACGGCACGCCGAAGACGCTGCCATTGCCGATGAACTGGAACGGCAGGTTTGGATTGAAGACGGTGGTATCGGCGCCCAGCAGGCGGGCAAGACCGCGCACGGCGGTCAGCGAGCCCAAGGTGACGATGAAGGGCGGCAGCTTCATGTATGCGATGAGCATTCCATTGGCGAGGCCACAGGCCAGACCCATGGCAAGCCCCGCCAGGATGCCGAGCATGCCGATGTCGGGAAAGAGCGAGACGATCACTGCCACCATTGCGGATGCGGCCAGGATCGAGCCGACCGACAGATCGATACCGCCGGTGAGAATGACCAGTGTCATGCCCGCCGCCAGGACTGTGTTGATGGAGGCCTGCTGCATGACAATCGAGAGATTGTTCGGGTTCATGAAGCGGCCGCTGAGCAGCTGAAAGCCCACCGCGAGGATGATCAGGACCGGCAACATGCCAAGCGCGGCCAACATGGCGCGAACGCGTTGGCGCTGGGCGATTGGGCTCACAGGGGCGTCAGTCATGGTCCTGCCTAGGGTTGAAAATTGTGGGTCGGGGTCACGCTGCGGTTTCGCGCAGAGCGCCGGTTGAGAAATTCATGATGGTTTCCTGGTCGATCGGCTTGTCCGGCGTGGGACGGACTTCCCCCGCAATACGGCCTTCGCGCATCACGAGGACGCGGTCGGCGATGCCGATGATTTCCGGAAGCTCGCTCGAAATGACGAGGACGGCGATATCGCGCTTGGCCAGTTCGTCGATGAGCCGATAGATCTCCGACTTGGCGCCGACGTCGACGCCTCGCGTGGGCTCATCGAGGATGATGACTTTCGGGTCCTTCTGGAGGAGCCGGGCCAGCAGCACTTTTTGCTGATTGCCGCCAGACAGCGAGCCGGCGCTGATGGCAGTGCCTGCGGCGCGGATGGACAGGTCTTTCACGGCCTTCTCGGCGCGGGTCCGCGCTGCGGACCGATCGAGAAGAGTGCCGCCGCTGGCATCGTCCCCCAGAACGCTGATGGAGATGTTGTCAGCGATGGACATGTCGAGGAAGAGGCCGAGCACTTTGCGGTCCTCGGTGAGATAGGCAATGCCGGCGTCGATAGCGTCGCGGGGCCCTGAAATGTCGAGCTTTTGACCCTCCAGAGTGACAGTGCCGGATTTTTTCTTGTCGGCGCCGAAAATCAAACGGGCCAATTCGGTGCGGCCCGAGCCGACGAGGCCAGCCAGGCCCAGAACCTCGCCCTTGTGCAGGTCAAAGCTGCAGCCGTGGACGCGCACATCATCGGCGACATCGCGCACCGACAGGGCGATCTGGCGGTCGAGCGCCGGGGTGCGGTGTTCCTTCTTGTAGAACGAGGAGAGATCACGCCCCACCATCATCGAGACGAGCCTGGATGCGGAGAGCTCTGAGCGATCCAGCGTGCCGACATAGGAAGAGTCGCGCAGCACGCTGACGCGATCGGCGAGCTGGTAGATCTCCTCCATGCGATGGCTGATGTAGATGATGGCGATGCCCTGCGCCTTGAGAGACTCGATGACGCCGAACAGCTTGTCTGTCTCGCGCGAGGTCAGCGAGGTGGTGGGCTCGTCCATGACGATGATGCGCGCGTCGGTCGACAGAGCCCGGGCGATTTCCACCATCTGCCGCTCGCCGAGCGAAAGGGTGCGCACAATGGTCCGCGGCGAAAAGCCGATGCCGAGACGGTCGAGAATGGGCTTGGCGGATTTTTCGGTCGCCCTGTTGTCCACGAGGCCGAAGCGGGAGGGTTGATTGCCGAGATAGATGTTCTGCGCCACAGTCAGGTTCGGCGCCAGGCTGAGTTCCTGATAGATCACGGAAATGCCGCTTGCCCGGGCCTTGATCGGGTCGCCGAGCGCTACCGGATGGCCATCGAGCAGAATTTCGCCGCCGGGATCAGGCCGGTAGGCTCCCGAGAGAACTTTCATCAGGGTCGACTTGCCGGCGCCGTTTTCGCCCATGACGGCGTGGACTTCACCGGGATAGACCGTCAGCGAGACATTGCTCAGGGCGCGGACCGGGCCAAATGTCTTGCTGATATTGCGCATTTCGAGGACGGGCTTGCCCGGGGCGGTGCTGTGAGCCATCTCACTCATGCCACGTCCTCCCTCTGTTCTGCGGCGATGTGTTCGCGCCAGGTCTTGCGGTAGGCCTCAAGCCCCGCGAGGGCCAAAGGCTGGCTGCGCGTGAGTTCACCAACGGCCGCGTGGACATCGAAATCCTCCATGGCGAGAGCTGCTGCTCCGAGCGCACTGCCCTCGACCTCCCGGCAGGAGAGTATTTTCTGGCTGTGGCGCAATTGCGCCAGGAGTGGTCCGTAAAGACCGGTTTTGACGAGGCCGCCATCGACCACCAGATCATTGCTGGACTGGACAAGATCGAGGGACAGATCGGTCATCAGGGCGACATAGAGCAGCGCCGCCGCACCCCGCTCTTCCGGCGTTGGCTGAGGGCCGATGAGGCGACCCTGCAATCCCTGGAAGGGCCCGCCCGGCGCAAAGGACGGCAGGGCGAAAATCGACTTGTTTATGACGCTTTCGAGCGCCGCGAGGGAAATGGGAGCCGTCCACCCCTGGCTGATCAGATCATATTCGCGACCGCCCATGAAGCGGATGGTGGCGACGGGATGTCGGTCGACCGTCACATTGGCCAGCATGTCGCGACGCTCATCTAGCGCCTGCAATGGGCAGGCAGTGTTAAAGATGATCACCCAGGTGCCGCTCGAGACAAGGGTAAAATCCTCAAGGCCCAGGGCGCGGTAGAGATAGAGCGCTGAATTGCTGTCGTGGACGCCGTTATGAACCACCAGCTGCCGATCGCCGGTGGAGGTCTTGAGTGGGTAAGAGCCAAGAGGTGCGCCGGCACGGGCAAAGGGCGGCATCTTCTCTTCCCAGCCCTGGGCTTTGACCAGATCGCTGAAATCATCGGCCAGTGGCGCCCAGAGATGGGAGTGACAGCCGAGATAGGAGACTTCCGAGCGGGCCGCGCCACTGAAGCGCCAGCTCCAGAACTGCGGATAGCTCAGGATCCATTCGGCTTTTAAAACGGCGTCTGGTTCGACCGCGGCCAGCCAGAGCAGATGGCGGCCGTAGTTGAAGCCCAGCGGCAGGGCCGGAGAGAAGGTTTCGCTGAAGGGAGGAATGTCCGCGTCGATCGCTGCGGCGATATCAAGGGGCGGATCCTGTTCGTAGTCAAGGACGGGATGGGTGAGCCCCTCGGGCCGGACAAGGGCGAAGGTGCAGCCATGGCCCGAAAACATGACGCCGGTGACGTCATGCCGATCGGCGATTTCGGCGAGGGATGCATTCATCCAGTTGAAGAGATGGGCATCGTCGAGCACGCGGCGCCCATGGTGATCGATCCAGACCGGCTTTGTGCGGCTCTGATGGAGGATGGCCCCGTCGCGAGCGAGAACGAACATTTTTGAATTCGTCTTGCCGAGATCAAAGACCGCCAGGCTCATTGTTCAGCGCCCCCGCTTCCGGCGATGAGAACGGTGACGCCATTATCCTCCAGTTCCTTGGCGGTCGCATCGGGCAGGTCTTCGTCGGTCACCAAAGTGCCGATGCGCGATAGAGGCAGCACGACATTGCGGGGGCGGATCTTGAATTTCCGGCTATCGGCGAGGACCACCACCTCGTCAGCCCAGTCACTCAGTTCGCTGACAACCCTGACTAGAAGGGGATGGGATTCCAGCGTCCCCTCGCCGCTGATGCCCTGCGCCCCCACAAAGAAACGGGAGGCATAAAACGGGGCTGTGCTGTTGGTAGGCGAAGCTAGAATGCCCGGCTCGCGATGCAGCTCGCCGCCCGGCAGGACCAGCTGGCAGGAGCCGCTGTCGCCGAGATGGGCCGCAAGGGGCATGGAATTGGTGTAAACGCGCAGGCTGCGTTGGGCGAGAATGGCCCCGAGGTGAAAGCAAGTCGAGCCGGCGTTGATGATGATGGAGTCGCCGTCCCGCACCAGGGTGGCCGCGAGGCGCGCTATGGAACGCTTGGCATCTACGGCGATATCGCGGTTTTCATCATAGGGGCGCGCGGAGCTGGCCTTGCCGGCGCTGCCTTCGCGGGCCGAAATGCCGCCGTAGACTTTGCGCGCCTGCCCCTGCTGATGCAGTTTTTCGATGTCGCGACGGATCGTAGCGGCGGATACGCCCAGAGCATCCTGAAGATCGCGCACCGAGACAAAGGGGCGATCCTTCAAAATGTCGGCGATCTGCTGGTGACGATCCGAGTCGATCACGCGGCTATCCCTCCCTGGGCAATTTATTGCCTCATTGGAGCCATCGTATTCACAACTCGCTCACCCTTGCAAGGGGTTGATGATCAAAGTTCATCATGCTTGACGAAAGTTCCTCAGGTGGCCTAGACCATATGGGATGGCGAAAGACGCCAATCGAAAGGGAGGGCCCGATGGCGGCGGATCAGCAGAGCACGCAGGCGCTTGCGGCCCTCAGTGCCTTTTCCGCCAGGCTCGGGCGCGACATCACCCGCACACAGGGTGCTGGCGGCAATACTTCGATCAAGATCGGCGATGTGATGTGGGTGAAGGCCTCCGGCACATGGCTGGCGCATGCGCTCGAGCGCGACATCATGGTGCCGCTCGAAACCGCCCCGCTGGTGGAAGCGCTCGACGCCGGTGATCCGCGCGCCGAGAAAGCGACCGACTTCGTTGTCGCAGACCTCAATGTTTCAGGCCTTCGACCATCAATCGAAGCGAGCGTGCATGCCTCGATCCCGCAGCGCGTCGTTGCCCATTTCCATTGCGTCAACACGCTGGCCCATGCTGTGTGCACCGACGCCGAGGACGAGCTGACGCAGATCTTTGCCGATCGGCTACCCCATTTGAGCTGGGCGCTGATCCCCTATCGCCGTCCTGGGACGCCACTGGCGCGGGCCATCGCTGCGGTCCGCGACCGCGCGCCGGATGTGCTGGTTCTGGCCAATCACGGGCTGGTGGTCTGCGGCGACACCGTTGAGGAAACAGCGGCCCGGGTGGAAGAGGTGACTGCTGCCCTCGCCCTGCCGCGCAGAACAACAGCGCTGGCAGATTTTTCCCGGCTTCAGGCTGAGGCAGAGACGCTTGGTGACTATGCTCTTCCGGACGACCCGGAGTGCCACGATATCGCGCTCGACCCGATCGCGCTGACCCATGCGCGCGGCGGCTCGCTCTATCCGGACCATGTCATCTTCCTCGGCACCGAACTCGGAACGCTCGATGAACCTGGCAATCTCGCTGCCACAGTGTCGGCCGAAGAGCCCAAGCTTGTTGTGCTCCCCGGACAGGGAGTACTCGTGCGCAAGGGGCTGACTGCGGGTGGGCAGGCCATGGTCCGATGCCTTGCCGAAGTGGTTACCCGCATCCCGGAGGGCCGCAGGCTCAATTACCTGACGGCGGATCAGGAATATGAGCTCACCCATTGGGAGGCCGAGAAATACAGGCAGTCCCTCGATCGACAGGCCACACAGGGATGAAACGGGCGGCCGCCGTCGGCATTGACCTCGGAACATCAGGCATTCGCGCAGCGGCGATCGATGACGACGGACGCTCCCTTGGCTTAGGCGCCTACGGGTTTACCGGGGCGGAGGCCGCGCGGGATCCCAGCCAATGGATCGCGGGCGTTGAAAGCTGTTTTGTCCAATTGCGGGCAGAAGTGGACCTCTCCGGCGCCATCGCGGTTTCTGTAGACGGGACATCAGGCACGGTCTTGGCGCTGGACCACAGCGGCGCCCCAATCGAGCCGGCCGCACTTTACAATGCACCAGTCCCCTCCGCGGACATCCTTGCGAGCATTGATGAGCACGCGCCGCACTCCAGTCCGGCGCGGGGGGCGAGTTCGCCGCTCGGAAAGGCCATCGATTTTCATCAGCGACTTTCTCCCGCACGGATTGTGCATCAGGCGGACTGGCTGGCGATGCAGCTCGGGGATGGAACGGCCCTCAGCGACGAGAACAACGCGCTCAAAACCGGATATGATCTCGAGAGTGGCAGCTGGCCGGAGTGGATCGCGCGGGCCGGCCTGCCGCTGGACCTGCTGCCGGCGGTGCGTCCTGCGGGAAGCCCCGTGTGCACCACCAGCTCCTGGGCGCGGGCGCTCGGCCTGCCGGAAGCGTGCCAGGTCCATGTGGGCACGACGGATGGCTGCGCCTCCTTTCTCGCCACGGGCGCGTCGGAGATCGGCGACGGCGTGACCGCGCTGGGCTCGTCGCTGGTCCTCAAGCTTTTGTCGGCGAAACGGATCGACGCCCCGCAATTCGGTATCTACAGCCACCGCGTCAACGGGATGTGGCTGGCGGGGGGCGCGTCCAACACCGGCGGCGCGGTGATCAAGGCGCTGTTGCCGGACGCAGACCTCGATGCGCTGAGCGCTGGGATCGACCCGGAGACGCCGACCGGCCTCTCCTACTATCCATTGGCCAGACCGGGGGAGCGCTTTCCGGTCAGCGCTCCCGACCTGCAGCCGAGAGTGTTGCCACGCCCTGATGACGATGCGGTCTATTTCCAGGGGTTGCTTGAGGGGATCTCCGATATCGAGGCGCGCGGCTACGATATCCTCGAACAACTGGGCGGCCCAGCGCTTGCCTCTGTCCGCACCGTGGGCGGCGGCGCGGCGAACCATGCGTGGGAACGCCTCCGCATGAGGAGACTGGGCGTACCCTTTCTGCCAGCACAGTCGGTAGAGGCCGCTGTCGGCGTGGCGCGTCTGGCACTCGGGAGGGCGCATCATGGCCAAGCTTGAGCCAATTGTCTCGCTGCAGCAAATTGCCGAGGCTTACGAGTTCTTTTTCGTCGATCAGTTCGGCGTGCTGCTGGATGGCGCCATTCCATACGCCGGCGCCATCGAGGCCCTCAACTATCTCAAATCGCGCGGAAAAACCGTCATCATCCTCTCCAACTCAGGACGCGCGGGCGATTACAACGGCAGGCGGCTCGCCAAGCTCGGCATCGGGCCCGATCTCTATGATCATCTCGTCACTTCCGGGGACGTCGCCTTCGAATTGGTCAGAAGCGGCGGATTTGGCATGCCCCTCGCGGCGGCGACCTGCCTCACCATTTCGAGCGGCGATGACACCAATCTGGCTGACCGCCTGCAGCTTGAGAGCGTGCCTGCGAGCGAGGTCGCCGACCTCATTGTCATCTCAGGCAGCGAGGCCGACAAGATATCGCTCGTCGCCTACCGGGAACTATTGCGGCCCGCGGCGGCCCGGGGTGTCCCGGCCATCTGCACCAATCCAGACATGGAAATGCTCACCGGTGACGGAACAGCGCCTGGAGCGGGTGCCATTGCACGGGTCTACGAGGAATTGGGGGGTACTGTCCGCTGGATCGGCAAGCCTTTCAACGACATCTACGCGCACGCCTTTCAGCTCTGCGGCACGCCAGCGAAGGATAACGTCGTTGCGATCGGCGACAGCATCGAACACGACATCGCCGGCGCCACCCAATTCGGCATCGCTGCGGCGCTGGTCCGAACCGGGATCCATTCCGGCCTGCCCGATCCTGAGCTGGCGGAGATGCTCGAAACAGGCGGCCCATTCCGGCCGATGATCCTGCCCGCGTTTACTCTCGACGAGGTGCCAGACGCGAACAAGTGAAGCGGGCAGTTACTGTTGCGCTTCGGGAGAGCATCACAGGCGCGAAAAAACCTGCTAGTCTTGATGCGGTATATCCTTGGGACGAGGGCTATGCAGTTCCAAATAGTGGCGGCGGCTTACGATGCGGCGCGTCAATATCTGCACTATACGGTGAGCGGGAAGAAGGGCGCGCGCTCCTTCACCATTTCCTCGAAGGTAAAGTGTCTCAAAAATCCGGAGACACCGGAACGCCTGCACATGGTCGTTCTCCTCGCCATCACGGACCATTTCAATCACCCCAGCCCGTCAGGTCATCCCTGGTAAGCCGCTTGGGCGCGCCTCCGTGCTGGAAGTGCCGTATTGTCGCACAAGCTTCATGACGCCTGAGATCAGCGGATATCGCGCTTGCGGCGCCGGGCCGCGACATGATCAAATCGGCGACAGACATTTCGGATTCGGATCGTCCCGCCCAGGAGTCTTTCCTGTGGGCCAGCAGTCTGCCTTCCTCGGACGGATTGACGCGCCGTGCGGGGTCCACGCAGCAGACTGGCAACATCATATGACTGAGATCATCGTTTTGGGCGCCGGCATGGTCGGCGTTTCGACCGCCTTGGCGCTGCAGGCCAAGGGCCATTCGGTGACGCTGCTGGACCGGCGCGGGCCGGGCGAAGAAACCAGTTATGGCAATGCCGGGATGATCCAGGCTGAGGCTGTCGAGCCCTATCCACTGCCGCTCGACGTCAAGACGCTCTGGTCGATCGCCACCGGGCGCACCAATGATGTGGTCTGGCGGTTCAAGGATCTGCCCAGCTGGCTGGTGCCGCTGCTGGGCTATGCGCGCAGCTCTCTGCCGACGGGATACAAGGCCAATATCGCGCCGGTGTGGTCGAAGATGATCCTCAGCGCGACCGATGATCATGCGCCCCTGATCGCCGCATCGGGCGCCGAGGCGATCATCTCGCGGCGCGGATATCGCAAGGCGTATCGGACCGAGGAGGGCCTTGCCAAAGCCGTGGCCGCGGCGGAGCGCTATCGTGCCCAGTATGGCGTTCCCTCAACGGTCATGACGGGCAGCGAGCTGTCCCAAGCCGAGCCGAACCTCAAAACCCAACTGGCCGGCGCCGTTCACTGGACGGGATCGTGGTTCTGCGAGGACCCGGGCGGCCTCGTGCGGCGCTATGCGGATCTCTTCATGGCGCGCGGCGGCTCAATGGTGCTGGGCGATGCCATGAGCCTTGAGCGCGCGGGCGCCGGGTGGAAAGTGCAATCGAATAACGGCCCGCTGACGGCCGGGCGCGTGGTCGTCTGCCTGGGACCGTGGTCACCTGCGCTGTTGGCGCGTTTCGGCCATGCCATCCCGATGGTGCTCAAGCGCGGCTACCACCGCCACTTCCAGATTGAGAACGGCCCGGACCTGCCGCTTTATGACGTCGAGACGGGGACCTTCCTGTCGCCGATGCGCCGGGGGCTGCGGGTTCTGACCGGCGCCGAACTGACCACACTCGACGGCCCGCCCAGCATGCGGCAGATGGATCGGTCGACAGCAGCGGCCCGCGAATTGTTTGCACTGGGTGAGCCGGTGGAAGCCGATGCCTGGCGCGGCACACGGCCGTTCCTGCCCGGCATGCTGCCCATGATCGGCCCATCGGACAAGAACCCCGGCATGTGGTTCAACTTCGGCCACGGCCATCAGGGCTTTACGCTTGGGCCCACCAGCGCCCGCATCCTCGCTGCGCAAATGGTCCGATAGGCCGGCGTCAGCCCGCCTCTGCGGGCGCGACTTCAACTTTCGGCTGGCGGCGAAACAACATGTCCTTTGCCGCCACGACGGCACCAAGCGTGATCAGCACGCAGGCGATGACGATGATCATGCTGAATTCGGCATAGCCGGAAACGATCAGCAGCAAGGTCGAGAGCAGCGGCGCGAGGTAGGATGCGGCGCCGAGGATCTGGATGTCCCCCTGCTTGACGCCGATGTCCCAGACGTAAAAGGCGAGCCCCACCGGCGCGAGGCCGAGACTAACGATCGCCGCCCACTGCCAGGGCGAACTCGGCCAGACCGTCGTTTCGAGCGCCAGATGGGACAGCCATGCCAGCAGCGCCACGACGAGGCAAAAGCCGGCGATGGCTTCGCTCGGCACCTTGGCCATGCGGCGCGAGAGAATGGAGTAGCTCGACCAGGCGTAAGCTGCGAACAGCGCGGCGGCATAGCCCAGCGCATATTGTCCATCGAGAACGAGGCCCTGCCCCCGCGTCACCACGAGACCCGCGCCGCCCAGGGCCAGAATACACCCGGCGATGTGGTTCCAGCGCAGCTTTTCGCCGGGCAGCATGGCCGACATCACCACGATCAGCACCGGCCAGAAATAATTGATCAGGCTGGCTTCGACCGGCGGCGCATTCTTGAGGGCAAAGAAATAGGCGAAGTGGTAGCCCGCGAGCCCAATAACCCCGACCAGCCACACCGAGAGCGGCTGGCGCATGGCCTTTATCGCGCCGGGCCGCACGACCATCAGGCAAAGACCGCCAATGCCGAAGGTAATGGCTGTCAACTGTAGCGAGGGCATGTCCCCGCTCGCCGCCGTCAGCGTCGCCAAAAGCGACCAGAGCAGCACGGCCAAAAAGCCAATAAGGGTTGCGGCGGAACGGGAAAGGGCGCGGGACATCCCGCAGCTTTATGGGCAAAGCCTCTGGCGGGGAAGAGCGAAAGCGCCCCTCCCCGTATATCATCAATATTTGGCTGTAGCGTCGCTGGCCGGAAACGTCTCGTCGACGCTCTCGTCGACTTCGTCCCACTTGCGAGGCGGCTGTTCCTGGGCCTCGCTGCCCGCATCACGAACCTGCACGGGCGCATCCTTGGGGCCGGGCTTCTTGCCGTCCTGCATGGCCGCGGCTTCATCAGTCTTGCTTGGGGTCTTTGTCATCTTCATCACCTCCGACAAGCAAAACGGCGCACCGCCATCGCGGTTGCACCGTTACGCCTCTTGAAAGGATTTTCCGGGGACCAGGCCCATGGCAGTACGGCGGTTCTGCGCCGACATGCCGGTGAACAACGCGATGCTCATGCTTGCCAAGCCGCGGGTTCTTGCTCACTAGATGGGCACCTGGAAAATTCGGACTAACTTTTCTACAAACGGGGTGAGATGATGATGAAACTCGTGTTGGGCCGCCGTGGCTTCGTTTCTGTCATGGCTGCAGGCGTGGCACTGGCCATGTCGGGCACCGCCATCGCGCAGGAAGCGTTGAAGGTCGCCGCAATCTGGACCGTGCCGGTCGAGCAGCAGTGGGCAAGCCGCCTGCACAATGCGCTCGTGGCCGCCGATGCCGCTGGCACCATTGAGTATGTCTATTCCGAGAACATCTCCAACACCGACTACGAGCGCGTGATGCGCGAGTATTCCGAGCAGGGCAACAAGCTGATCATTGGCGAGGCCTTCGGTGTCGAGCAGCCCTCGCGCGCTGTCGCCGAAGAATATCCCGAAATCATGTACCTGATGGGCTCGTCGCTGCCGCCGGTGGAGCCGAACTACGCCACCTTCGACAATTTCATCCAGGAGCCGAGCTACCTCACCGGCATGATCGCTGGCCTCAAGACCGAGACCAACCAGATCGGCATGATCGGTGGCTACGCCATTCCGGAAGTGAACCGCCTGATGAACGCCTTCATGGATGGCGCTCTTGCGGTCAATCCGGACGTAAAGTTCTCGGTGAGCTTCATCAACTCCTGGTACGATCCCCCGAAGGCCAAGGAATCCGCCTTCGCCATGATCGATGCGGGGGCCGACATTCTCTATGCCGAGCGTTTTGGCGTGTCTGACGCTGCCAAGGAGCGCGGTATCCTCGCCATCGGCAATGTGATCGACACCGCTGCTGACTATCCGGGCACCATTCTGGCGTCCGCGCTGTGGCACGGTGAGCCGATGATCAACAAGGCGATCGAAGACGTTGCGGGCGGCACGTTCACCGCGTCCGACTACGGCATCTATGCCTTCATGGGTCACGGTGGCTCGAGCCTCGTCGTCGACGAAGCCCTCGCCGGCGCAGACGCCGTTGCCGCTGCCAAGGCAAAGGAAGCCGAGATCCTGGCTGGCACGTTCACTGTCGAAATCAACGACAACGAACCCAAGTCCAACTAAGACGGACACTCGGGAGCCGGACCACGGCTCCCCTCCTCATTGCTCCTTCCCGCATAGGGGAGGAGCATAATGCTGTTGGGGTGCACGCTATGACCCATGTGGTTCTGCCCCTATAACGGATTGTCTTGATAGGGTGACTGACGTCGCATCTATCTCCCTTTCGCCAAACGGAAGCGACCGATGACCGACCAGCCATCATCCGCCCCCCTGCTCTCCCTTGAGCATATCACCAAACGTTTCGGCCCCTTGGTCGCCAATGACGACATCTCCCTCACCCTGCACACGGGCGAGATCCTGGCTTTGCTGGGGGAGAATGGCGCGGGCAAGACCACGCTGATGAACATCCTCTTCGGCCATTATGTGCAGGACGAGGGACAGGTGCGCGTGGCGGTTAATGGCGAGATGGTCACCTTGCCCAGCGGCTCGCCCGGTGCAGCGCTCAATGCCGGCGTCGGCATGGTGCACCAGCATTTCACCTTGGCGGAGAACCTCTCGGGCCTCGCCAATATTCGTCTCGGCACGGAGAAGCTCCTGTCCTTCGGCCGCGCCTCGGCAGCGCGCAGCAAGGTCGAAAAGATCATCGCCGAGAGCGGCCTTGATGTTGATCTCGACTGCCGCGTGGCCGATCTCACCGTGGGCGAGAAGCAGCGCATCGAAATTCTCAAAGCGCTCTATCGCGATGCGCGGGTGCTCATTCTCGACGAACCGACGGCAGTGCTGACGCCGCAGGAGGCGGATGGCCTCTTCACCGTGCTACGCAGGCTGGCCGCCAATGGGCTCGGCGTTATTTTCATCTCCCACAAGCTGGGGGAAGTGCTGGCTATTTCCAACCGCATCCTCGTGCTGCGTGGCGGCAAGAAGGCGGGCGAATTGGACGCCGCCAAAGCCGACCGCCGCGCCATTGCCGATCTCATGGTCGGCAAGGCCGTTGCCGAGATCAAGCGCACACCCGCCACGCCGGGCGAGGCGCTTGTGCACTTTGAGGGCGTCGGCCTGCGCGAAGGTGCCGGCAAGCAGGCCCTCACCGATGTCAATTTCGTCCTGCGCCGGGGCGAGATCGTCGGCCTCGCCGGGGTTTCGGGCAATGGACAATCGGGAATCGCAGCGCTGATTTCCGGCCTCGCCGTGCCCACCGAAGGCGCGCTGAAGCTTTATGGCGAACCCGTGCACACCGCCGATCCGCGCGCGCTCGTCGCAGCCGGCGTGGCCCGCATGCCCGAAGATCGCCAGCATGACGGCGTGGTCGGCACGATGAGTGTTGCGGACAATATTGCCATTGAGGATGTGCGAAGCCCCGAATTTTCTCGGGCCGGCTGGCTCAACCGCGACGCCATGCGCGCCCGCGCCGAAAGCGCCATCGCCGCCTATGACGTGCGCTGCCCCGGTCCGGAAGCCGAGGCACGGCTCCTTTCCGGTGGTAATGTGCAAAAGCTCATTCTGGCGCGCGTGCTCGAACGCGAACCGAAGGTGATCCTCGCCAATCAGCCGACGCGCGGCCTCGATGTCGGAGCGCAGGCCGAAGTGCACCGCCGCATCATCGCCGCCCGCGATCGTGGCGCGGCCGTCCTCGTCATTTCCGAAGACCTCGACGAGCTCTTTGCGCTCGCCGACCGGTTCCTCGTCGTGCACGCCGGCATGGTCACCGATGCCGGCCCATCGGAAAACCTCGACCGTGGCACGATCGGCCTGTTGATGGCCGGACAGCATGTTCAGACTGCAGGGGTTGCATCATGAGTTTTCGTCTCGAACCCCGAACCGACGCCAGTATCGGCCTCAAGCTGGCCGTATCGCTTGGCGCTGGTATCGTCGCGCTGCTGCTGGTCGCGATTCCCGTGCTCTTCGCCGGCGGCTCGCCGCTCACCGCTTATGGATTGATGATCCAGGGGGCCTTCGGCTCCACCTTTGCGCTGAGCGAGACGCTCAACCGCGCCACCCCGCTCATTCTGACCGGCCTTGCCGCCGCGGTCGCCTTCCGCGCCAAGCTCTGGAATATCGGCGCCGAGGGCCAGCTTTATATCGGTGCGCTCGCCGCCGTTCTGGTGGGCAGCAGCATGGTGCAGATGCCACCCGCAATCGCCATTCCGGCTGTGATGATCGCTGGCTTCGTCGCAGGCGGGTTAATGATGGTGGTCCCCACCATCTTCAAGCAGAAGTTTGGCGCGGACGAGGTGGTCATCACCCTGCTGCTCAACTTCATCATCATCCTCTTCATCCAGATGCTGATCGAAGGCCCGATCAAGGACCCGCTGGCCATGGGCTGGCCGCAATCGGTGCCGATCGCCGCCGAAGCCAAGCTGCCAAAACTCCTGCCGCGCCTGCGCATGCATTGGGGCCTGATCGTGGGCGTTGTCGCCGCGATCGCACTCTGGATCGTTGTGCGCAAGACAGTGCTCGGGTTTGAAATCCGCGCCGTGGGCGAGAACAAGGCGGCGGCCCGTTTTGCCGGTATCCCGGTCAATGCCACCATGCTCAAGGTGGCGCTGATCTCCGGCGGCCTCGCGGGTCTTGCCGGTGTCAGCGAAGTGGCAGGCGTAAAGGGCTATCTCTCGGCTGATCTGTCGCCGGGCTTTGGCTATTCGGGCATTGTCGTGGCCATGCTCGCGGGGCTTTCGCCCATCGGAACGGTCATTGCCGCCGTGTTCGTGGCGGCTGTGTTCGTCGGCGCCGACTCCATGAGCCGCGCCACAGGCATTTCCAACTATATTGCGGACCTTGTGGTGGCCCTGTCGCTGCTCTGCGTGCTGGTCGGCAGCTTCTTCCTGCGCTTCCGCCTGCGCTACGAAAACAAGAGCGTGGAGGCCTGAGCATGGACGTCCTGTTTGAAATCCTCGGCTCCGCGAATTTCTGGGCCGCCTCCCTGCGCATCGCCACCCCGCTGATTTTCGGTGTGCTCGGCGCCCTGCTCTGCGAACGGGCTGGCGTGCTGAACCTTGGCATTGAGGGCATTTTCGTCGCCGGGGCGATGGCGGGGTGGCTCGCGGTCTATCTTGGCCTTGGCCTCTGGGGCGGTGTGCTCGTCGCGGCCTGCGCCGGTGCCTTCTTCGGGCTCATCCACGCCATCCTGACGGTGGTTCTGGGGCTCTCCCAGCACGTCTCGGGCATCGGCATTACCCTGCTCGCGACCAGCGCCAGCTATTTCACCTATCGCACCGCCCTGCCCGACGTCTCTACGCCGCCGCGCATCGCCGCCTTCCAGCCGCTCAATATTCCGGGCCTGTCGGATCTGCCGTTCATCGGACCGGCACTGTTCCAGCAGACGCCGCTGACCTTCCTGGCTCTGGCCTTCGTGGTGCTCATCGCCATTGTGCTCTATCGCACCCCGCTGGGCCTTGCCATTCGCGCCGTGGGCGACAATCCGGCCTCGGTCGAGGCGCAAGGGCTCTCCGTCCGCGGCCTCCGCATCGGCGCTGTGGTCGCCGGTTCGGCGCTGATGGCGCTGGGCGGCGCGTTCCTCACCATGTCGGCGTTCGACGCATTCTTCTTCGGCATGGTCAACGGCCGCGGCTGGATCTGTATCGCGCTTGTTGTTTTCGCCTCCTGGCAGCCCGGCAAGGCCCTGCTCGGCGCGCTCCTCTTCGGCGCCTTCGACGCCTTCCAGATCCGCCTCCAGGCGCAGATCGGCCAGGTTGTGCCGGGCCAGATCTTCCTCATGCTGCCCTATCTTTTGTCCATCGTCGCCCTGATCCTTGTGGCGCGGCGGGCAGACTACCCGCGCGCCCTGCTCCAGCCCTGGACCAAGGGACAGCGCCACTAAGACTGGTTCCGGCACAAGCTGGACACACTAAATTTCGTCACCACCGGGCCCGTCCCGGTGGCCCCTTCGGCCATCTGCCGGAGTGTTCGGACAAACCGGACGCTGACGACCAACAAGACGACTGGAAATGCCAATGTTCGATCTGAAAATCACCAATGCCAATTTGCCCGATGGCCGAAACGGCGTGGACATCGGCGTCCGCGACGGGCGCATTGCGGCCATCGAACCCAATCTAGCCGGTGACGCCGGCGAGACCATCGACGCTGGCGGCCAGCTGGTCGCGCCGCCCTTCGTCGATGTGCACTTCCACATGGATGCGACGCTTTCGCTCGGCCTGCCGCGCCACAATGAGAGCGGCCTGCTGCTCGACGGCATCAAGATCTGGGGCGAGCTCAAGCCGCTTCTTACTCAGGAAGCGGTCGTTGAGCGCGCCCTCGCCTATTGCGATCTGGCCGTGTCGCAGGGTCTCCTCGCCATCCGCACCCATGTCGACATCTGCGATGATCGCCTGCTGGGCGTCGAGGCCCTGCTTGAGGTCAAGAAGCGCGTTGCGCCCTATATCGACCTGCAGCTCGTCGCCTTCCCGCAGGACGGCTACTACCGCTATCCCGGCGCAGTCGAACTGCTCGACCGTGCGCTCGACATGGGCGTCGAGGTCGTCGGCGGCATTCCGCATTTCGAGCGCACCATGGCCGATGGCGCCTCGAGCCTCAAGGCACTGCTCGAAATCGCCGCGGATCGCGGTTTACTCGTCGACATCCATTGCGACGAGACCGACGACCCGATGAGCCGCCACATCGAGGCGCTGGCCTATGAAACCCAGCGTCTGGGGCTCGGCGGGCGCGTCAACGCCTCCCACCTGACCTCCATGCACTCCATGGACAATTACTACGTCTCAAAGCTCCTGCCACTCATGGTCGAGGCTGGCGTCAGCGCCACCGCCAATCCGCTGATCAACATTGTCATCCAGGGCCGTCACGACAGCTATCCCAAGCGCCGGGGCATGACGCGCATCCCCGAGATGCTGAACTATGGCATCGACTGCGCCTTTGGCCATGACTGCGTCATGGACCCCTGGTATTCGCTCGGCCAGGGCGACATGCTGGAAGTGGCCTTCATGGGCCTGCACGTCGCGCAGATGACCAGCCGCGAAGCCATGCGCAAGTGCTTTGACCTCGTCACCAAGGGCCCGGCCAAGATCATGCATCTTGAGGGCTATGGTGTGGACGTTGGCTGCAAGGCCGACATGGTGCTGCTGCAGGCCAAGGACACTATCGACGCCCTCCGCCTAAAGCCGACGCGCCTGGCTGTCATCAAGGGTGGCAAGGTGATCTCTCGCACGCCCGCTCGCCAGAGCGCGCTGAGCCTTGATGGCCGCCCTGGCCTGATCGACCCGGCCCGCGTCGGGCCGCAGTGGTAAGACTGGCAAATTTAGGGGGTGGTCCATTCCTGATGGAGCACCCCCACCTAACCTCCCCCTCTTAGGGGGACGGACCCATCGAGTAGGTGGAGAGGTCTAGGTGCCACCGGCGGATTCCTCCCTCGTCTTCAGGGGGAGGTTAGGCGGGGTCATCACACACCCCACCATCAGAAAACAGAAAAGGCGGGGATCACTCCCCGCCTTTTCTGCATTCTCAGGCCTTCTGCTCGACGAGCACTTCGTGCTCATCGTCATGTGGCGCCTTGGGCGTGAAGCGCCCGATGAAGCGGCTGAAGCTGTCGATATAGGTCAGCAGCACCGGCACCACGAGGAGCGTCAACGCGGTCGAGGAGATCAGGCCCCCGATCACTGCGTGGGCCATTGGCGCGTTCTGCCCGCTGCCTTCATGCAGGCTGAGTGCCAGCGGCAGCATGCCGAAGATCATGGCGAGGGTCGTCATGATGATGGGACGGAAACGGGTGACACCCGCTTCCACCAGCGCTTCATAGAGGTTCATGCCGCCCCTGACGTGCTGGTTGGCATTGTCGACGAGCAGGATGGCGTTCTTCACCACCAGACCCATCAACATGATGAAGCCAATGGCCGAGAACATGTTGAGCGTCGACCCACCCACAAGCAGGCCCACCATCACGCCGATCAGGGCCAGCGGCAGCGAGCCCATGATGGCCAGAGGCTGCAAGAAGCTGCCGAACTGGGATGCCAGCACGAGGTAGATGAAGATCACCGCCAGCAGCAGGGCCGAGCCCACCGAACCCATGGTGTCAGCGATCTGCTCGGCTTCACCGCCGAAACCGCTGCGATACCCAACAGGGAAGTCGATGCGGGCAATGGCTTCCTGCAACTGCGGGATGACCGTGCCCAGCTCGACCCCTTCAAGGTTGGCCGTGATGGTCACGCCACGCTGCAGGTCCTGGCGGTTGATCGTGGCCGGACCGTTGCTCTCGACGACTTCGGCAATTTGACCGAGCGTGATCATGTCCTGCGTACCGGTACCGGTCTGGGCGATCGGCAGGTTGCCGATGGCTTCGATATCGTTGCGCAGGCTTTCCGGCAGACGCACGACGACCTTGTAGACCTGACCATTGGGGGCAACCCAATCGGACACGTCCTCACCCGAGATCAGCGGGCTCAGGGTGGCCGCGATCTGCCCCAGAGACACGCCGAGGCTGTCCGCCAGTTCGCGGTTGATCTGGATACCGACAACAGGCTGCGCTTCGTCGAGCGATGACGAAATATCGATCAGTCCGTTGATGTTGCGGAGGTCCGCCATCAGGCCATCGGCCAGATTCTCCAGAACTTCGAAGCTGTCGCCATAGAGCGTCACTGAAACCGGCGCGGTGCTCGGGCCCATCATCGAGGCCACGGCGACCTCGAACTTGCTGCCCGGGATCGCCTGGAGGTCACGACGCACTTTCGGCATGAAATCAGCAACGCTGATATCACGTTCGGCCTGGCCGACCAGCGTCACCGTCATGGTGCCAACATTGGCGCCGTCCGCGGACATGCCACCGGCGATGGTGGAATAGGTGCGTTCGACTTCCGGATATTGACGCACGATCAGTTCGGCCTGGCGCAACTTGCTTTCCGTGTACTCCTTGGACGAGCCCGAGGGTGTTTCTACCTTCACGGTGAAAATGCCGTTGTCGGTCGCCGGCACAAATTCGACGCCAACGCGCGGGAACAGGGCCAGCGCGCCAACCATCGAGAGCAGAGCGATCAGCAGCACCGTCTTGCGGAACTTCAGACCCCAGCGGATGAGGTGGCGATAGCCTTCGGTGACCCATTCGAAGAAGCGGTCGAACTGCTGGATCAGCCGCCCGATCGGGCCGCGCTTTGCGTTGGGGTTGGACGCCGGATCGTACCAGACGCTCGACATCATGGGGTCGAGGGTGAAGGCCACGAAGAGGGAGATCAACACTGCAACCGAGACGGTGACGCCGAACTGCAGGAAGAACTTGCCCATGATGCCGTCCATGAAGGCAACCGGCAGGAACACGGCAACGATGGAGAGCGTGGTGGCTAGAACCGCCAGCCCGATTTCATTGGTGCCGTCAAAAGCCGCCTGACGGTGGGACTTGCCCATGTGCAGGTGGCGGGTGATGTTTTCACGCACCACGATGGCGTCGTCGATGAGGATACCCACGGCCAGCGACAGGGCCAGCAGGGTCATGGTGTTGAGCGAGAACCCAAGGAAGCTGAGCGCCACCATGGTGCCGATGATCGAAATCGGCAGGGTCAGGCCCGTGATGATGGTCGAGCGCCAGGAATTGAGGAACAGGAACACGATGACAACCGCGAGCACGGCGCCTTCGATGAGCATGTTCTGCACGGCGTGGAACGAGTCCTCGACGGGCTTGGCGTTGTCGACCACGACTTCGATATTGACCTGACCGGCCGGAAGTTCGGTCCGCAGCAGACGATCGATGGTCTGGCGAATTTCCTTGGCCACGCCAACGGTATTGGCGCCCTGGGTCTTGAGGATATTGATGGCCAGGGCCGGTTCGCCATTGAGGATGGCGAGAGACTCGGTTTCGCCCGTACCGTCCTCGATGGTGGCGACATCGCGCAGCGTGACCGGCTGGCCACCCTGGTTGCCCACAGTGATGTCGTAATAGTCCTGCTGATCCTCGATGCGTCCGAGAACCTGGATCGAGCGCACGATGCTGTTCTCGGTGATCGCGCCGGCGGCAAGGTCCTTGTTGGAGGCCTTGAGCGCGTTGATCACAGCGGCAGGGCTGATGTTGTAGGCGTTGAGCAGATCAGGATCGATCTGGATGTTGAGCTGGCGCGGCGTGCCACCCACAACGGTCGCCGAGCCGACGCCATTGATATTGGAGAGGCGCTTGACGATGATTTCCTCGGTCAGCGCTGTCAGGTCGCGTGCGGACAGCGTGTCCGAGCTCACGGCCAGCGACAGCACGGGCAGCGCCGACGGGTCAAAGCGCAGCACCTGCGGGTCCATCGCTGCGGCCGGGAAATTCGCCTTGATCGGGTCGATCTTGTCGCGAACGTCTTGGGCCTTCTGCTGCGAGTTCGCCTCGAGGTCGAACATCATGATGACCATGGCGCGGCCAGGCTGGGCGATCGACTGAACCGTATCGAGACCGGCGATGGTATTCACCGCGTCTTCGATCGGCTCGATGATGTCCTGCTCGACTGCCTCAGGCGAGGCGCCCGGATAGGCAACGACGATAGCAACGACCGGAAGGTCGATGTCGGGCAGCTGTTCAACCGGAAGTCGGGAATAGGAGAAAATGCCAAACACCATGATTGCCACCATGATCATGGTGGCAAACACGGGATTGTTGACGCTGATGCGTGTCAAAAACATATTTTAGTTCCCAACGATTTCGTAGGCGTCGCCAGCCGAAAGCTCGCTCAGCGCACCGGCAATGACCGTCTCGCCAACGGCAACACCGGTCACTTCCACGGTGCGGCCACGATCCCACTGGGCGCCAAGCTCAACAGCCTTGCGTTCCAGCGTGCCGTCGTTGAGGGCAAGCACATACTGGCCCTCCGCGTCCTCGCGCACGGCAGTGGTCGGAATTGCGATCGCTTCGGTCTTTTCGACAACGGTGACATTGCCCACGGCGAACATGCCGCCGCGCAGCATGCCATCGACATTGTCGATAGCGATGTACATCGGCACGGTACGGGTCCCGGTGGTCGCGACCGGATTGACGCGCACGACCTCGCCTTCAAAGGTCTGGCCGTCGACGCCATTGACGGTGACGTCAACCTTCTGGCCGGACTTCACCAAGGCGCTGGAATTGACCGAGGCCGATGCCTGGAATTCCATTTCGTCGAGATTGACGACGGTAAAGAGCGGCGTGCCAGCAGAAATGGTCTGGCCTGGCTCGACCGAACGGACCGACACCACGCCCGACAGCGGCGAGCGAACAGTGGCGTTGGCGAGGGCGATTTCAGCGCCCGAGACACCATTTTCAAGCGCGGCGAGATTGGATTCCAGTGCAGCGGTGGACGAACGCGCCGCTTCAAGATTTGAAGGGCTGGTCAGGCCCTGACGGGCCAGTTCTTCGGTGCGTTCGAGCTGCTGGCGGCTATTGGCCAGCTGGATACGGGTGGCTTCCGCCGTTGCCCGCTGCTGGTTGAGCTGGAGCTCGAGCGTCGCACGATCGATCTCAGCGAGGACAGCGCCCTCCTCGACCGTATCACCCGGGCTGACAAGAACCGACAACACGCGCCCGGACGCCTGCGAGGCGATGCTCGACAGATGGCCCGGTACCAGCGAGCCCGTGACCTTGACGGTCTGGCGCAGTGTCATCGGTGCGATCTCGGCTGTTTCGCTTCGCAGGATCTGCTTGACCACGGCGGTCTCCTCGACCGCTGCAACGGGCTCGGGTGCCGGCGGCTGAAGGAACATGAAGGCGCCAGCGCCGATCACCAGCACCCCCAGCACAATCCATGGGCCAATCCGACGCTTCGGCTTCAAGCCCTGTGCTACGCGGAGCGCGTTCGCCTTCTCGCGCTTGCTCTGGGCCCATTCGGGTTTATCGTTGGTGGCGGTCATTGCTTTTTATCCTGAAGCGAAGCTTTTCCCTGCAGCAATACGGTCGCCCAATTGCCCAGGAATTGCGAAGAGTCTCGATAGAAGGCTGAAAGCTCCGTCACCCGACGCGCCGCACCTTCCGATTCTGATTCAATTTCTATAGCGCAAGCCTCTGTAACGCTTGCGTATTTCTCCAGTCGCCCTGCCATTTCCTGGAGCATTTGCACATAGCTGGCAGACGACAATTCGTAATAGTCCTGGCGATCACCCGAATGGGTCTTCAGGCGAACCAAGCCGCGGGCAGCCAATTGCCTTGCATTGGTACTGACACTGGCCCGACTGACGCGCAGCCGTTCGCTAATCTGGTTCAGACTCAGCTCCCGGCCCTCGGCAATCAGCAGTCCCATAATCCGCCCTGCAATTCGGGGTCCACCGTCCTGCTGCGCGATAAGGCCCATTTCTTCGATAAAGCGATCAATCGCAGCGGTGGTCACAACAACTCGTCAGATCTAGTTCACTTTGTTCAATTTAGACTAAACGATCTGAATGCGATAGAGATTCGCCATGCGTCACCTGAAAGGCAGGGTTGCACCAGTGGAAAGAAAGCGTCGGGTTTAAGGCGCAATCACTGATGGAAGGGTTAGCGAGAACCGTCTGATTTTAGGTGGTTTTCCTTCACCCGGGTTAAGGTTGCGGTCAAGGAATCCATGCGCATCCGGCACTTGGCCGGGTTGCACACTCTGGTGAAAATCCCTGTTTTGGGTTGTGCAGCGGACAAAATTGGGTCAGTTTCCGGGCATCAGGGGGTAGTGACGCTGGATTCCAAACTGACACCGCCGACCATCGTACTTTTCGATCTCGATGGAACGCTGGTACATCACGTCAATCCGCGGGTACTGCAAGCACTCGAGTTCCTGGACGATTGTTCGCACAGGGCCGGCCGCTTGGTTGCTCGGTTTCGTCTGGCTCGCCGTCATCGCACGGCCGAGGCCAAGGCGCCTAAATTGCTGGTTCACCGGGCGATCCATCGTGTTCGTCGCAAGTCGGTGGAACAGATGCTGCAGCCGTGCGCCGCGCTTCGCGCTACCCTCGAACAGCTTCAAAGCAATGGTGTGGTGCTCGGCCTCGTGAGCAACGGCCTTGGCCGTGGCTATGGCCACGACGTGCTCGAAGCCTTCGATCTCAAGAAGTATTTTACCGCCAGCGTGTTCCGCGAAGACGTCATCCGCGGCAAGCCCTGGCCGGATCCGCTGGTCACTGCCCTCAAGGGCATCGGACGGGATGTGCGTCGCCGTGACGTCATCTGGTATGTCGGCGACCAGCGCAAGGACATTACCGCGGCTCTCGCGGCATCAGAGGTTATTGGCCACCAGATCGTGCCCGTAGCGCTTGGCGCGCGCGCGGCTATGGCGGCGGTCGAGATCTGCGCGGACAAGGCCCACATCATGTGGTCGGCTACCGAATTTTGCCGCTCCGTGGATGCTGTGTTCGGCGGTGAGGACGCCCCTGCCCTCGAGACGCTCCCGCTCGCGCCCGTCTGACGAGTTAGCCGTCAGGCCGTTTTTTTAGAAATCAAAACCCATCTGGCTGATGCTGGGCGTCGGCGCCGGTAGAACAGCATTGTCTTCGACAGAGGCTGCGGGCGGCTCTGCTGCCTTCGGAGCGGTAATCTTGGCTGTCTTCGGGGCCGCTTTTTTGGCGGATTTCAGCTTGGGCTTTTCAACGATGACTTCGGGCGCGGCATCCGCGACGGCAGCCTCTCGGGGGGCTGCCATCAGCTCGATCCAGGCGCGGGCGCGTTCCAGCTTTGCGGGCTTGAAGGCATAAAGATTCTCGCGACCCTTCTTCACCTCGGCCACAAGACCTGCGGTCTTGAGCACGCGCAGATGGCGAGAAATGGCGGGGCGGCTGATGGAGAAAGCATCGGCAAGCTTGTGCACCGGAATTGGGCCGGTCTGCAGGATTGTCAGGATCTTGCAGCGGGTTGCGTCGGCGAGGGCCGAGTAGATCTGAACCGGTGGCTTTGTCGACTTGCTCATGCTCGCTGCGTACGTAACGACAGCGTTACCCGTCAAGCGAGCACACAACTTGTTCACCAGATAAGTTGGATCGCCATTCACGATGGCACACAATAGCCGCAACTGATCAATAGTCTGGTCATTATCCGTAGCCCAAGCTGGGTTTAACCAAGGGAGACGGAGATGACGCGCAGAAGCGCTGGCGCCGTGACATATTCATGGTGGAGCCGAGAACAGCGGCCCTATTCGACTTCAGAGATGATCGCCGACGCGGCGGTCCATATTTTCGGCCTGGTCATCGCCATTGCGGCGGGCTCGTCGCTGCTGGCCCTCGCCCTGCTGCACACCGCACCCGAGGCCTTCCCTGCGCTGCTCGTCTATGTCGCGACGCTGATCCTCGTACTCGGCGTGTCGCTGGCCTATAATCTGTGGCCGGTATCTCCGGTTAAAAAGCATCTGGCGCGCCTCGATCAGGCGGCAATTTTCCTTTTCATTGCAGGGTCCTATACGCCGTTCCTCGCCGTCATCGGCGGCACGCCGATGGGCGCCATCATGACGAGCTTTGTCTGGGGCGCCTCATTGGTCGGGGTGGCGCTCAAACTCATCGTCCCGGAGAAATTCGGGCGCATGGCGATCGCGCTTTATCTGGCCATTGGCTGGAGCGGTATTCTGGTGTTCCAGTCGCTGGCGCAGACACTGCCGGATTCCACGCTCTGGCTGCTGCTGGCCGGCGGGGTGACCTATTCGGCCGGGATCATTTTCCACCTCTGGGAAAAGCTCAAATTCCAGAATGCCTTATGGCATGTGTTTGTGGTGGCGGGTGCGAGCCTGCACCTCCTGGCGGTGCTCGACTGCATGGTGTTTGCGCGGCTCTAGTTGGCGGCCTTGATCCGCGCATGCTCGACGGTGTCGCCGGGCTCGATACCCAGTTCCGTGCTGCGACCGCCTGGGATCTCCAGCACGAACTGCACCGGCACCTGCGAGGGGATGGACGTCGGATCATGCGGGATGGCGTTCACATGGATGGTGCGGATCACACCGTCGGAGCTAATGAACAGCATATCCAGCGGGATAAAGGTGTTCCGCATCCAGAACGAGACCGGACGTTCCTCCTGGAAATCGAACAGCATGCCAGCGTCATCGGCCAGTTCCTGACGATACATCAGGCCCTGCGCCCGGCTCCCCGGCGTGTCCACCAGCTCGACGGTGAAGACATGGCTTTCGCCGTCGCTCTGGATAACCAGGCGGCTGTCATCGCTGCAGGCAGCCAACGGCAGGCTGACAGCAAGGACCGCAGCAGCAGCCAGCGCGTTTCGCATCGATGACGCCAAGCTTAGCATAATGATACCTTTTGGACGGGCCTAGTGAGACGACGGAGCGTCGCCCCAACCATCGGGTCGGATTTCGGCGACCATAAGGCCCTTGGGTCCGTTTCCGTAGCGCACGAGCACGTATTGACCCGGCCGCAATTCGGTGATGCCGAAGCGGCGCAATGTCTCCATATGCACGAAGATATCGGGCGTCCCCTCCCCTGCGGAGAGAAACCCAAAACCGCGGATGCGGTTAAACCATTTCACCTCGAGGCGAACCATGGACGAGGACGGCTCGACCACGACATGGGTGCGCGGCGCCGGCATCTGCGCGGGATGGCGCGCAGTGCTCTCATCCATGGAGACGATCCGGAACGCCTGCAGGCCGCCCGGACGATTGAGCGCCTCGACAACGATGCGGGCGCCTTCATAAGCTGTCTGGTAGCCGTCGCGGCGCAGGCAGGTCACGTGCAGCAGCACATCAGCCATGCCATTGTCCGGAACGATGAACCCAAAACCCTTGCCGGCATCGAACCATTTGATCGCACCGGCGATTTCGATGACATCCAGCGTTGGCTGCGCAGCCGAGGCGGCATGATCTTCGCGTCCGTCCACACCACTTGTCGTGTGTGGATTCGCGCCGTCTCCGCTGTCGTCGATGCCCTTAACCCCCATGCCCCAACGCCTTTTTCTCATCCTCGCCCCAGCGAGGTACTCCGACAATACTGCGCCAGTCTGTCCGATTCAGGGGGAAAAGTTAAGAAGGTGTTGCGAAATAGTTGACGGACTGTCCCAGGCCGCGGTTGCCGGGCCAGACCCGGCTTGTTACCCAAGCGGTCGAAAACCTTCAGGGAGACCGAAATGCAATATCTTCACACCATGGTCCGCGTGACCAATGTCGAGGACAGCCTGCGCTTTTATTGCGAAGGGCTGGGCCTTGAAGAAGTGCGGCGCACCGAGAATGAAAAGGGCCGGTTCACCCTCATCTTCCTCAGCGCGCCCGGCGACGCCGGCGGCCAGGTCGAGCTGACCTATAACTGGGATCCGGAGGAATATACCGGCGGCCGCAATTTCGGCCACCTGGCCTATCGGGTTAAGGACATCTATGCCCTGTGCCAGCATCTGATGGACATGGGCGTCACCATCAACCGCCCGCCCCGCGATGGCCACATGGCCTTCGTAAAGTCCCCGGACGGCATTTCCGTCGAGCTGATCCAGGACGGCACGCTGCCGCCGCAGGAGCCATGGGCTTCGATGCCGAACACCGGCAGCTGGTAAGATCGACTTAAGGTTTCGCTAACCTTTTGCCTTAGCGGGGGGTTAGCGAAACCGCTCTAATTTTAGCGACTGAACTGTTCGGCCCATTGCCTGTTGCCCGCCGGCAACATCAGCCAATCGGGAAAGTCGCCATGCCCCGCCTCGCCTATAAAATCTTCGCCCTTTTCGGGATGCTTGTTGCGCTCAGTGCCTGCGTGCCCATGGCCATGTTCGCCAATGGGAGCGGCTCCGGCTACAACGGCCTGAGATCCGACTGGGGCACCTATGTTGCCTCCAAATCGGTCAATGCGTTCTGCATCACGCCCAAGCTGCGCTTCCTGATCTGGGAGTTCGAGGGCCATTTCGGCAAGAAGGTGGTGATGCACTCCGGCTATCGGGACAACCACAACAATTCCGCCGCCGGCGGCGCGGACAATTCCTACCACAAGAAATGCATGGCCGCGGACATCTCCATCCCTGGCGTCGACAAGGCCCGCATGATCCAGTTTGCCATGCGTACACAGGGCGTTGGCGGGCTCGGATGCTACCCGGGCCGGGCCTTCATCCACGTCGACGTGCGCGACCGGCCGCGCGGTTACAACCGCCCCGTAACCTTCTCAGGCTGTTGATAACTCGGTCTTTTTTGAAAAAAGCTGAAATTCGTTTCGGAGGGGGTTGCCACGGCGAAAAGCTCCCTCTATACGACACCCAGCGTTGAGACGCGCCCTTCGTCTATCGGTTAGGACGGCACCCTTTCACGGTGCAGAGAGGGGT
>JADGMW010000078.1_pt1 | contig 91206 bp, 83 predicted proteins | sample 8641801 | NCBI WGS metagenome assembly JADGMW01 (sample SAMN16272018, study PRJNA661076) | feces metagenome | isolation source: fecal sample from diarrhoea affected cattle A | host: Bos taurus | place: South Africa: Lokaleng Village, Mahikeng | collected 2019-09
GGCGCCGAGGTGCTGCGCATCCTGGGCCGGGTGCGCGCCAATGTGCTGATCTCGGGTGGTACCGGTTCGGGCAAGACCACGCTGCTGAACTGCCTCACCGCCTTCATCGAAAAAGATGAGCGCGTCATCACCTGCGAGGACTCGGCGGAACTGCAGCTGCAGCAGCCCCATGTGGTGCGCCTCGAAACCCGCCCGCCCAACCTAGAGGGCGAGGGCGAGATCACAATGCGCGATCTCATCAAGAACTGCCTGCGCATGCGTCCCGAACGCATCATCGTGGGCGAAGTGCGTGGCCCCGAGAGCTTTGACCTTTTGCAGGCGATGAACACGGGCCATGACGGCTCGATGGGTACGCTGCACGCCAACAGCCCGCGCGAAGCGCTCAGCCGACTTGAATCGATGATCACCATGGGCGGCTATTCGCTCCCCAGCCGCACGATCCGCGAGATGATCGTCTCCTCGATCGACGTGATCGTGCAGGCAGCGCGCCTGCGCGATGGCTCGCGCCGCATTACCCACATCACCGAAGTGCTGGGGATGGAAGGCGATGTGATCGTGACGCAGGATGTCGTCGTCTACGACATCATGGGTGAAGACGGGAACGGCATGCTGCTCGGCACGCATCGCTCCACCGGCATCACCAAGCCGCTGTTCACCGAACGGGCTCGCTATTTCAACGAAGAGGCCAATCTGGTCGAGGCGCTGGAACAGGCCAATACCGAGCAACGCGATATCATGGGGCGCTGATCCATGGCCTATACGCTGGTTCTGTTTGTCCTGGCAGTGATAACGGTGGGCGCGGCCGGCTTTGCCCTCGTGCCTTCGCTGCTTGGAGATGGTCGCGCCCAGAAGCGCCGCAAGGCGCTGCAGGGCGACGTGCGGGTCAACCGGCGGGAGGTGAGCGCCGACCGCGTGCGTGACCAGCGCCGCAAGAACGTGCAGCAGGCCCTTAATGCGCAAAATGAAGAGCTGGCGGCCAAGCGCCGCGTGCGCCTGCCGGAGCTATTGTTCCAGGCGGGGATGACCGTCACGCCGGGGGTCTTCATTCGCAACAGCGTTATCCTGGGCACGGTGCTGTTCGTCATCCTCCTGCTTGTGCAGCTGCCCTATTATTTCGCCGGGATCTTTGCTCTGGCCGGGGCCTATCTGCTGCCGCGGATCTATATCGGGCGCCGGCGCAAAAAATATCAGAACGCCTTTCTCGACGAGCTGCCCAATGCGGTCGAAGCGATCGTGCGTGGCGTCAAGACCGGCTTGCCGCTCAACGATTCCATGCGCGTGGTGGCCCGCGATACAAAAGAGCCGGTGCGCTCAGAGTTCGGCCGCGTGCTCGACCAGCAGAGCTTCGGCTTTTCCATGACCCAGGCGGTTCAGGTGCTTTATGAGCGCGTGCCGCTGCCGGAGGTCAATTTCTTCGTCGTGGTGATTTCGGTCCAGCAGCAGGCGGGTGGCAATCTCTCCGAGGCGCTGGGCAATCTGGCGCGCGTGCTGCGCAACCGCAAGAAGATGAAGCAGAAGGTCGCGGCCATGTCCTCGGAAGCCAAGGCGTCGGCCGGCATCATCGGCGCGCTGCCGGTGGTTGTCGCCATTCTCGTCTCGCTGGTGTCTCCGGAATATCTGCAGCCTCTGTTCACGACCCCGATCGGTAATCTCTGGCTGGGCATTGCCTTCCTGATGATGTGCTTCGGCGCCTTCGTCATGAACCGCATGATCCAGTTCGACATCTAGCAAGAGGCAGGCCGCGGCGTGAACATCGTAGAGCTTCTGACCCAACGGGAATTCATGATCGGCGTGCTGGCCGCAATTTCCGCTGCCGCGATGGTGTTCACCTTTGGCTCCTCGCTGATCGTCAAGCAGGACATGCGCCAGCGCATCAAGCGGGTCGCGGTGGAGCGGGATCAACTGCGGGCCGCAGAGATGGCACGCCTGCGCGGCGGCACTGTCACAGATGTGCGGAGCAGCGTCCGCGGCACGGATACCAAGGCCTATATGAAGCGGGCGGTGGATCGGTTCGATCTCAAGCGCGCCTTCCAGGATGAGAGTACTGTCGAAAAGCTGGCGATGGCCGGCTATCGCGGCCAGGGGCATCTGACCACCTTCCTGTTCCAGCGCCTCGCCGCGCCGCTGGGGGTGTTCGCCATTGCCGCGTTCTATCTGCTCGTTGTCATGCCGGGCGACCGGCCGGTCTATCTCAATGTGACCTACGCCATCGGTGCCGGAATCGTGGGCGCCTATTTGCCCGTGCTGATGCTCAAGAACGCGACGCAGAAGCGTCAGGCCTCGATCCGTCGCGCCTGGCCGGATTGTCTCGACCTTCTGCTGCTGTGCGTCGAGGCTGGCATGTCGATGGAACATGCGTTCAAGCGCGTGGCCAAGGAAGTGGGCCAGCAAAGCCCGGAGCTGGCTGAAGAACTGACCTTGACCACGGCTGAGTTGTCATTTCTCGAAGAGCGCAGCCGTGCCTATGACAATCTCGGGCGCCGCACCGGGCTCGACAACGTCAAGGCGGTGATGACCGCGCTGATCCAGGCCGACCGCTATGGTACGTCGGTGGGGCAGGCGCTGCGCGTGATGGCTGAAGAAGGGCGCGAAACCCGCATGATGGAAGCGGAAAAGAAGGCTGCGGCGCTGCCGCCGAAGCTGACCGTGCCGCTGATCCTGTTCTTCCTGCCGGTGCTGTTTATCGTCATCATGACCCCGGCCATCCTCAAGGTGATGAACAACGGCATGATGGGCTAGGGCGCAAGCCCTGTATCGTCTGCCACTGGTGGCGCGATCGGAGGGCCGGTGGTCAGCTCTTGTCGATGAGATCCCAGCGGTTCTGCTGGGTCAGCAGCGCCCGGACATAGGCCATATTGGCCTCGACCTGATCGGGCGGCAGTTCGGCCGCATAAAGCGCCTTGGCCTCGTTGAAACGCCCCTGCAGTCCGACGACGAGCGCCAGGTTCTGGCGGGTCCGCGTATTGGCGCCACGCATCTGGATGGCGCGGCGGAGATGCTGCTCGGCGGTGACCAGATCGCTGGTCATGGCGTAGGAGAGGCCGAGATTGGTGGCGACCGAGGCTTCGCCCGGGGCGATCAGGGCCGCCTGCTGGTAGAGCGCGCGCGCCTGGCCATGGTGGCCCATCTGGTCCAGGGCGGCGCCCTTGACGAGCAGCGCGTTCCAGTCGGGCGCATCGAGGCGGATGACAGTATCCAGAACGCTGATCGATTGCTCGAACCGGCCGAGGGCGGTGAGCGCCTTGGCATAGGCGATGGCAAGCTCTGCGTCACCCGGATGGGCGGTCATGGCCTGTTCGAGCGCTGCGGCAGCCTGTTCGGGCTGTCCGGCAGCGCGCAGGGCGGCCGTGTAATGAATGACGACGTTGCGGTCGCGGGGATTGGCCTTGTAGCGCGCAGTCAGCTCGCCCAGGGTCTGGTAGCGCTCGGTTGCCGAGAGGCCGGCATAATCGGTGGTGCCGAGCTGGCCGCGATTGGAAGCGCAGGCGCTGAGGGCGAGGGCCGCGACACCGGCCAGCAACAGGCCTCGACAGGTCTGGACAAGTCGGTTGGTTGGCAACACGGCACGGCTCTCCCGGTGCAGGCATCAGGCCCACTCCAAGAGCAATAAATCATTAACCCTAACAGTCGGTTAAATCGCGATTTTGGCAGGCGTTGCGGGCGCCTCGAGAGGGGGCTAGAACCTAGGGCAATTGCTCAATCTGGAGATTTTAATGTCTGCTCCGACTGCATTTCCCGTTCGACTGGTCTCCGAAAATGGCCTCGACGCTGCGGGCTTGACCACACTCCACCGCCAATGGGCGGACGCGAACGGGTTCACCGGCCAGCGTGGGCGGCTCTTGGCGCTGCCGGGCGCCGAAGGCGGGATCGAGGCCTATCTGTTCGGCATCGGGGCAGACGAAGGGCGGCCGGTGTTTGTGGCTGGGCTGGCTGCCGCGGCGCTGCCGGCGGGCCAGTATCGGCTCGAGGGCGCGGTGGACGATCATACGATCGCGGCCATTGCCTTCCGCCTCGGCGCCTATCGCTTCGATCGCTATCGCGACGCCAAGAAGGTGGCCGAGCTGGTGCTTGATGAAAGCGCCGATGCAGCGGAAGTCGAGCGGCAGGTGGCAGCGGCGACGCTGGCGCGCGATCTCATCAACACTCCGGCCAGCGATCTCGGCCCGGACGCGCTTGAAGCGGTGGTGCAGGATTTTGCCCGCGAGCGCTCGATGGAGATTTCGGTCACCAAGGGGGATGCGCTTCTCGACGCGAATTTCCCCATGATCCACGCCGTTGGGCGGGCCAGCGCGCAGGCGCCGCGTCTGCTCGACCTCAGCTGGGGCGATGCCAGCCATCCCAAGGTGACGCTGGTGGGCAAGGGGGTCACCTTTGACACGGGCGGGCTCGACATCAAGTCGGCCGCCGGCATGCTGGGGATGAAAAAGGACATGGGCGGCGCGGCCAATGTCCTGGGTCTTGCCCATGCCATCGTCTCGGCGAAGCTGCCGGTGCGTCTGCGGGTGCTGCTGCCGGTGGTGGAGAATGCCATTGCGGGCAATGCCTTCCGCCCCAGCGATATCCTGAAGTCGCGAAAAGGGATCACGGTCGAGATCGGCAATACCGATGCCGAGGGACGGTTGATCCTTGCCGATGCGCTGGCGCTGGCGGACGAGGAGAGCCCCGAGCTGATCGTCGACATGGCAACGCTGACAGGTGCGGCACGCGTGGCGCTCGGACCGGAATTGCCGGCGCTTTACGCGACAGACGATAGTCTCGCGCAGGCGCTGGTGGCGACCGGGCTGACCGTAGAGGATCCCCTGTGGCACATGCCGCTCTGGGCGAACTATGATGGCCAGCTGTCGTCCAAGATCGCCGACATCAACAATACCGGCTCGGGCGGCTTTGCCGGCTCGGTGACGGCAGCGCTGTTCCTGCGCCGTTTCGTATCGCAGGCCAAGGCATGGGTGCATCTCGATATTTTCGGCTGGGCGCCGGAAGCGCGGCCCGGCCGCCCGGTGGGCGCAACCGATCAGGCCATTCGCGCCGTCTATGGAGTGATCCGCCAGCGCTACGGCGCCTGAGGCCCTGACGACACAACAAAACGGGGGCAGCTGCCCCCGTTTTTTTATTCCTAGCTTTCCGGGATCAGATCGACGCCGGTTGCCTGTTCGATCGGCGCATCCATCACCTCGGTGCCCGTCTTGGGAAAGAGCATCGGCGCCATGGCGAAGCCGATGACGACGAGGACGATCATGCCCCAACCAGCCCATTTCTTGTTCTTGTCGATGAACTCGCCGGCAACCGGGCCAAAGAAATAAAAGAGGCCGCAGGGCACGAAATAGCGCAGGCCACGCCCGATCAGGCCGTAGAACACGAAGGTCCAGATATCGAGGCCAGCCACACCCGAGGTGATGGTGATCACCTTGTAGGGAATGGGGGAGATCGCGCCGATCAGGATCATCATCGGGCCGTTTTCGACGAAGCTGTGGCGCAGCGATTCAAAGCCATCGCCGGCACCATAGAAGTCGATGATGGCCTTGCCGATGGTATCGAAGAGGAAAAACCCGATCGCGTAGCCGGCCAGCCCGCCCGTCACCGATGAAACGGTGCAGATCAGGGCCAAGCGCCAGGCGCGCAGGCGGTCGGCGATGATCATGGGGGCCAGCATGATTTCCGGGAAGACCGGGATGATCATGGCTTCAAGGAAGCAGAGCAGGGCAAGGATGGGTTCGGCCAGCCGATGCTGCGTCGCCTTTTTGAGGCGGTCGTACATGCTGACTTTAGTGGCTACCGCAGTTTCGGTCATGCGATCTCTTGATAGGCTGGTACTGGCACCATGCTTGCCTGCAAAAATGTCACAGCGCCAGTGATAATTGCGTCAGTAGCCACGGTCGCGGTCTACCACGTTGATCAGAGGCTTGCCCGCCCGTTGGTCGTTAACGACCTGGGAGAAATAGCGAACGCCCGTCTTCGGGTTGGAAATGGCGGCGATGTGCGGCGTGATAAAGCAATTATCCAGCGCCCAGAGCGGGCTGTCCTGGGGTAGGGGCTCGACCTCGAAGACATCAAGGCTGGCGGCGCCGAGCGTGCCGTCCGTGAGGGCCGCGACGATGTCGGCCTCGCGCTGGTGGCCGCCTCGTGCCGCATTGATGATCACCGGACCATCCTCGAGAACGCCGCGCCGCAGCTTGCGGAAGGTGTCCATGTTGAGGATGCCTGTCGTGTCCGGGGTGAGCGGCAGGAGGTCGACGAGGATATCGGTCTCGCTCAGGAAGTCATCGAACTGCTCGGGGCCGGAGAAACACGCCACGCCCTCGATGGATTTGGGGCTGCGGCTCCAGCCGCGCACGGTGAAATCGAGGGCGCTGAGGCGTCGCGCGGCGTCCTGGCCGAGGACGCCGAGGCCCATGATGCCCACATTGGTTTCGCTCGAAATGGGCGGATAAAACTGGCGCCAGGCGCGCGCCTTCTGGTCGGCGGCAAAACGGGTAAAGCGCCGGTGATGCATGGTGACATGGGCCACCACATAGTCGGTCATCTGCTGGCTGAGCTGGTCATCGACGAAGCGCACGATGGGCGCGTCAGGCAGGTTGGGATGCTTGAGCAGGGCGTCGACACCAGCGCCGAGCGAGAGCACGGCCTTGAGGCCGGTGAGGCCGTCAAAGGCGTCGGGCTTGGGCTTCCAGACGAAGATATATTCGATATCGGCAGGATCAAAATCATCGCCGCGGCGGACGACCGGATAGTCGCCCAGCGCTTCACGGTAGGCATTGGCCCAGCGGTTCTCGTCGACGTCGGAAAGATGAAGCAGCAGCATTGGTGTAGTCTATCCCCCTCAAAAAAAGAGCCGCGCTTGGGGCGCGGCTCATTCTATTTCAATCGTGTCTGGCCGGAGCTTACTGCCCGGGCAGCGGCACGGGCTCAGCGGCAAGGCTGCGCATGTAGGCCATGATGTTGGCGCGCTCTTCTGGCGAACGGACACCAGCAAAGGCCATCTTGGTGCCCGGAGCGTAGCCACGCGGGTCTTCCAGGAAGGCGTCGAGGTTGGCGTACGACCAGACCTGACCTTCAGCCTTCTGCTGGAGCAGGATGTCGGAGTAAGCATAACCCTCGGCATGCGCCTTGGTGTTGCCCACGGTGTTGTAGAGGTTTGGACCCATCTTGTTGGGTTCGCCCTCGCCGAAGCTGTGGCAGGACTGGCACTTGCGTGCAGCCGATTCGCCACGGCCTTCATTGGCAGTGGCCATCAGCAGGGCAATCTGAGCGACGCGCTCGGACTGGCCGTCGTCAGCCGGTGCTGCAGCTGCCTCGTCGCCACCAGCGGCCGGAGCGACGTCTTCAGCAGCCGGGAACGGAACAGGCGCACCAGACAGGGTCTGCATGTAAGCCATGATGTCAGCGCGCTCTTCCGGCGAACGGACGCCAGCAAAGTTCATCTTGGTGCCCGGAGCATAGCTCTTCGGGTTTTCAAGGAACGCGTTGAGGTTGTCGTAGGACCAGACCTGACCTTCGGCCTTCTGCTCAAGCAGGATGTCCGAATAGGCGAAGCCTTCGGCATGCGCCTTGGTGTTGCCCACGGTATTGTACAGGTTCGGGCCCATCTTGTTGGGCTCGCCTTCGCCGAAGCTGTGGCAGGACTGGCACTTGCGGGTCGCTGCAGCGCCGCGTTCGGCACTGGCGCTGGCCAGGAAGAAGCCAATGGACTGGGCCGGCGCTTCATCGACAGGCGCACTGGCGACCAGATCGGGTTCAGGCAAGGCATAGCCCGGGCCGTTGTCTTCAATCGGTTGATAGATAGCTTCGGCGACGAAGCCGACACCCATCACGAACATCAACGTGCCGAGGACGGCGCCCATGATTTTATTTAGCTCGAACGAATTCATTTGGTCTCTCTGCCAGTCCATCCCCGTGGACGTTCTATCGGATTGGCCATGCCTGATTTCGACGGCGAAATCTGCCTCAACAGGCCAGCCCGGCGCGCGCGGAAGATAATAGCACGGATTGCACGGCGCAACAGGGCAATGCCCGGGTGCGACATTTCCCCCGCTTGTGGTTCTCTCCTAGCGCGATTCAAGCGAGATTGACACCCCATGGGGGCGCGTCTAAAGCCCGCAGGTCCCACCTTTTAACGGATCCCTCGCCATGACCAAGAAGATCGCCTTCCAGGGCGAACCTGGAGCTTTCAGCCACGCCGCGGCTGCAAAAGTGTTTCCGGGCGAGGAATTCATGGGCTGCGTCACCTTTGAGGAGACGCTGGCCGCAGTGCAGTCGGGTCGTGCCGACTTCGCCGTGGTGCCGGTGGAAAACTCGCTCTATGGGCGCATCACCGATATTCACCACCTGCTGCCGGAAAGCGGTCTTCACATTATCGGGGAGACGTATCTGCGCGTTGAAATGACCCTTCTGGGCGTGCCGGGCGCAACGCTCGAGGACGTCAAGGCGGTGCAGTCGCTGTCCGTCGCGCTGGGCCAGTGCCGCCGCTTCATCAGCGAGAATGGCCTGCGCACCATCAATTCGGTCGACACCGCAGGGTCCGCCCGTGAAGTGTCCGAGAAGGGGGATCGCAGCGTTGCCGCCATTGCCTCCCGCTTTGCCGGCGAGATCTACGGGCTCAATGTGCTGGCCTCCAATATCGAGGACGCCGACCACAATACGACGCGTTTCCTTGTGCTGTCGCCGAGCGAAAAGCTCGCCAGCCAGGGCGAGACGGTCAAGACCACCTTCGTCTTCCGCGTGCGCAACGTGCCTGCAGCGCTCTACAAGGCCATGGGCGGGTTCGCCACCAATGGCGTGAACATGACCAAGCTCGAAAGCTACATGGTCGGTGGCGCGTTCACGGCGACCCAGTTCTATGCCGATATCGAGGGTCATCCTGATGATCGGGCAGTGCAGCTGGCGTTTGAAGAATTGAATTTCTTCACCGACTACTTCCGCATCCTCGGCGTCTATCCGTCTTCTCAGCCCGGGCAATAATCCGGCCGGGAAGAACTGGCTCGCGCAAAGGACGATTACGTTTTTTCTTGCGCTGCTCCTGAGACAATGGTCCACCCTGTAACCGCAGGGTGGTGCATACCTGCATCGTTTGTCTGAACGCAGAGGGGACAGAGCCAGTGGAGCATTTCGATCTCGTCGTCATCGGCTCGGGACCTGCCGGTCGCCGTGCCGCCATCCAGGCGGCCAAGCTGGGCAAGTCCGTGCTGGTGGTGGAAAATCGGATGCGCCTCGGCGGCGTCTCGGTTCACACCGGCACTATACCTTCCAAGACGCTGCGCGAGACCGTGCTCAATCTCTCCGGGTGGCGGGAGCGCGGCTTTTACGGCATGTCCTACCGGGTCAAGAAGGACATCGAGGGCAAGGATCTCGGCGCGCGGCTGCGCAAGACGCTCGATTATGAGATCGAGGTGCTCGAACACCAGTTTGCCCGCAATGGCGTGCGGACTTTTGGGGGAAAGGCGCAGTTTCGCGGTGATCACCACATCTGCGTCGTCGACCACGCGGGCGACGAAGTGATGTTCGGTTTTGATTTTGCCGTCATTGCCGTTGGCACCTCGCCCTACCGGCCCGCCCATATCGACTTCGACGGCCATACGATCATGGACAGTGACACGCTGGTCAGCGAATTGCGCGTGCCGCGCAGCCTGACTGTGGTGGGCGCGGGTGTCATCGGCATTGAATACGCCACCATCTTTTCGGCGCTCGATGTTCCGGTCACGGTGATCGAGCCGCGCGATAATTTCCTCGACTTCATCGATCGCGAGATCATCGAGGAGTTTACCCATGATCTGCGGCAGCGCGGTTTGACCATGCGGTTGGGCGGCACGGTGGATCGGGTGGAAAAGGACGCTCAGGGTTGGGCCATTGCCCATCTTACCGACGGACGGCAGATCCGCTCCGACATGCTGCTCTATGCGGCAGGGCGCGTCGGCGCTACGCAGGATTTGGGGTTGGCGTCCTGCGGTGTGGTGCCGGATGATCGCGGGCGGCTGAAAGTCGATCCCGCGACCTTCCAGACCCAGATCCCCCATATCTATGCGGCGGGTGACGTCATCGGCTTTCCGGCCCTGGCTTCGACGTCGATGGAGCAGGGCCGTATCGCGGCGCTGCACGCCTTTGGCGCGCATATGCCGGCAGCGCCCGACTTCTTTCCCTATGGCATTTATGCCGTGCCCGAGATTTCGACCATCGGGCTTACCGAGCAGCAGGTGCGGGACAAGAAGATCCCTTACGAATGCGGCGTGGCGCGGTTCCGTGAAACCTCGCGCGGGCACATCATGGGCCTCCAGTCCGGCATGATGAAAATGATTGTGGCGCTCGACACGCGAAAGCTGCTGGGGGTCCACATTGTCGGCGAGGGTGCGACCGAGCTCATCCATATCGGGCAGGCCGTGCTCAATCTGGGCGCCACGCTCGACTATTTCGTCGAAAATACTTTCAATTATCCGACGCTGGCGGAGGCCTACAAGATCGCGGCACTTGACGCCTGGAACCGGATGCCCCGCGTCACCCCGGTCGCGCCGGTGATGGACAAGGCAACGCCAACGCCTGACGTCAGTCCGGAAACGCCCGATCCGGTCAGTAACTCTTCTCCGGCAGCGGAATGAACTCGCTCTCATCGGGCACGGCGCCAAAGCGGACCATTTTCCAGTCCTCCTTGGCCTGTTCGATCCGTTCGCGGCTCGAGGACACGAAGTTCCACCAGATATAGCGGGGCCCTTCGAGCGCGGTGCCACCGAGGAACATCATCCGTGCGGGGGTGAGGGCGGTGACGGTGATGGCGTCGCCGGGGCGGAAGACGAGGAGACGCGGTCCCTCAAAACTGTCTCCGGCGATGGTAATGGTGCCGTCCACGAGATAAATGGCGCGCTCTTCATATTCGGTGTCGAGCGGGGCGCTGAGCCCTGCCGCAAGGGCGACTTCCACATAGAACCAGTCTGACACGGTCTGCACCGGAGAGAGCCGACCGAAGGCCCGGCCGGCGATGATGCGGGCGGAAATGCCGTTGTCGGTGACCATGGGCAGAACCTGCGAGCCAAAATGCTGGAAGCTGGGGGCGATCTCCTCGCGGTCCTGGGGCAGGGCGACCCAGCTTTGAAGGCCGAGCATGGTCTGGCCAACGGCGCGCTCGACGTCTGGCGTGCGCTCGGAATGGGTGATGCCACTGCCGGCGGTCATCAAATTCATCGCGCCGGGCTGGATGTCCTGAACATTTCCTTCGCTGTCGCGGTGCGTGATGCTCCCGTCAAAGAGGTAGGTGACGGTGGAGAGCCCGATATGGGGGTGGGGTTTGACGTCCATGCCCTGGCCGGACAGGAACTGAACGGGCCCGAAATGGTCAAAGAAGATGAACGGTCCCACCATCTGCCGCTTGCCATGTGGCAGGGCGCGGCGCACCGGAAAGCCATCCCCGAGATCGCGCGTTCGGGGGACGACGACCAGTTCGAGCGCGTCGCAGCTCTGATTGTCGCCGGCGATCGGGTCGTAATGGGGAAGCCAGGTCATGGGATGCTCCTGTCTGAACTCAGGGCAATGTGGGGACAGTGCGTCTCCCTGTCGAGGCGGAACACCGGTGTAACCGCCCGCCTTGACAATGGCTGGCGCCGGGCACCATGTCCTTGCCATGAACCGAGATAGTCGACTTTCCGGCGTGCTGCATGTGCTGCTGCACATGGCCCAATTTGATGGACCCGTCACCTCCGAGACGCTGGCGCGGGCGATGGGCACCAATCCTGTCGTCGTGCGGCGGGTCATGGCTGGGCTGCGGGAAGCCGGTTATGTGCGTTCCGAAAAGGGACATGGTGGTGGCTGGCGGCTCATCGCCGACCTCGCATCGATCACTTTGCTCGATATTTATCGGGCGCTCGGCAGCCCTTCGCTGCTCGCGATCGGGCACCGTTCGGACAATCCTGACTGCGCCGTGGAGCGGGCGGTCAATGCTGTCCTCGAGGAGAGTTTTGAGGCCGCGGAAGCCCTGTTGCTGGCCCGTTTTGGCGAGGTTTCGCTGGCCGAACTCAACGCCAGATTTGCCCCCAAAAACGCGCTGTGGCGCGAGGGGTTTTGCATGATCACTGGTCGGAGCCTTCCCGCTAAGATATTGCTAACGAATGGTAAATTCAGGGAGTAGTAATAGTGAGCGATCTCCCAATAGCGATAATTAATTGGGTGTCACCAGCCATCATTAACTGGCCTTTAAGAGGATCGGTCCAAATCTATCCATCGTGAAAGGGCTGCATGAAGCGGCCTCGAATTTTCCAGAAGGAAAGCACCACACATGGGTTCCGATATCTCTCTCTCGAAGGCCGTTCGCGCGAACCTTCTGAGCCTGCAGAACACCGCCGAAATGATGAACAAGACGCAGAACCGTCTTGCCACCGGCAACAAGGTGAACTCTGCCCTGGACAACCCGTCCAACTTCTTCACTGCTTCCGCCCTGAACAGCCGCGCTGCCGACATGAGCAATCTGCTCGACTCGATGGCATCGGGCATCAAGGTCATCGAAGCGGCGAACAACGGCATCACGGCGCTGACCAAGAACCTCGAGTCCATGCAGTCGACCCTGCGTCAGGCTCGCCAGGACAAGTCGTTCCAGACCCAGTCGTTTGAAGTCAGCGACAACACCGTGCTCAAGCTCGGTGGCGGTCAGTTCGGCGACGTGCCGACCGAAATCAAGCTGGCCGACGCGACTGCCCCCGGCATCAAGTCGCAGGTGAGCACCACCAGCGACACTGCTTATCTGGGCCCCGTTTCCTCGAACTCCAGCGCTTCCGGCGCCGGCGCTCGTACCGAAATCAATCTCAATGGTGCAATTAGCACCGGTGAGACCTTCACTGTTGCAGGCGTGACCGTCACTGCCGGCGCCGATGTCACCGACACCGGTGTTGCAGCCAGCATCCAGTCCGCACTCAACCTCGATCCTGCTACCGTTGGCAAGTACACTGCCTCCGCTGGCACTGGCGACAACGCCGGCAAGATCATCATCGAGACCGTCGACACCACCGCAGAAGCTGCAGAAGTGGTCTTCCAGACTGCTGACTCGGCGACCAAGGGCAAGACGACCTTCAACTACAGCGCGATCACCTCGTCTGTGTCGGTTGGTTCCCAGCCGATCTCGACCGGTTCTTCGTTCGAAGAGTTCGTTGGCAATCTTGAAGCCGGCGCTGCCGCTGGCAACTATGAAGTTGAAGCCGACGCCGATACCGGCGTGATCAGCCTCATCAGCAAGGACTTTGGTGCTGCTGCTCCGACCATCTCGGGCGTCCCGCAGAACGGCGCCGGCTCGACCGGTACGCCGACGACCACGTCCTTCACGCTGGCCAATGGCACTGCCGGTTCCCTGCGGGATGACCAGGAACTGACGATTGCCGGTGCCGACGCTGCAATCGAGCTGACCTCGGGCATGAACGCTGCGGCGATCAAGTCCGCACTTGAAGCCGACGAAGGTCTCGACGCGCTCTACACGGTTGCTGTCGATGCAACGACGCTGGCAGTCACGCTGACCTCGAAGACCAATGGCGCAGCTGCTGCGACCGTGACGTCTGACAAGGCTGCCGTCACGATGGTTCCGGCCACGCTGACGACCACTGGTAGCTCTATCGATCTCTCTGCCCTTGCCGCGGATATCGGCACCTCTAACCCTGGTGCCGTCTTCACCATCAGCGATGGTACGGCGACCTCCGCCACGCACACCTTGGCAGCGGGTGAAACTGTTCAGGACCTGCTTGACGGCCTGAACGGCGGCAACTGGACTGTCTCCACCAATGCTGATGGTTTCGAAATCACCAGCGCCACCGGTGACAACTTCACGCTGACCATCACGGGCGCACCGGGCTTTGGTCTGCCTGCCGCTTCCACTTCCACTGGCGGTATCCCGGCTGAGCCGGCTGGTATTGGTGCTGTCACGTCGACAGCCGGTACTGCTGACACTGCTGCGGTCAATGGCTACACTTCCGTTGACGGCCTGGATCGCGCCTGGACCAACACGGTTGCTGCCGAGAAGGACGAGTTCACCGTCTCCTACGACGGCAAGACTGCCGAAATCTCGATCGGCGCCGTCAAGGGTGGCGTTGGCACCTCCGCCAATGCTCTGGACGTCAAGAACTGGCAGGATGCCACGGTCGCTGACGTCAACAACCAGCTTGCCAACCAGGGCATCCTGGGTGTCGAGGCTCAGTTCGACGACGCCGGCAAGCTTGCCTTCGTTGCCAAGACTGCAGAAGCCAAGACCCTGGCTGTTTCCGGTACGGATGCGACCGCCCTGTTCGGCACCAACGGTGTTCACACCGGCCAGGCCGAGAAGAGCGAACTCAACTCCACCAAGACGGTCGACAAGTTCGTTGAGCTGATCAACCGTGACATGGGTGGCCAGGTCCGCGCATCGAACGACAACGGCAAGCTGCGTATCGAGAACCTCTCGACCCAGTCGCTGGACATCGGTATCGACACCGGCGGCGCAATGAGCTCCCTCAAGGTCGATGGCAACTCGGTGCGTGCGAACCTGTCCAAGCAGTTCAACGAACTGCGTGACCAGCTCGACAAGCTCTCCGACGACGCTTCGTTCAACGGCATCAACCTGCTGCGTGGCGACAAGCTGAAGATCACCTTCAACGAGTCCGGCACGTCGTCCATCGACATCCAGGCGAAGGACAGGGACGGCAACGTCCGTGGTATCAACGCTTCGAACCTGAACATCGACACGCTGGTGGCCGAAGACCTCGACACCGACGAGAAAATCGACGCTTTCCTCGCCACGCTGTCTTCGGCTCTGACCGAACTGCGTTCGCAGGCATCGTCCTTCGGTTCGAACCTGTCGTCGGTTGAAAACCGTCAGTCGTTCACCAAGAACATGATCAACACGCTGGAAACCGGCGCGGCGAACCTGACCTTGGCTGATACGAACGAAGAAGCCGCCAACCTTCTGGCCCTGCAGACCCGTCAGCAGCTGTCGTCTTCGGCACTGTCCATGGCGTCGCAGCAGGACCAGGCTGTGCTGCAGCTCCTGCGTTAATCGCAAGACATCGGAAAGGCGGCTCAGCCGCCTTCCCAATATTTCCCGCAAGGGGTGGCAAGGGGGCTTCGGCCCCCTTTTCATTTTTCTGAATAGTGGGCGCTCACGGCACTTTAACCCCTTCGTGGCAGGGTCTCGTCCATTCCATTGCAGAACGGACCAACCGATGATCTCGCACAATTCCCTATCGCGCCGGCAATTCCTGGCCGGGAGTACGGCGGTTGCGGGCATGGCAGCGCTCGGGCCCAGCCGGGCCGATGACGCGGTAGCCGATACGGCCGACGCCTCTTCCGGGTCCGACCGCTGGGAGGTGCTGCGCCGCCTGACCGGGGACCGGCTCGTTCGTCCTGGCGACGTCGGGTACGAAAAGGCCGCACTGCCCAACAACCTCCATTTCCGCGACGTGCGTCCGCAGGGCGTTGCTTATTGCAGCACGCCGCAGATGGTAGCCGATGTGCTCAGCTGGGCCTGGGACCAGGACATTCCCTTCGCCATTCGCAGCGGCGGTCATTCCTATTCGGGATACTCGTTGAGCCATGACCTCGTCATCGACATGCGCGAGATGCGTGCGATATCGCACGACGCGGCAACAGGGCAGGTGCGGGTGGAAGCGGGCGCGCTCAACGGACAGCTCTATTTGGCGCTGAACAAAGCCGGACGGATGATCACCCATGGTCGCTGCCCGAGCGTTGGCGCGGCGGGTTATCTGCTCGGGGGCGGCATCGGCTTCAATATGCGGCGTCTGGGCATGGCCTCCGATGCTTTGACCAGCTCCGAGATTGTGACGGCAGACGGAAAGCTGCGCCTGCTCTCGGCCGACGAAAACGCCGATCTTTTCTGGGCCACGCGCGGCGGGGCAGGGGGCAATTACGGCGTCAGCACTGCCTTCACGCTCAACACTGCCCCGATGGACGAGAGGCTGACAGTTTTCCGCGTGGTGTGGCGGGAGAAAACGCTTGAGGTCGCTCGTGCGCTGTTCGCGGCGGTCGACGCCGCGCCGGTGGAACTGGGGACGCGCATTGCGCTCGGCGGGGTGACGCCGCAGCTGGGGGCGCGCGGCCGTCAGGTGCCGGTGACACTGCTGGGACAATATGCCGGCAGCAAAGAGGATCTTCTCGAAATCCTCGCGCCGGTTACTGCCATCGCGGCGCCCGAATTTATCGACGTGCAGGAAAAGACCTATTGGTCGGGGCAGACTTTCCTCTCGGAGCCCGGCGAGCCGGCGTTCTTCCGCGAGCGCTCGGCGTTTATCGCAACACCGCCAGACGCCGACCATCTGGGCGAGGCCTTTGAAAAGTTGCAGCGCTGGCCCGGTACTGGCGCGGAGGGCAATTATTTCTTCTTCCAGACCGGCGGACGCATCAACGAGCTGGCGCCGGAGGACACGGCCTTCGTGCATCGGGACAGCCGTTTCCTGTCGGTGGTCGGCATCAGCTGGAGCGAGGACGATCTGGACCTGCCGGAGCGCTTGCGGGCTGCGCGGGACTGGCAGGATGATTTCTATGGCTTCATGTCGGCACGGGGCGGCAAGGGCGCTTTCCAGAATTTCCCGGACGCGTCGCTGGTCGACTGGCGCGAGCGCTACTATGGCGCCAATCTGGACAAGCTGATGCAGGTCAAGGCGAAGTACGACCCCAACAATCTCTTCCGCCACGGCCAGTCGCTCTGAACCGGGAAAAGCAAGGGGCGCTCGCGGCGCCCCTTTTATCGTTCGATCAGTAAACCTGCGTCCGCGGGACCGGCCGCGAATAGGGTTTCAGGTCGTCCGGAATGATCGGGTTGAATTCGGGGTCGAAGCGGAAGGGCGCCGCGTCTTCCCAATGGGTCACCTGCGGGCCACCCAGCCCGCGGAAAAAGATCAGTGCGCCGGTCGGTGAGCCATAGGGGCCGTGCTTGGCCATGGGCGGCCGGATGCAATAGGCGCCCGCCTGCATGATGCCGAACTCGCCTGCCAGCTCTCCGGAGAGCAGGAAGAACTCCTGCGAGATCGGGTGGCGTTCGGCCTGGCTGCCGCGCCGGAAGGCCATGGTGGCGGTAAGATAAGTGGTTTCGCCGGTGAACGGGTCCTCGCGCAGGACGCGCATCCGGGCGCCTTCCTTCATGCTGCCAAGATTGAACTTGTCGAAATCGCCATCCCAGACGCCATTGTTGAGATCGCGCTTGGGCGTGCTGCGCTGCTCAATGGCCTCTGCCGTCAGCCGCGCGGCATCCTGCAGGGGCGAGGTAAAGACCAGCGCGATGACGCCGCTGGCGCCGGTGGTGATGCGCGGGTTGCGGCCGGCCGGAACAAAGCCGAAGTGGTAGCGGTCATAGCGCTCGTCATCGACACTCAGCGCGCCTTCGATGACCAGAAACTCCAGATCGCGGCCCGGTTCGAGCGTGATCTCGGCTGTTCCGTCAAAGTGTACCAGCGCGCTCAGCTCCCCGGTTTCCGGGTCATGGCTGAGCCGCTTGAGTTTTCCGGTTTCCGACAGGCCCCACTGGCTGGCGTCTTGCCAGGGCAGATTCTGCGTCTGGATGAAATCGATGTGGTCGCGAATGGTCGGATCCTCCTGTTCCTCATCGCCAACACTGAGGCGTTGTCGAATGTTAGTCAAGTTAACTGTTGACAGTATTGCTGCGCGGTTTAACCTTGATGTGTTCATGATGAGAGGGGTCATGCGCGCGCAGCGTTGGACGGGTAGAGGCTGCCAACATATTGCGAACGCGTGGAAAAACCGTCGCGTCGATCAAATAATCGGAGGAGGATCCCAATTGTATTCGCGCAATTTCAAGCGTATCGCGCCTATCGTCCTTGCCAGCCTTATGGCCGGCCTGCTGCCGGCAATGGCGGCCCCTGAAACCATTTCCATTGCGTTGCCGGGTGATGTGCCGGGCCTTGATCCGAGCAAGGATAGCTCTCCGATCGGCTTCAACTATCGCCTCAATGTCTTCGACCAGCTGACAGAATTGCAGCGCGACGGCGAAATGGTGCCACGCCTGGCCGAAAGCTGGAGCTTTTCCGAAGATCTGACGGAATGGACCTTCAAGCTCCGTCAGGATGTGAAATTCCACAATGGCACGCCGTTCGCTGCCAAGGATGTGGTGTTTACTGTCAACAAAATCCTCGCGGACGAGAAGACACCAGTACGCACCTATGTTGCGCTGGTCAAATCCGTTGAGGCTGTCGACGACCACACGGTCAAGTTCGTGCTGACCCAGCCCTATTCGATTTTCCATCGGCAGATCAGCTATGTCAGCCTGATGTCGGAAGACTACTACAATGAGGTCGGTGACGCCGGTTATGCGAGCGCGCCAGTTGGTACCGGGCCTTATCGCGTGGCCGAGTGGATTGCGGACGACAAGCTCGAGCTTCAGGCGTTCGAGGACTACTGGCGCGGCGCCCCCGAAATCAAGACCGCGCTGTTCCGCCCGATGCCGTCGGAAGCCAGCCGTGGTGTTGCGCTGATGTCTGGCGAGATCGACCTCGTCCCCACGCTGTCGCCGGCCCTGATCAACCAGTTGCAGAGTGCGTCGGGCATTACCGTCGAGACCGCTCCGAGCTTCCGCACCGTGTTCATGGGCTTTAACGTCCAGGATACGCCGCTGGCCGACCCGCTGCTGCGCGAGGCCGTCGACAAGGCCATCGACCGCCAGGCCATCACCGAGCGGCTGCTGCGCGGGCTCGGCGAGCCGGCCGGCATCATGGTGCCGCCGAACAATATCGGTTTTGATGCAAGCCTTCTGCCGGTCGAGCGTGACCTTGAGGCCGCCAAGGCGCTCGTCGCCCAGTCATCCTATGCCGGCGAAACGATCTCCATCGAATATCCGAGCAACAACATCACCATGGCCAATGAGGTGGTGCAGGCAATTTCCGGCTATCTCGGCGAGGCCGGGATCGCCACTGAAATCAAGCCGATGGAATTCACGGCCTTCTTCCCGCTGTGGGTGCAGACCAAGCTCGAAGATGCCTATTTCTTCGCCTTCGGCTCGTCCCAGTACCATGCGGAATCGGCGCTGGTGGCCATGTATGAAGAGGGATCGCGCGCCTATGCGTTCAATCCCGAAATCGACGCCATCGTTGACGAGCAGCGCACCGTGACCGACGAGGCCAGGAAGGCCGAGCTTCTGTCGCGCGCTTTCACGCTCTCCAATCAGGATCGCTACCAGATCCCGGTCTACCATGAGTGGCAGGCCTATGGTGTGCGCGAGGGCATCGAGTACGAAGCCTGGCCGGATGGTTTCGTGCGCCTCTACGACTTCCCCTGATCCTGCCTGAGAGTTCTCCCAACCCCGCATCCGTGCCCGGAGGCGGGGTTGGGAATGACTTCATCAGGGACAGTGCTCCCAGAACCGGACGGCCTTGCCCCCCAGGCTCAAGATCCGGATCCCAGCTGGTCGTTGGCCGCCTGTGCCGGCTGCCAGCGTCCCCTTGATGCCGGGCTCCCAAGACCTGATAGTGCAAGCGATTGCGCCAACGAGGTCGGAGGACCGCGCCATGATCACCAGCACCAAGCGCGTCCGCAGTGGCCCGGCCAGCATTTTCACCGAAGCGGCCGGCGAGGGGGACAACGGAACAATTCTCCTCGTCATGGGTGCCACGGCTTCGATGGTCTGGTGGCCGGATAGCCTCATCGAGGCGCTGGTGGCTGGCGGCTATCGCACCATTCGCTTTGACCATCGCGATACGGGCGCTTCCAGCGTTTCGGCGCCGGGCGAAGTGAACTATGACCTCGCCGACCTCAGAGACGACCTTCTCGCCATTCTCGATGCCTATGACGTCGACACCGCCCATGTGGTCGGGATGTCGCTTGGCGGCTATGTCGCGCAGATCCTGGCGCTGACCCACCCAGCCAGGGTAAAAACACTCACCCTCATCGCCGCGGAACCGCTGGGCGTGCCATACGAAGGCGAAGGACTGCCTCCGGGCTTCATGGAGCAATTTGGCGCCATGGCCAGCCTCGACTGGGCCGACGCTGACGCGGTGACCGGTTTCATGATGGGCATTGCCCGGCTCAGTGCCGGTTCGCGGCACGATTTCGACGACGTCGCGGTCGAGCGACGGATCCGCACCGAAATTGCGCGGACCGAAAATATCCAGAGCGCCTTCAACCATTCGATGATTGCCGGCGCGCCGCCGACGGAGGCCACTGCCGCTGATATCGTCCAGCCGGTGCTGCTCATCCATGGCGGGGCCGATCCGATCATTTCGGCCAATGCCGCTCGCACGGCCAAGGCCATCATCCCCTCTGCCGAACTGCTGATCATCCCCGACCTTGGGCATGAACTGGTCGATGCCGATATGGCGCAATTTGCCTCGGCCATCATCGCCCATTGCGGAAAAGTGGCCTGACCGCTGCCCCTCGGTGCAGTTGGATGGAGTTAAACCGTTCAGGTTGGGCAAATAAACTTCAGTGTGCGCTGAACTTTCAACGATATGTGGAGTTAATGCCTAGTCCATAGGAGCGTCATTCATGAGAACCGCCGAGCTGCCGGTAAAGATCCTCGTCACCGTGACCTACATCATCATGGTCGTGACCAATTATCTGGCCAATGCCTTGCCACTGAATGGCCGCCAGACTGGTGAAATCTCAGATGCCTATGAGAACCTCTTTGCCCCAGCGGGAATTACCTTTTCTATCTGGGGCGTGATCTACCTGCTGCTGGCGATCCACATCCTCTATCAGTGGGGGCTGTTCCACCGGGATGGCATTGGCAATGGCGCGCTGTTGAGCAAAATCGGTGTGCTGTTTTCCGTATCGTCGCTGGCCAATACCGCCTGGGTGTTTGCCTGGCACTATGACCAGATCCTGATTTCCACCCTTCTTATTGCGTCCATCCTCGCGATCCTTGCCACTATCGTGGTGACGCTGCGCAATCATGCGCTGACCGACCGCGAATACTGGCTGGTCCGGGTGCCGTTCAGCGTTTATTTCGGCTGGATCACGGTCGCGACGGTCGCCAATATCACCGTGTTTCTGGTCAGCATCGGCTGGGATGGGTTTGGGATTTCCATCGACGTCTGGGCGATGATCATCATCGCGGTCTCGGCGCTGATCGGTACGCTGGTCATGCTGCGTAATCACGACTACGCCTATGGCGTGGTGCTGCTCTGGGCCTTCACCGGCATTCTGATCAAGCACACATCGGCTGACGGCTTTGCCGGAAACTATCCGAATGTGATCGCCACGGTTATCGCCTGTCTGGTGGTGTTCGTGATCGCCGAGATTGTGCTTTGGCGCCGGCGGAACGCAATGGCCTGATTACAGGTGGCGACGGCAGGCCTGCGCCAGCCGTCGCGCCATCATTTCTAGACGCGGCTGCGCGTGCCGAGGTTGGTGACGACCAGCTGGCCGGCATAGGCGGCCAGTGCGGCCTTGGCGAGATCGCCTGGCACAAAGATGAGATTGCCGATGACGGCGTCGCTAAAGTTTAGCCCAGCCGCAATCGACAACCAGGTAACGCCAAGCACGTGATTGATCACCACGCCGACCACGCCGGCGAGGAAGAGGCCACCCAGGAGCTTCCAGCCCTTGAGGCCGCGCGCGACAACGCTATTGGCAACCCAGCCGGTGGCGAAGGCCTGGGGCAGGAAGCCGACGAGATAGCCGGCGGTGGGGCCGACGAAGACAGCAAGACCGCCGCGGCCACCTGACAGCACCGGCAGGCCGATGGCGACAAGCGCCAAGAGCAGCAGTACCGACAGCGTGCCGCCGCGCGCGCCAAGCACAACGCCGGCCAGGATGACCCCCAAGCTCTGGACCTGGATAGCCACCGGGAAAAAGCCGACCATGATCGGCGGAATAAGCCCGAGCACGACGATGATCGCGGTGAAGAGGGCAATTAGCACGAGCGAACGAGTGGACACTGTCTTCAATCTCTTGCGGAGGGGTGGGAGCGGATATTGCGGGCGTCGATGGCGTTGGCGATTTCGTCGGCACTGAGGATGGTGCCGATGACCATGGGGACGATGAGCGTGGCGAAGCGCAGTTTGAGGCCCCTGGCGCGGTGCGCATCCGAGACGGCCCGATAGCGGGCCTGAACTTCGGGAATAAAGCGGATCACGAGGCCGATGGCCAGCCCGATATCGCGGGCATTGGCAAGGCCAATGCGCTCAAGCGGTCGAGCGAGGTCGGTGATCGTCTCGATGAATTTTCCGACCGTCGTCGTTGCCGTGATGAGGGCCGCGAATAGGCTGAGTGTGCCAAGGCGCAACAGGGAGACGAGAGCCGCCTCGGGGCCGGTTGCGAAGAAGGCCCATGCCGCGACAACAGCAATGGTAAAGAGCAACGTCCAGGCGCGCAGCCATTGCATCAGCGCAGGTCGGCAGAGGCCCAGCGCGAGACCGAGCACCAGTGCGGCCAATGTCGCGAGGACCGGCAGCGCAGTGGTCGCAAACAGCGCGACGCTGAGAGTGACAAGAGCGAGGAGCTTTGCCTTGGTCGGCAGGCGGTGGATTGGCCCGTCGCCTTTCTCGGACATGCCGATCATGCGGCGAGCGCCAGATAGCGGGAGATCGTCGTCTCGGCCGGGCCATCTTCGATCAGGCTGCCGTCATGAAACAGCAGCACGCGCTCGAAACCGGACAGCAGGGCGAGGTCGTGGGTGACGACGATGACGTTCTCGGGGAGCGCCGCGATCGTGCGTTCGACGAGATTGCGGTTCTTGAGGTCGAGCTGGTTGGTCGGCTCGTCGAGGATGACGATGTCGGGTTCGGTGACCAGCACTGAGGCCAGCGCAGCCAGCTGAACTTCGCCGCCTGAAAGCTCATGGGCGCGGCGGTCGATGAGATGGCCTGCGTGCAGGCGAGCGAGGACTGCTTCGACGGCTTGGGTCTCATCCGGTTTGGACAGGCGACGCGACTGGAGGCCCAGCGCGATGTCGTCGCGCACGAGCGGCAGGATGATCTGATTGGACGGGTTCTGGAACACATAGCCGACGGCGGAGCGGGCTTTTGCCGCGGCGGTGCGCGTGTCATGGCCATTGGTCAGCACGCGCCCCGATGACGGGACGACGAGGCCGTTGATCATCCGGGCAAAGGTGCTCTTACCCGACCCATTAAGGCCAATCACCCCGATGCGACGCTCGCTGAGCTCAAGCGTCAGGGATTTAAGCGCCACATGGTCGGCGTAGGCCGCTCCGGCATTGTCAAACTGGATGTGCAAGCGCCGCCCCAAACGATCAACGCCCCCGTGTGCTCTGCGAGCGTGGCAAGGTCAAGGCTGAAAGCCGGAACTTGCGCCGGTTGCCGCATGTCGCGAGCGTCGTGTGCGTTCAGCTCTGGTCGGCCCGGGTGAAGAGGCCGGGATAATTGGTCACGATGCCATTGTCGTCCACTTCGAGGATGGCTTCGAAGTCAGCGGACTGGAAGCGGAAGTGGGTGTCGTCGAGCTTTGTATAGATCTGCTCGGTGCGCTGGACGCCCATGGTCGTGGCGTCGATCCAGGCCATGGCGAAGCGAACGGGCTGATCGGCCCAATCAGTGCGCCAGATGGGCAGGGAATTGGTCAGCGGGGTCGGCCAGATATCGACATCAAGGCACCCGCGCAGCGCATTGATGGGTTCGGCGCGATCGTCGGACCAGCCGCCCGCGCCATCGGCAAAAAGTTCAAGGCTCTTGCCGTCGGCGCGCTCGATCTTGACCGTTCGGACATGGCCTCGCTCATCGAGTTTAAGCCGATAGAACAGGCCGAAATCAGGCCCGACAATGGCGCTGCGAATGCGCGTATCGCGACCGTTGGCGATGACGTGGCAATGCTCGATGCTGGCCGGGTCGAGGCCCTGCCAACGGATGGATTTGTTGAGCATCTCGAGGCCCCCCCTCTGCACTCGGTTGCGCCGCCGCGAGCACAAGCTTTAGCGTGGTTTCGGCTGACGGGACAGGGGACGATTGTAACGAAAAAGGGCGCCCCGGAGGACGCCCTTTCAGATTTGATTTTCGAGGTGATCAGAGGGTCTTGCCGAGGGCGACGGCGGTGTCGCTCATGCGGTTCGAGAAACCCCATTCGTTGTCGTACCAGGAGAGGATCGACACGAAATTGCCGCCCAGAACCTTGGTCTGATCGAGAGCCATGGTCGAGGAGTGCGGATCGTGGTTGAAGTCGATCGAGACATTCGGCACTTCGGTGTAGCCCAGGATGCCCTTGAGCTCGCCGTCGGCGTACTTCTTGATCGCAGCGTTGATTTCCTCGGCGGTCACATCGCGCGAGGCGATGAACTTGAGGTCGACGCAGGACACGTTCGGGGTCGGCACGCGGACCGAGACGCCATCCAGCTTGCCCTTGAGCTCGGGCAGGACGAGGCCGATGGCCTTGGCTGCGCCGGTCGAGGTCGGGATCTGCGAGAGGGCAGCAGCGCGGCCGCGATAGAGATCCTTGTGCATGGTGTCGAGGGTCGGCTGATCACCGGTGTAGGAGTGGATGGTGGTCATCAACCCCTTCTCGATGCCGAATTCCTTGTGCAGCACATAGGCGACGGGCGCCAGGCAGTTGGTGGTGCACGAGGCGTTCGAGATCACCACGTCGTCCTTGGTCAGGCTCTGGTGGTTGATGCCGTAGACGATGGTCTTGTCCGCGCCGTCGCCGGGGGCCGAGATGATCACCTTCTTGGCGCCGGCCTTGAGGTGAGCCGAGGCTTTTTCCTTGGAGGTGAAGATGCCGGTGCATTCGAGCGCAATGTCGACGCCCATGGCGGCATGCGGCAGGTTTGCCGGATCGCGCTCGGCGGTGACCTTGATCGGGCCACGGCCCACGTCGATGGTGTCGCCGGCAACAGTCACCTGATGCGGGAAACGGCCATGGACGCTATCGAAGCGCAGCAGATGCGCATTGGTTTCAACCGGGCCGAGATCGTTGATGGCAACGACTTCGATATCGGTGCGGCCGGACTCGATGATGGCGCGCAGGACGTTGCGGCCGATGCGGCCAAAGCCATTGATGGCGACGCGGACTGCCATAGTAAACGCTCCTTTGGGGAGGATGGGAAAAGGGAGGCGGGGCTCTCTTACAACTGTGCGGTGACGGCTTCAACAACGGCCTTTGGCGTAATGCCAAAGTGTTGGTAGAGCGCATCAATCGGGCCGGAAGCGCCGAAGGAGTTCATGCCCACGAAGCGACCCTTGTCGCCCAGGAGCTTGCCCCAGCCCATTTCGATGCCGGCTTCGACGGCGACCCGGGCACGGGCGGAACCGAGCACTTCGGCCTTGTAGGCGTCCGACTGCTTGGCGAAGAGCTCCATGGACGGCACCGAGACGACGCGGGCGGAGATGCCCTGCTCGTTGAGCAGCTTCTGGGCTTCGACGGCAATGGCGACTTCCGAGCCGGTGGCGAAGATCACCGCCTGGGCGTCGGCCGAGCCGACCAGCGTATAGGCACCCTTGGCCGACTTGTTCTCGGCAGAGGCTTCGGTGCGCACGGCCGGCAGGTTCTGGCGGGACAGCGCCAGGATCGACGGCGACTTCTGGGTTTCCATGGCGAGCTGCCAGCACTCGGCAGTTTCCATCGCGTCAGCCGGACGGAAGACGAGAAGGTTCGGAATGGCGCGCAGGGCGGCCAGATGTTCCACCGGCTGGTGGGTCGGGCCGTCTTCGCCCAGACCGATGGAGTCGTGGGTCATCACATAGATGACGCGCTGTTCCATGAGGGCCGAGAGGCGGATTGCGGGGCGGGCATAGTCGGTGAAGACCATGAAGGTGCCACCGTAGGGGATGAGGCCGCCGTGCAGGGCAACGCCGTTCATCGCCGCGGCCATTTCATGCTCGCGGATGCCGTACATCATGTAGCGGCCGTCGCGGCTGTTGGCCTGGAAGGGCAGGGTCTCTGGCGTATTGGTGAGGTTCGAGCCGGTGAGGTCGGCGGAGCCGCCCAGGGTCTCGGGAACGACCTTATTGATCACCTCAAGCGCCATCTGGCTGGACTTGCGGGTCGCGACCTTCGGCTTGTCGGCTGCCAGCTTCTCCTTGTACGCGGCCATGGTGGCAGCGAAATCGGACGGCAGGGCACCGGACATGCGGCGGGTGAATTCGGCCTTCTTGTCAGACTGGGCAAGGCGGGCTTCCCACTCGCCGCGCACATTCTGGCTGCGGGTGCCGGCAGCGCGCCAGGCGTCGATGATGGCTGCGGGGACTTCAAAGGCGGGATAGGTAATGCCGAGCGCGGCCTTGGCGCCAGCCAGTTCTTCGGCGCCGAGCGGCGAGCCGTGGACCTTCTCGGTGCCGGCCTTCTTGGGCGCGCCGAAGCCGATGGTGGTCTTGGCAGCGATGAGGGTCGGCTTGTCGGTCGAGGCCTTGGCTTCGATCAGGGCCTTTTCGATCGCGTCCTGGTCATGGCCGTCGATCTCGATAGTGTTCCAGCCAACGGCCTTGAAGCGCGCGATCTGGTCGGTCGAGTCGGAGTTGGAGACCTTGCCGTCGATGGTGATGTCATTGTTGTCCCAGATCACGATCAGCTTGTTGAGCTTGAGGTGACCGGCAAGGGAGATGGCCTCCTGGGAGATGCCTTCCATCAGGCACCCGTCACCAGCCAGAACATAGGTGTGGTGGTCGACCATGTCCGAACCGAACTCGGCAGCGAGCTTGGCTTCGGCGACGGCAAAGCCGACGGAATTGGCAAGGCCCTGACCGAGCGGGCCAGTGGTGGTTTCGATGCCGGTGGCGTGGCCGAATTCGGGGTGGCCAGCGGTCTTGGCGCCGAGCTGGCGGAAATTTTTGACCTGGTCGATGGTCATGTCCTCATAGCCCAGGAGATAGAGCGAGGAGTAGAGCAGCATCGAGCCGTGGCCGGCCGAGAGGATGAAGCGATCGCGATCGGCCCAATGGGGATTGGCGGGGTCGAACTTCATCACCTTGGTAAAGAGGACGGTCGCGATATCCGCACAACCCATGGGCAGACCCGGATGCCCGGAATTAGCCTTTTCGACCGCATCCATAGATAGCGACCGGATTGCATTGGCCAAATCGTTCTGCTGGGTTGTGTTTGTCATCGGCAAGCCGCTTTCTTTCATTAAAGAAGGCTGGAGAAACTGGGAAGAAGAGGCCTCCAGACCTCCTCCCAAAGGCGCGGTTGAGGCATAACAGGTTCGGCCCTTGTGTCAATGTCGACGGCCGGTTTCACAGAGCCTGCAGGCCCAAATTTCGGGGGTTTGGCAGGTGGAGCAGTTGCAAAGCCAGGTCGGCTGGGGCAGGGTCGGGTCAATGCGTATTGAGGATGGTTGCCGCCATGAGTGAGATGGATGCGGAAAACGGTCTGGTCGCAGCATCAGCCCGCTTCGACCGGGCGATGGAGCGCATGGAGCAAAGCCTGCGCGATCTCACTGCCCGCATGCAGAGATTGAACCGTATCGAGGTGGATACGCAGCGCCTCGTGCACGAGCGTTCGCGCCTTGCCACCGAGCTCGACAAGACGTCGGCCCGCGCCAAGCGGCTCGACGACGGTGCCCACGAAGTGTCCCGGCGACTGGTCGTTGCCATGGAAACAGTGCGCGAAGTTCTGGCCAAGGCGGAGTAGGCGATGCCCGAGGTAAATGTCGAGATCAATGGTCGCCGCTATCGCATGGCCTGCGAGGAGGGCCAGCAGAAGCATCTGATCGCGCTGGCGGAGCGTTTCAACACCCAGGTCGAAGGGCTCAAGGGTGCCGTCGGCGAAATCGGTGACACGCGCCTTACTGTCATGGCCGGCATTGCCGTGGTGGATGAACTGGCCGAGGCCGAAAAGAAGATCGCCCGGCTCGAGGCGGAGGTGGCCGAGCTGACCCAGGCCGGGCACGAGATCGCCGACGAACTCGAGCGCACCGAGCAGAGTTTTGCTGCAAAGCTCGAAGACGCAACCCGCGTCCTCGAATCGGTCGCCACCACGCTCGACGCGACAGCCCCGCTGCCGAGCTGAGACGGTCGTCCCGCCACAAACGCGCCTTATGTAAACTCTCTGCGAAAAAGCTGCATGCCCCGTTTGCAGCGGCGCTTCGAAGCGCCTATATCTGTGTCGCTGCCCGGCGCGTGAGGACTTCATATTCCTGGGGCCTTAATCGATCTTGAGGGAGCTGTCCCTGACCGGGCCCGTGGGCTCGGACATACGGCGCCCACCTACGTAAGTAGGTTCCCGGGATCGCACGTCCCACGGCCAGGGTGGCCCCTATTTTTCTGGTGAGCAAAGTCGAGGGCTGGAAACCGGCATGGCGGATGAGGCGATGGACGCGGCAAAAGCCGCATTGCGCAGGGATGCGCATGCACGGCGCGCCGCCATTCCGCCCGATGCCCGCAGCGAACATGCCGCCTCGATCGCCGCGCTGTTCTTCCAGCATATTGCCTATGGCCCCGGTGATATCATCGCTGGCTATTGGCGTATTCGCGACGAGACCGACTGCAAGCCCATCCTCATTCGCCTGATGGACAGTGGGCAAACGGTCGTCCTGCCGGTCGTGGCGGGCGACGATGCGCCGCTCGACCTGCGCGTCTGGGAAGCAGATGCCCCGCTTTATGAGGCCGGCTTCGGGACACTGGCGCCGTCCGATCTGGCGCCGCGCGCCGTTCCGGACCTAATTCTCGTCCCGCTCCTCGGTTTTGACGGCAAGGGCACGCGGCTTGGTTATGGCGGTGGCTATTACGACCGCACCATTGCTGCGCTCGAGAAAAAACCGCGCCTCGTGGGGCTGGCTTATGCGGCCCAGGAATTTGACGAAATACCGCGCGAGGCGCATGACGTGCCGCTGGATGCAGTTGTAACAGAAGAGGGCGTCCGGTTCTTCGGCGCGACGGAATGAGACTATTGTTTTTGGGTGATGTGGTGGGTCGGTCTGGTCGCGATGCGGTCAGCGAGCGCCTGCCGGGGCTGATCGCGCGCCACGGTTTCGACTTCGTCGTGGTCAATGGCGAGAACGCCAGCCATGGCAAGGGTCTTATCGAGCCCCATTACCGTCTGTTGCGCGACGCCGGCGCCGATATCGTTACCCTGGGTGACCACGCTTTCGACCAGCGCGAGACGCTGAGCTTTATCGAGCGCGAGGGCACGCTGATCCGGCCGATCAACATGGTGGCCGGAACGCCCGGGCGCGGCGCCATGATGGTCGAGGGCCGCAATGGTCATCGCGTGCTGGTGATCAACGCCCTCGGGCGCGTGTTCATGCCGCCGATCGACGATCCTTTCCGCGCTGTCGAAGCTGCCATCGCCGCCTGCCCGCTGGGCGAGGTGGCCGACGCCATCATCGTCGACTTCCACACCGAGGCGACCTCGGAAATCCAGGCCATGGGCTTCTTCCTCGATGGTAAGGCAACGCTCGTGGTGGGCACGCATACCCATATCCCGACCTCGGATCATCGTATCCTGCGCAATGGCACGGCGCTGATGGCCGATGCCGGCATGTGTGGCGACTTCGACAGCATTATCGGGGTCGATGCCGACGAGCCGCTCAACCGCTTCCTCACCGGCATTCCCAATGGCCGCTTCACGCCGGCCGACGGGGAGGCGACGCTTTGCGGCGTGGCCGTCGAGACGGATCCGCGCACCGGTCTGGCGATCAAGGTGATGCCGGTCCGTATCGGCGGGACGCTGGCCCAGGCAGAGCCGAATTTTTAGGCCCTGCGGCGAGATGCCTTTTTTCGACTGACATTGTTTGCGCACATTTGCAGGATCGTTATGGTCTCGCCTCGGGCCGGGGGGCGGATGATGGAGATAATGACTAAGATCAGTCGAACGGGGGGAGTGCTGCTGGCCTTGATCATGGCCCAGTCACTCGCAGCACAGGAAGATGTCCTCGTCCTTCCGGTTGAGCGGGCCACGGTGAGCGTCGATTCTGCCACCGGTGATCCTCTGCTCCTCATCTGGCTGTCACGCCGAGGGCGCGATGGCTTCACCGATTTTTCCAACCAGCACATCGGCAGCCGGGTTGACGTGATGGTCGATGGGGAGGTTCTGACCTCGCCCTTCATCCAGTCACCCATCCAGTCCGAACTGTTGATGATCTCGGGGGGCTTTACCCAGGAAGAGGCCGAGATTCTGGCCAAAAAACTGACGGCAGAGGATGGGGGCATCGGCGTACGCCCCTTTGCGCCCTAGCTTTTCTGCGCGGGGGGAAGCGTCCCCCGCTTCACAATCGGCGCATGTTTGCATATAAGGCCCCACCTATTCCCACAGTCATAGAGTTCGGGGTGACCGATGGCCGGCCATTCACACGCCAAGAATATCATGCACCGCAAGGGCAAGTCGGACGCGATCCGGTCCAAGATCTTCTCCAAGCTTGCTCGCGAAATTACCGTGGCAGCGAAGATGGGCCAGCCGGACCCGGCCTTTAATCCACGCCTGCGCCTCGCGATCACCAATGCGCGCGCCCAGTCCATGCCCAAGGACAATATCGAGCGCGCGGTGAAGAAGGCTTCCGGCGGCGATGCCGAGAACTATGACGAAATCCGCTATGAAGGCTATGGCCCGGGTGGCGTGGCCGTCATCGTCGAGGCGCTGACTGACAACCGCAATCGCACCGCATCGAACGTGCGCTCCTACTTCTCCAAGAACGGTGGCGCCCTGGGTGAAACCGGCTCGGTCGGCTTCATGTTCGATCGCGTTGGCGAGATCACCTATCCGGCCGCTATCGGTTCGGAAGACAAGGTCATGGAAGCCGCCATCGAGGCCGGCGCCGATGATGTCGAAAGCGATGACGAAGGCCACTACATCTACACCAGCTTTGAAGGCATGGCCGAAGTCTCGGCCGCCCTCGAGAAGGTGCTGGGCGAGGCCGAGTCGGTGAAGGCGATCTGGAAGCCGCAGACCTCCACCATGATCGACGCCGACAAGGGCGCGACGCTGATGAAGCTCATCAATACGCTCGAAGAAGACGATGACGTGCAGAACGTCTACGCCAATTTCGAGCTGAGCGACGAAGACGCGGCCAAGCTGGCATCCTGATCGCCTCGGCACGAAGCGTTTGCGAGACTAAAAAGGCCCTCGCCTGTGCGGGGGCCTTTTTGTTGGCATGACCGAGATACCCTGGTCAGGCGCGCTTGCGCAGATCGATCGCCGGTTCGTCAGTGGTGTACTGGATATTGGCGCAGTTCCGGCCGGCGCGCTTGGCGCCATAAAGCCGCTGGTCGGCGATGCGGAAAAGTTCGGCAAAACTTGAGGGCTGGTCGAATACCGCGCCACCAATGCTGACGGCCAGGCGGTGATTGCGGCCGTCCGGAGCGAACTTGGAGTGGTTGACCGAACGTCGGATAGCCTCGGCCATGGCTTCGGCCCCTGATTTGTCGACGCCGGGCATGAAGACTGCAAATTCCTCGCCGCCCATGCGGCCCACCAGATCGCCAGCGCGCAGCACGCCGCGGATCGCCCGGGCGATGATCATCAGCGCCTCGTCGCCATTGTCATGGCCGAAGAGGTCGTTGATCACCTTGAAATTATCGGCATCGATCATGAGCAGGGCGCCGGCATCGCGGCCTTCGCTGAGCTGGGTCCCGACCTTGGCGGTAAAGGCGCCGCGGTTGAGACAGGCGGTGAGCCCGTCGGTGCGCGCCACAAGGCCGAGCCGGCGATTGGTGATGGCGAGGCCGCGCAGCCGGATGCCGAGATAGAGGAACAGCGGCACGGCCATCAGGATCGGCAGCACGGTCGAGCTGATGAGCGCGCGTTGCAGTGCCTCCGGCGCCAGGTCATGAAACATCACGGCGTTGAAGACGATGGCCACGAGAATGCAAGCCAGCGTGCCGAAAATCGTCCAGCGCGCGACGCTCGACCAACCGTGAGCAGAGTTTACCATCCGTGGGGACAGATACATCGACGACACCTTTTTCGAACTGCGGGAAAGCAATAGTCGGTCATTGCTGGCCATGCTGCGGCGATCCGTCGGCCGCGGCACGTCTTCCCTATTCGTTATCGGTGCGGTTGCTGCGGCAGATAGCGCAAGCCTGGCAACGGTATCGTTTCCATATAGCGTCCGGTGACGTCATGATGATTCTTGCCCCCTGAATTCCCGAGCCGGACGGTAGACCCGCTTCCTGAACACCGCGTTCCCAAACAGTGGACAATTTTATCTATCCCGTGAATTGGTCATACCAGCGTGTTGCCAATTTGTTCACATTGGCCTTGGTAGTGTCGGGGAAGCTGCTAGAAGGAACGACATGAGAAAACCCGTGCGAATCATCGGAATTGATCCGGGCCTGCGCAAATGCGGCTGGGGCGTTATCGATGCGCTGGACAACCGGCTGAGTTTTGTTGCTGCCGGCACGGTGACGCCGCCGACTGACGGTACCCTTGCCGAGCGCCTTGTCGTGCTGGCGGCTGGGATTGCGGCGGTCCTCGCGCAGCATCATCCCGATGAAGCGGCGGTGGAGGAAACCTTCGTCAACGCGGGCCCGCGCTCGGCGCTGATCCTGGGGCAGGCGCGCGGCGTGGTGCTGGTGACACCGGCCCAGCACGGTCTGGACGTGGCCGAATATGCCACCAATCTCGTCAAGAAATCGGTCGTCGGCACGGGCCATGCTGACAAGAACCAGGTGGAATTGATGGTGCGCACGCTGCTGCCCACTGCAAATTTCAAGGGCGCCGACGCGGCTGACGCGCTGGCTGTCGCCATCTGCCATGCTCATCACCGGGTATCGGCACTAAGAACGAGGGCATTGGCGTGATTGGCAAGCTCAAGGGGCCGGTTGACTCATTCGGGGACGACTGGGTGCTGATCGATTGCGGCGGCGTCTGCTACGAGGTGCATTGCTCGGGCCGCACGCTGCAATCCCTGCCCAGGGTGGGCGAGGCCGCGGTGGTCTTTATCGAGACCATCGTCCGCGAGGATCTGATCAAGCTCTATGGCTTTTCCAGCCAGGCTGAAAAATCCTGGTTCCTGTTGCTGACCAGCGTCCAGGGGGTTGGCGCGAAAGTGGCGCTGGCGATCCTCTCGACGCTGAGTGCCTCCGAACTCTCAAGCGCCATCGCGCTACAGGACAAGGCGATGATCGGCCGGGCCAATGGGGTCGGGCCCAAGCTGGCCGTGCGTATTGTCACCGAACTCAAGGGCAAGGTGCCCGATGTCGGGGCGATTGATGCGGGCACGCTGGGGCTGCAGGCGGCACTCGGCGAAGGCGTGGCACGATCCAACGTCGCCGACGCCGTTTCTGCGCTGACAAATCTCGGCTATTCGAGCGCCCAGGCGTCCGGGGCTCTGGCTCGTATTGTCGCCAGGGAAGGCGAGGATACGGCGACCGAAAAGCTGATCCGTCTGGGCCTGCGCGAGCTCAGCCAATAGCGCCCATTGAATTTTTCGACGTTTCAGCGTCAAAACAGGGTACAAGGAACGGAATTGCTCGCGTGACCGACATTACTTCTCCATCCGCCGGCCGCGATGACAATCTCGATGTCGCCCTGCGCCCCTCCGGCTTTGCCGATTTCGTGGGACAGGCAGACGCACGCGCCAATCTGGAAGTGTTTATCGAGGCAGCGAAAAAGCGCGGGGCCGCGCTTGATCACGTGCTGTTCGTCGGCCCGCCGGGCCTCGGCAAGACCACGCTGGCCCAGATCATCGCCAAGGAACTGGGCGTTGGTTTTCGCGCGACGTCCGGTCCGGTGATCGCCAAGGCGGGCGACCTCGCCGCGCTGTTGACCAATCTCGAAGAGCGCGACGTGCTTTTCATCGACGAAATCCACCGGCTCAATCCGGCGATCGAGGAAGTCCTCTATCCCGCCATGGAGGATTTCCAGCTCGACCTCATCATCGGTGAGGGACCGGCTGCCCGGTCGGTCCGCATTGATCTGGCAAAATTCACCCTCGTGGGCGCGACGACGCGCGCCGGGCTGCTGACGACGCCGCTGCGCGATCGTTTTGGCATTCCGGTGCGGCTCAACTTCTATACGCCTGAGGAACTGGTCAGCATCGTAACGCGTGGCGCCCGCCTTATGGGCATGCCGATGTCGCCCGACGGGGCGCTGGAAATTGCCCGCCGCTCGCGCGGGACGCCGCGTATCGCCGGTCGCCTGCTGCGGCGGGTGATCGACTTTGCCCTCGTTGACGGGGTGTCCGAGGTCAATAGCCGGCTTGCCGACAAGGCGCTGCTGCGCCTCGATGTAGACGCGCGCGGGCTCGACCAGCTTGATCGGCGCTACCTCACCACTATCGCCGATTTCTATGGCGGCGGACCGGTTGGCATCGAGACGATTGCCGCGGCACTCTCGGAGCCACGCGACGCGATCGAGGAGATTGTCGAGCCCTACCTTTTGCAGCAGGGCTTCATCCAGCGTACCCCGCGCGGACGCATGCTCACCTATATTGCCTTCCAGCACCTCAATCGGTCTGTGCCACAGGGTTTCCTCGGCATGCAGGCGACGCTGTTTGACGACGGCTCAGAGCAAGACTGAGGCGATGCGGCGGCTGGCCAAATCTGCTTTCAAGGCCGCCCTGCGGGTCTTTGGCGCGCAGATGTGGATTGACCCGGCCCATCTGCGTGTAGCGCTATACAGGCCAGATATCGCCGCCTGGCCCAGGGACTTGCCGCTGCGCATCGCCATGCTCAGCGATTTTCATATCGGCGAACCCTGGCTCGGGCTGCGGGCGCTCGAAGACATCGTCGCGCGGACCAATGCGCTGGCGCCCGATATTGTCCTCCTCCTCGGCGACTATGAAGATGGTCCCCGCCATTCCCGCCCGGTTGCGCCCGCGCTCTGGGGCGCGGCGCTCGGAAAACTGAAGGCGCCGCTGGGCGTCCATGCCGTGCTGGGCAATCACGATTATCCCCGCGAGGGCAAGCGGCGGAGGCTCGCCGCGTTCAAACCGCCGGCCCAGGTGGCGCTCGAAAACCATGGGATCATGGTGCAGGTGAACCATGCGATCCGCCTGCAATGGCGGGGCAGGGCGTTCTGGCTGGCCGGTCTTGGCGACCTTGTCGCCGAGCATGCTGACGGTCGCCGTCTCGCCAATCTGCCGGCAACGCTCGCCCGCGTCACCGACGACGCTCCGGTGCTGCTCATGGCGCACGAGCCCGACAGTTTTGTGGATGTGCCCGAGCGTGTAGCCCTGACCATTTCAGGTCACCATCATCGCGGGCAAATCCGCCTTTTCGGGCAGGCGCCAGTGGTGCCCTCGTCCTTCGGGCAGCGGTTTTTGCATGGCCATATCGTTGAAAATGGCCGGCACCTGATTGTCGGCAGCGGTCTTGGGCATTCCGGTCTGCCCTTGCGCCTCGACGCGCCGCCTGAGATCGTCCTTATCGAGTTGGGAGACCAAAATGCCGGCTGAACGCCACATGCTGAGCTTTCCCATAGGGGGGCAGCGGTTCAATTATCGGGTCGCCGCGATCATCATCGTCGACGGCCATGTCCTCGTCAGCCGCGAGGACGACGACGACTATACCATGCTGCCCGGCGGACGCGTCGAACTCGGGGAGGCGAGCGCCCTTAGCCTTGAGCGGGAACTGGCTGAGGAAATCGCCCTCCCGGCAGAAGTCGGGAGGATGTGTGCGACATCCGAGAATTTCTACCGTCGCGAGGGCGAGGATTTTCACGAGCTTGGCTTTTTCTATGCAGCCGATTTGCCAGGGCAGGGGCCAAACGGAAGTTCGCCCTGGCTGGTGCGGCAGGACGAGGGCCATGATCTCTATTTCTTCTGGATGCCGCTGGAGGGGGAAGCGCTGGAGGCGATGAACCTGCTGCCGCGCTGGCTGCCGAAATTCCTGCGCGATCTGCCGGCCGGACATGCTCATATCGTCCATGACGAGCGTCCGGCATGACAGCGCCGACGGACCGCATCGCAGAAAGCGTCAAACTGAGCCGGCCGTCCCAACGGGCGCTCGCGGGGGCAGGGATATCCACCTTTGCCGACCTCGCAGACTGGACCCGCGCGGCCATCGCCGCCTTGCATGGGATCGGCCCCAAGACATTCACCGAACTCGATCCGGCCATGGCCGAGCGCGGCCTTACCTACAAAGCCCAATGACCCAGCACAGCTTTCCAGTCCGCATCTACTACGAAGACACCGACTTCTCCGGCAATGTCTACCATGCGGCCTATCTCAAATTCTTCGAGCGCGGCCGCACCGAGTTCCTGCGCGATATCGGCGTCAGCCACGCCGAGCTTGCCAAGGACGGCATTGCCTTTGCCGTGCGGACGATGGAAATCGACTTCAAGGCTGCATCCCATATCGATGAACAGCTGCTCGTCATCACGGAAGTGGTCGAAGTAACCGGCGCCCGACTTGTTCTGGACCAGACAATTCTGCGTGAGGAACAACTGCTGACAAAGGCACGCGTGGTTGTCGCAGCCATCAAAACCAGCGGTGGCCCGGCACGTTTGCCGGTGGAGCTGCGCGCCCGCCTGGCTGGCGCTTAGGGGAATGTGATCGCTGTCACACCCGGTTTCTTAACCACTTGGTCACCATAATCGCGTCAAAGAGATCATTAGCCTCGATCCGGGGACGCAAAGTCCTGGTTCGTTGGCATTTCTCTTAATTTTGACAGATTCCGCCCCCATCGCACCAGCAACGGGGTCGGGCGCTTGGGCCGGGCCGAAAGGATCACTTCATGGAAGCCATGGATGCAGTGGGGACGGTCGCTCCCCATGCTGACCTCTCCATCTGGGGACTGTTTTGGGCGGCGGACATTGTCGTCAAGACGGTGATGCTGGGTCTTCTGGGTGCCTCGATCTGGTGCTGGGCGATCATCGTCGACAAGTCGATTGCCTATAGGCGCACGCAGGCCGAGATGAACCGCTTCGAGCGCATCTTCTGGTCGGGCCAGTCGCTTGAAGAGCTTTACCAGCAGCAGGCGGAAAAGCCGGCTGGCGGCATGGGCTCGGTGTTTGTCGCGGCCATGAAGGAATGGAAGCGCAGCCACGAGCAGAACGCGGCAAGCTTTGTCGGCATGCAGCAGCGTCTCGACAAGGTGCTGGACGTTGCCATCGCCCGCGAGAGCGAATTTCTCGAAAAGCGCCTGGGCTTTCTGGCCACGGTCGGTTCGGCAGGCCCGTTCATCGGCCTGTTCGGAACGGTCTGGGGCATCATGAATGCCTTCACCAACATCGCCCAGTCGTCCTCGACCAATCTGGCCGTGGTGGCCGGTCCCATCGCCGAGGCGCTGTTCGCAACCGCCATCGGCCTTGTGGCCGCTATTCCTGCGGTTATCGCATACAACAAGCTTTCTGCCGATGCCGGCAAGATGATCGGGCGTCTCGAAGGCTTTGCCGACGAGTTCTCGACCATCCTTTCCCGCCAGCTCGAAGCGCGGAACCGCTAAGATGGGCATGGGTGGTCCATCGGGCGGTGGTGGCGGCGGCGGACGTCGCCGGCGTCGTCGCGGCAAGGCGGTCATGAGCGAAATCAACATCACGCCCATGGTGGACGTGATGCTTGTGCTGCTGATCATCTTCATGGTGGCCGCGCCGATGATGACGGCTGGCGTGCCGGTTGATTTGCCGCGCACCGCTGCCGCTGAAATGCCAAGCCAGACACAGCCGATCACCGTCGCCGTGACGCCGGAAGGCGCGCTGTTCGTCGACGAAACCCCGGTGACCGAAGCCGAGCTGGTGGCGACCATCTCGGGCCTCGCCACGCCGGAAGATCGCATTTTCCTTCGCGGCGACACGACCGCCAATTACGGCACGGTCATGCGCATCATGGGCATGTTGTCGGCTGCGGGTTATTCCAAAATCGGTCTCGTTACCGAGCGCGAACAGTAGGCGCCGGGCATGCGGACGGGTGTCGTCGTATCGATTACAGCGCATGTGGTGCTGATCGCGCTTGGCCTGATCAGCCTGGGCTCGACAGACCCGCTCGAGGCCAGCGTTGAATCGATCTCGGTCGATCTCGTGCCTATTGAAGAATATACCAATATCCGGATGGGCCAACTCGACAGCACGATTGTCGAAACCGATACGCCATCGGTGGTCGAGAGCGATCAGCCGGCCGAACTGGCCCAGCCGACGGGCAATACCGAGCAGGACCAGCCCACGCCGTCCCCGGCCGATGTGCCGACGCCAGCGCCGGTGACCGAAACCGCGCCTGCCCCTGAGCCCGCGCCACAGCCCGAGCCGGAACCAGAACCAGCCCCCGAGCCGGAGCCAGAACCAGCACCAGAGCCAGAGCCGACGCCTGCGCCGACACCGGTCCCGCCGGTGCCGCAGACGCGTCCGCCGACGCCTGAGCCCACACCGGAGCCCGAGCCCGCGCCGACCCCGGAACCAGAGCCGACGCCGGAGCCAACACCGGCGCCGACGCCAGCCCCCGTGCCGGAGCCAACACCCCAGCCGACGCCGACGCCTGAGCCGACGCCCGAGCCTGTGGTGACCGAGCCCGAGGAGCCGCGCGTTGCAGCGCCCACGCCGGCGCAGCGTCCAACCAATCTGGCGCGTCTGCGTGAGCAATTCGCTGCGGCCGAGGCTGAACGCAAGAAGCGTGAGGAAGAAGAACGCCAGCGCCAGGCTGCGGCCCGTGCCCAGCAGAACCAGTCGACTGCGGCTACGCCTGCTCCTGCGCCGACGCGTCCCGGTCCGACCCAGGCTGACAGCAGCAATGCCGACGACATCGCGGCGCTGATCAACAATGCGCCGACCACGGGCGGCACGACCGGGCAGGGCGGTTCGCCAACGCTTGGCGACACCACCGGAACATCGGCGCGCCTCAGCCGTTCGGAAATAGACGGGCTCGCCGGACGGGTACGCAAATACTGGAATCTTCTGCCCAGCGACGTGAACAGCGGCATGACCGTTGTGCTGCGCCTCAATCTCAACAGGGACGGCACGGTCAACGGTATCCCGGAAATCATTTCGGCGGACCCATCGCCCCAGGGCGCCGCACTTGGACGGGCTGCACAACGTGCCGTGGTAGCGGCCATGCAGGATGGTCCGTTCCAACTGTCTGCCGATGCCTATGACCAATGGCGACAGCTCGAGCTGGAGCTGAGGCCCTGACCTTGAATTTGCCTGTTTGCTGGCCAGTATGACCTGACCGCAAACGGCGCGATTGGAGACATGAACAAAGATGACTCTGCTAACCCGGCGCAATGCGCTCAAGCTCGGCCTTGCTGGCGGCGCCCTGATGGCCTCTTCTTCCCTGGCGATGGCCCAGCTGCGCATCGTGGTGGAAGGTGCAAACTTCCAGCCGCTGCCGATCGCCATTCCTGACTTTGCTTCGTCCGACCCCAATTTCGGTCGGGAGATCGCCGATATCGTGCGCAATAATCTGCGCCGTTCCGGCCTCTTCTTGCCGCTCGACCCGGCCTCGCTGCCGGTGCAGGTTGGCGACGTCAACGGCACGCCTGACTTCAACGTCTGGCGTACGGCCAATGTCGATGCGCTGGTGATGGGTGCGGTCGAGCGCGGCGGCCAGATTTCCTCGTCGGTCCGCGTCTGGGATACCCAGCAGGCCGCTCAGGTCGTCGGCAAGAGCTACAATACCGATCCCAATTCGGCGCGCCGCATCGCCCATATCGTCTCGGACGCCATCTATGAACAGCTGGCCGGTGGCACGGGCTACTTCGATACGCGCGTGATCTACGTGGCCGAAAGCGGCCCCAAGGCCAACCGCACACGGCGCCTTGCCATCATGGATCAGGACGGCGCCAATTCGCAGTATCTGACCGACGGCTCGTCCATGGCGCTGACCCCGCGCTTTTCGCCCAATGGCGACATGGTCACCTATATGAATTTTGCCGAGGGCAATCCGCAGGTCTATCTGCTGCAGCTCTCGAGCGGGCGTCAGCAGCGCCTCGCCAATGTCGGCGCCATGACCTTTGCCCCGCGCTTCTCGCCCGATGGCGGCACCGTTGCCTTCTCGGTCGAGCAGGGTGGCGCCACCAATATCTATTCGGTGGGCACTGGCGGCGGACAGCCCATGCAGCTGACCTCCGGCGCGGCGATCGACACCGGCCCGTCCTATTCGCCCGATGGCTCGCGCATCGTGTTCGAGAGCGATCGTGGTGGTTCGCCACAGATCTACATGATGGGCTCGGGCGGCGGGAACGCCCAGCGCATCAGCTTCGGCCAGGGCTCCTATTCGACCCCCGTCTGGTCCCCCAAGGGCGATCTCATCGCCTTTACCCGCCAGTCCGGCGGCCAGTTCCACATCGGCATCATGGCGCCTGATGGTTCAGGGGAGCGCCTGCTCTATTCGAGCTACCACGCCGAGGGGCCGACCTGGGCTCCCAATGGCCGGGTGATCATGTTCTTCCAGGATCCGGGTGGCAATGACGGCCCGCGCCTGATGAGCGTCGATATCTGGGGTCGCAACCCCCTGACTATTCCGACCGAGAGCTACGCGTCCGATCCCGCCTGGTCCAACCTGCGCGGCTAAGGTCCTGCGCGGTCGACATGAACCCAAGCCCCCGGCGTCATCGTCGGGGGCTTTTTGCTGTCGCAATATCCTTACCACTTAACCTTAACGTGATCGCCAGCACTTGTTGTTGCTGACAAGCAACGCCACAAAAAAGGCCGGTTTCCCGCCACATCCGCGCCCCAATAGGCAAAGATTAACCATGTCCGACAACCCGGCCTTAAGACTAAGCGCGGTAAATGCCTTGCTTAAGATTTTTGCCTTTCCAGGAGCCTTCCGTGGTCATTCCCGCACCCATCAATACCGCGTTGCGCGCTGCCGCGATGCTTCTCTTCGTCGTCGTCATCGCCGCCTGTTCGCGTAGCGCCAACGACAATGTCGGCCTGACCGGCGCCGGCAATCTCGGCCCGGGCGGCGGCGCCCCCGGCAGCCAGCAGGAATTCATCGTGACCGTCGGCGATCGCGTGTTCTTTACCACCGATTCCAGCTCGCTGACCGCCGAAGCCATGGCCACCCTCGACAAGCAGGCTGCCTGGCTCAACCAGTACCAGAACTACCGCATCCTGATCGAAGGCCATGCCGACGAGCGCGGCACCCGCGAGTACAACATTGCTCTGGGCGCCCGCCGCTCCAACGTCGTGGTCAACTACCTCGTCTCCAAGGGCGTCAACGGCCAGCGCATCACCAGCCAGTCCTTCGGCAAGGAACGTCCGGTCGCGATCTGTAACGACATCTCCTGCTGGAGCCAGAACCGCCGCGCGGTCACGGTGGTCCAGTAAAACATTGGCGCTCCAGAAGGAGCGTCCAATTCCAGTCATGAACTGGAGGCAAGGAGCGCCCGGTACCGCGAAAGTGGGCCGGGCGCTTTGTTTTGCCCAAATTGGTCTTTATCGGGAGGCCAATGGTACCCATCTTGGCGAGCATCCATTGGAGGATACGCTTTGAATTTTGGAATAGTCGGCAAGAAGCTGGGCGCGGGGATTTGCGCCATGGTCCTTGGACTGGGCGGTAGCTCGGCCACGGTAGTGGCGCAGAGCGCGTTTCCCCCGGCCGAGTTGCAAGGTCTGGCCTTCAACAATACCCAGCCGGGCCGGGTGCTCGTGGCCCAGGCAGACAGCGCCCAGCTCATGGTGCGCATCCAGCAGCTCGAGGAGCAGCTGCGCTCGCTCAACGGGCAGGTGGAAGGGCTGACCTTCCAGCTCACCCAGATGCAGGAAATCATCAACCGGATGCAGGAAGACAATGAGTTTCGCTTCCAGGCACTGGAAGGCGGTGCTGGGGGAAAAACTGATGCGGCAACCCAACCGGGCAGCGTGACGCAGCCCGAGGCGTTGCCGCAGGCCCCAAATGATGAAGCGCCGGCCACGATCGTGCCGTCCCAGGGCGTGCAGCCCTTGCCGGGTGAGCAGGAGTTCGACCCAACTTTTGAAGAGGATGCGACCGCCCCAGCGCCGGATGATGAGCTTGGCGCTTCGGCCGATCCGCTTGTCGGGACCGGCCGCGATGGCGCTGTCGATCTGGTTACCGGGCAGCCCCTCAACCTCACTTATGACCCGCGCGCGCCCCGCAGCGGCAATGCCGATGCGGACGCGCAGTTCACGGCGGGGTATGAGGCCCTGACTGCTGGTGACTATGCGTTCGCCGAAGATCAGTTCAGCCAGTTCGTCGAGCTCTACCCGACGAGCCCGCGCCTCACTGATGCTGCCAATTTCCTCGGGGAAGCGCTGCTGGCCCGCAGCGCCTATGACCGGGCGGCCGAAGTGCTGCTGGAAGCCTTTGAGAAGGATCCGCAGAACGCCCGCGCACCCGATATTCTGCTCAAGCTCGGTGTTGCCCTTTCCGGGGCAGGGGAGCGGGAAACCGCGTGCCGCACCTTTGATGAAGTGAGCCGCCGCTTTGCCGGGACCGAGCCGGCCTTTATCACCCGCCTCGCCGAGGAGAGAGCCAAGGCCGCATGTCCGCCAGCGTAACCCCCGATCTCGCCGAAGCGGAAACGCTGGCGCGCCTCTTTGCGCCTGTCGCGCAGGAAAAAGCCCTTGGTCTGGCCGTCTCTGGCGGCCCCGACAGTCTTGCGCTGATGCTGCTGGCGCAGCGCTGGGCCGCCGCTCAGGCTGAGCCGCCACGCCTCTTCGTCTATAGCCTCGATCACGGGCTGCGGCCCGAGGCTGCTGCCGAGGTCGCCATGGTGCTGGGCGAGGCAGAGCGCCTCGGGCTCACGGCGCGAGGGCTCCTCTGGGAGGGGCCGGCGCCCGAGACCGGTGTGCTTGAGGCCGCACGGCTTGCCCGCTACCGGATCATTGGGGACGCCATGGCCGAGGATGGTGTCAAAATCCTCGCCACTGGCCATCATCGCTCCGATCAGGCTGAAACCATCCTGATGCGCCTCGCCCATGGCAGCGGGCTGGATGGTCTGAAGGGTATGACCGTGCTGTCGCAGGTTGAGGGCGTCACCGTGTTTCGCCCGCTGCTCGATGTCGAACCGCAAACCCTTGCCGGTCTTGTCACCGACGCCGGGATGACCCCGGCCCGCGACCCATCCAATCACGACACCAGCTATGAACGCGTCCGCTGGCGCCAATTATTGCCGGCCCTCGCCGCCGAAGGCCTCGATGGCGGCGCGTTTGCGCGTTTTGCCGGCCGCATGGCCGAAGCCGATCTGGCGCTGACCCAGCTGACCGATGCCGCTTTTGCCGAGCTCATCACCTTTGACGGCTTTGGCGCTGCCAGCCTGCCGCTGGCGACGCTGACAGCGCTGAGCCCGGCAGTCGGCCGGCGCGTCCTGAGCCGTGTTCTGGCTGTCGTCGGCGGTCGGCAGCGCCCCCGCGCCCTGGGGCAGGTGGAGCGGCTCTTCGAGCAATTGACCACCGAGACGCTGCCGCGTGGCGCGACGCTTCTGGGCGCCGTCATCCGCGTCAAGGGTGACAAGCTTATCGTGGCGCGTGAGCCTGGCCGCGTCCTGCCGGACCAGCAGGCACTGTTGCCTCAATCGGAGCTGGTCTGGGACGAGCGGTTCCGGATTTCCAATGTTTCGGACGCGGCGGGGCTTGTCGTCTCGGCCACGGACTTCTTCCCGCGCCATCGGCTCGAGGAGGTACTTGGCTTCCGTGTCACGACTCCGGCGGAGGCGATTCGAACCGCGCCAATCGTGCGCGATGCCAGCGGCGCGGTGCTCTCGCTGGGCGGTTGGTCGTTCGATGATCGCATTACAGTCCAACTTCTTGTGGACTGACAGTGCAACCTTTGACAAAGACAGCCTATTAACCCCGTCGCGACAATATGACTGGACGGCAGGGCGCTGAGGCCTCAGGTCTTGCCCTTGTAACGCCTCAATGACGGACTTACATTCGCCCCATGCTGCCGCGCATTGCGCCGGCACCCCTCCGGGACAGGATTGATGAACGGAAATTTCCGCAACTTTGCCATCTGGCTGGTCATACTATTCATGCTGATGGGCCTGTTCCAGGTCTTCCAGTCATCCACGCGGTCGATTTCCGTCGCCGAAAAAAGCTACAGCCAGTTCGTCACGGACGTGGAAGGCGGTCGCGTTTCGAGCGTCACCATTACCAATAATGTCGTGAGCGGCGTGCTCAATGACGGTACGCGCTTCGAGACCACTCTGCCCGATGGCGCCGAGATCATCTCGCGCCTCGAAGAGCGTGATGTGTCGATCACGGCCCGCGCGCCTGAGTCGAGCCCGTTCTGGTCGATCCTCCTGTCCAGCTGGTTGCCGTTCATCGTCATCATCGGCGTGTGGTTCTTCTTCATCCGGCAGATGCAGGGTGGCGGACGTGGCGGCGCCATGGGCTTTGGCAAGTCGCGCGCCAAGCTACTCACCGAAACCCAGGGCAAGGTGACCTTTGAAGACGTCGCTGGCGTTGACGAAGCCAAGCAGGACCTTGAGGAAATCGTTGAATTCCTGCGCGATCCCGGCAAGTTTCAGCGCCTGGGCGGTCGTATTCCGCGCGGCGTGCTGCTCGTCGGCCCCCCGGGTACTGGTAAGACGCTGCTGGCCCGTTCGGTCGCCGGCGAAGCCAATGTGCCCTTCTTCACCATTTCGGGTTCGGACTTCGTTGAAATGTTCGTCGGCGTGGGCGCATCGCGCGTCCGCGACATGTTCGAGCAGGCCAAGAAGAACGCGCCCTGTATCATCTTTATCGACGAAATCGACGCCGTCGGTCGCCAGCGTGGCGCCGGTCTGGGTGGCGGTAACGACGAACGCGAACAGACCCTCAACCAGCTCCTCGTCGAGATGGACGGCTTTGAAGCCAATGAAGGCATCATCCTGATCGCCGCGACCAACCGTCCCGACGTTCTCGATCCTGCACTGCTGCGTCCGGGCCGTTTCGACCGTCAGGTCGTCGTGCCGAACCCGGACGTCTCGGGCCGCGAGAAGGTGCTCAAGGTTCACGTCCGCAAGGTGCCGCTGGCTCCCGACGTCGATCTCAAGGTTCTGGCTCGTGGTACGCCCGGTTTCTCCGGCGCGGATCTGATGAACCTCGTCAACGAGGCGGCCCTGATGGCGGCGCGCAAGAACAAGCGCTTCGTCACGCATCAGGAATTCGAAGACGCCAAGGACAAGATCATGATGGGCGCCGAGCGCCGCACCATGGCCATGACCGACGACGAAAAGAAGCTGACTGCCTATCACGAAGCTGGCCACGCCATCATCGCGCTCAAGGTTGCCGGCATCGACCCGATCCACAAGGCCACCATCATCCCGCGCGGTCGTGCGCTGGGCATGGTGATGACCCTGCCGGAGAACGACACTTATTCGTTCAGCCGTGAGAAGGCGCTTGCGCGTCTGACCATGCTGTTCGGTGGTCGCGAGGCAGAGATTATCAAGTTCGGTCCGGCCAAGGTAACTTCGGGCGCCTCTGGCGACATCCAGATGGCAACCAGCCTGGCCCGCTCGATGGTGATGGAATGGGGCATGAGCGAAAAGCTCGGCCGCGTGCGCTACAAGTCGAACGACCAGGAAGTCTTTCTCGGCCATTCGGTGACGCAGTCCCAGCACATGTCTGATGACACGGCGCGGATCATCGACCAGGAAGTGCGCAAGCTGATTGAGGATGGCGAAGCTTCGGCCCGCGAAATTCTCACCACCTACCACGACCAGTGGGAGGCGATTGCCCAGGCCCTGCTCGAGTTCGAGACGCTGACCGGCGACGAATTGCGCGCCCTGATGGATGGTAAGCAGCCTGTCCGTCCGGACGACAATGGCCCCGCAGCGCCCAAGGCGTCGGGCGTTCCGACGGCCGGCAAGCTGGACAAGAAGCGTCCGGATACACCGCCGGAGCCGGGCATGGAGCCCCAGCCAGAGAGCTAAGAATTAAGGGTCACTCTCGAGTGACCCTTTTTCGTAGCGCCCCGCTGCGCTATGTCAGGCAAACTGACTAAAGCGGCAATTATCAGCTTTCGGAGACTTTACCCTCATGGCCAGGAAATATTTCGGTACCGACGGCATTCGGGGTCTCGCCAATGGCGATAAGCTGACACCGGAACTGGCCATGAAGGTCGGCATGGCGGCGGGCACCAAGTTTGTGCGCGGTGACCACCGCAATCGCGTCGTCATCGGCAAGGATACGCGCCGCTCGGGCTATATGCTGGAAAGCGCGCTGGCCGCCGGTTTCACCGCTGTGGGCATGGATGTCTATTTCCTCGGGCCGATGCCCACCCCGGCCGTGGCCATGCTGACCCGCTCACTGCGCGCCGATCTGGGCGTGATGATTTCGGCTTCGCACAATCCCTATGACGACAACGGCATAAAGTTCTTCCGCCCGGACGGCTACAAGCTCAGCGACGAGCTCGAGGCAGAGATCGAGCGGCTGATGGAGACGGATACGTCCAAGCTCCTCGCCCACGGGATGAACATCGGTCGCGCCTATCGCGACGAGGAAGCCCGCACGCGCTATGTCGAATACGCCAAGCGCACCCTGCCACGGAATATCGATCTGACCGGCCTGCGCATCGTGCTCGATTGCGCCAACGGCGCCGCCTACAAGGTTGCGCCCATGGCGCTGTGGGAGTTGGGCGCCGAGGTGATCGCCATCGGCGATGAGCCGGACGGCTATAACATCAACTACAAGGTCGGCTCGACCGCTCCCGAAGCCGTTGCGGCCAAGGTGAAGGAAGTTCGCGCCGATATCGGCATTGCGCTCGATGGCGATGCGGACCGCGTCATCATCGTCGACGAAAAGGGCGAAGTGGTCGATGGAGACCAGTTCATGGCCGTCATCGCCCAGAGCTGGCTCGAACGCGAAATGCTGCAGGGCGGGGGCATTGTTGCCACCATCATGAGCAATCTTGGGCTCGAACGCTATCTCGGCGGTCTTGGCCTCACGCTCGAACGCACCCAGGTGGGCGACCGCTATGTGCTCGAGGCGATGCGGACCAAGGGTTATAATGTCGGCGGCGAGCAGTCGGGGCACATTATCCTCTCCGATTTCACCACCACGGGCGATGGCCTCGTTGCCGCGCTGCAATTGCTCTCCGTGCTGCAGCAGCAGAACCGCCCGGTGTCGGAAATCTGCACCCGCTTCGACAAGGTTCCGCAACTGCTCCGCAGTGTGCGTTTCAAGGCCGGCAAGCCGCTTGAGGACAAGCATGTCGTCAAGGCCATTGCCGACGCCGAGGCGCAGCTTGGCAGTGGCGGTCGGCTGGTTGTCCGGCCCTCCGGCACCGAGCCGGTGATCCGCGTCATGGGCGAGGCGGATGACGCTGATCTCGTCGCCAGCGTTGTTGGACAGGTTGAGGCGGCAATTCGCGCAATTAGCTAGTTGATCTTTTCAGGGATTGGCTGCGCGCGCCTGGACACAGTTAATGTGTAGGGTTAAGCGCACTTTAACAAAGTTCGTCGATAGTTGCTCACAAGTGAATGCTCTTGTGGCAACTGAAGGACTGAACAATGCGCAAGCTAACCGCTGCGTTCCTGGCGGCAGGAGCCGTATTTGCAGCCGCCCCGGCACTGGCCGCGGATATGCCCTTTTACCCTCCGGTGATCGACGTTCCTGATGTCGATTACGGTGTGTCTGGCTCGTTCTACCTGCGCGGCAGCGCGGCGGGCAACGCGCTGTGGAGCAAGGAAGCTTACGCCTGGGATTGCACCGCCTGTGGGACAACCCAGATTTCCGTTCCGATTACCGCCTGGGGCTATGGCTACAGCGTTGGTGCCGGCTTTGGTTACGAGACTGGCACGGGCCTGCGCTTTGACGCCACCGTCGACCTCGTGAACAATTCTGGCCTCACCGCAACCCATCCGGCCAGCTCCGGCTGGCGCGCCGGCGACTACAAGACCACGCTGCGCTCCACCATTGCCCTTGCCAACGCCTATTACGACTTCTCCTTCGGCGGGAGCTATGGCTACGGCGCTGCCGGCGGTGCGTTCGGTTATGTCGGTGCCGGTGTCGGCGCGGCCTTCAACGACATCTCCGTCGATGGCCCGATTGGCGGCCCGACTGTTCCGTCTGGCCAGAACACCTCGCTGGCAGCAGCCGGCATGGTCGGCGTTGGCTATGATTTCGGCACGATTGTCGCCGACGTTGGCTATCGCGGCCTCTACATCAACAAGATCAGCAACAGCGCCGCTCCGCCGGATACGGCATGGACCGACAACAACTGGCTGCATGAAGTGCGCGGCACCGTCCGCTATCGCTTCAACTGATCTTAGCGATAGTCGAATTATGAAGGCGCGTCCGCGGGGGCGCGCCTTTTTCGTTTCGCGCCATGGACATCGAGGCAGGACGGTGATTGTTTTCCTCTAACAGGAGGAAACGCATGAAGATTTTGGTGATTGGCGCGGCCGGCATGATCGGGCGCAAACTTGTTGGCGCGCTGCTCGAACGCGGTCATCTCGGGGGGGAGGATATCAACGGGCTGACACTGGTCGACATCGTCGCCCCGGAAAGGCCGGCAACATTCCCATCCGCCAAAACCATTGCTGCCGATCTCTCCGCTCCGGGCAGCGCTGCGACCCTTCTTGAAGACCGCCCCGACGTCATCTTTCACCTTGCCGCCATCGTTTCGGGTGAGGCTGAGGCTGATTTCGACAAGGGCCATCGCATCAATCTCGACGGCACGCGCTATCTGCTCGAGGCCATCCGCCAAGCCGGGCAGGGCGGCGCCTATCGCCCCCGGCTGATCTTCACCTCGTCGATCGCTGTCTTCGGGGAACCCCTTCCGGCCGAAATTCCAGACGAGCAGGCGCTGACCCCACTCACCAGCTATGGCACGCAGAAGGCCATTGGCGAGCTGTTGCTGGCCGATTACTCGCGGCGCGGCTTTGTCGATGGCATCGGCATTCGCCTGCCGACCATCGCCATCCGCCCAGGAAAGCCCAACAAGGCGGCGTCAGGCTTTTTCTCCGGCATTATCCGCGAACCGCTGGCCGGCATTGAAGCGATCCTGCCGGTGAGCGAAGATGTTCGCCACTGGTTTGCCAGCCCGCGCGCAGCAGTCAATTTCCTGCTCCACGCCGCCGAAATGGACAGCTCATCCCTTGGGCAGCGCCGCAGCCTCACCATGCCTGGCCTTGCCGCCACGGTCGGCGAGGAAATCGCTGCCCTGCGGCGGGTGGCGGGAGACAGGGCCGTATCGCTGATCCGGCATCAGCCAGATCCGGTCATTGCGGGCATCGTGGCGGGATGGCCGCAGGCTTTTGCCGCCAAGCGCGCGCTCGCCCTCGGTTTTGCCGCCGAGACGAGCTTTGACGACATCATCCGCGCCTATATCGAGGATGAGCTGGACGGCCGCGTGAGCTAACGCTCTCCGCCGCCGGGCTCGACCTGGACCAAAGGCTCGGCTGGAGCAGGCGCCGGTTCGCTCTCGCGCACCCGCGTTGTCCAGCCTGAGCCGGTCCAGTCGCGCACGTCGATGGTGATCTCGTCGGGCGTGATGTGCACGAGATTGTAGGAATTGGCCTCGCCGCGCAGACGGGTTGAGATGGTCGATGAGGCCTGGGCCACAAGAATGGGCGCGACGGCCGACTGGCGCAGGCCCACCGGCTCGCCGGCGGTCACCGTGTCGGGCGCCTCGTGCTTGCGCACATAGGAGAGGTGGAAGTGGCCCGATAGTACGAGGCGCACGCCGAGGCGGGCGAAGGTTGCCAGCGCCTCGTCCGCGCGTTTGACGCGCTTGGTCTTCTGCATCATCGGTTCGGTGGGAAACAGCACAGGGTGATGCGCCACGATCACCCGCACCGCATCCGGAGAAGCCTGGGAAAAGCGTTCATCCAGATCCTCGAGCTGGCTTCGCGAAATCGTGCCATGGCCCCAGTTCCATTCGAGCCGCGCCCGTCGAGACGTGCGCATGCCCAGAAAGGCGACGCCGTTCATCTCGAGGAAGGGTTCTGTGTCCTTGGCGATATAGCGGCGGTAGAGCCCATAGGGATCGAGAAAGCGCCGGAAGATGTTGATCGCCGGGACGTCGTGATTGCCGGGCACCGCAAAGACCGGGGCGCTCAGCGTATCAAGGAAGGCGCGGGCCTGCTCGAATTCGGCCTTGGTGCCAACCTGGGTGAAGTCGCCGCTGATGACGATCAAATCGGGGTTGAGGCTTTCAATGTCGGCCGCCAGAGTTTCGGCGGCGGCCGGGTCGTGGTGCCCGAAGTGCAGGTCGGAGAGATGGACGAATTTCATGGGGCCACCTCTTCGGCGTCAGCTGCGGGCGTATCGGGCGTGACTGCGGCGGGCGCGATGACGCACAGCGCATTGGGAAGAATCCCAAAGGTCATCGGCGTCGCCAGCTTTTCCACTTCGCCATCGAACATGACATTCATCGCCCGTTTTCGCGTCGTCATCGTCACCTGTCGGGTCTTCAGAATGGTCAATTCACTGTCATTTTGCCAGGTGCCCATGACCATGCCACTGCAGAGGCGGAAGAAGTCGCGAATATTGAGGTGACTGAGAAAATAGACATAGAGGCTGCCCTCATCGAGACGCTGGCGGGAAAAGATGCGGCCTACGCCCTGTTCATAGGCATTGCTGGCAACGGCCAGCGCCTGCACCCGCTCGATCCGGGTTTGGCCGTCGCCCAGGTCCATGGCCACGGCGAAGCGCTTGGTGCGCGCCAGACGGCGGAGGATGAAGAGGAAAAACCCCAGCTTGGCGCGCAGATCCGTGCGGCCGCGGATGTGTTCGCGGCCCGCTGCCAGTTCCGGTACCACGCCGACAACCACCTTGTGGAGAAACACTCGACCATCGACCCGCCCCACATCGATTGTGCGGCAGGCTTGGGTCCCCAGCACGTCGAGCGCCAGATCGAGATCGAGGGGGATGTTGAGATCCTTGGCCAGCGCATTGACCGTACCCAAGGGCAGGATCCCGAGCTTCTTGTCCGAGCCGAGGATGGCGTTGGCGAGGGCGGTGATCGTCCCGTCGCCGCCGGCTGCGACCACGATCGGGGCGGCGCTGGTGGCGGCCCGGATCAGTCGTCCCTCCATCGGCTTGTGCATGTCGTCGTCGATTTCGGCCTTGAGGCCGCGCTCGGCCAGCCTGGCCGCGAGCTCAGCGCCGGTCATCGACAGGGCGCTGGCGGTACCGGCTTTGGCATTGAGAAGAACGTGGCAAAGAGTCTGTTGCACGGGAATACGCCTGTCTGGGGGACGGGAAAGGAATAACGATCCGCCAGCAAGATTGGTTCAGCCGGTGTGCGCCGCTGCAGAGACCCTGTACGATAAGTAACTTTGCGAATAGCGCCGGCAATCGGGTTCAAACGCGGTTCGGACGAGGATGCCGCGGGTGAGAACGGCCCTCAGCTCAGGTGTGCCCATGACCGCTTATGTCCGCGTTGCCGAAAAGCAGATCCCTCCAGGCCAGATGGCCCTGTTGCTCATTACCAACCGCGATGAACTTTGCGCCGGGATCATGGAGCATTGTCTGGATGGCACGCTGGAGCGGCGGGTGCCGGAGAACCCATCCCCCAATGATCTGGTGCTCGTGCTCTGTCGGCTGATTGCGCAGCTCCCGGACGATTCCGATGTCTATGTGGTCATAGAACCCGGCGCCTATTGGCCAGACATGTTTCCTGACATGAAGGTCTATCGGGAGAATGTTGCTGAATGAGATTGCGGCATTCGAGGTCGTTATCGGTTGAATAACCAGTAATTTCAAAACCCGAAAATATACGCGTATTCCACGATTACCGCGCCCCATCGAAGTGGGGATCATGATGGCCAGCAATGATTTCACCAATTGCTTCAGGAGTTGGTCGCGTGAGAAAACTGAAACTTGCTCTCGTTTTGATGTGTTCCGTATTCCTCTCGCCAAATCTTGCGCATGCGCAGGGGCTTCTCGACGGCGTGCTCGGTGGCAGCGGCGGCGGTGGCCTGCTTGGCGGGCTCACCGGCGGGTCGGAAGGGGGGCTGCTTGGCGACGGTGGCGGCCTGTCCCTCGGCGGAGGTTCAGGTCCGGTCGGTCTTGGCCTCCTCGGTGGCGACGGCAATCTGATCGATCTCAATGTCGGCGGTCCCAATGGCATTGATGCCAGCGTGTCCCTGGGCGGCAGCCGCGGGCTGCTCGATGTCCAGGCTGGCGTCGGCGGACTGCTCGACGCCAACGTCAATATCGGCGGCCAGAACGGGATGATCGGCATCGACCTCGGATTGGGCGGCGGTGGTGGCGGAGGCGGCGGCTCCGGCGGCGGCGGTGGTTCGGGCGGCGGTGGCGCTTCGGGCGGTGGCGGTGGGAATGGCGGTGGCGGTGGTGGTTCCGGCGGCGGCAACGGCGGAGGCGGCAATGGCGGCGGCGGCTGGATCAGCTCGGGCGGCTCGTTGAGCTCCGGCAGTGTTCCTGCGGGCCAGGCCTGCGGCGGGGTCAGCTCAAGCCAGTTGATCGGGCTCTTTGAGCAAACCCGCGTGCGGGGATGGAACCGGGCTTCGGATATCAGGCTGGTGCCGATCCGCGTCTGTCCGGAACTGCGGCGGCAGATTTCCCGCTGGCTTGCCGGCAATCGCGATTATCACCGCATGATCAGCGCGGTAGCAGGCGATGCCCTGATCATCGCAGCCCTCAACCGGAGCAAATACCAGCCCGGCCATGTGCTCGGGGTCCAGCACAGCGGCAGCACGCTTACGGTCTACGTGTTCTGACCCTGCCCCCCGGTCAGGCCGTTGCGGACCGGTCACCTTGCGGTGGCCGGTCTGGTCTTGGTCAGGGGTCAGACCCGGTCGAAATTGGACGGCAGGATGATCATGTCGCGGATGGTGACGCTGCGGCGGCGGCTCAGCATGAAGACAATGGCCTCGGCCACGTCTTCGGGTTCGATCAAGCCGCCGGCTTCCCGGGCCGTGCGCAGATTTTCTTCCGGCCAGTCGGCGAGAAGAGCCGACACGACGGGGCCGGGCGAAATCTGGCCGACGCGCACGCCATGCGGGATCATCTGTCGACGCATGCCCTGCACGAAACTGGTGATCGCCCATTTCGAGCCAGAATAGACCGGCTCCCAATAGGTCGGGAAATGCCCGGCCACCGAGCAGGTGACGATGATGTCGCCGGTCTTGCGCCCGATCATGTGCGGCAGCACGGCATGGACGTTTTTCATCACCGCATTGACGTTGAGATTGAGCATGCGATCGATGGCTGCGGGCGTCGTCTCGGTGAGATCGCCACCGATATAGATGCCGGCATTGCAATGGAGGATGTCGATATGCCCTACCTTCTCCAAGACCTCCGGCACCATCGCGTTGCAGCTTTCGGGCTCCAGCAGGTCCGTCACCTGGGCAATGGCCTTGTCGCCGAGTTCCGCCGTCAGCGCGGCGAGCGCCGTGGCATTGCGGTCCACCAGAACCACTGTTGCGCCCTCGGCGAGAAGAGCCCTGGTGGTCGCAAGGCCGATCCCCGATGCGGCGCCGGTCACGACCGCTATTTTTCCGTCCATAGACAAAGTCTTCCTCCCCGTTGGTCCTCAAGGGGGCTCCCCCGGGCGCGTGGTTTCAAGCGCCCATCCCCTCTTGTCCGATCACAATGTTTGGCGGCCTTGCATTTTGCAATCGCGCGCAGCATGCTGTTAACGGCGGATTAACAGTCTTCCCTGATGTTCGGGGAGACTCCAAGGGCCGCAAGCCTTTGTTAATACAAGCGCAAAGGGCGAAATCCTGTCTGATACCTCAGTCCATTCGCCAAGTGTCCGACAGTGGGCCCGTAACGCCTTGGCCACGCTTGCGCTCGCAACCCTTCTTGGCGCCTGCTCGACCACCAGTGATGGCCCGGTCAGCGAAGCGCGGATCATCACGCCCGCCGATGCGCTCATCATTCCCCCGCCGGGCGGTCCCGCCATCGTCAATGTGGCGTCCACGACCTTTCCCAATGCGGTGCGGCAGGACATCTCGCTGGCAACCGATGCCCGTACGCCGGGCGAAAACAAGATCAGCATCGTGCGCTTTACCGCCAAGGGCGGCGATGGCAGCGACGCGCGCCTGCGCGATATTCCCTTCACCCAGGTCAACCTGACCCAGGAAGCTCTGACCGCCTGGCCCGGGACCGGGATGGCGGTCTCGCCCTATTTCGTGCAGAACGCCTATGGCCCCTTCGGCTACGCCATCGGCAAGCCGCCCACCGGCGATACGTGTATCTATGCCTGGCAGCGCATCAGCCCCACGCTGAAGCCATCCGGCGCCGTCGATCGCGGCACCATCAATATCCGCCTCCAGCTCTGCCGCCGGGGCGCCAGCGAGCAGAGCCTGCTCGAAATCATGTATAAGCTGCGGCTCAACGTGGCCGTCTTCCCGCCCAATGCTGCCCCGGCCATCATCGGAAGCATCGGCAACCAGATCCGGCCCATTGGTGCAGCTGGCTTCAGTGAGGTCATTCCCTCCGCTCCTGCGCCGGTCGTGCGCCGGGCGCAGACGGTGACTGCCGCGCCGACGCCCACTGCGACGCCGGTCGCGATACCCACCCCGCCGATCGGCGCCCCGATCGTGCCGTCCCCGACTGGTACGACCACCGGGACAGGCCCCACTGTTCCCCGCCCACCATCAGGCACGGTGAATATTCCCTCGCCGCCTGGCACCGGCAACTAGTCCGGCACAGGAGCGACCATGTCCAAACCACTGACCATCTTCATCTGGCTGGTCATGGCTCTCGCCATGCTTGTCATCATCACCATACCTGTGAGCCTGCAGGTTCACCTGGTCATGGCGGTCTTGTTCCTGCTGTTCATGGCAGTGATCAAGCTGTTGCGGCTCGACGGCAACTGGCGGCTGCTGCTTTTGACCTTCGGCACGGTGATCGTGCTGCGCTACGCGTTCTGGCGCACCACCAGCACCATTCCGCCGATCGACCAATGGGCCGACTTTATCCCCGGGCTCATCCTCTACCTGGCCGAGATGTACTGCATTCTCATGCTGTTCCTCAGCCTGTTCGTGGTTGTGCGGCCCATTCCGCCGCGCCCGTCCGTTCGGCTGCGTCCGGATGATCCGGTCCCGTTCGTCGACGTGTTCATCCCCACTTACAACGAGGATTATGACCTCCTGGCCGGCACGCTCGCCGCGGCCAAGGGCATGGATTATCCGGTCGACCGGTTCAAGGTCTGGCTGCTCGACGATGGCGCCACCGAGGCCAAGCGCAACAGCTCCGATCCGGATGCTGCTGTCGAAGCTCAGGAGCGATACGACCAGCTGCGCCAACTCTGCGACGAGCTGGGCTGCCACTACCTGACCCGCGCCCGCAATGAGCACGCCAAGGCTGGCAATCTCAACAATGGCCTTGCGCACTCCTCAGGTGAGTTCGTCGCCGTGTTCGACGCCGACCATGCGCCGGCCCGGGATTTCCTCCAGGAAACCGTTCCCTATTTCGCTGAGGATCATCGCCTCTTCCTCGTGCAGACCCCGCACTTCTTCCTCAATCCCGATCCGGTGGAGCGCAATCTGCGCACCTTCGAGGTCATGCCGTCTGAAAACGAGATGTTCTACGGCATCATCCAGCGCGGGCTCGATCGCTGGAACGCGGCCTTCTTCTGTGGCTCGGCGGCCCTCCTGCGCCGCGAAGCGCTCGAAGTCACCAATGGCTTCGCCGGCCGGAGCATCACCGAAGACTGCGAGACGGCGCTCGAGCTGCACAGCCGCGGCTGGAACTCGATCTATGTCGACCGGCCGCTGGTAGCGGGCCTTCAGCCAGCGACCTTCTCGAGCTTCATCGGCCAGCGCAGCCGCTGGGCGCAGGGCATGATGCAGATCATGCTGTTCAGCTTTCCGCTGTTCAAGCCGGGCCTGCGGCTGGCGCAGCGACTGGCCTATCTCTCCTCGACGATGTTCTGGCTCTTCCCGCTGCCGCGCATCATCTTCCTCTTCGCACCGCTGTTTTATCTCTTCTTCGACCTGCAGATCTTCACCGCTTCAGGCGGCGAGTTCGCGGCCTATACGCTGACCTATTTCTTCGTGAACCTAGTGATGCAGAACTCGCTGTTCGGGCGCTGGCGTTGGCCGTGGATTTCCGAGCTCTACGAATATATCCAGTCGGTGCACCTTCTGGGTGCCATCCTGTCGGTGCTGCGCAACCCGTCCAAGCCGACGTTTAACGTGACGGCCAAGGACGAAAGCGTCGACACGTCGCGCCTGTCCGAACTGGCACGCCCGTTCTACCTGATCTTCCTCTTGCTCGTGATCACCGTGGGCATGACCGTCTTCAAGATCTTCAACGAGCCCTATCAGGCCGAAATCACCATGGTGGTGGGCGGCTGGAACCTCTTCAACCTGATCCTGGCCGGATGTGCATTGGGCGTAGTCTCCGAGCGCCGCGAAGTGCGCGCCAGCCGTCGCGTGGCGGTGGAACGCCGCTGCGAAGTGCAGGGTGCCGACGGCACCTGGTCGAAGGGCACGATTGTCAATGTGTCGAGCGGTGGCCTCGCCCTGCGCCTGCCTGCAGGACCGCTCGGGCTTGCACGCGGCGCACCGACCGCGATCCGCTTTACGCCGCTGTCCGATACCGGCGGCAATGAGATGTCGGTCGTCGTGCGCTCCACCGGTTCGGAAGGGAAGGGCGCCATGCTCGGCTGCCGCTTCACGCCCCAGCGCGGCCAGGACTATCGCCTGATCGCCGATCTGCTCTACGCCAACTCCGCCACCTGGGCGCAGCGCCAGAAGTCGCGTCAGGTCAATATCGGCATCATGCGCGGCACGGCACGCTTCCTTGGGCAGGCGCTCTATCAAACCGGACGCGGGCTCGGCTATCTCCTGCGCTTTGGCTCCAAGCGGAGTGGCGCCCATGATTGATCGTACCCTGCTCGCCGGCCTGCTGCTCTCTGTTGCCATGGTGCCCGCCCTGGCCCAGCCTGCGCCGTTCGACATGACGCCTGAAAGTGGCCTGGTGCCGCCTGCGCCGATCCCGACCGTCCCCGTGCCGGTGGAAGTCACTCCCGAGCCGGCCCCGGCCGTCCACACGCGCTATCTCCTGCCCACGCCCACCGTACGCCTCGCCGGCGAAGAGAGCCGCCACGCCATCGTCTTCTATTTGACCCAGGCCGAAGCCGAGAGCGCAGCGCGGCTGAGCCTGAGCTATCTCAACGCGGTGATGGTGGCACCGGAGTTCTCGAGCCTCGGCTTTTCCATCAACCAGACCTCGGTGTCCCGTACGCCGATCGCCGCCTCCTCGGCCCGGAGCGCGGTCAGCGTCGGCATTCCCGCAGGCCTCTTGCGGCCCGGCCCCAATATCCTCGAAATCCACGCCTCCCAGCGGCATCGGACGGACTGCACCATTCAGTCCACCTATGAACTCTGGACCGACCTGACCTCCGACGGCCTGCAGCTTCATTTCGACAGTCCCGAAATTGCCGGCATCAGCCAGCTGGCCGATCTCGCGGCTGTCGGCGTTGGCGTTGATGGCCACACGCGGCTCCGGGTGCTCGCCGGTGACCTCGGCGACGCACAGACCATGAGCGCGGCGCTCCGGCTGATCCAGCAGATGGCGATCGCCCTGCGCGTGGCCGATCCGCGGATCGAGATTGTCGACGCGCTTTCTGCCACGGCTGAGCCCGGTGTGCTCGACGTGGTCATCGGCACGGCCCAATCCCTGCCGGCCGAATTGGCTGAGATGAGTGCCGCGGCCGCCTCGGGACCGCTCGTGACCATGGCTTCTCTGGCGACCGGCGCGCCGACCCTGGTCCTGTCCGGGCCCGACTGGGCGAGCATCGCCCGGGGCGGTAATGATCTTGTCGCCGCCGCACCGGCCTCGTCCTCCCGTCCGCGCATCGATCTCGGCTATCCTGTACCCCTTATGGAAGGCGGCTCGGCGATTGAGCTGGCGGCGCTCGGCGCCAATACGGTCGAGTTCAACGGACGGCGCTTTACCACGCGCTTCCAGTTCGAACTGCCGCCCGATTTCTACGCCTATCGCTATGGCAATGCCGAGCTGGTGCTCGACGCCGCCTATTCGTCCGACGTTCAGCCGGGCAGCGAAATCGACATCTACACCAATGGCCAGATCGCCTCGGCCACGCCGTTGCTGCAGACCGACGGCGGGTTGTTGCGCAACACGATCATCCGCGTGCCGATGACCAATCTGCGTCCCGGCCGCAACGAGGTCGATATCGCGGTTAATCTGAACACGACTTCGGATCAGGCGTGCCCGGTCGGCTGGACCGGTGACGCGCCGACGCGTTTTGTATTTTCCGGCAGCTCGAAACTGCGTCTGCCCGAATATGCCCGGGCCGCGGCGCTGCCCGACCTGCGCCTGCTCACAGGCGCGGCCTGGCCCTATGTGCTGGACGAAGACGTACCAATAGCCGTGGGGCAGGACACGGAGTCCGAAACGGCGGCCCTCACACTGGCAGCGCGCCTCGCTACTGCCTCGGGCAAGGTCACGCCGCTGACGGTCACCGCCGACACCCAGCTGGCGGCCGACCGCAATGTGCTGGTGGTCAAGCCTGTCGCCTCCATCACCGGCGACATCCTCGCCCGCACGGGTCTCTCCGATGGTCGCGCGGGCGGTATGGGGCGAGATGCTTCCGTGCTCGACCAGTTTGCCTCCGAAACCATTGCCCGCCCCTTGCCGGGGGCGCTCGACTGGTTCCTCGACCGGGTTGGCCTCCAGATCGACGATCTGCGCGTCCTGCCGGAGCGGGATCAGGCCGTGGGGATCAATAATTCGGTCGTTCTGGCTCAGGCTCGCCAGTCTGAAGGCGGGATCTGGACCGTTCTTACCGCAGCCGATGGCCCGCGCCTCGTATCGGGGATCAACCAGCTGGTCGAGACCCGCCACTGGCGCGAGATCAATGGACGAGCCAGTACCATCGCCCCGACCGACGAAACGATCACGGCAACTTCGGCTGCCAATCCCGTGCTCGACGTCACATCCTTTTCGCTGACCAATCTGCGGCTCGTCGCTGCAAATTGGTTCTCCGCCAACATTTTGATGTTCACCGCACTGATTACGGCCGCGTGCGTTCTGCTGATGATCGCGACATCTCTCATGCTCAAACAGCTCGGACGCAGGCAATGACATCGAACATCTGGGGAGCGGCCCTTGGGGCCATGCTCATGATCCAGCCCGCAACGGCCGCCTCGACCATACTCGCCGAAGAATGGGACAGCTACCGCACCGCCTATATCAGCGAGGCTGGGCGGATCGTGGACTATGCCAATAACAGCATCAGCCACAGCGAAGGGCAGGGCTATGGCCTCATCCTTTCCGTGCTGGCGGGCGATCGGGCGACGTTCGAGCGCGTCTGGAAGTTCACCGAGACCGAGCTCATGGTCCGCGACGACGGCCTTGCCGCGTGGCGCTGGGAGCCAGAGGCCGATCCCAGGGTGACCGATCCCAACAACGCCACCGATGGCGACATGCTAATCGCCTATGGCCTGGTTCTGGCGGGTCATGCCTGGAACGAACAGGCCTATCTCGATCGCGCCACCAGCATGGTCCGTACCATTGGTCATGATCTGCTGACCGCAGTGCAGGAAAGGCCGGTGATCCTCCCCGGCGCTGTCGGCTTTGTCAGCGAAGAGACCGGTGCCGTCGTCCTCAACCCCTCCTATTGGGTGTTCGAAACCATCCCGGTCTTTGCCCAGCTCGACCCGACCATCAACTGGAATGCGGTCACCGAGAGCGGTCTCGATATCCTGGCGCGCGCCGCCGAAACCCGCACGGGCATTCCGGCCGACTGGGTCGTGCTCGAGGGAGACACACTTGTGCCGGCTGAAAACTTTCCGCCGGAGTTCGGCTATAATGGCATCCGCATCCCGCTCTATCTGATGCGTGCTGGGCTTGATCCATCCTATCTTGAACCGTTCCTTGCCAATTCCGACGCCTCGGGCCTGCGCAAGATCGATGTGGTGACCGGCGCTGTGCTCGAACCGATCTCCGAGCCCGGCTATCGCCTCATCGAGGCGAGCATGAAATGCACGCTGACCAATCAACCCATCCCCGCCGAACTGGCCCAGATGCAGGCAACCAGCTATTATGCGGCGACGCTGCAATTGCTGCTGCTCGACCATCTGCGGCGAGAGCGGCCTGATTGCCTCGAGAAAGGCCCCCTCTGATGCGGCTGAGTACCTATCTTGCCGGGCTGGGATTGCTGAGCAGCACTATCCTGCCGGTGTTCGCCCAGGATGCCGGAGTGCCGGCACCGGCCACCATTGTTGTGGCCCAGGATGCCTCGGCTATCCAACCGCTTGCCGGCGCCCGCCCGTTCATGGTGGCGCTACCCTTCGCCGTCGCCGGGGAAAGAGCGCCGGGTGAGCCTGTGGTGCGCCACACGCCGACCGGCGTGGTGCAGTCGCTGATGGCCCAGATCACTCCGGCGCCAGAGCCCGCGCAGGCGCCAAATGCCGTCGACGAGACAGCGCTGCGCTATTTCGCCCAGAACGGAGACGAGGTGCGGGTCCAGCGCGAGATCGAGCGCCTCAAGGCCCTTCATCCCGGCTGGCAACCACCGGCCAATCTCCTCTCGCAAGACTATGTGCCCGATCCCGATATCGTCGAGATCTGGGAGATGTTCAGCAATGGCGATTTTGACGGCGCGCGCGCTGCCATCGCTGCCAAGCAGGCCGCTGATCCGAGCTTTGTGCCGTCAACCGATCTCCTGCAAAGCCTTGCCAGCGGCGAGTCCGTCTCGCGTCTGCGCACTGCCTCGGATGCAAAGGATTATCAGGCCGTCATCACAATTGCCGCCAGCAACCCGCAACTGCTGGTCTGCAGCTCCGTCGATAATCTCTGGCGCCTGGCCGAAGCCTTTGCGCAGACCGGCAGCCTCGCCCGCTCGGTCGATGCCTATGCCTATGTCCTGTCCAACTGCACGGACGCGCAGGAGCGCTACGCCACCATGCAGAAGGCCATGGAGCAACTGCCGCGCGCCGAACTCGATCCGCTCCTCGCCATGGAGCGTCCCGATGCGGCCGGGCTTGGCGAGTTCAACGGACTTCGCCTCGATCTGGCGCGTCGCGCCGTTTCCGCCGCGCTGGACGATGGTCCTGCACCCGGACCTGCCGATCTTGCCCTGCTCGAGCAATCGGCGACGGCCACCAAGAGCGGCGAGGATCTGCAGCTCCTCGGCTATTTCGAGCTCAGCCGGAACCGCCCCAATGAGGCGCGTCGCCTGTTCCAGACCGCCCACGAGGCTGCCCCAAGTGCGGTCACCGCCGAGGGACTGGCCGTGACGCTGCTGCAGCTACAGGATGGCGAAGAGGCCGAAGGCGTCCTCGCGGCCTACCGCGACGAAAGCGAGGAGCTGACCGCGCTCTACCTCCAGGCCGCTGCCGCCTATCTCGCCACCGAGCCGCGCCGCAATATCAGCGAAAATGTGCTCGGCCGCATTGTCGATACCGCCATGTCGGCGCGCGACGCCAATACGGCCCAGGAGCTCGGCTGGTATTCCTATGCCTTCCAGCAGCCGCAGACGGCGTTTGAATGGTTCACCGTTGCCCTGCGCTTCCAGCCCGATCTGGAGCCGGCGGCCTATGGGCTGATGGTGGCGGCGAACGCTCTGGGAGATGCGACGACTGTGCAGTCGATCCGCAACCAATGGGCCGGGCGCTCCGCCCGCATCTCCGATTTCGGCAAGACTTCCGCCACCACCCAGCCGCCTGCGGCCGCGCCTGTCCCCGTTCCCGTCGCCCAGCGCCCGTCCGCGCCGGTACAGGCTGCGCCGGTACAGTCCGCGCGTCAGCCGACCAATCAGGTGGCCAGCGAACTCAGTGTCGACCCCAGCCCGCAGCGCAGCTCCGGGGGCCGTCGCTGCGAGAACTTTGTTCCTGCCGCCAGCCTTTCGGCGTCAAACGCCCTCAGCCATGCCTGGTGCCTGATGGATCTCAATCGTCCGGCGCAAGCGGTGGACCACTTCGCCCGGGCGCTTCAATCGGGCTCCGAGCGGGTGCGTTCGGACGCAGCCTATGGTCAGTCACTGGCCTTCATTCGCCTCGGCCTGCCACACGAAGCCGCGGTTGCCGCCGCCGCCGCGCCGGTCACCAATGCCCGTGCGCTTGAGCTTGAGGTGGCCATCCTTACCCAGCAGGCTACCAGCGCCTATGGCGTCGGCGATTATGCCAAGGCTCTCGCCATCCTCGATGCCCGCTCCAGATATGCCGCCGAGCGCAATGACCTGCTGACCCTGCGCGCCTGGAGCTACTACCACCTGCGCCGCTATCGCGAAGCCCAGCGCATTTTCTCCGCCGTTGCCGCCACCGGCTATGGCGAGGCCCTCGCCGGGCTCGAAGCCGCGACTTCCGCGCTCGCCCGCTCGCTCGTCCAATAATGCGGCCGCAGGGTTGAACCTCTAGCCCCGTTCTGGCAAACCTCGTCCCAGTCGACTTGGACCCGGTGCAATTCCGGGTGGCTCTTCCGGCCGCCGATCCGCCGGACAATCCAGACATCGCCGCGCCAATCCTTAGAAGGCGCCGCGCAGATATTGCTGGACCCTCCCGATGAACTTTGTGTCTTCCCTCCGCCGCGACTGGTTTTCCAATGTGCGTGGCGATCTCCTGTCCGGCCTTGTCGTCGCCCTGGCGTTGATCCCCGAAGCCATTGGCTTTTCGCTCATCGCAGGTGTCAATCCCAAGGTCGGGCTCTATGCCTCGGTCATCATCGCCATCGTCATTTCGTTTGCTGGCGGGCGCCCGGCGATGATCTCGGCTGCCACCGCCGCCACGGCGGTGTTGATGGGCTCGCTGGTGCGCGAGCACGGGCTGGACTATCTCCTCGCCGCCACCATCCTCGCCGGCGTCATCCAGATCGGCCTGGGCCTCGCGCGCGTCGGCTATATCATGCGCTTCGTCTCGCGTTCGGTGATCACCGGCTTCGTCAATGCGCTGGCCATCCTCATTTTCATGGCACAATTGCCCGAGCTGACCGGCGTCACTTGGCAAAGCTATGTGATGATCGCGGCGGGCCTGGCCATCCTCTACCTCTTCCCGCGCATCACGAAGGCCATCCCATCGCCGCTGGTGTGCATTCTCATCCTCACCGCAGTCGCACTGGCCTTCGGCATTGATACGCGCTCCGTTGCGGATCTGGGCACGCTGCCCGATGCGCTGCCGACCCTGCTGCTGCCCAATGTGCCGCTCAGCCTCGACACCTTTCTGATCATCCTGCCTTATTCCATCGCGGTGGCGACTGTGGGCCTCCTCGAAAGCCTCCTGACTGCCTCCATCGTCGACCAGATGACCGAGACCACCAGCGACAAGAACCGCGAGAGCATCGGCCAGGGCATCGCCAATTTCGTCTCCGGCTTCTTCGGCGGCATGGCGGGTTGCGCCATGATCGGCCAGTCCACCATCAACGTAAAGCTGGGCGGGCGCACGCGCCTTTCGACCTTTGCGGCCGGAGCGATCTTGTTATTCCTCCTCGTCGTGCTCGGCGACTGGGTGGGACTCATCCCCATGCCCGCGCTGGTGGCGATCATGATCATGGTCGCTATCGGCACCTTCAACTGGGGGTCGCTGCGCGATCTCGCCTCTCACCCGCGCCGCTCGAGCGTGGTCATGCTGGCAACAGTTGCGACTGTCCTTGGCACGCATAATCTGGCGCTGGGTGTTGGCGTCGGCGTGCTGCTCTCGGGCATTTTCTTTGCCTGGAAAGTCGCGCAGATCTTTCGGGTCACCGCATCCCTCTCTGCGGATGGCGAAACGCGCACATATCGCATCGAGGGCCAGTTGTTCTTCGCCACGGCCGAGGAATTCCTGGCCGCCATGGATTTTGCCGAGCCGCCGCGCCGGGTTCGCATTGACCTCGAAGCAGCCCATCTCTGGGATCTGACCGGGGTCAACGCCATCGACACGGCCGTGCTCAAGTTCCGCAAGGCCGGCGCCGAGGTGGAGATCATCGGCCTCAACGAAGCCAGCGCCACCATCATGGACATGTTCGCTGTGCACGACCGCCCCGGTGCCCTCGAGCGCATGCTCGGGCACTAGTCCGGGGCCGCTCCCTAAGCCTCGCCATCGCCGATCAAGGCGGTGGCTGTTCGCCAGAAATGAGGACTTGCCGCCCTCGTCCCTAAATCAGTGGAGCTATCGCCTAATCCATCGGCACATTGCCCGGGTGCACAACATCTGAACAATCGCTTGCAGCGATCCGATTTTGACGCTCTTATGGGAGCAGCGAAGCCGGAGGATTGTGTGCCGCCTTTCGACGAAATGCTCTTTGCCGATGGTCAGGTCAGGTCGCCTTATGCGCCCGTAAAAACCTGGCTCGACCAACAAACACCGGCTGCGCTGGAGAAAAAAGCCCGCGACGCCGAGAATGTCTTCCGACGGACCGGGATTACCTTCGCCGTCTATGGCGAGGAGGCGGCCGCCGAGCGGCTGATCCCCTTCGATCTGGTTCCCCGCATCATCACCGGCCGGGAATGGCGCTACCTCTCCCAAGGGATCGAGCAGCGCGTCATGGCGATCAACGCCTTCCTTGACGATATCTATCACCGCCAGGAAATCGTCCGCGCTGGCCGTATCCCCAGGCAGCTGATCGCCCAGAACGAGGCCTTTCTGCCCGAGATGATCGGCTTCCGCCCGCCGGCCAATGTCTACACCCATATCATTGGCGTCGATCTCGTGCGCACGGCTGAGAACCAGTTCTATGTGCTCGAGGACAATGCCCGCACGCCCTCGGGCGTGTCCTACATGCTGGAAAACCGGGAGACCATGCTGCAGCTCTTCCCTGAGCTCTTCCAGCAGGTGAAAGTCCAGCAGGTCGAAAACTACCCCCACCTGTTGCGTCAGTCGCTCGCCGCGGTCGCGCCGCCCGATCGCCTCAACGAAAAGCCGACCATTGCCGTGCTGACACCCGGCATCCACAACTCGGCCTATTTCGAGCACGCCTTTCTCGCAGACCAGATGGGGGTGGAGCTGGTCGAGGGCAGCGATCTCCGGGTCGACAATGGCCGCATCGCCATGCGCACCACCGAGGGGTTCCGCCCCATCGATGTGCTCTATCGGCGCGTCGACGACGCCTTCCTCGACCCGCTGGCTTTCCGGCCCGATTCAACCCTTGGCGTCGCCGGCATCATGGATGTCTACCGATCCGGGCGCATCACCATCGCCAATGCGCCGGGCACTGGCATTGCCGATGACAAGGCGATCTATTCCTACATGCCCGAGATCATCGAGTTTTATACCGGGCGCCGGGCCATCCTCGAGAACGTGCCGACCTATCGCTGCACCGAACCCGACAGCCTCAAATATGTCCTCGAACACCTCGACGAGCTGGTGGTCAAGGAGGTCCATGGCTCGGGCGGTTATGGCATGCTCGTCGGCCCCGCGGCCTCGCGTCAGGAACTCTCCGATTTCGCGGACAAGCTGCGCGCCCGTCCGGGCAATTACATCGCCCAGCCGACCCTGGCGCTCTCGACCTCGCCGATCCTGACCGATGCGGGCCTGGCGCCACGCCATGTCGACCTCCGGCCCTTTGTCCTCGTGTCCGACCGCATTCGCATCGCCCCCGGCGGGCTTACCCGAGTGGCGCTGACCGAAGGCTCTCTGGTGGTCAATTCCAGCCAGGGCGGTGGCACCAAGGACACCTGGGTTCTGGACGATTAGGGCAGGGGACACGCACATATGCTTTTAGGGCGCACTGCCAGTGGCCTGTTCTGGATGCACCGCTATATCGAGCGGGCCGAGAACATGGCGCGTATCGTCGATGCCGGGTTGCGCATGGCGCTGACCCGCACTTCCAATGCTTCGGAGGAATGGTCTTCGGTCGTGCTTTCGGCCGGTGCCATTTCAGCCTATCAGACCAAATACACCCACTATACCGCCGCCAGCGTGGCCGACTTCCTGCTCCGGGACCGGGACAATCCATCGAGCGTCATCTCCTGCATCGAGGCAGCGCGCTTCAACGCCCGCATGGTGCGCACGGCGCTGACACGTGACGCCTGGGAAGCTGTCAACGAAGCCTGGATGGCCCTTAAGGCGGCGCTCGACTGCCCCTTGCAGGAAAGCGAACTGCCGCGCCTGCTCGACGCCATCAAGCGCGAAACCTCGCTCATTCGCGGCGCATTCCACGGCACCATGCTGCGCAACGAGATCTTCAATTTCTCGCGCATCGGCACCTTCATTGAGCGGGCGGACAACACCTCGCGCATTCTCGACGTCAAATATTACGTGCTGCTGCCGGCCATGTCCTATGTCGGCGGCACCATGGATAACTACCAGTGGGAGTCGATCCTGCGGTCGGTCTCGGCGCACCGCTCCTATCGCTGGGTCTATGACAGCCAGTACAATCCCACCCATATCGCGGATTATCTCATGCTCAACGGGCGCATGCCGCGCTCGCTGCACTTCTGCTACCGCAACATCGTCGAAAATCTCGATTTTCTTGCTGAGGACTATGGCCTGCGTCACGCCTGCCATAATCAGGCCGCGCACACGCTGGCGTCCATTCGCGGCAAGCAGATCGAGGAAGTGTTCGATTTTGGCCTGCACGAATTCCTCACCGACTTCATCTCGCAAAACAACAGGCTCGGCGTCGCCATCGCCCGGGCCTTTAACTTCGATTGATCGCCCGTGCTGCTTTCCATCAGTCACACCTCGACCTATCGCTATACCGGCCCCGTGGCCTATGCCGTCCAACGCCTGCGGCTCTGGCCGACCAATTGCACCGTCCAGGAGGTGGTCGACTGGCGGCTCGAAATCACCGGCGCAACCTCCGAGCTCAGCTACAACGACGCCTTCGGCAATCGCACCGAGCTGTTGCGCGCAACGCCGAACACCACCGAGATCGTCATTCACGCAAAAGGCCAGGTTGATACCCGCGACACCGCCGGTGTGCTGGGTCTGGGCGGTGGTGTGCCCCCGCTCTGGATCCATCAGCGCCAGACGGAACTGACCGAGCCGGGCGAGGCGATCCGCGCTCTGGCGGAGCCGCTGGATGGGCTGACCAACCGGCTCGATATGCTGCACAGGCTTTCGGGGGAAATCACCGCCCGCGTCGCCTATGTGCCCGACAGCACAGATGTGGCAACACCCGCCGAAGCGGCGCTGGCCAGCGGCAGCGGCGTGTGCCAGGACCATGCCCATATTTTCCTCTCCTCTGCTCGCCTCCTTGGTGTCCCGGCGCGCTATGTTTCAGGATATCTGCTGATCGAGGGCCGGACGGAGCAGGCTGCCACCCATGCCTGGGCGGAGGCCTATGTCGAGGATCTGGGATGGGTCGGGTTCGACGTGGCCAATGGTGTCGCACCGGACGAAAAATACGTGCGGATCGCCTGCGGTCTCGATTATGGTCAGGCCGCACCGATCACCGGTCTGCGCAGTGGCTCGGCTACCGAGTCGCTTGCCGTTGCCCTCAATGTGGAGCAGTAAACTCCTGCTTCTTGCGCTTGCCTGGACTATGACATGACCTATTGCGTTGGTTTGAAGACGGCCGGGGGCCTTATCTTCATGTCCGATACCCGTACGAATGCGGGGCTCGATAATATTTCCACCTTCTCCAAGATGCGGACGTGGGAAGTGCCGGGCGAGCGCGTCATCGTTCTGTTGTCGGCCGGCAATCTGGCCACCACGCAGGCCGTGACCAGCCTTCTCGACGAGCGCTCCAAGGCGGTCGCCGAGCGCCGGTCGTCCGTGCTCGACACGCCGTCGATGTTCCAGACGGCCCGTCTCATCGGCGATGTGGTCAAGGAAGTCATTGCCCAGGCCGCGCCTGCCGGGCAAACCGCCGACGCCTTCGGCGCATCCTTCATTCTCGGCGGACAGATCAAGGGCGGCGAGCCGCGCCTGTTCTATATCTATCCCGAGGGCAATTTCATTGAGTCGTCCGCCGATACGCCGTTCTTCCAGATCGGTGAGCACAAATATGGCAAGCCGATCCTGATCCGCGCCTATGAGCCCGAGATGAGCATGCCGGAAGCGATCAAGCTGCTGCTGGTGTCCTTCGACTCGACGCTCAAGTCCAATCTCTCGGTCGGCCTGCCCCTCGATCTGCAGATCTACGAGGCCGACAGTCTCGAGCTCGGCGTCCGCCGCCGCTTCGAGCGCGATGACCCCTATTATCTCTCGGTTTCGGAAGGGTGGTCCGAGGCGCTCAAGACCGCATTCACCAGCCTGCCGTCCCTCATCGATTGATCGATCAGCCGCATTTGCGGCCCCTCTGTCCGGATGCTAAGCCCCAGCTCGACCAACCAGAGCAGGATATTCGGCAATGATCGAACCAGGCGCGTCCTTCAAGGACAATCTCGGCAAACTCCCCTCCATCGACGGGCTTGAGCGGATCGACCTCGTCGACGCTGCCGGCACAGTAGTCGCCTGCATCGAAAACCAGCCCGGGAAACTGGGCTCGCTGGCGGTCTATCAGTATCTCAATGCCAAATTTGGTACCCTTGGCAAAGAAGCGGCCGAGCATGGCCTCGCCGTGTTTGCCGAACACACTGCCGATGCGCGCAATCGTCCCGGCGCCCATCCCAATATCGACCGCCTGTTCGCCATCGCCGCCGGAGCGCCCAGCCTCGAGATCAGGATCGTGAGGGGTTGAAGACCGCCCTGGCAGAAAAAGATATGGGCCGCGCAGTTTGATCCGCGCGGCCCACTAGATTTAGCTTTTGCGGCGACCATTGCCTCAAGTCGGGCAATTCTCTCCACAAGGTCGATTATATTGTTGTCGGCCGGTTCAGCAGGTTTCTCTGCAGCCGGTTTCGGATCAGCACTCGGCTGAGCCAGGGTCTGGGGTGCAGTCATCGCGTAATACGTGATGGGGTCGTAGTAACGCACCAGAATTCTGACGAATTCATCCAATGGTACGTTCAGTGCTTTTGAGAATGCGATATATTGCCCGGATGGAAGCCGCCCCCGACCTCCTTCCAACTGGGATATAAACGTATAATACTCAAAACCTACTGCTGCTGCGAGTTCGCGTTGTGTCAGGCCGGCCTGTTCTCTCAGGTTTCTCAGGTAGCGCCCGGCCTGCTTGCGCAGGACCTGGACTTCTTCGGGTGTTGGTTCGAAATGAGGGCGGGTATCCATGGGTGGCTCCATGGCACTATTCGGTGCCGTAGTGTACTCGCTATACCCCACGTACGACCATGCTGCAAAAGCATTCTGGAGAGCAGTTGCAATCCAGAGATTCAGAGGGCGACCTTCTATTTGCTTCTTTGTGAAGAAGAGCTCGTGTTGATCTAAGATTGGGTTGAGCCATGTCGGCTGTTTTTTAGAATAATAGTCCGAGTATGCTATTTTTCGCAACTTTGTATGCGTGCATATAGTCTTTTCCGGCAGTGGTCGGAAATTTAGCCATGCCGACGTCGGCTTGGTACAAAATTGTCGAGAGTTGAGCGGTTTTGTGCAATGCATCGCCCTTTCTGCATCTATGGAAAAAAACAACAACTTATGTTAAATCGGGTTGTTGGCGGGGCGACGTTGCCGGGATTGAATGCAGCGCTGAAAGTGCCGTCTATTTAAGAACGGAATAGTCCGGATAATCCAGCACGCTGGTTAACTTCATGGCGTGAACTAAATCCAGTGTCTGGATCGCGCATAATGAGGGGGCTTGAGGGTATTTTGCGCACCCCGGAGAGGCCCGGTGCGGCGATTTGACTGATCAAAAGTGTCAAGCGAGCAACATCAAACGCCCGTTTTGAGACGCTGGAGCCGCATCGGCCAGCTATTTCTCCGGCCAAAATGCAGTTGGTCTGTGACAGCGCTACTTCCGTTCTGCGATCAACGCCTCAAGTCGTGCCAGCCGCTCCGACAGGCCAACAACATTGTCCTCGTCCGTTTTTGCGGGGACATCCTTCGGCACGTCCGGCAAGGGCTGGGCCTGCGCGGGGGAGGATATCTCGAACAGAGCATAATAGGTGATGGGGTCATAGTACCGCATCAGCGTCTTGACGAAGTCGTGCAGGGGAATGTCGAGGGCTTCGGCGAAGGCCAGATATTGTGCCGGGGGCAGTCGGCCGCGGCCACCTTCGAGCTGCGATATGAAGGTGTAGTACTCAAACCCGACAGCCTTGGCCAATTCTCGTTGGCTCATCCCGGCCCGTTCTCGCAGCGCACGGAGCCAGCGGCCCGCCTGTTGCCGCAACATCTGAATTTCCGCCGTGCTCTGGCCGAACTGTGGGTGTGTGTACATCCCGCTACTCCCTGGGCGGGGCCATCGTCCGTTGTGTGGCTACACAACGACTAAAGCCTGAACCCTTCCTTCATCAAGGCTATCCCTTTGATCGAAATTGAAAAATAACTAGATGTGCTGAGCAAAAATGCTGGCGATATAGTAATTACTAAACCGAATAGGCTAATGACGATTACTAATCCCCGCGCCTAGGAATGCACAGACCAAGAAAACAGGTCACTCACTTTCGAGAGGTGCATTTCAATGGCAACAATTCAAGGCGTCTATGTCGCCCTGTTCGGCCGTCCTGCCGATCCAACCGGCCTTGCCTACTTCAATAGCGTCACCCAGAACGGCGCTGACCTGACCCAGATCGGTGATCTGTCATCGACCCAGGAGTATCAGGATCGCTTTGCTGGTCAGACCCCGGCGCAGATCGTGAACTCGATCTACCAGTCCCTGTTCAATCGCAACGCTGAACCCGCTGGCCTGACCTTCTTCGTGAACGGTCTTGTGACCGGCGAATTCTCGATCAACGACATCGCCATCCGCATTCTCGATGGCGCACAGGGTAGCGACAAGACGGTTGTCGATACCAAGATCGCCGCCGCTAACCTCTACACAAACTCCCTCGATACCACCGAGGAAATCATCGCTTACTCGGGCAATGCCGCTGCCGCCGAAGGCCGTGCTTTCCTCCAGGGCGTCAGCACCACTGTACCCAACCAGGCCGCAGTCGATGATGCTATCGAGGACATGGTTGGCCCAGGCGGTGTTCCGGGTGACACTTACACGCTCACCACCGGCGTAGACACTCTGCTGGGGACGGCCAATAACGACACCTTCCAGGCCATCATCGATGGTGGTGCCACCGATACGGTCAATACGTTTGACAGTGTTGACGGGGCTGCAGGCAATGACACGCTGCTGATCGTGGGTGCCGGCGTCGTTCCTTTCCCGGCCAATGTCACCATCAAGAACGTTGAAGTGGTCAATGTTGGCACTGCCGCCGCGATCGCCAACCTCAACTCGTCCTCATTCCAGGGCGTTCAGCAGCTCTGGCAGGTCGGGGCCGCTGGGGCCGTGACCATCGGAGCTGGTGTCACTGCAGGCTTCCGCAATGTCGCCGCCAATACCGTTATTGCAGCTGATGGGGTATCGTCCGTGGCTGTGGCGCTCGACAATGCCGACGATGCCTCCATCGTGACGATCGATGAAACGACCGCCGGTGACGTGACCTCGGTAACTGTGTCCGGCAGCGTTGATGGCGATTTCGAGATCGATACCGCCACCAACACCACTGATGTTGCCACCATCAATCTGGGCATCACGACCAATTCTATCGTCACGCTCAATGTTGGCCTTGCTGCCACTACCACGATTGATGCTTCGGACTCCTCGGGCAATCTCACGCTCGATGCATCTGCGATCACGGCCCTCGAAACCTTCAATGGTGGCTCGGGCAATGACACGCTGACGGCGGATAGTTCCGTCCTGACGGCAGCGGCGATCACCATCGATGCCGGTGCAGGCGTGGACGTGATCAACTACAATATCGACCACAGTGTAGCGGGTAACACCACGAGCATCACCGGTGGTATTGGTGGCGACACCTTCATTCTCAGCGGGACAGAAAATCTGTCCGCAGCTGGCGACGTCGACGATCTCGAGGCCAATCTCGTCACCATCACCGACTTTGATGGTGCCGAAGATGTTCTCGACCTCACCGCTGTTGTCGGGGGTGACCGCTTGACCCAGAACGCCGTCAACATTGCTCTGACGGCAGCCGACCCGGCAGACCTCTTCGAGGCAGCTGACGCTGTCGCCGGCGCACTTGTGGCCGCAGGCGACTATGCCTTCTTCGCCTTCGGCGGCGACACATACTTCTATTCGGACTCCAATGGCGACGGTGCTCTCTCGGTCGACGACGCCCTCATCCAGCTGACGGGTGTTGCAGTTGCCGATCTTACCGCTGCCAATCTGATCGTCTAATCGGATCAAACCCTGAAATCCCCCCGGCTGCGCGCCGGGGGGATTTCTTTTGCGCCACCCCTCTTCCCCGCGGCAGGCTTGCCATTGAATTGCCGGCGAACTCCGATCAATGTCCGGCCATGACCGACCTCACCTCCGCCTTGATTCCCGATTTCGACCTCACCGCGCGCAACACGTTGGCCCTGACGGCGCGCTCGCGCTTCGGCCTCGTGCTCGATGCGCCCGAAGAGGTGCCCGCTGCCTTTGTTCTCGCGGCCGAGCGCGGCCTGCCGCTTCGCATCCTCGGTGGCGGCAGCAATGTGGTGCTGTCTGCCGAGTTCGACGGCATCACCGCGATCATCGCTTTCAAGGGGCGGCGCATTCTCGAAGAGACGGAAAATCACGTCCTTGTCAAAGCGGCGGCTGGCGAGGTCTGGAACGATTTCGTCGCCTATACGGTCGAAGCCGGGTTTGGCGGCATTGAAAATCTTGCCCTTATTCCGGGGACGGTCGGGGCGGCGCCGGTGCAGAATATCGGAGCCTATGGTGCCGAGATCGCCGATGTCTTTGAGAGCCTCACCGCCTATGACAGCGCGACCGGGGAAATCACCACATTCTCCCGCACTGATTGCGGCTTTGCCTATCGCGACAGCGTCTTCAAGCAGCAGGCGGGCCGCTATGTCGTGCTCTCGCTGCGCTTAAAGCTGCCAAAACCCTGGCAGCCCAATCTGGGTTTTGCCGGTCTCTCCGAGCTCGCTGGTCGCGACGATCTCACCCCTGCGCTGGTGATGGCGCAGGTCATCGCGCTGCGCCACTCAAAACTGCCCGACTGGCGTGTCACGCCCAATGCCGGGTCCTTCTTTCAGAATCCGATTGTCGAACCGGCGGCGGTGGAGCCGATCCTTGCTGAATTCCCCAAGGCGCCGAACTATGCCCAGCCCGATGGCCGGTTAAAACTCTCGGCCGGCTGGCTGATTGAACAGTCCGGCCTCAAAGGGTTTGCCATGGGCCCGGCTGGCATCTCCGAGCGCCATGCCCTCGTGCTGATCAACCGTGGCGGCGCCAGCGCGGACGATATTTCCGCGCTTGCAGGCCATATCAAGGCGACGGTCAAAGCCCGGTTCGGCGTCGAGCTTCATCAGGAGCCGGTGCTGCTCTAGCCCGGCTCCCGCTGGGATCAGTGGCGCAGGCCGGGTGCTTCCTGGCCGGTCGACTGCACATATTCGGTATAGCCGCCGCCATAGGCGTGCACGCCATTTTCTGTTAGTTCCAGCACGCGGTTGGAGAGTGCCGCGAGGAAATGGCGGTCGTGCGAAACGAAAAGCATGGTGCCCGCATAGTCCTTGAGCGCCTCGATCAGCATCTCCTTGGTGGCGATGTCGAGGTGGTTGGTCGGCTCGTCGAGCACAAGGAAATTCGGCGGATCAAACAGCAGGATGGCCATGACGAGGCGAGCCTTTTCACCGCCCGAAAGCACGCGGCACTTCTTTTCGATATCGTCACCTGAAAAGCCAAAGCATCCGGCGAGGGCGCGGAGCGGGGCCTGCCCGGCCTGCGGGAAATTGTCTTCCAGCGTCTGGAAAATCGTCCGGTCGCCGTCCAGGACATCCATGGCGTGCTGGGCAAAATAGCCCATCTTGACGCTCGGGCCGATATTGACGGTGCCGGTATCCGGATCAGCGGTCCCGGCGATCAGCTTGAGCAGGGTGGACTTACCGGCGCCGTTGACGCCCATGATGGCCCAGCGCTCGCGACGGCGGACATGGAAATCCAGGCCCTCGTAAATGATCTTGGAGCCATAGCGCTTGTCGACATTCTTGAGAATGGCGACGTCTTCGCCCGAACGCGGGGCAGGGCGGAACTCGAACACCACCGTCTGGCGGCGCTTGGGCATTTCCACCTTGTCGATCTTGTCGAGCTTTTTCACCCGGCTCTGCACCTGCGCAGCGTGGCTGGCGCGGGCCTTGAAGCGCTCGATAAAGGCGATTTCCTTGGCCAGCATGGCCTGCTGGCGCTCGAACTGGGCCTGCTGGTTCTTGTCGGCCAGCGCCCGCTGCTGCTGATAGAATTCGTAGTCGCCGGTGTAGGTCGTCAGTGTGCCAGCATCGATTTCGATGATCTTGTTGACGATCCGGTCCATGAAAGCGCGATCGTGCGCGGTCATCAGCAGCGCGCCGTCATAGGACCTGAGAAAGTCCTCCAGCCAGATCAGGCTTTCGATATCGAGATGGTTGCTCGGTTCGTCGAGCAGCAGCACGTCGGGGCGCTTGAGCAGGATTTTGGCGAGCGCCACGCGCATCTTCCAGCCGCCCGAGAGCGCGCCAACGTCGCCGTCCATCATTTCAGGCGAAAAGCCCAAGCCGGTCAGCACATCGCGCGAGCGCGCGTCGAGCGCATAGCCATCCAGCTCCTGGAACTGGGCCTGCACATCGCCATAGCGCTCGATGATGGTTTCCATCTCGTCGGCCTTGTCCGGGTCGGCCATGGCCGCTTCCAGTTCGGCCATTTCGGCGGTCAGCGCGGCGATGGGGCCAACGCCCTCCATCACTTCCACCACAGCCGGACGGCCAGACATTTCGCCCACGTCCTGGTCGAAATAGCCGATGGTCACGCCGCGATCGACGGAAACCTGGCCCTCATCGGGCTGCTCTTCGCCCGCGATCATGCGGAACAGGGTCGACTTGCCCGCGCCATTTGGGCCGACGAGACCCACTTTCTCGCCTTTTTGCAGCGCAGCGGAGGCGTCGATGAAGACGATCTGCTTGCCGTTCTGCTTGGCGATGTTCTCAAGGCGGATCATGGGCACAAATACTTTCGGAGACGGGACGCGCCCCTAAAGCATTCCTGCGCCCGAGGCGCAAGTGACGCATAAGCGCAGCTGCTGCGCAGGCGGTCTATCACTGACGCGCTCCTCCCCCGAAACGGGGGAGGTTGGGAGGGGGCGAGAGCCCGGATTTCGGGGCTCCCATACCCCACCCTCATTCCCTCCCCACGAGGGGGAGGGAAGCCTGGCCGGTGAGAGATGAGGCTTGACGTGCTATTGGGGGCACAGAGGTAGCAGTCGTCTCCCTCCCCCTTGTGGGGAGGGATCAAGGGTGGGGGGTAGTCGAGAGACCCGATGCCGCGTGCCTAGACCCGCTCCAGCCCGATGGCGATGCCCTGGCCGACGCCGATGCACATGGTCGCCAGCGCGCGCTTGCCGCCGTTGAGCGACAGTTCCAGCGCTGCCGTGCCGGTAATGCGAGCGCCGCTCATCCCCAGCGGATGGCCGAGTGCAATCGCGCCGCCATTGGGGTTCACGCGCGGATCATCCTCGGCAATGCCAAGGTCGCGCAATACGGCGATCCCCTGGCTGGCGAAGGCTTCGTTGAGTTCGATCACGTCGAAATCACCCGACGTCAGGCCCAGACGCTCGAAGAGTTTCTTCGACGCCGGGGCAGGGCCCATGCCCATGATGCGTGGGGGCACACCGGCGGTGGCGCCGCCCAGAATGCGGGCAATCGGGGTGAGGCCATATTTTTTCACGGCTGCCTCCGAGGCGATGATCAGCGCGGCCGCGCCATCATTGACGCCCGAGGCATTGCCCGCGGTGACACTGCCATTGGGAAACAGCGGCCGCAGCTTGGCCAGCGTTTCCATGCTCGTTCCGGCGCGGGGATGCTCGTCCTTGTCGACAATCACCGCCTCGCCCTTCTTTTGTGGAATGGCGACCGGGGTGATCTCCTGCTTGAGGCGACCACTCTGCTGCGCTGCCACGGCCTTTTCCTGGCTGCGCACCGCGAAGGCGTCCTGAGCTTCGCGTGACACGGCAAAATCCTGGGCCACGTTCTCGCCGGTCTCGGGCATGGAATCGACGCCATGAAGCGTCTTCATGCGCGGATTGACGAAGCGCCAGCCGATTGTCGTGTCATAGATCTCGGCGTTGCGCGAAAAGGCCGCGTCAGCCTTGGGCATGACGAAGGGCGCGCGCGACATGGATTCGGTGCCGCCAGCGATCATCAGCTCGGCCTCGCCCGCCTTGATGGCGCGGGCGGCCGCGATCACCGCGTCCATGCCCGAGCCGCAGAGCCGGTTGATGGTCGTGCCGGTCACGCCCACGGGCAGGCCCGCAAGCAGGCTGCTCATGCGGGCCACATTTCGGTTGTCTTCGCCGGCCTGATTGGCATTGCCGAAGATGACATCGTCGACAGCTTCCCAGTCAACGCGGCCATTGCGGGCAATCAGCGCCATCAGCGGAATGGCGCCCAGATCATCCGGGCGGACCGAAGACAGCGAGCCGCCAAAGCGGCCGATCGGGGTGCGGATATAGTCGCAGATAAAGGCTTCAGCCATTTGTCTCAGACCTCTGCGGCGACGAGGTCGCCAATGGTTTCGGGCAGCACCAGTTCGGCGCCGGTCACGGCCTGCAGCTCTTCCACGCTCATGCCGGCCAGCTTTTCACGCAGCACAAAGCGGCCATCCTCGATGTCGATCACGGCAAGGCTAGTATAGACGCGCGTCACGCAGCCGACGCCGGTCAGGGGCAGGGTGCAACGCTTGACCAGTTTCGGCTTGCCGTCCTTGGTCACGTGGTCGGTGATCACGGCCACGCGCTTGGCGCCGTGCACCAGATCCATGGCGCCACCAACAGCCGGCACGCCCTTGGGGCCGGTCGACCAATTGGCGAGGTCGCCGCTCTCGGCCACTTCATAGGCGCCGAGGATCGCTACATCCAGATGCCCGCCGCGCACCATGGCAAAGCTGTCGGCATGGTGGAAGAAGGCCGCGCCGGGTTTGAGCGTAATCGCCTTCTTGCCGGCATTGATGAGGTCCCAGTCCTCTTCGCCGGCGGCCGGGCTTTCACCGAAATTGAGCACGCCATTCTCGGTGTGGAAGATGGCCTGACGCCCGGGCGGCTGGAATTTTGCCACCATTTCGGGAAAGCCGATGCCGAGGTTCACATAGGCGCCGTCTTCAATGTCCTGGGCCGCGCGCCAGGCGATCTGGGCGTTCGAAAGCTTTGTCGCGCTCATGAATAAGCCACTCCTTCGCGCATCAGCGCCTCTTCCTGCCTGGCGTCTGCCACTTCAACGATCCGGTTGACGAAAATGCCGGGGGTGACGACCTGTTCGGGGTCGATCTCACCGGGCGCAACCACCTTGGTCGCCTGCACGATGGTGACCTTTGCCGCCGCCGCCATCAGGGGCGAGAAATTGCGCGCCGCCTTGCGATAGGTGAGGTTGCCCATGGTGTCGGCCAGCTCGGCCTTGATCAGCGCGGCGTCGGCCTTGAGCCAGCGTTCCTGCACATAATGCTTGCCGTCGAATTCGCCCACCGGCTTGCCCTTGGCCACGTCGGTGCCATAGCTCGCGGGGGTGTAGAAGGCCGGAATGCCGGCGCCACCGGCGCGGATGCGCTCGGCCAGTGTGCCCTGGGGGACGAGCTCGAGCTCGATTTCACCGGCGAGGTATTTTTCCGTAAAGGCGCGCGGATCGGCCGAGCGCGGGAACGAGCACACCATCTTCTTGACCATGCCTGCGTCGATCATGGCGGCAATGCCGATCCGACCATTGCCGGCGTTATTATTGACGACAGTCAGATTATTCGGGCTGCCGGTGGCCTTGAACCGGTCGATCAGCGCGTGAATGAGCTCGATCGGTGCGCCGGAGCCGCCAAAGCCCCCCACCATCAGCACCATATTGTCTTCGATCCCGGCCACAGCCGTGGCGAGATCGGGAACACTCTTGTCCATGTGTCATTCCCTTGTGGAGCTTTGCCCCGATTATGCCCAAGGCCGACATTGCCGGCCAAGTCATTTGTGCGATATGATGCATTTGTTGAGTAATCGCACAGAAAGGGCGCGCCATGGCCATTCTAGAACGGGACATCATGGGCGGGCTGGGCAAGGGTCTGCTTGTCATCGAGACCTTCACCGCCACCCGCCCGCGCCAGTCGATCAGCGAAGTCGCCGAAGCGTCCGGGCTGGATCGTGCGACCGCTCGCCGGTGCCTCCTCACCCTCGCGCATATGGGCTACGCCGATTATGACGGGAAATATTTTACCCTGACGCCGCGTGTCCTGCGGCTGGGCACGGCCTGCCTTGCCACCATGCCCTTGCCGCAGCTGGTCCAGCCGCTGCTCGACAAGCTCTCCGAGGAGCTGGGTGAAAGCTCCTCGGTCTCCATCCTTGATGGTCCGGAAATCGTCTATGTCGCCCGCGCCGCCCAGCGCAAGGTCATGTCCATTGCGCTGATGCCGGGTTCGCGCCTGCCATCGTTCTGCACCTCGATGGGCCGTGTCATGCTGGCGGCGCTGCCCGAAGAGGAGGCGCGCGACATACTCGAGGCCGCACCGCTGATGCCGCGCACCCCGTTTACCATGACCGATGTGGACGCAGTTTTGGCGGAGCTGGAGCGCGTGCGCGCGTCCGGCTTTGCCACTATCGATCAGGAGGTCGAGCTGGGCCTGCGCTCCATTGCCGTGCCGCTCTATAATGCGCGGGGCACTGTCGTCGCCGCGCTCAATCTCGGCGTTGCCGCCGGGCAGCTGGCGCTGGATGAACTTGCCCCGAAATTTCTCGGGCCCCTGCGACAGGTGCAGGCCGAAGTCCGCGCCATGCTGCGCTAGGCACAAAAAAGCCCCGCCACGAGGGCGGGGCCTGAAGCATCAGCTTCGATCGACTTTTCAGCCGGCGAAGAAGGGCTGAGTGCCGTGCGCTTCGATGGCGGTCGACAGGCGACCGAGAGCGTGGATATAGGCAGCCGAGCGAACAGAGACGTCGCGCTCCTTGGCGATATCCCAGACGGCGCGGCCTTCGCGTTCCATCATCTTCTTGAGGCGGGCGTGGATCTCTTCGAGGTCCCAGTAGAAGCCCTGGCGGTTCTGCACCCATTCGAAATAGGACACGGTCACGCCGCCGGCATTGGCCAGAATATCGGGCAGCACCACGACACCGTTGTTCGTCAGCACCTTGTCGGCATCGGCCGTAACCGGGCCGTTGGCGAGCTCGAGCACAACCTTGGCCTTGATCGAGCCGGCGTTGTCGACGGTGATCATTTCTTCCAGCGCAGCCGGAACCAGCAAATCGGCCTCAACCGAGATCAGGTCATCGGCCGAGATGACGGTCGCGCCGAGTTCGGCGGCGAGGTCGGCAACGCGCTTGCCGGCGTTCTTGCCAGCAATCAGCTTGGCGACGTCGAGGCCGTCGGCCTTGTGGATCGCGCCGGCGGAGTCGGACACGGCCACGACCTTGTTGCCATCGGCAGCGGTCAGCTGGGCGTAGAACTGGCCAGCATTACCAAAGCCCTGGATGGCGACGGTGTGGTCGCGGGCAAGGCCGAGTTCGCTGGCGAGGTGACGCACGAGATAGAAGCCGCCGCGTGCGGTAGCGTCATTGCGGCCGAGCGAACCGCCCAGGGCGATCGGCTTGCCGGTGATGACAGCCGGGGTCACCGAACCGGTGATCTGGTTATATTCGTCGCTCATCCAACCCATGATCATGGCGTTGGTGTAGACGTCGGGCGCCGGAATATCGCGGTCAGGACCGACCGTGGTGGCGAAGGCCTGCATATAGGCGCGCGACAGGCGCTCCAGCTCAGACTTCGAGAGAGTGCGCGGGTCGACGCGCACGGCGCCCTTGCCGCCGCCATAGGGCAGGTTCATCACGGCGCACTTGAAGGTCATCCAGAACGCCAGCGTCTCGACTTCCTCGATATTGCTATCGGGGTGGAAACGGATGCCGCCCTTGGTCGGGCCGCGGGTGTCGTCATAGCGGCAGCGCCAGGCGAGGAACGACTTGCGCGAGCCGTCGTCCATACGGATCAGCAGGCGGGTCTTGGTGGTCTCTCGCGGATATTTGAGTTTCTCGATGACATCCTGGTCGATCTGAAGATGGCTGGCGGCCTCTTCAAGGCGGATAAGCGCGCGGTCTAGCAGGGTGTCGTCTGTCATTTCGAGCCTTTTGGTGAGCGGGAGTTGTGCAGCCTGCACAAATGGAAGGCGCAATCCATCCCATTTTTGGACGCTTAGGTCAATAATCCTGACTGATAATGGACGTAATTTCACCAAGGTGCCTATTGACGATGCAGGTTTTCCCCTGACAATAGCCGCCCCTAAAGCTGGAACGGTGTGGTGAATCTCTCTCTGCCTCTGCCTGAAATTCGCATCACGACAGACGATTATACCCGCGTGTCGATCCTCGCGGAGCGGTCGCTGCGTGTCCTGCCGCAGGTCTCGGCCTATCTCGAGCGTGAACTGAACCGCGCCGATATCTGCGATCCCTGGGATACGGCAGGGGTTTCGATGGGCCAGCGCGTGATGTTTCGACTCGACGATGCGCCGCAGGTCCGCCTCGGGCGCCTCGCCTATCCCAATCGTCCGCTGGGCGAGCGCGGCAATGTGCCCATTCTGGGCGCTGTCGGCGCGGCGTTGATCGGCATGCACCGCAATTCCACCATCGAATGGCTCGACGACGGCCGCGTCCGCACCCTCACCGTGCTGGATTACGGCTGGTAAGAGGGGAAGGGCGGGGCATCCGTTCCACCGTCATTACCCGGCTTGTCCGGGCAATCCATCTCCCGAAAATGGATCACCCGGACAAGCCGGGTGATGAAGGACAGAATAGTCTTGTCTGCGGGATAGAATTCGGAGCCTAAAACTCGCTCCAGTCGGCCGAGATCGCTGCATTGCCCTGGCTGAGATAGCTGCCCCTGGCGGCCTTTGCGGGTTTTGCCGGTGCAGGTTTGCGCGGCGCGCTGCGCATGCTGGACGCGGTCTCCGCCCAGTCGGCGGTGTCCTCGAGGCGGAACACTTCCACGATCTTGTCGAGTTCGTTGGCGCGGGCCTCGGTCTGTTCGATCGCCGCATTGGTCTCTTCGACGAGCGCCGCGTTGTGCTGGGTCATTTCGTCCATCTGCCGCACGGCAACGGTGACTTCCTCGATGGCCGCTGCCTGCTGGCTGCTTTCGCGCGCAATATCGGACATCAGCGCGCTATTGGTGCGCACTGCCTCGAGCATGGCGTCGAGCTTGGCTGCGGCGTCGCCGACAAGACGGGTGCCGCCGCTGACCTCGATGGCGCTCTGCTCGATCAGCCGCTTGATCTCCGAAGAGGCTTCCGCAGACGACTGGGCGAGGCGCCGCACTTCCACGGCAACAACGGCAAAGCCATTGCCGGCGTCCCCGGCGCGTGCTGCTTCGACCGAAGCATTGAGGGCAAGCAGATTGGTCTGGAAGGCGATGTCGTCGATCATGCCGATGATGTTGGAGATTTTCGACGACGAGGTCGAAATCCGGTCCATCGCCTCGGTGGCCTGCTTCATCACCGCGCCACCCTGGAGGGCAGCACTGGTCACCGCTTCTGCCGTCGCCGTGCCATCCTGGGCGCGCTTGGCATTTTCGGTCACGGTCACGGCCAGCTGCTCGATGGCCGCCGAGGTTTCCTCGATGGTGGCGGCCTGCCGCGTTGTGCGCTCGGAGAGGTCGTTGGCGCCGGCCAGAATTTCCCCGGTGGCGCTCTTGACCCCACGCGAGGTGGCCCGCAGGCGCGTCACCACGTCGGACAGTGTCTCGGCTACGCGGTTCATGTCGGTCTTGAGCCTGAGGAAGGCGCCCTGATGATTTCCTTCCATGCGCTGGCTGAGATCGGTGTCGGCGAGGGCTGAGAGCACAACGGTCGCATCGTCGATGCCGTGGCGGACGCTCTCCACCATGGCGTTGAAATTGCGGGCGATGCGGGTGATGTCGTCGTCATCGAAGTGACCGCTGATGGCCTGCGAGAAGTCACCGGCCTTGGCAGCCGCGACGACATCGTCGAACTCGCGCTGGAAATCTTCCATCACCTTGGCGCGGGCAGCAGTGCGCATGGCGTTGGCCTGTTCTTCGGCGCTCATATTGGCGATGCGGATGCCGTTTTCCTTAAACACCTGCACAGCCGCGGCCATCTCGCCGATTTCGTCCTTGCGCGCGGCACCGGGAACTTCGGTTTCGAACTTGCCATCGGCGAGGTCGCGCATGGCCAGCGTCAGCTGTCCGATCGGACGGCTCATCTGCCGGGTGCCCATATAGAGCGCGCCCGCCGTGCCGGCCGCAATCCCGAGGCCTGCCGCCAGCAGCAGCATGGTCTGCATGGCCGACTGGAAGCCGGCGATCTCGTCCTGGATGCCGGCAAAGCGCTCGATGTCGGCGGTGACAACGGCGTCGATCTCGGTCTGGAAGGCCTTGCGATTGGCGCGGTTCTCTTCGTTATTGCCCTGCTCATTGGCGAGTGCCGGGTCGACATCGCGGCCGAGGCGCGCGGTTTCGGTGCGGAAAGTGCGGAATTCAGCCGCTCGCGCCACCATTGCCTCAAAGCCCGGCAGGTCTGCGGCGGCCAGCAGCGGCCGCCAGCCCTCGAGAACAGCGTCGATATTGTCGAGGTTCGTCATGATCCCGTTGGCGAACTGGGCAGCCGCAGCCGTATCCGCCGAGGCGTAAATACCGCGCGAGTCCATCACCACGGCGGTGACGAGACGGTTCAGCTTTTCGCCTGAGAGAGCCCGCTTGGACGCATTGTCCAGCCGCTCGATCTGCTGGCCGTATTCCCTGACGATGTGAAGCCCCATGCCTGTGATGAGGGCCGAGACTAATCCCATCACTGCGACGATGGTGAGGAGTTTACCGCGTATACGCATAGACCTAATGACCTCCGAGTGACCGGCCGGTCCTCCTGGACCCGGTATGCCGGCCGTGTTCCGACCCGGTTCGCCTTTCCTTGGCGGCGGGTCGGATAGGTCAGTAATTGCCAGTATTCCCCTTAAGACTTGGTGAAGTCTGAAATGGCCGTCGTCTTTATGCAGCGAAACGGATTTTGTTTACTGTCAGGGATTTGCTTTAAGTGTTGCGGCCTTGAATGCGGAAACTTTGGCCGGGCTGGTGCTGCGACGCTCGGTACTGGCAAAGCCAAGTCGTGCGGCCGGGGCACTGGCGGCGCGGGCTGGCTCCGAGCATGACCCATGCAGCGCCGCCAGCGGCGCGCGCGCCAGGATGTTTGGCACCGTGGTGTGATCGACGCCCGATCCGGCCATGATGGTGATCCGCCCCGCCGCAATCTCATGGGCGTGGGCAATATCGTCGAGCCCTTCCATGGCGGTGAGGGCGCGGCCTGAGGTGAGGATTGTGTCAAAGCCCAGCGCAATGGCGGCTTCCACCGCTTCGGCAATATCGGGCACGAGGTCGAAGGCGCGGTGCAGCGACTTGGCCATGTCGCCCGCTGCGCCAACGAGGTTCTTGAGCGTTTCGACGTCCAGCCGCCCGTCGGCAAGGCTGGCACCGAGCACCACGCCTTCGAGGCCTGCATGCCGCGCTGCAGCAATATCGCCCCGCATGGTGGCGATATCGGCCTTGTCGAAGACAAAGTCGCCCGGCCGGTGGCGGATCATCGCCCGCACCTTGATCGGCGCCTTGCCGGCCAGTGCCATCAGCCCGGGGGAGGGGGTAAGCCCGCCCATCTCGAGGCTGGAGCAGAGTTCGACACGGTCGGCACCACCGGCGATGGCGGCCGCGAGGCCCTGCGCGTCGTCGACGCAGATTTCGATGAGGGTCATGGTTCTTGGGACTCCAGGCCGAGCATGGCCGCGCCGACGAGGCCGGCGTCGGTGGTTAATTGGGCCGGCACGACGAGCGGCCGGTCGAGTTTGCGCAGAATGCGTGGGCGCACGGCCGCATCGATCCGGGCGATCAGCGCCGCGCTATTGCCCAGCCCTCCGCCTACAGGAACAATGCCGGGCCCGACAATATTGACCACCAGCGCCAGCGGCTGGGACACCAGCTCTACCTGTAGGGCAATGGTCTGTTCCGCCTGTGCGTCGCCAGCTTCCCAGCGCGCCAGAATTTCGGTGCTCGGCAGGTCGGTGCCGTGGAGATGGCGGTGCAGACGCTCGATGCCGCGCGCCGCGCCGACCGTGTCGAGGCAGCCCGATTGCCCGCAGCCGCAGGCAAAATGGGGCAGTTCAAACGGCGCGACGCTGACCTTGGTGGCGACAATGGTGCCGTGGCCCCATTCGCCCGCCAGCCCGCCCGCGCCGGGATGGAGTTTCCCATCAACCACCAATCCGCCGCCGGCACCGGTCCCCAGAATGGCGCCGAACACCACCCGGTGGCCGCGCCCGGCGCCGGTATGGGCCTCAGCCAGCACAAAGCAATCGGCATCATTGGCGACCAGCACTGTCCGGCCCAGTCGCGTGCCGAGATCGCGGGCAAGGTTGCGACCGTCGATGCAGGGGATATTGGCGCAGGTGACAAGTCCGCTGTCGGGATCGACGACGCCGGTTACCGAAATGGCCACCGGGCCGTCCTTGCTCGCGCCACCCTTATCGATCAGCCCGGCGATGGCATCGGCAAAGGCGGAAAAATCGTCGCGGGGCGTCGGCACGCGGCCGAGCATGGTGAGGCTCTCAGGCCCTCTCGCCAGCGCCGCCTTGATGGTCGAGCCGCCGATGTCGAATGCGGTAATCATGGATCGGCCTCTCTGGGGCGTGGTTTCAGCCTATGCCTCAGTTGCGCCCGGCGCGCAATTGTCGCTAAGGAAGGGCAGGGCCCATCGGGCCGGTTTCAGGAGAGCGTATCATGGCCCGAACGGCTGTCATCGGCGGCGGCCCTGCAGGGCTCATGGCCGCAGAAGTGCTGGCTGCAGCGGGCGAGGACGTCACCGTCTTTGATGCCATGCCCACCATGGGCCGCAAACTGCTTATGGCCGGCAAGTCGGGCCTTAACATCACCCATTCCGAACCACACGCCGCGCTGCGTCAACGCTATGGGGCCGTGCCGGAGCGTTTTTCAGCCGCGCTCGATGCGTTTACTGCCGATGATCTGCGCGCGTGGTGCGCCGATATCGGCGTTGAAACCTTTGTCGGCTCCTCCGGCCGCGTCTTCCCAAAAGCGATGAAGGCCTCGCCGCTCCTGCGCGCGTGGCTCACCCGTCTCGAGACCTCCGGTGTTAAGCTCAAACCCCGCCATCGCTGGATTGGCTTCGAGGATGACGCGCTCGTCTTCGAAACGCCCGAGGGCAGGCTCTCGGAAAAATTCGACGCCACCGTTGTCGCCCTCGGCGGTGCCTCCTGGGCGCGGCTCGGATCGGATGGTGCCTGGGCGCCGATTCTTTCCGACGCCGGTGTTGCGCTTGCCCCGTTCAAGCCCGCCAATTGCGGTTTTGACGTCGACTGGAGCCCGGTCTTTATCGAGCGCTTCGCTGGAGCCCCGATCAAGTCGGTCACTGCCACTAGCGCTGCCGGCACCATTCCCGGCGAGTTCGTCGTCAGCGCCACCGGCATTGAGGGCGGTCTCGTTTATCTCCACGCCGCGCCGCTGCGCGATGCGCTGCTCGCCGGTTCTCCCGCCGCGCTCGTCGTCGATCTGGTCCCCGCTCGCACCGCGGATCGCCTTGCCGCCGATCTTGCCCGCCAGCCGCAAAAACTCAGCTTTTCCAATCGCCTGCGAAAAGGCGCCGGGCTCGACCCGGTCAAGGCGAGCCTCGTGCGCGAGATTTTTCCGGCTGCAGCGCAGATGTCGCCCGAGGCGCTCGCTGCCGCCATCAAGGCCCTGCCCATTCCGCTTGTCCGGCCGCGCCCGATCGAGCGCGCCATATCGACGGCGGGGGGGATAGAATTCTCCGCCCTCGACGATAATGGCATGCTTACGGCCCGCGCCGGGATTTTCCCGGCTGGTGAAATGCTCGACTGGGAAGCCCCGACAGGCGGCTATCTCCTCACGGCGTGCTTCGCCTCTGGCCGCGCCGCCGCGCAGGGTGCCCTCGCCTATCTCAAAGGCTGACGGCGTCCCCCGGACAGCCCCGGCCTGAACCGGTCCAGTCGATTTCGATGGTGCTGTGGCCGATATCGAAGTCGGCCTGCAACGCCGCCTTGGTGGCCGCCGTGACCTCCGCCGGATCGGCGCCGGGCGCCAGCGCAATCTCGAGCGTCGCCATGGTCCGGCCCGAGGACAGGGACCAGACGTGAAGATGGCTGACCTTCGCGAGCCCCGGCACGGTTTTCACCAGCCCGGCCTCCAGCGTGGCGCTGTCAAACCCCTCGGGCGCGCCTTCCATCAATATGTTGAACGTGCGCATCAGCAGCGCCCAGCCACTGCGCAGGATGAGGAGGCTCACGAACACCGAGAGGATCGGATCGATCGGCGTCCAGCCGGTAAGCCAGATGGTCACCGCCGCAAGGATCGCGCCCACCGAGCCCAAGAGATCCCCCAACACATGGAGGCTCGCCCCCTTGATGTTGACGTGATCCCTGTCCGCGCCCTGGAGGATGCGGAACACGCCCAAATTGACCAGCAGCCCCAGCACGGCGACGATGAACATCGGCCCGGCCAGGACTTCCTGCGGTTCAAACAGCCGGTTGATCGCTTCATAGGCGATCCAGCCGACCAGCGCGAACAGCGTCAGCGCATTGAGCAGCCCCGCCAACACCTCGAGCCGCGCATAGCCAAAGCTGCGCTTGCTGTCGGCCGGGCGGCTGCCGAGGCGAAAACCCAGCCAGGCGAGGAACAGCGCCACCGTGTCGGTCAGCATATGCCCCGCATCAGCAATCAGCGCCAGTGAGCCCGAGAGATAGCCGCCCACCAGTTCGGCGATCATGAACGAGCCGGTCAGGACCAGCCCGATCAGCGCCGCCCGCTCATTATTAGCGCTGACTTTGGGCGTGTGGCTGTGGCCCGCATGATCGTGGTCATGCCCCGAATGGTCGTGCTCGCCGTGATCGTGACTATGGTCGTGCCCGGACATGGCTTTTCTCCACTACTCTACATATGAATATACGTTCATATATACGAGCGTCAAGCGGGGCTTGTCGGCGTGACACTCAGCTTCGCTCCAGACTATCGGCTCCTGCGTCTCCCTCCCCCTTGTGGGGAGGGACGGCGCGCAGCGCCAAGGGTGGGGGTGTGTTTCCGCAAACGCGATGCCCGAACCCCCACCCTCATTCCCTCCCCACAAGGGGGAGGGAGGCGATGGGGGAGGGAGGCGATGGAGCAGGGGCGTCCGTGGGGGTTCTACTAAGGTGAAGGCTTGGTCGCGAGGTCGCATTCGCAGGCCATCTCAAAAACTACCCCTCGTCGTCCTCATGCTCCTCCATGGCGTGGGCCACCATGTCGGCCAGGATATTGGCGATGTGGGCGTCGGCGGCCTCGTAGAAAACCTGCTTGTTGCGCCGCGTGCCGCGCACCAGCCGGGCGGCGCGCAAGAGGCGCAGATGGTGGCTCACCAGCGACTGGCTGGCCCCCGTCGCCTTGGCGATATCCCCCACCGCAATCGGCCCCTCAAGGCAGGTCAGCACGATCTTCAGCCGCGTCGGATCGCCGAGCAGCCGAAAAGTCTCGGCGATCACGGTAATAGTGTTGTCCTCGGGCAGGGGCACGGCAAGCTCGTCGGTTCAGCGCAGCAGCGGAATTCTAGTTAGGCGCGTTTGGCCGCGTTGGCCAGAACCTGATGCGCAAGAAAAAGGACACCGCCCGTTTGGGGGCGGTGTCCGCGTCGTCATTCTGGTGAGGGGGCTTAGTCGGCCTTGGGCTTCATGAAGTTCTCGACCATGAAATCCCAGCTGGCGTCATAGCGCTCGAACTCGTAGGAGCAGCTGAACAGTCGAGACTGGGGCAGAAGGTTGAGATCGTCAGTCAATTTCAGCCATGCATTGAGCTTTTCCGGATCGAATGCCGAAGGATCTTCCTCATAGGCCTTGGAGACCATGGTGGCGCCCGGCGCGATGACTGGGAAGTAGACGTCGGAGTTGGAGCCGACCACGAGGCACAGCGTATCGTAGAAGCGCTGCTGTCCGAGCGAGTGGACGTCAGACAGATAGTGGCTGGTGATCTTCTCACCCTCGACGGAGAGGCTCTGGTGCATCAGCGCGCCCAGGATCGCGAGGCGGGAGGGGCGATCCTCCAGAGCGTCGCCTTCCTCGTCCTGCGCAATCAGGGTCAGTGTCGCGAACTGGTCAACGGCGTCTTCTTCCTTGCCGGTGATCGGCAGGTCGAAAATATCCACCATGGCGTGGCCGATTTCGTGGAGCAGAACGTGCAGCGTGGTGCCGGTCAGCACCAGGCCCTGATCGGCCCAGCCGGCCAGATGCTTGATCGGGCCCGAGCTCGTGTCATAGCCGTGGTTAAACAGCTGCACGAGATCATAGCAGAAGGTGATGGCGCGATCCGCCGGTGAATACCAGGCGTTTATCCTGTCACACTTCTTGAAGGTGATCGGGAAATCGGCCGGCAGGGCAATCTGGTCGGACAACTCGTCCAGCACAGAGGCAAAAATGCCGTCGCGGATGAACTTTTCCCGGATCAGGCCGAGCTCGGCATTGTCGGAGGGTTCGAAGGTGAGCACAAAGCGGTGCTCGCCGGATGTCTCGCCGGCTTCCGCGCCGGGTTCCAGCTCAATTTCCTCGGCCGGCGCCACCATCTGGGCAGGGTCTACAGCTGTATCCTGCGCCAGAGCGGGCATAGCCAGAAAAGCCAAAACGGCCACGGAAGACGTAAACAGGCGCATTCGGAGGGACCTCCCACTAAATCATTGTGGGAGCATAATTTCCGTAACTCTCTAACTCTTTCTTTCTCTCGACAGCCTTTTACCGATTTGTGGATCGAGCCAAGCGGCAGCGCCATGCGCCGCCTCGCCCCAGGCCCTCGCTCAGCGATAGCCCGCTGCCTGCAGTTCAAACAGCTCGGCATAGCGGCCATTGATGGCCAGCAGTTCCTCATGCGTGCCCGCTTCGAGGATCGCGCCATTGTCGAGCACGAGGATACAGTCGGCCATGCGCACGGTCGAAAAGCGGTGCGAGATGATCACCGCCGATTTGCCGTGCGCCAAATTCTTGAAGCGCGCGAAAACCTCGGCCTCCGCCTTGGCGTCGAGCGCAGCCGTCGGCTCGTCAAGAATGATCAGCTCGGCGTCGCGCATATAGGCGCGGGCGATTGCCACTTTCTGCCATTCTCCACCCGAGAGGTCGCGCCCCTGCTTGAAGAGGCGCCCCAGCTGCTGGTCATAGCCCTTGGGCAGTTTGGCGATGACGCTGTCGGCAAGGCTCTGCTCGGCCGCGAGGTCGATACGTTCCTGGTCCTCGCGCGCCTCGATGCGCCCAACCCCGATATTGTCGCGGGCGGTGAAGGAGTAGCGGATGAAATCCTGAAAGATCACCCCGACATGGGCGTGGATGTCCTTGGGGTCCATATCCCTGAGGTCTATGCCATCAATGGTGATGCGCCCCTCGCTCGGGTCATAGAGCCGCGTAAGAAGCTTGGCGATCGTGGTCTTGCCGGCGCCATTCTCGCCCACCAGCGCCAGGGTCTGCCCGGCGGCGAGGGTGAAGGAGAGGTCGCGCACCACCCAATTTTCGGTTTCCGGATAGCGAAAGCCCACATTTTCGAAGGCGATTTCGCTCCGGATCGGCGCTGGGAATTTCTTGGGATTTTCCGGCGGCAGCACGGTCGGCTCGATCTCGAAGAAGGAAAAGAGATCGTCGAGATACATGGATTGCCCCGCGATCTGGGTAAAGCCGAGCAGAATGCGCTGGAACAGCCCATTAAGCCGCAGGAAGGAGCCAGAGAGGAACGCGAGGTCACCGAGGGTGAATTCCCCGGTGATGGTGCGCCAGACGATATAGCCATAGGCGGCGTAGTAAGCGAGGCTGGCAATGCCGGTAAAGAGGGCGCCCCAGCTGGCGCGCAGCATGGCGACGCGGCGGTTTTCGATAAAGATCTGGTTGGCGAGCGTCCGGAACCGGCTGATCAGATAATCGCCCAAGCCAAAGAGTTTGACCTCCTTGGCGGTCTCGGCGCTGGCGCCGATCTGGCGGAGATATTCAATCTCGCGGCGTTCCGGCGTGCGCCAGCGGCTCAGCATATAGGCGAGCGTGTTGAACCGCGTCTCGCCCCAGATAGAGGGAATGAAACTGAGCGGCAGCAGGAGGATCAGCCAGGGCGCGTAGAAGAACAGGCCACCGGCCAGCGTCATCACGGTGAGGATGTCCTGCGCCTGACCGAACATCTGGCTCAGCAGCGCATTGCGCCCGGCCGCCTGCCGGCGCGCCCGCTCCAGCCGATCCTGATATTCGGCGCTCTCGAAATGCATCAGATCCAGCCGCGCCGCATGGCCCATCAGCTCGATGCTGACCTGGTTGGAATGCAGCTCGGAGAGGATGGAATCCACCAGCCCCGTGGCGCGGGCAATGATGTCATTGGCCAGCACCAGCGAAAATTCCAGCACCAGCAGCCACAGCACCGGCGTCAGCAGGCCCGAGCTCCACCAATCGATAAATTCCGGGCCCGGCGCCTCAATGGCCGTAAGCCGCACCACCTCGTCGACGATCAGCTTGGCCGCGTAGAGCACGGCCACGGGCTGAAATGCTGCAATCAGGCGCAGGACCACTGTCGCGGCCGTCAGCCAGCGACTGGTGCGCCAGATCTGCGCCACGAGCCGTCCGAGATGGCGCAGATTATGGAGGCGCTCGCGGAAGGTCGGAGTTGTGTCGGGAATTGGGGGTGGGCGACGCCCGGGCAGGTCGGTCATGGTCGCTACTGTACTGTGGCACGGTGCGTCAGGAAATAAGCCCGGCGCGAATTAAACGCTGTTCCTGAGATCACCCTGCGTTAGGGCAGGTTGCGCAGGAACCCGGCAAGATCGGCGGTCACATGGTGCACATGTGGCCCTGCGGCCTGATCGAGCTCCCAGGCTTCCACCTGCTCATGCACAAAGCCTTCGCCGGCGACGACCTGCACCGTCGCCATCCCAGTCTCATGGGGCACGACGAGGTTCTTTTCGAGATCGTCGAACATGGCCGCGCGGCTGGGGTCGATGTCGTAGCGCGCAAAGAAGCCGTCATAGGCCTCGCGGTGCGGTTTTGGCACGAAGGTCATGGCACGGATATCGTGCACATGTTCGAACAGATCGTCCCCGCCCAGCTGGCGCAGCACGGATCGCGCATGGCCGGTGTCACCATTGGTCAGGATCAGTTTTCGCCCCGGCAGATCGCGGATTGCGGCGATCAGTTCCGGGTGGGGCATCACCGGCGTGTAGTCGATGGCGTGGACCGTATTGAGGAAGTGGTCGGGATCGATCTGGTGCTGGATCATCAGCCCGTTGAGCGTGGTGCCGAAGTCCCGGTAATATTGCTTCTGCAGCGTGCGGGCCGCATCGAACTCGAGTTTGGTGACATCCATCACATAATGGGTGATGCGGATATCCACCTGCGCAAAGAGGTTGCACTCACGGGGATAAAGCGTGTTGTCGAGGTCAAAGACCCAATCGGTGACGTGATCAAAGCGCGGCGCAGAAGTGTTCATGGGCTGAGCTTACCAGAACCGTGAAGCCGCTTCACCCGCCAAAAACGCAGGGCCGATATATCCCGCGCATCAAGAAACCCCCACCCAACCTCCCCCTGTCAAGGGGGAGGGGCTCGTCGGTGGCTCTCCGAAGGCACCGCAATCCCGATGCGTCCCTCCCCCTACCAGGGGGAGGTTAGGTGGGGGTGGGGGCCAGCGCTGCAGCCGCGGCCCAACGCGATGCCGCCAGAGCCACCGCCCTATCCCTCCATCGTCATTGCCCGGCTTGTGTGGAGGATCTGTGCTTTAGTGGTGGCAT
>JADGMW010000033.1_pt3 | contig 90779 bp, 80 predicted proteins | sample 8641801 | NCBI WGS metagenome assembly JADGMW01 (sample SAMN16272018, study PRJNA661076) | feces metagenome | isolation source: fecal sample from diarrhoea affected cattle A | host: Bos taurus | place: South Africa: Lokaleng Village, Mahikeng | collected 2019-09
TCTGTATCGCGGACGAGTCCGCTCCTACGGGTTTTGAGTGCGATTGAAGCGGCTGTGTGTCTGCATCGCGGACGAGTCCGCTCCTACGGGTTTTGAGTGCGATTGAAAGGCAGCTGTGTTGCATCACGGACGAGTCCGTTTCTACGAGAAGTGCGTGGATCACAGACACTGAGCCGGCTCAACTCATCGTAGGAGCGGTCTTGACCGCGATCGATCGCAACTCCGTGTTGCCTGTATCGCGGACAAGTCCGCTCCTACGTGAACCCGTGAAGCACATGTGAGAGCCAGTTCAGCCCATCGAGTGCATAAGACGCTTAGGCGGTAGTTCGGGTGTTGTAGTTCTTGTCCAGCCACTGCTGGTAGGCGCCGCTTTTGACGTGGGCGACCCAGTCGGGGTTGTTCAGGTACCACTCCACGGTTTTGCGGATGCCGGATTCGAAGGTTTCTTCGGGGGTCCAGCCGAGTTCGCGCTGGATCTTGCTGGCGTCGATGGCGTAGCGCAGGTCGTGGCCGGGGCGGTCCTGGACGTGGGTGATGAGCTCTTTGTAGGAGCTGATCGCGGACAAGTCCGCTCCTACGGATGAAGAGGTCGGGCGGAGTTCGTCGAGCAGTTCGCAGAGGGTATGGACGACTTCGATGTTCTGTTTTTCGTTGTGGCCGCCGATGTTGTAGGTCTCGCCCACTTCGCCTTCGGTTACCACTTTGTACAGGGCGCGGGCGTGGTCTTCGACGTACAGCCAGTCACGCACTTGATCGCCCTTGCCGTAAATCGGCAGCGGTTTGCCTTCCAGGGCGTTGAGGATAATCAACGGGATGAGCTTTTCCGGAAAGTGGTACGGGCCGTAGTTGTTCGAACAATTGGTAATCAGGGTCGGCAAGCCGTAGGTACGGCGCCAGGCGCGGACCAGGTGGTCGGAGCTGGCTTTGCTCGCCGAGTAAGGGGAGCTGGGCGCGTAGGATGTTGTTTCGGTAAACAGGTCTTCGGGGCCTTCCAGGTCGCCATACACCTCGTCGGTGGAGATGTGGTGGAAGCGGAAGGCGGCCTTGCGCGTCTCGTCCAAGCCTAGCCAGTACTGACGGGCGGCTTCCAGCAAGCAATAGGTGCCGACGATATTGGTTTCGATAAAGGCGGCCGGGCCGTCGATGGAGCGGTCAACGTGCGATTCTGCAGCCAGGTGCATCACGGCGTCAGGCTGGTGATCACTGAAGACACGGTCGAGCTCCGCACGGTTGCAGATGTCGACATGCTCGAAGGCGTAGCGCTTGCTGTCGCTGACTTCGGCCAGGGATTCGAGGTTGCCGGCGTAGGTGAGTTTGTCGAGGTTGACCACGCTGTCGGCGGTGTTGCGAATGATGTGACGGATAACCGCCGAACCGATGAAGCCGGCGCCGCCGGTGACAAGAATTTTCATGTGTTTTTAGTACTGTCCAGAGTTCATTGTTTAAGTAGTAAAGGCTGATCGTTCCCATGCTCTGCGTGGGAATGCAGCTCTCGACGCTCCACCGCGAACGTCGGATTACGCCTTCGGCTAATCCAACCTACAAAAGCGGAGCCGGGCCGTAGGGGCGATGGCGTTTTACACCCGCCTTGCCAGGCTCAGTCCCTAAGCGCCGATGATGCTTTCGATGGTTTTGACTTGCTCGGCCACCAATGCGGGGTTGGCGCGGGATTCGATGTTGAGGCACAGCAGCGGTTCGGTGTTGGACGAACGCACGTTCATGCGCCACTCGGCGAATTCCAGGCTCACATCCCGAAGCCAAACCCAACCCGAAAACCGCGAACGCCGGATTACGCCTTCGGCTAATCCAACCTACAAAAGCGGAGCCGGGCCGTATGCGCGATGGCGTTTTACACCCGCCTTGCCATGCTCGGTCTCTACGCGCCGATTATGCTTTCGATTGTTTTAACCTGCTCGGCCACCAGCGCGGGGTTGGCGCGGGATTCGATGTTCAGGCGCAGCAAGGGCTCCGTGTTGGACGAGCGCACGTTCATGCGCCACTCGGCAAATTCCAGGCTGAGGCCGTCGGTGGTGTCTTCCGTGGGGTTCTCGCTGGCGTAATGGGCCTTGACTGCCTGTAGCACCGCCTTGGCGTCGTTCACGGTGTAGTTGATCTCACCACTGCACGGGTACGCAGCCATACGCTCACCGACCAGGTCGGAAAGTCTCTTGCCTTGGGTGCTCATCAGTTCAGCGACCAGCAGCCAGGGGATCATGCCGCTGTCGCAGTAGGCGAAGTCGCGAAAATAATGGTGGGCGCTCATTTCGCCGCCGTAGATGGCGTTTTCCTTGCGCATGCGTTCCTTAATGAAGGCATGGCCGGTTTTGCTCTGGATGGCCTGGCCGCCGTTTTGCTGGCAGATGTCGATGGTGTTCCAGGTCAGGCGCGGGTCGTGGATGATCTTGGCGCCCTGCTCTTTCTTGAGGAAGGCCTCGGCGAGCAGGCCGACGATGTAGTAGCCCTCGATGAAATCGCCGTTTTCGTCGAACAGAAAGCAGCGGTCGAAGTCACCGTCCCAGGCAATGCCCATGTCGGCCTTGTGCGCTTTGACCACATCGGCGGTGGCGGCGCGGTTTTCCGGCAGGATCGGGTTGGGAATGCCGTTGGGAAAGGTGCCGTCCGGATTGTGGTGCACCTTGATGAACTCGACCTTGGCATTCAGCGCCTGGAAGCGCTGCTCCAGCGCGTCAATCACGTGCCCGGCGGCGCCATTGCCGGCGTTGACCACCAGTTTCAGCGGCTTGAGGGTGGCGGCGTCGAGGTAGCCGAGCAGGTGGTCGATGTAGGCATCCTGGCAGGACTGCTGGGTCAGCGTGCCGCGCGTTTCGACAGCGGCGAAAGCGTTGTCTTCGGCCAGGCGCTGGATGTCCTTGAGACCGGTGTCGCCGCTGATTGGCTGAGCGCCGCGGCGCACCAGTTTCATACCGTTGAAGTCGATGGGGTTGTGGCTGGCGGTGACTTCGATGCCGCCATCGACATCGAGGTGGAAGGCGGCGAAGTAGACTTCTTCGGTGCCGGTCATGCCCAGGTCGATGACGTCGCAGCCGGCATCCAGCAGACCATTGGCCAGGGCCTGCTTCAGGCCCTCGGTGGACAGGCGCATGTCGCCGCCGATTACGATGCGCTTGGCGTTCAGAAATTGCGCGTAGGCGCGGCCGATGCGGTAGGCGATGTCTTCGTTGAGCTCGGCACCGAGCTGGCCGCGGATGTCATAGGCTTTGAAGCAGGTGAGCTGGGGCATGGTCGACCTTATCTATTGATCATGTGTGATACGCGTTGCAGCGTTACTTTCTCGGATTTCATCGGCTGTAGGAGCGGTCTTGACCGCGATTGAACCGCAGCACCGCGTTGCCTGGATCGCGGACAAGTCCGCTCCTACGAAGAGCGCTGCGATGCTGGGCCCACGGCCGGATCCCCTCGCTGGTAGAGCAGTTTGCCAACGCGGTCGATATGCTCGATGAGCGCGGGATTGTCCAAGTGCTCATAGAGTGACAGATCCATCTTCCACGGCAGCAGAAGGTCATCTAGTTCGCATTCGAGCCTAAGCAAGCCGGGGTAATCGAGATTACCTTTCAGTGTCAGATCTATATCTGAGCCCGTGCGGTAGCTGCCTTTGGCACGCGAGCCGTACAAGATGGCCCGTTCGACGCCAGGATATCGCTCGAGTACGCCCTGGATCGCATTGAGCGCATGCTGTGGAAGACCGGTTTCGCCCAAGCTATTCATGCTTATTCCAGACGCTTCAACATAACGTGCTCAAGGGCAGTTAGCAGCGGTAATGATGGTTGCGGATGTTCGTCAGGATGGCTTCGGCGGTTTCCTCCGTTGTAGGTGCGGGAGGTGCGGTTGCGATCCACCAGCATGGCCATCCAGCCCTCGCCATCATCGACGAGTCCCTTGGCAAAGGCTTCACGAATGGTGCCCCGCGAGCCCATGATGCCTTCAATGCCTTGCCAGACCAGGAAATCCTTGAAGGTATTCCAGCCCAGCTCATAGGTGTATTCGAACGCTTGGATAACGCCCTGCTTCTCCAACCTCGTCAGTTCGCGCTGCTGCACCAGAAGCATGGCTTCACTGAGCTGGGCCAGTGCCTTGCGGAAGTTGTTCAGGCGCTGCTTCCAGCGAATGTAGCGTCATTGCCTAGCTTTGGATTCTTGTTCAGGCACGCTACCGCCCCAGGATTTTGCGTCTACTTCCTGAGGACGGGTGTTGCAAGGGTGCTTCACCGGATCAGCTCTAGGCCGGCCGGGCGATGCTGGTGGTTTACTGTTTGCGCACACTCGCCAAGGGCATGTGCAGGTGCTGTTCGCGGTTAAGCAGTTTCATGAGCAGCACGACGCGCTCCTCGCCGTCCATGGACAGGAAGATGGCGTCGAGTTCGGCAAAGCTGCCATCGATAATACGGACCTTGTCTCCAGCCTGAAGCAGGGGCTGTGGCGTGGGTTCCATGCGCTGGCGCAGGTTGTCGATGAGGGTGTCGGCCACTTGCAGGGGGTAACCGCCAAAGGCGACCAGGCGGTTGACGCCACGGGTTGAGCGCAACGGCGACCAATTGCTGCTGTCACTCAGCTGAATGAACAGGTAGCCGGGAAATAGGGATTCTTCTTGAATCAGCCGCTGGCCACGCACCAGGCGCTCGCGTCGGCATTGCGGGCGATAGCAGGTGTAGCCTTGGCGTAGCAAGTGCTCTTCAGCCCGCTCGTCCTGCCGAGGTTTGCACTGCACAAGGTACCAAGCAATGTCTTGATCGGTGGCAGTGGCTTCGAGGGCACACGCGTTCATGTCCATTTTTCAATTGCCCGCCTGAGTGCTGCGGCCCTGTCTTCCCTGTCAGCGCTGATTGTGAAAAGGCGCACAGTCTAGCCCAAGTTCTATAAAAGACGAGCCTCTATTCGGAAAATATGGCCACTGGCCGGTTGTTATGTGCATAACGTTGACGTAGAGCATCTGCCAGCTGCCGCTTGGCCTCCGCTTCCCCATGCACCAGCCGAATTTGGCTCGGCCATTCGCGCATTCGGGTAATGAAATTGATCAGGCCACGCTGGTCCGCATGAGCCGAATAGCCGCCCAGGCTACTGACGCCAGCGCGAATGGTGTGGCGTTCGCCCTTGAGGTCGATGTAACCGCCTTGCGGACCGTATCGCTGGATCGCATTGCCCGGCGTTCCTTTGGCCTGGTAGCCCACAAACAGAACATTGTGGCGAGAGTCGCCGAGCATGGCCTTGAGGTAGTTGACGATGCGTCCGCTGGAGCACATGCCGTTGCCAGCAATGACGATGGCGGGACGTGCGGTACGGGCCAAGTGCTGGACCATGCGCAGGTGATCGTGATGGCTGTCTACCGTGATCAATTGCTGGAACTCCAGTGGACGTCGACCGGCCTGTACCCGGCGTAGGGCTTCCTGATTCCAAAACGGTTGCAGCTGCCGATAGGCTGCGGTGAACCGCGAGGCCAGCGGTGAATCAAGGATGATCGGCAGTTGCGGCCAATCTGTTGGAGCACCGGCCAGGCCTTGAAGTTCCTCGCTCGACGCGCGGCTTCGGCCAGCGGTTTTGCGGTAGATGATGTCTTCCAATTCGTAGAGCAATTCCTGGGTGCGCCCAATGCTGAACGCGGGAATCAGCACGCTTCCTTCATCTTCCAGTGCCTGCTCGACGACCGCTTCGAGGCGCTGACGGCGGCTGCGCCGGTCTTCATGGAGGCGGTCGCCGTAAGTGCTTTCAATCACCAGCGTATCGGCGCGATACGGCGACTTGGGCGCTGGCAGCAGCGGCGCGTGGGGAGCGCCGAGATCCCCCGAGAAGACGATGCGCTGTTCTGCCCCGGTTTGCGGATAGCGCAGGTCGATTTCCACATAGGCGGAGCCGAGTATGTGCCCAGCTCGCTGCAGGCGGATGCGGCAGCTCAGGTCCGGCTGATCAATCAGGCTGAACCAGGTTTTGTAGGGCAAGGCGATGATGCGTTGCTCAATCACCTTTATATAGCGCTCGACCAATTTCTGGTCACGGCTGAAGCCGAGCTTGAAGGCATCCTCGAGGACGATGGGCAGCAGCTTGGCCGACGGCTCGCTGCACAGGATCGGGCCTTTGAAGCCGGCGGCCAGCAAATAGGGGATGCGTCCGACATGGTCGATATGGACATGAGTCGCGACGAGCGCACGAATGCCATCGAGGGGAAATTCAATATTCAGTCGGTCTGCGCCGGATTGACCCTGGGCAGAGATTTCCGCACCTTGAAACAGCCCGCAGTCGATTAGCAGACTGTTTTGCGCGTTCATGCTCAATTGGTGACAGGAGCCGGTCACGCCATCCCGCGCGCCGTGATGGAGAATCTCGGGGTAGTTCATGGTTAGTCCTTTAACCCTGTAAATGGCCGGATCTTAACCCATTGCAGAAAGCCTCAATGCGGCCCGCATCGCGGACGAGTCCGCTCCTACGAATGCGACTGGGTGCGGACAGATGCCGTGCTACGGCATCACACCCCGTAGGAGCGGTCTTGACCGCGATTGAGCCGTAGCGCCGAGCTGCCTGCATCGCGGACGAGTCCGCTCCTACGAAACGGCCCGGTATCACATAGCCCTGTGCCTGCGCCATGCACCGTAGGAGCGGTCTTGACCGCGATTGAACCGTAACGCCGAGCTGCCCGCATCGCGGACGAGTCCGCTCCTACGAATGCGACTGGGTGCGTACAGATGCCGTGCAACGGCATCACACCCCGTAGGAGCGGTCTTGACCGCGATTGAACCGTAGCGCCGAGCTGCCTGCATCGCGGACGAGTCCGCTCCTACGAATGCGACTGGGTGCGAACAGATCCTGTGCGACGGCATCACACCCCGTAGGAGCGGTCTTGACCGCGATTGATCTTCAGCGCCATGTGCTGCCGAGTCCGCTCCTACAGACACATGTGACACCTAGCCTCGCCGCAAGCTGCTATAGCTTGTGCCTGGCTATCGGCTTGGAAGGTAATGGAATGCTCTCTACACACACGCCTCAGGGTCACCGCCTACGACTGGGCCGCTCTTCGCAACAGGGTCAGATTTATCTGATAACTACGGTACTCCAGAATCGGCGCCCGCTCTTCACTGATCATTCACTTGCTCGTCTTCTGATTCATGAGCTACGCGCAGCTCATGAGCATAACTGGGCAGCTTCTCTTGCTTGGGTGGTCATGCCGGATCATCTGCACTGGCTGCTGCAATTGGAACAGCACTCTTTGCCTGAAGTTGTACGCAGGATCAAAAACAACAGCGCGCGACATATCAATCGGCAGATAGGTCTTGATGGCTCAATATGGCAAAAGGGGTACCACGATCGAACTATTCGCCATGAAGATGATTTGATCGCAATCGCACGGTATGTGGTCGCCAACCCATTACGTGCTGGCTTGGTCAGCCGCATTGGTGATTATCCGTTATGGGATGCCGTCTGGCTTTGATGTATTGAACCCACAGAGCGCCGAGCTGCCTGCATCGCGGACAAGTCCGCTCCTACGAAACAGTTCGGGTATCACATAGCCTTGTGGCAGCGACATGCACCGTAGGAGCGGTCTTGACCGCGATTGAACCGTAGCGCCGAGCTGCCTGCATCGCGGACGAGTCCGCTCCTACGAAACGGTCCGGGTATCACATAGCCTTGCGGCAGCGACATGCACCGTAGGAGCGGTCTTGACCGCGATTAATGCGGCACCGAGCCATCTAGACCGCTGGAAAATCCGTTCTCTACCCCAACTCAGCCAACACAGCATCCAGCGCCAGGGCCGGGTCGGCGGCCTGGCTGATGGGGCGGCCGATCACCAGGTAGTCGGAGCCGGCGTCCAGTGCCTGGCGCGGGGTGAGGATGCGGCGTTGGTCGTCCTGGGCGCTGCCGGCCGGGCGAATGCCAGGGGTAACCAGTTGCAGGTGCGGTTGCGCGGCTTTCAAGGCCGGCGCTTCCTGGGCGGAGCAAACCAGACCATCCAGCCCGGCTTGTGCGGCCAGGCCGGCCAAGCGCAGTACCTGCTCCTGGGGTTCGATATCCAGACCGAGGCCACGCAAATCTTCGCGCTCCATGCTGGTCAGCACGGTCACGCCGATCAAGAGCGGTTTTGGGCCGCTGAGAGAATCCAGCGTTTCGCGGCACGCTGCCATCATCCGCAGACCACCGGAGCAGTGCACGTTGACCATCCACACACCCATCTCGGCTGCCGCCTTGACCGCCATCGCCGTGGTGTTGGGAATATCGTGAAATTTCATGTCGAGGAAGACATCGAAACCCTGGGCCTGCAGCGTCTCGACAATGCCAGGGCCACAACGCGTGAACAATTCCTTACCCACCTTGACTCGGCATTTTGTGGGATCGAGGCGGGCCGCCAAGGCCAGTGCGGCGTCGCGGGAAGGAAAGTCGAGGGCAACGATGATTGGGGACGGGCAGGCCATGGCGAAATCTCTCGGTAAAAAACGCCGCGCATTGTAGCCGAAGGCGCAGCTGGGGCGAGCGGAAAGCTGCCGCATGTAGGACGGATCGCGCCTCATCACGTGTCGTAGGGCGGCCTCGCGGGCCACAGCGAGCAGCCCACCGCTGGAAACACGCCCCATGCTGGGCTGCCCCGTGCACTCCGTGCATCCAGCCGTACACACCCTGCGCGTGGTGTGGATTCAACAGGCCGGGCAAGCAAACTGACAAGCACACGACAAGGTCGTATGGTGACAGCTCCACGTTTTATTGAGGTGCATGGCCATGCCTTGGTATGTCTGGTTGATCCTGCTGGTGGTGTTCGGTTCGGTCATCGGCAGCCTGCTGATGCTGCGTGATGGCGCGAAGAAAATCCCTCTGACGGAGGAACAATTGAAGGACATCAAGGCGCGTAATGCGCGGCTGGATGCCGAAGAGAGACGCGAAAAAGATTGAGTTTCGACGCTCAAAATTCAGCTTGAAGAGTACCGATTTGCGACTTGCAGGGTAACCGGCTCGTCGCCCGAGGTCGGACCAGAATGCCCAACGGCAGGAATATCGAATGCAGTCTTCCTGTCGCGTGCAGGCTTTCCAGCAGCGTTTCAAGATGTTGAGCACTGATTGGTCCATCGGGCCGCAACAATGCACGGTGATCGTAGTACTGATCGACCTTCTGGGCGACGTGCAGTCGGTTTCGGTAATGCGGATTGCGTTGCAGGAAAGCCTCCAGAAAGGAGCGCGTTACCACGGCAATCTCGGCACGCTTGTTTAGCACCATCAGCAGATTGCCTTCGTGGGAGTATGTCAGGGCAACTGCAAAGCGTTCACGCAAGCGTTCCGGATCGGTGACAAAGTCGGCGAAGCGGTAACTGTAGTCGCGATAAAGCGCCAGGCGCTTGTCCTGCAGGGTGTCGAAGTAGTGCTCCTCTCGGGGCGCCAGTGCCACGAACATCGCCGCGTCCTGCAAGCCCAGGTCAATCACGTCATGATCGATATTTTTCCAGCCCCACTGGGGGTTGTCGAACATGACCACGTCGATTCGCCCCGTCTGTAGGTCGACGAAACGCCGAGGAATAGCCGTGGGCACCACCACGAAGCGATAGTCGGACTGGATCTGGTTGAGCGCACCCAGCAACTCAATCAGCAAGCCCTCTCGAGCGCCCGCATCCTGCACGTAGGGAGGGAAATAAGTCCCGGCGACCTTTACCAGCCGCTCGGCCTGTATCGGACCCGCAACCCCATGGCCCGCCAGTAACAATAGGGACAGGAGCAGCCAACGCATCCTGGAAATCTCTTGAAAAACACCATTCGAAGCCTACCTGAGCAATGGATGAAAGCCTAGCAAGCTAACCATTGCCAACCCAAACTCAGGGTTACTGCTCATTCACGGCGCTCGAATCACCATAGCCAGCGCTTCTTCAGCCAGGCTATCCAGGGTCATTGGCCCGTCGGGGCGGTACCAGGTGGTGGTCCAGCTCAGCGCCCCGGTGAGAAAACGGCGCAGAATGAACGGATCGCTCTGCACATACCCCGCTGCGCGCGCTTCTTCCAGTACCCCCAGCCATACCTGTTCATATTGATCGCGCAGGGCCAGCACCTGGGCCTTGCCCTCTTCGGACAACGAGCGCCATTCGTATACCAGCACCGCCATGGCCTCGCCGGTACCCCCCATGATCGACTGCAGCTCACCACGGATCAGCGCCAGCACTCGCTCGCGCAAATCACTGGCCTCGCTCAACGCGGCGCGCAGCAGAGCGGTGTTGTAAATGACCGTTTCCTCCATCACCGAACGCAAAATTTCTTCCTTGCTCTTGAAGTGATGGAAGATGCTGCCGGATTGAATGCCCACCGCGTTGGCCAGGTCGCGCACCGTCGTACGCTCATAGCCCTTGCGGCGAAACAGCCGTGCGGCCTCCTGCAGCAGTTTGCCGCGGGGGCTGTCGGGGTCGGTAACTTGGCCGCTGGCAACAAGCTCCTGCATTACGGCCTGGGCCTTTTGATCATCCACGTGTACTACCTCTCTCACCAAGCATTAATGGGTTCACCTTGGCAGCGACAGGCCGCCACATACAGACCCAAGACCTAATGCCATTTATTTAGGGGCGAATTCTGGATGTTAGCCGCCAGCCGAGCAAGCGCTTGGCTAAAAGTATCAGTCAGGGGCTTTTCAACCAAGCGCTTGCTTGGTAGTGTTCACTTCACCTTATCCAGCGTGAGCGGACTATCACAATGACTAAAACCGTACGCATCGGCTGCGCCTCCGCTTTTTGGGGCGACACCTCCACAGCCGCAGCCCAGTTGGTGCGAGGCGCAACTCTTGATTACCTGGTTTTCGACTACCTGGCCGAGATCACCATGTCGATCATGGCCGGCGCCAAGATGAAGAAGCCCGACGAAGGCTACGCCAAAGATTTCGTCGAAGTATTGGCGCCTTTGCTGGGTGAAATCGCCGCCAAGAAAATCCGCATCGTCAGCAACGCCGGAGGCGTTAACCCCAGCGCTTGCGCCGCGGCCATGGCGGCGGCCTGCGAAAAGGCCGGCGTCAACCTGAAGATTGCCGTGCTGCACGGTGACAACCTGCAGCCCAAGCTCGGCGAATTGAGCAAGGCCGGCATCACCGAAATGTTCAACGGTTCGCCGCTGCCGCCATTCTGCGTGTCGGTCAACGCCTACCTGGGCGCACCTGGCATTGCCGCTGCACTGGATCAAGGTGCCGACATCGTGATTACTGGCCGCGTGGTAGACAGCGCAGTGGTGACCGGTGCTCTAGTCCACGAGTTCGGCTGGAACTGGAACGAGTATGACAAGCTGGCCCAATCCGCTCTGGCCGGTCACCTGGTGGAATGCGGCGCACAAAGCACCGGCGGCAACTTCACCGACTGGCGCGACGTGCCGGATTACGAACACATCGGCTTTCCGATTCTGGAAGTCGAGGCCGATGGCAGCTTCGTGCTGACCAAGGCCGAGAATACCGGCGGTCTGGTTACGCCCTTCACCGCTGGCGAGCAGATGCTCTACGAAATCGGCGACCCGCGCGCCTACCTGCTGCCGGACGTGATTTGCGACTTTACCCAGGTCAGCCTGGTGCAGGACGGCGAACATCGCGTGCGCGTCAGCGGCGCCAAGGGCCTGCCGCCCACCGAGCAGTACAAAGTCAGCGCCACCCACCCGGATGGTTTCCGCTGCACCGCCAGTTGCCTGATCGCCGGCATCGACGCCGTGGCCAAGGCCGAGCGCGTCAGCCAGGCCATCGTCAAGAAGACCGAAGAAATGTTCATCGAGCGCGGCTGGGGTCCCTACCGCGAGGTGAACATCGAGTTGCTCGGCACCGAAGCCACCTACGGTCCGCGTGGACAACGCCAGGACACCCGTGAAGTGGTGATCAAACTGGCCGTGCGTCACCCGAAGAAAGAGGCCCTGGTGCTGTTCTCCCGCGAGATCGCCCAAGCCTCCACCGGCATGGCGCCAGGCCTGACCGGTATCGTCGGCGGTCGCCCCACCGTGTATCCGGTGATTCGCCTGTTTTCGTTCCTGGTCGACAAGAACGCGTGCACCCTGGAAGTCGAACTCAACGGCGAACGCTCCCCCGTAGCCCTTCCGTCGTTGCAAACCTTCGACCCGGCGCAGCTGGCCGACGATATCGCCCCGCCGCTGGCCCAAGGCGAGGCCACCGTCAGCGTGCCGCTGGTCAAACTGGCCGTGGCCCGCTCCGGCGACAAGGGCAACCACAGCAATATTGGCGTCATGGCCCGCAAGGCCGAGTACCTGCCGTGGATTGCCGAGGCGCTGAGCAACGAGGCGGTGGTTGATTGGATGCAGCATCTGCTCGACCCGATCACCGGCCGCGTCAGCCGCTGGTACCTGCCGGGTACCCACAGTCTGAACTTCCTGCTGGAAAACGCCTTGGGTGGCGGCGGTGTCGCCAGCCTGCGCATCGACCCGCAGGGCAAGGCCTTCGCTCAGCAATTACTGGAATTCCCGGTGCCGGTGCCCAGCGCATTGGCGCAGACGTTGTAGGGTGGATCGGGGCACGTAGCTGACGCTTCATCCATTTACCGCTGTTGCTTTTGGTGGAAAACGCTTCGCGGTTTCCACCCTACGAATACGACGAGGACGATAAAAACAATGAGCTATGACTCGGTCTTTAAACCCGGCCTGTTCGCCGACCAGACCATCATGGTCACCGGCGGCGGCAGCGGTATCGGCCGCTGTACCGCCCACGAACTGGCCTCCCTGGGCGCCCATGTGGTGTTGGTGGGACGCAAACTGGAGAAGCTGGAAAAAACCGCCGCCGAGGTCGTCGAGGACGGCGGCAGCGTCAGCTTTCAGGTCTGCGACATCCGTGACGAAGAAGCCGTCAAGACTATGGTCAAGGCCGTGATCGCCGAGCGCGGTCGCATCCACCACCTGGTCAACAATGCCGGCGGCCAGTTCCCGGCGCCGCTGATCGGCATCAACCAGAAAGGCTTCGAGACCGTGGTGCGCACCAACCTGGTCGGTGGCTTCCTGATCGCCAAGGAAGTGTTCCTGCAGAGCCTGTCCAAGCACGGCGGCAGCATCGTCAACATGCTCGCTGACATGTGGGGCGGCATGCCGGGCATGGGGCACTCCGGCGCGGCCCGTGCCGGCATGGAAAACTTCACCAAGACCGCTGCCTACGAATGGGGCCACGCTGGCGTGCGCGTCAACGCCGTGGCACCGGGCTGGGTGGCGTCCAGCGGCATGGACACCTACCCGGACGCCATGAAGAACATGATCCGTTCCCTCAAGGACCATGTGCCGCTGCAGCGCATCGCCACCGAAGCGGAAATCGCCTCGGCCATCGTCTTCCTGCTCTCCCCCGGCGCCAGCTTCATCAGCGGCAACACCATCCGCATCGACGGCGCCGCCAGCCAAGGCACCCGTGCCTGGACCCTGGGCAAGGCCAAGAACAGCGAGTCTTACAACGGTTTTCACCGTGCCTACCAACCCGATGTACTGAAGGACGGAGAATAACAACATGCCCGTGATCCAGTCAGAGATCGACGTCCACGACGCCGCCTTTGCTGCCAACCGTGACGCCATGCTCGCGGCCGTGGCCAGCTTCCGTGACGTTGAGCAAAAAGTGCTCGACAAGGCCAACGAGGCCAAGCCGAAATTTGAAAAACGCGGCCAATTGCTGCCCCGCGAGCGCATCAACCTGCTGCTCGACCCGGGCGCGCCGTTCCTGGAACTGTCGTCGCTGGCCGGCTACAAGCTGCACGACGACAAGGACGGCACCCAGGCCGGCGGCGGCATCATTGCCGGCATCGGCTACATCGAGGGCGTGCGTTGCCTGGTGCTGGCCAACAACAGCGCCATCAAGGGCGGCACCATTTCGCCGACCGGCCTGAAGAAATCCCTGCGCATGCAGCAGGTGGCCGTGGAGAACAAGCTACCGATCGTGACCCTGGCCGAATCCGGCGGTGCCAACCTGAACTACGCCGCCGATATCTTCGTCGAGGGCGCACGCGGCTTCGCCAACCAGGCGCGCATCTCCGCCATGGGCATACCCCAGGTGACGGTGGTGCACGGCTCCTCCACCGCCGGCGGTGCCTACCAGCCGGGTCTGTCGGACTATGTGGTGGTGGTGCGCGGCAAAGCCAAGATGTTCCTCGCCGGCCCGCCGCTGCTCAAAGCCGCCACCGGTGAAATCGCCACCGACGAAGAACTGGGCGGCGCCGAAATGCACGCACAGGTCGCTGGCACCGCCGAATACCTGGCCGAGAACGACGCCGACGGCGTACGCCTGGCACGCAACATCATGCAGATGCTGCCGTGGAACCAGCAATTGCCGGTACGCGCCCAAAAGGCCTACCGCGAGCCGCTGTACCCGGCCGAAGAATTGCTGGGCATCGTGCCCAACGACGCCAAGAAGCCTTACGACGTGCGCGAGATCATCGCCCGCATCGCCGACGGCTCCGAATTCCTTGACTTCAAGAACGAGTTCGACAGCCAGACCGTGTGCGGTCACCTGAGCATCGAAGGCCAGCCCTGCGGTTTCATCGGCAACAACGGCCCTATCACCCCGCGTGGTGCCGCCAAGGCTGCCCAGTTCATCCAGCTGTGCGACCAGAGCAACACGCCAATCCTGTTCTTCCACAACACCACCGGCTTCATGGTCGGCACCGAGTCCGAGCAGAACGGCGTGATCAAGCACGGTTCGAAGATGCTGCAAGCGGTGGCCAACGCCCGCGTGCCGAAGCTGACCATTGTGGTCGGCGGCTCCTACGGCGCCGGCAACTACGCCATGTGCGGCCGTGGTCTGGACCCGCGCTTCATCTTCGCCTGGCCCAACAGCAAGACCGCCGTGATGGGCGGCGCCCAGGCCGGCAAGGTGCTGCGCATCGTCACCGAGGACAAGCACACCAAGCAGGGCATGACCGCAGACCCGAAGATGCTCGACATGCTGGAAACCGTCACCGCGCAGAAACTGGACAGCCAGTCCACCGCGCTGTACGGCACCGCCAGCCTGTGGGACGACGGTCTGATCGACCCGCGCGATACACGCAAGCTGCTGGGCTTCCTGCTGGATATCTGCGCCGAAGCCGAAGTCCGTCCGCTCAAATCCAACACCTTCGGTGTGGCGCGCCTGTAAGCGCGCCCTTCCTCCCAGAACTCCGCAAGAAGGACAACAACAATGAACTTCACCCAAGAACACGAAGAACTGCGCCGCACAGTCAAGAATTTCGTCGACAAGGAAATCAACCCGCACGTCGAGGAATGGGAAAAAGACGGGCGCTTCCCGATGCGCGAGCTGTTCAAGAAGGCCGGCGATCTGGGCCTGCTGGGCATCTCCAAGCCGGAGAAATTCGGCGGCATGGGTCTCGATTACAGCTACTCCGTGGTCGCCGCGGAAGAGTTCGGCACCGCCCATTGCGGCGGCGTACCACTGGCCATCGGCGTGCAGACCGACATGTGCACCCCGGCACTGGCGCGCTTCGGTTCCGATGCCCTGCGCGAGGAGTTCCTGACCCCAGCCATTGCCGGCGATGCCATCGGCTGTATCGGTGTTTCCGAAGTGGGCGCCGGCTCCGACGTGGCCGGCCTGAAAACCACCGCGCGTAAGGACGGTGACGACTACGTCATCAACGGCGCCAAGATGTGGATCACCAACAGCCCGCAAGCCGACTTTATCTGCCTGCTGGCCAACACCAGCGACGACAAGCCCCACGTCAACAAGTCGCTGATTGTGGTACCGATGAACACTCCCGGCATCACCCTGAGCCCGCACATCGAGAAGCTCGGCATGCGTTCCTCGGAAACTGCCCAGGTGTTCTTCGATGACGTGCGCGTGCCGCAGCGCTACCGCATTGGCCACGAAGGCGCCGGCTTCATGATGCAGATGCTGCAGTTCCAGGAAGAGCGCCTGTTCGGCGCGGCCAACATCATCAAGGGTCTCGAGCTGTGCGTTGATCAGACCATCGAATACACGCGCCAGCGTCACACCTTCGGCCAGCCGGTGATCAACAACCAGGCCGTGCACTTCCGCCTGGCTGAGCTGCAGACCGAAATCGAAGCCCTGCGCGCCCTCGTCTACCAGGCCACCGAGCAGTACATCAAGGGCCGTGACGTGACCAAGCTGGCGTCCATGGCCAAGCTCAAGGCCGGTCGCCTGGGCCGTGAAGTCACCGACAGCTGCCTGCAGTTCTGGGGCGGCATGGGCTTCACCTGGGACAACCCGGTCTCGCGCGCTTACCGCGACGTGCGCCTGGTGTCCATCGGCGGCGGCGCCGACGAAATCATGCTCGGCATCATCTGCAAAATGATGGGCACCCTGCCGGGCAAGAAGAAAGGTTAAGAGCGGAAGCACCGTAGGGTGGATGTCGTTTTTTACATCCACCACGGCCCCGCTCGGTGGATGGATTGATGTAGCGAGATCCGCCCGACAACTACGCATGAGGATTACCGGATGTCCGCACTTCCCGATTGCCAAACACTGCTGTTGAACCTGGAGGCTGGCGTGCTCAACGTCACCCTCAATCGCCCAGACAGCCGCAACGCCATGAGCCTGGCCATGGTGCATGAGCTGCGCGCGGTGCTGGAAGGCGTACGCCATGACACCACCGTGCGTGCGCTGGTGCTGCGCGGCGCGGCCGGCCATTTCTGCGCCGGCGGCGACATCAAGGACATGGCCGGCGCCCGCGCCAAGGGCGGCGACGCCTACCGCGAACTGAACCGCGCCTTCGGCGCCATGCTGGAGGAATTCCAGACTGCACCCCCGGTGGTCATTGCCGTGCTGGAAGGCGCGGTGCTGGGCGGAGGCTTTGGCCTGGCCTGCATCTCCGACATCGCCATTGCCGCCGAAAGCTGCAAATTCGGCCTGCCGGAAACCACCCTGGGCATTCTGCCGGCGCAGATCGCGCCCTTTGTGGTCAAGCGCGTCGGCCTGACCCAGGCCCGTCGCCTGGCCTTGACCGCTGCGCGTTTCGATGGTCTGGAAGCCTTGCACCTGGGCCTGGTGCATTACTGCGAGTCCAGCGAAAACCTGAATGCACGGCTGGCCGAAGTGCTCGATCAGGTGCGCAAATGCGCCCCCGGCGCCAACGCCCAGACCAAAGCGCTGCTGCTGGCAACCGAAACCCAGGCGCTGGGTTCGCTGCTGGACAGCGCCGCCGAGCAGTTCGCCGCCGCAGTGACCGGTGCCGAGGGCATTGAAGGCACCATGGCGTTCGTGCAGAAGCGCGCGCCGAAGTGGGCGCAGTAACGGATCGAACACATTGGCAATACCGACCTTGCCTATCTGGCGCTCGGGCTATGTATTTGTAGGGTGGATGTCGCTTTCCACATCCACCAGAACACCGCTCGGCGCGGTCAATGAAGCGCTATCCGCCGAGCGGGCCCAGCGTTACGGCAACCTCAACAGTTAACGGCAGGAGTAGAAAAACAACATGCCCGCATTCCACAAGATCCTCATCGCCAACCGTGGCGAAATCGCCTGCCGGGTGATGCGCACCGCCCAGGACCTCGGCTACCGCACCGTCGCGGTGTATTCCGAAGCCGACGCCGGCGCACGCCACGTCCAGGTCGCTGACGAAGCCGTGTGCATCGGCCCGGCGCAGGTCAACCAGTCCTACCTGGTGATCGACAACATCATCGCAGCCGCGAAGAAAACCGGTGCCGATGCGATCCACCCCGGTTACGGTTTCCTCTCCGAAAACGCCGATTTCGCCCGCGCCTGTGAAGCCGCCGGCATCGTGTTCATCGGCCCGACCGTGGAGGCCATCCACCTGATGGGCAGCAAGCGCCTGTCGAAGATCGCCATGCTCGAAGCCGGCGTGCCCTGCATTCCGGGTTACGAAGGCGCCGCGCAGGACGACGAAACCCTCATCCGCGAAGCCGAGCGCGTCGGTTACCCGCTGATGATCAAGGCCAGCGCCGGCGGCGGCGGTCGCGGCATGCGCCTGGTGCACGACGCCAGCGAACTGAGCGCACAGATCCGCACCGCTCGCTCCGAAGCGCAAAACGCCTTCGGCTCCGGTGAGCTGATCATCGAGCGCGCCGTGATCCGTCCGCGCCACGTTGAAATCCAGGTGTTTGGCGACCAGCACGGCAACATCGTGTACCTGGGCGAACGCGACTGCTCCGTGCAGCGCCGTCACCAGAAAGTGGTCGAGGAAGCCCCTTGCCCGGTGATGACCCCGGACCTGCGCAAGGCCATGGGTGAAGCCGCCGTGAAGGCTGCCGCCTCGGTGAACTATGTCGGCGCGGGCACCGTGGAATTCCTGCTGGATGCCAGCGGCGAGTTCTTCTTCCTGGAAATGAACACCCGCCTGCAGGTGGAACACCCGGTGACCGAACTGATCACCGGCCAGGACCTGGTCGCCTGGCAGATCCAGACGGCTGCCGGCCACCCGCTGCCCCTCAAGCAGGACGAGATCACCCTGACCGGCCACGCCATGGAAGTGCGCCTGTACGCCGAGGACGCGGCGAAGAACTTCCTGCCGCAGACCGGTACCGTGCTGCGCTGGGAGCCGGAACTGCGCGACGGCGTCCGCATCGACCACGGCCTGGTGGAAGGCCAGCTCGTTTCGCCGTTCTACGACCCGATGCTGGCCAAGGTGATCGCCTATGGCGCGACCCGCGAAGAGGCACGGCGCAAGCTGGTGCGCGCGGTGGAGAATTGCGTGCTGCTGGGCGTCAACGGCAACCAGCGCTTCCTCGCCAACCTGCTGAGCAACGCCGAATTCGCCGCCGGCAACGCGACCACCGCGTTCATCGCCGAGCATTTTAACGAAGACCCGAGCCTGAGCCCGCAAGCGCCGTCCGCTGCCGAACTGGCCACCGCCGCCGCTCTGCTCTACCAGGCCTCGGCCAACAGCCGCGCCCACCAGGGCGAACTGGCTGGCTGGCGCAGTGCAGGCAGTGCGCCCTGGCGCTTCCTGCTCAAGCAGGGCGAAAACCGCTACAGCGTGGCGCTGGACGTCCTCGAAGCCGGCAGTCAGCCGCGCCTGTGGGCCACCGTTGGCGACGCCAGCGTGGAACTCAAGCTGCTGGCCAGTGATGGCCGCTGGCTGACCCTGGAACAGGATGGCATTCGCCGCCGCGTCGCCTACCATCAGGACGGCGATACGCTGCACCTGTACGGTCAGTACGGGAACCTGGAACTGGTCGACGTCACCCACGAACCGGCCGGTGGCCAGAGCGCCGCCAGCTCCGGTACGGTCAAGGCGCCCATGGATGGCGCGATTGTCGACGTGCTGGTTGAGGAAGGCGTCAAGGTCAGCAAGGGTCAATTGCTGGTGGTGCTGGAGGCCATGAAGATGGAGCACCCGCTCAAGGCCGGCGTCGACGGCATCGTGCGCAAGGTGCAGGCCAGCAAGGGCGACCAGGTGAAGAATCGCCAGATTCTGGTCGAGATCGAAGCTGAAGAGGCCTGAGCTTGCGAACCGTAGGGTGGACAACGCTTTCCTTGTCGCCATCGCGCGCACGGCGCGCCTGGTGGATCGGTGAAGCGCGCTCCACCCTACGAGTGCCGAAATACGACCTGGAGCCTGATCTAGGCTGGTGAAAGAACGAAGGGAGGATCGCACGGCGATCTTCCCTTTTTCATGGCCCGTCAAAAAGGACTATCCCATGACACTGCGTGACAAGACCCTGTTCATCACTGGCGCCAGCCGTGGCATTGGTCGCGAAATCGCCCTGCGCGCCGCGCGCGATGGCGCCAAGATCGTCATCGCCGCCAAGAGCGACCAGCCGCATCCGAAACTGCCCGGCACCATTCATTCGGTGGCCGAAGAAGTACGCGAGGCCGGTGGCCAGGCGCTGGCCCTGCAACTGGATGTGCGCGACGAAGCGGCCGTCCGGGCCGCCATGCAGCAGGCGGCCGAGCATTTCGGCGGTATCGACGCGCTGGTCAACAACGCCGGCGCCATACGTCTGCAAGGCGTCGAACAGCTGGAACCCAAGCGCTACGACCTGATGTTCCAGATCAACACCCGCGCGGTCATGGTTTGCAGCCAGGCCGCCCTGCCCTACCTCAAGCACAGCGCGAACGGGCACATTCTCAGCCTGTCGCCGCCGCTCAACCTCGACCCCAAGTGGTTTGCCCAATACGGCCCGTACACCACAACCAAATACGGCATGAGCATGCTGACCCTGGGCATGAGCGAGGAATTCAAGAAGTACGGCATCAGCGTCAACGCGCTGTGGCCGCGCACGGTGATCGCCACCGCAGCCATCGAATATGAACTGGGTGGCCAGCAAATCTTCAAGCAGGCCCGCACGCCGGCCATCATGGCCGATGCCGCCCATGCGATTCTGAGCAGCCAAGGGCGCAGCCTGAGTGGTCGACTGCTGATCGATGAAGACATCCTGCGTGAACGAGGCGTCGAGGATTTCGAGCCGTACCGCTACGACCCCGCAGGTGGGCCGCTGATGCCGGATCTGTATCTGGAGTGACCCAAGCCGGCTACACCGGCTTGGGTCATACGCGGAGGGGGTTCGCCCCCTCCACGGGCTTTAAACGCGGAACTGTCCGACCAGACGCTTGAGGTGATCCGCGAGGCTGTTCAGCTCGCGGGCAGTCTGAGCGCCCTGTACGGCATCATCCGCCACACCGTCCACGATCCCGGCAATCTGGTGGACGCTGCGGTTGATCTCCTCGGCTACCGCGGTCTGCTCTTCGGCAGCGCTGGCGATCTGCGCATTCATCGAGTTGATGGTGCCGATCAGCGTCGAGATGGTATTGAGCGCTTCGCCGGCCAGGTTGGATTGCTCGCGGGTGCTTTCGCCTCGCGAGGTCACCCGCTGCATGGTGCTGACGGACTGGGCCGTGGTGTTTTGCAGGCGGTCGATCATGCTTTGGATCTCACCGGTGCTTTGCTGAGTACGACTGGCCAGCGCACGTACTTCGTCGGCCACCACCGCAAAACCACGCCCCGCTTCACCGGCCCGCGCCGCCTCGATGGCGGCGTTGAGTGCCAGCAAGTTGGTCTGCTCGGCAATGGCACGAATGACCTCCAGCACACCGACAATGCCCTGCACATCCACGCGCAGGCTTTCTAGGGATTCGCTGCTACTGCTCACTTCGGTGACCAGGTCATGGATATGCGAAATGCTCAGGCTAACGACCTTCTGAGCCGACTGGCCTTGCTCGTCTGTTTGCCGTGCGGCTTCGGCGGCACGCTGGGCACTCTGAGCAACTTCCTGTGCGGCGGCTGACATTTCGTTGATGGCAGTGGCCACCTGATCGGTCTCATGACGTTGACCTGTCATTGCTTGCTCGGAACGCTGCGCCTGATTCGCCACCTCGCCCACCAGCCCTGTCAGTTGGCCAGTTGTGGTCATCACCTGCTTCACCAGGGTGTGGATTTTCTCGACGAACGCGTTGAATGAACGCGCCAGCTCGCCCAGTTCGTCCTGACCGGAAACAGGTAGCCGATGGGTGAGATCGCCATCGCCTGCGGCCATGTCGTCGAGATTCTGCTTGATCAGCATCAGCGGACGCAGGATCGAACGGGTCAGCGGAACCGTGATGACGGCAATCAAGGCCAGCAATCCAATGGCTGAGGCCATCATGACCAGCAGCAGGTGATCGATACGCTGCTCGAACACGGCGCGGGCATTGGCGACATCCAGCTCAAGGCCATCGAGGTTCAATGCGGTACCGAACACCATGTCCCACTTCGGCAAATACATCGAGTAACCGATCTTGGGGACCAGCACCCGCTCGGCACCCAGCACGAAGGAGTAATTCACATAGTGGCTGCCATCCATCCCCGCCCTGACCAGCGCGCGGATCGGGTAGCCGCCGGAAGCATCCTGGAAGTTGTAAAAACTCTCACCGATCTTGTCGTCGGTATTGCCCTGGAACACGCGAACGGTCTTGCTATCGTAGCCCCAGAAATACCCCTCCTTGCCGTAGTTCAGCTTCTTCAGCTGGTTGACCGCTTCGGCCCGAGCATCCATGTCGTTGGCTGCGGAGGCCTGATAGATCGGTTCGATCATCACATAGGCCATCTCCACGTAATGCTGGAGTTCGACACGGCGGTCTTTTTGCAGGTTTTCGCGGGTTTGGGCTTCCTGCTGGTCTGCCAGTTGCTGCAGCATCACGACGGAAACAGCGCTCAACATAATTGCCAACAGTAAAATCGGCCCCAGGGCCAGAAGCAGTAGTTTTGATCTCAATCGCAGCATTGACAGCATGTTTCATTCCTAGGAGTGCAATGTTGTTTTCTCGCCGCTCCGCGGCGAATTTAAGCCTCACTTGGTTATCGGTCAGATTTGCTAAAACTCGACCAAAATTTGCTCGCGCACCTTCAGGCTGTAACCGCGTGAAATCTGGACCCGCCTAAACGGCAAAACCCCGCCGGAGCGGGGCTTTGTTGTCTTCGCCGGGAGTTACGCCATGGCGACTTTTTTCAGCTCTTCATCACGCAGCTCGCGGCGCAGGATCTTGCCGACGTTGGTCATCGGCAGGCTGTCGCGGAACTCGACCTGTTTGGGCCGCTTGTAACCGGTGAGGTTGTCGTGCATGTGCTGCATGACTTGCTCCTTGGTCAGGCTGGCACCCGGCTTGACCACCACGAAGACCTTGATCGCCTCGCCGGTACGCTCATCCGGCACGCCGATCGCGGCGCACTGCAGCACACCCGGCAAGGTGGCCAGCACATCTTCCAGTTCGTTCGGATACACGTTGAAGCCGGACACCAGGATCATGTCTTTCTTGCGGTCGACGATGCGGATGAAACCGTCCGGCTGGATGACAGCTATATCACCGGTCTGCAGCCAGCCATCGGCGCTGAGCACTTCATCGGTGGCTTCCTGGCGCTGCCAGTAGCCTTTCATTACCTGCGGGCCTTTGGCACAGAGCTCGCCCCGCTCGCCAAACGGCAGGTCGTTGCCTTCTTCGTCGATCACCTTACAGCTGGTGGAGGGAACCGGGATGCCGATGGTGCCGACCTGGATATTTTGAATCGGATTAACCGTGACTACTGGGCTGGTTTCGGTCATGCCATAACCTTCACAGATGGCGCAGCCAGTAACCTCCTTCCAACGCTCAGCCGCTGCCAATTGCAGGGCCATGCCACCGGAAAGGGTCAGCTTCAAACCGGAAAAATCCAGTCGGCGGAATGCCTCGTTGTTGCACAGGGCGACAAACAGGGTATTGAGACCCACAAAGGCGGTGAACTTGAAGTTGCCCAGGTCCTTGATCATCGCCGGCAAGTCGCGCGGGTTGGTGATCAGCACGTTATGGTTACCGGTCAGCATCATCATCATGCAGTGCACGGTAAACGCGTAGATATGGTAGAGCGGCAACGGGGCGATGAGAATTTCACTGCCTTCATTGAGCGTGGCCCCCATCAGCGCCTTGCATTGGAGCATGTTGGCGATCAGGTTGCGATGGGTCAGCATTGCGCCCTTGGCCACGCCCGTGGTGCCGCCGGTATATTGCAATACGGCAACATCGTTGGCGGCCGGCGAGGCTTCGTTGACCGACTTGCCGCGTCCCTTGGCCAGGGCATCGTTCAGTTTGATGGCCTGGGGGAGGCTGTAGGCCGGCACCATCTTCTTGACGTACTTGACCACGCTGTTGACCAAGAGGCGCTTGAGCGGCGGCAGCATGTCACCCACCTCGGTGACGATCACGTGCTTGACGCCGGTTTTGGGCAGCACGACCTCCGCCAGGTGGGCCATGTTGGCCAGGCAGACCAGCGCCTTGGCACCCGAGTCGTTGAACTGATGCTCCATCTCGCGGGCGGTGTACAGCGGGTTGGTATTCACAACGATCAGCCCGGCGCGCATGGCGCCGAACACCACCACCGGGTACTGCAGGACGTTGGGCAATTGCACGGCGATACGATCACCCGGTTGCAGGTCGGTATGCTGCTGCAGCCAGGCGGCGAAGTGACCGGAGAGCTCATACAACTCGCCATAAGTAAGGGTCTTGCCCAGGTTGCTGAAAGCGGGCTTGTCGGCAAAGCGTTGGCAGGACTGTTGCAATACCGCCTGAATATTCGGGTATTCATCGGCATTGATATCAGCAGGAATACCTACTGGATATTTGTCCTTCCAGAAATTTTCGGTCATGGAAGCCCACTCCTAAGCTCAGCTTATCTTCACCGTCTTGATGACGGTTGTCGGTTGGTCTTGTTGTATATGTCCAGAGCCCTTCAAGGGCCACAAAGCGGGCCGAGATTAGCAGTTTTGCCAAGCGCCATCCACAGCAAATATGGCAATTCCAGTCACCTACAAGACGAAAAATTGACCTACGGTCACGTTTAGAGTGTTAACACTAATCTATCGTCTTACCTGGCGCCAGCCGTTCAGCATACCGCCTGCCGGCATGCAAACCCGCAGAGAGAGAACTGCGTTGGGTCGCATTGGGCAACCTCGGCTGGGAACATCCCTTGGGCAGCTCTACAATGCAGCCATTATTTCAAAGGATTCGTCATGCACCATCAGACCTTCACGTTGACCACCCATGACAACGTCCCGGTGCATGTGAATCACTGGAGCAGTGGCGCAACGCCCCGCGCCGTGGTCATGCTGGCCCACGGCATGGGCGAACACAGTGGACGCTATGCCGACTTTGGCCAGGCATTGGCTGAGAATGGCATCGATCTTTACGCCCTCGATCAACGCGGCCATGGGCTGACAGCCCAACACGGCATCGTCGGCCACTTCGCCCACCATGGCGGCTGGCAGCGGGTACAAGATGACTTGCACCAACTGCGACAGCTGATACACCACCAGCATCACCACACCCCACTTTTCCTGTTTGGTCACAGCATGGGCAGCTATATCGCTCAGGCCTACTTGCTTACCCACAGTGCCGGCCTGCACGGGGTCGTCCTGTCCGGTTCCAATTATCAGCCCGTATTGCTGTACCGCGCAGCCCGACTAATTGCGCGCTTCGAAGGCTGGCGCCAGGGGCCGCTCGGGCGCAGCGCCTTGATCGAGTGGCTGTCGTTCGGCTCGTTCAACAAGGCATTCAAACCCAACCGCACACCCTTCGACTGGCTGAGCCGTGACGCAGCGCAGGTGGACGCTTATATTGCCGACCCGCTGTGCGGCTTCCGCTGCACCAATCAGCTGTGGATTGACCTGCTCGGCGGCCTGCAAGAAATCACGCCCATTTCACAACTGGCCCGCATCGATGCCCGGCTACCCATCCTGGTCATCGGCGGTGAATGTGATCCGGTCAGTGCCGGCAAGCGTCAGAAGGATCTTGCCTGTGCATTGCGCCATGCCGGCCTGCGGCACGTACAACTGAATCTGTATCCAGACGCCCGCCATGAGTTGCTCCATGAAACCAATCGCGCGGACGTCACGTTCTTTTTGATCGACTGGCTGAACCAGACCCTGGCCGCCAGCCGTTCCCACCCAACCAAGGAGACCGCATGACCCAACTCACCAATACGCCTTATGAAGCTCTCGAAGTTGGTCAAAAGGCCACCTATAGCAAGACAGTCGGCGAACGCGACATCCAGCTGTTCGCCGCCATGTCTGGAGACCACAATCCCGTGCACCTGGACGCCGAGTTCGCTGCCGGGACGATCTTCAAGGAGCGTATCGCCCATGGCATGTTCAGCGGAGCGCTGATCAGCGCCGCCGTGGCCTGCACCCTGCCCGGCCCGGGCACCATCTACCTCGGCCAGACGATGAAGTTCACCCGCCCGGTGAAGTTCGGCGACACCCTGACCGTACGCCTGGAAATTCTCGAAAAGCTGCCGAAGTTTCGCGTGCGTATCGCGACTCAGGTGGTGAATCAGAACGATGACATCGTGGTCGACGGCGAAGCGGAAATCCTTGCGCCGCGCAGCCAGCAAACCGTCACGCTGCCTCAGTTGCCGCCCATCAGCATTGGTTGATCCCACCTGGGTGCCGCTTTCCTGAATGGGAAGCGGCATGGTTCCATGCTCTGTTATTCGCAACGAAACAGATCAACTTTCCTGATGAAATCATGGCGTATTTTGCGCTTATCATCAGCTCGATTCCTATAGATCATGGCCTCATTCCCGGCACCATGCCGTGGCAAACCCAATGAGGACTCTCCCATGATCGAAGTACGCCCCTTCCAGCAACTCGGCGGCGCACACCACGGCTGGCTGGATACCAAGCATCACTTTTCCTTCGCGGACTATTACGACCCCGCACGCATGCACTGGGGTCTGCTGCGGGTGTGGAACGACGACACCATCGCGCCTCACAGTGGCTTCCCGGCGCACCCGCACCGCGACATGGAAATCATCACCTATGTGCGCGAAGGAGCCATCACCCACCAGGACAACCTGGGCAACCAGGGCCGTACTGTTGCCGGCGATGTGCAGGTGATGAGCGCCGGCACCGGCATCGCCCACAGCGAGTACAACCATGAAGATGTCGCCACCAAGATTTTCCAGATCTGGATCATGCCGGAGAGCCGTGGCGCCGAACCGAGCTGGGGAACCAAGCCGTTTCCCAAGGGCGAACGTGCTGGCGCCTTCGTCACGCTGGCCAGCGGCCTGCCCGGCGATGGCGATGCCTTGCCGATCCGCACTTCGGCTCGCCTGGTCGCGGCCACGCTGAATGCTGGGCAGTGCGCCGAATACCGCTTCGCCGAAGGCCGCAAGGGCTATCTGGTCGCCGCCCATGGCGCCCTGCAGATCAATGGCATAGCTGCCGCAGCCGGCGACGGCGTGGCGATCAAGGACGAAGCGCTGATCGAAGTGCGCGCCCTGGAAGACAGCGAGGTGATCCTGGTCGACGTGGCCTGAGCCACGACCTCGACTCCCCTTCGCCTGTTAGCTTGCCTTGAAGCGGCTGACATTCTGCCGCAGCGTATCGGCCAGACCGCCCAAACGACTGGCGGTCTGGTGATTGCTGCCAACCGCCTCATCGTTCTCCTCAGCCATGCGCGCAATCATGCTGACCTGCTCGGCAATCTCGGCCGAGGCGGCGCTTTGTTCGCGCAAAGCACTGGAAATCTCCACGACCGTGGACATCACCTGATTGGCGGCGGTATAGATCTCATCCATCGCCTCGCCGGTTTGCCGTGCCCGCATCACACCTTCATTGACCCGCAGCACGCCTTGCTCCATACCTTTCACAGCCACTTGGGTGCCTTCCTGAATAGCCTTGATCATGGCACCGATCTCCTCGGTGGAGTTGGCCGTGCGCTCGGCCAGCTTGCGCACCTCATCCGCCACCACGGCAAACCCACGCCCCTGCTCACCAGCCCGCGCGGCCTCGATGGCAGCGTTCAAAGCGAGCAGATTGGTCTGCGCCGCGATACCGCTGATCACCGCCACGATGGTGCCAATCTGTTCCGAACGCTCACCCAGCTCTGCGACACTGCGCGCCGAGTTGGCCATCGACTGGGCGATCTCGCTGATGTCCTCGACCACCGCGCCGACCAGCTTGCCCCCTTCGCGCGACAGCTCACCGGAGCGATTGGCCAACGAATCGGCTTTTCCGGCATTGTGGGCAATCTGTTCGATGCCCACCGTCATTTGCTCGACCGCCGCAGCCATGCTCGATGCGGCATCACTCTGGTTCTGCGAGGCAACGCGGATCTGCCCGGTGGCAGCGGCCAGCGTGTGGGCGGAATCCGCCACCTGGTCGGAGTTACCCTTGATGCGAGCGATCAGGTTACCCATGGTCTCGGCCATTTCGTTGAAACTGCCGGCCACAACACGCAACTCATCCCGCGCCTTCAGGTCGATGCGCGCCGTGAGATCCCCAGAGGCCAACTGCGTACTGCCCAGTCGCAGCGCGTGGATACTGCCCAGCACCGCCAACCAGGCACCCACCGACAGGTAACCAACAATCGACAGGAGTAAAAGGAATATCGCCAGGTTCAGGTAATACTCATGCTCGGCGTCGGCGATACGCTGCTTGAGCAGCGCGTCGAGTTCGGGCAAGAACACGCTGTACATCTGCTCATAGCCGATGCCGATTGCCTCGGTGGTCATTGCAAAGAAGCGATCAGCCGAGGCACCTTCAAAATCCCCCTCGTACACCACCTCCTCGACCACAGCCCCGATAGCGTCATTTCTTGCCTGCAGGATCGCCATGGCCCGCTCCAGTTGTTCTGTGAGCTCTGGATGCAGGCTAACCACTTTGGCAATGCTGTCTTCCATGCTGCGCATGGCCGCCTTGATTTCTTCGGACAGTACAATCAGTGCGCTGCGCTCGCGATCCTCTATCTGCCTCTGCGCCAGGACTCCCGAACCAAGGGCGCGCAACCGCCCCAGGCGCTCCAAAAGATACGGTAGGCGATTCACCGCCACCGTCATCAGGTAGTAGGTTTCCGGCTCGGGATCGAAGGTCAATCCGTACGCATCGGCAAACAGCGTTTGAAAGCGCAGCAGGTTGTCGATCAGCGTGGTATGGGCTTCGTAATTCCGCTCCCTGCTCCAGCCTGACCCTTCGCGCTTGATTGTCAGCCAAGCCGTTTTGAGGCTCTGCCACTGATGCTGTCCAAGCAGATAGTCATCCAGCGCGGCAGTGAATGTTTCCAGCGCGGCGTCCACTTCTTTTTCACGCGTGCGGCGCTGTTCCACTACCCCATCGTCGCCGCCCAGCACCCGAGCGGAAAGCCCACGATGTTGTTGTGTCAGTTCCACCACAGTGGACAGCGGTCGAGACAAATCCAAGGCGATCAATTCGCTCTGCGAACGATTGATGGTGGCCGTGAACTGCTCGGTGATGGTCAGCATCAGAGCTGCGAAGGCCATCAGCACCAGCAAGCCAACCACCCCGAACTTGAGTGGATAGTTCAAACGATTCATCAATGCTTCGGCAGGCCAAAACAGTCTTTTCATAGCGCAGGCTCACAATGAATTGCCAACTGCCGGCCAAGGGAAAGCAAGCACGCTAACAATATTCAGAATTGCGAGGCAAGGTACGCGCCGGGCCTGGCTTTGCCCTTGATAGCGATCAAGATGGCATTGGGCCATCAAATCACAGAACCCTACATTGGCTGTAAGGTACGGTTCCCATACAGAAACCGGCCCGAAGTCCATCCCCGCGTGGGGGCCGAGTTTGGGCCGAAGTTGTGCTTGCAGACACAACCGCGTGCTCCGGCCAAGCCACCGCAAAGGCGGCTTACGCCTGAGTCGGAATCAGCGCAACGTAATCCGCCATGCCTTGTGGATTCGCGGATTGCGGGCGAAGTCCGGATCGATGGTGTCAGCGGTAATGTCCTCCACCTGATACCGCGCCGGCAGGCTTTCGTCGAGCTGAAACTTGCGGAAGTTATTGGAGAAATACAGCACGCCGCCAGGCGCCAGGCGAGCCATGGCCAGGTCGATCAATTGCACGTGGTCGCGCTGTACATCGAACACGCCTTCCATGCGCTTGGAGTTGGAGAAGGTCGGCGGGTCGATGAAAATCAGTTCATACTCGCCGCGATCCTCGGCCAGCCAGGCCATCACATCGCCCTGCTCCAGGCGGTGCTTGTCGGAATAACCGTTCAGCGACAGGTTGCGCCGTGCCCAGTCCAGGTAGGTCTTGGACAGGTCCACGCTGGTGGTGCTGCGCGCGCCGCCCTTGGCGGCGTGCACGGTGGCTGTGGCGGTGTAGCAGAACAGGTTGAGGAAGCGCTTGCCGGCGGCCTCCTGCTGCAGGCGCAAGCGCAGCGGACGATGATCCAGAAACAACCCCGTATCCAGATAATCCGTGAGGTTGACCAGCAGCTTGACGCCGCCCTCGTTGACCTGCAAAAACTCGCCCTGGGTCGCGTGCCGCTCGTACTGACGCGTGCCGGTCTGCCGCTCGCGGCGCTTGATCATCACCTTGTCGGCGGCAATGCCTAGCGCTACCGGAATCGCGGCCAGGGCATCGAGCAGGCGGGCCTGCGCCTTGTCCGGGTCAATGGAGCGTGGCGGGGCGTATTCCTGCACATGCACCCAGTCGCCATACAGGTCCACGGCAAGGGCATATTCCGGCATGTCCGCGTCGTACAAACGATAGCACTCGACGCCTGCCTTCTTGGCCCATTTGCCGAGCTGCTTGAGGTTTTTCTGCAAGCGATTGGCGAACATCTGCCCACCTTCGGAGAGGCGCGCCGCTTCATGGGTCACAGGGGCTGCTTCGCCCGCTTCGATGCGCTCTGCTCGTTCAGCCCGCTCGGCACTGCTGCGTCGCTCGCCCGTGACGAACTGGTCCGGCTTGACGTTGATCAGCAATAGCTTGCAGGGCAGCGCACCGTTCCAGAAGGCGTACTGTTTGTGGCTGCGAATGCCCATGCGCTTGCCCAGCTCGGGCGCGCCGGTGAAGATCGCCGCGTCCCAGTTCAGGCACGCCTGACGCAGGCGCTCGCCAAGATTTTGGTAGAGGTACAACAAGCTCGCTTCGTCGCCCAGGCGCTCGCCATAGGGCGGGTTGCACACCACCAGGCCGGTCTGGTTCTGGTCCGGGCGCGGCTCGAAAGTGGCGAGTTCGCCTTGGTAAATACGAATCCAGTTACCCAGCCCCGCGCGCTCGATGTTGTTGCGCCCCGGCTGGATCAGCCGCGGATCGGCTTCATAGCCACGAATCCACAACGGCGGCTTGCTCAGGCCGATGCGTGCACGCTCCTCAGCCTCGGCGTGCAAGCGGTTCCACAGCGCCGGAACATGGCCCAGCCAATTGGAGAAGCCCCAGTGTTCGCGCTTGAGGTTCGGCGCAAGATCGGCGGCCATCATGCCGGCCTCGACCAGGAAAGTGCCAACCCCGCACATCGGGTCGGCCAGTGCCCCGCCGGTGGCGGCGATGCGCGGCCAGCCGGCACGGATCAGAATGGCGGCGGCAAGGTTTTCCTTGAGCGGCGCTGCGCCTTGCTGCAGGCGGTAGCCGCGCTGGTGCAGGCTGTGCCCGGACAGGTCCAGAGAGAGGATTGCCTCTCCCTTGTCCAGCCGCAGGTGCACTCGAATGTCAGGGCTGAACTTGTCCACCGAGGGACGCTCGCCAGTGGCGGTGCGCAGACGGTCGACAATCGCATCCTTGACCTTCAGGGCACCGAAATGGGTGTTGTCGATGCCGGCGCCACGGCCGCTGAATTCAACGGCCAGGCTGCCGGTAGGCGATAAATGCTCACTCCAGTCCACGGCATGCACGCCTTGGTACATTTCCTCGGCGTTCTGCACGGGAAAACGCGCCAGCACCAGCAAGACGCGGTTGGCCAGGCGCGACCACAAGCACATGCGGTAAGCGGTTTCCAGCTCCGCCACCCCGTGCACAGCGGCGGTGTGCTCACGCGCCTCCTCCAGGCCAAGCCCGCGCGCTTCATCCAGGAGCAAGCCTTCGAGGCTCTTCGGGCAGGTGAGATATAGTTCGTAGCGGTCCGACATGTCGACTATCCAAGGCCTTAAGGCGCGAAAAGCCTCGCTTTCGAGGCTGTAAGAAATTGAAACAATTATCCAGCCCACCCTACGTCGGAAAACGTGTCGGGGCCTGAGAGCTACATTGTCATGAGCCGTGCCGCTCCTTGGCCGTCAGCCATGCAGCTTTGCCGGAAAGGATCGGCCGCAAGCGAACCCGGCTTATGTGCGCATCCCGCAAATCAATGGGTCGTTATGCCTAATCGATCATTCACAGGCCTCAAGGCTTTGGTTAGAACATCAACCAGGGCAACGATGCAATGTCGCTTGCCTTGAGGTCGGTTACGCCGGCAACGGACCTCAATGCAGCTGAAAAGCTGCACAGCCTCGCCATGAGGCGTATGGACATCACAGTCAACGAGTGAGGGCAATACCCGATGAGACGACTTAAACGTGATCCGATGGAACGAGCCTTTCTGCGCGGTTATCAGCATGGCATACATGGCAAATCCCGCGACCTGTGTCCTTTTACCCTTCCCTCCACACGTCAAGCCTGGATCAATGGTTGGCGCGAAGGTCGTGGCGACCAATGGGACGGATTCACCGGCACCGCCGGTATTCACCGCTTGAATCAACTTAACGCGGTCGGCTGACACCCCAGCCCAATTGATTTTTCCATAGCGCCCCACCCGGGCGCTGGGCGCGAGCCCTGGGGCTCCTTCGGGAGCCCCTTCCCATCCTGATCCGCTGTTAGCGGGTGCCCTTGGGCAATGCCGCGATGGCATCCACCGCCTCACGGATCAGCGCCGGCCCCTTGTAGATGAATCCTGAATAAAGTTGCACGAGGCTTGCCCCGGCAGCGATTTTTTCTGCCGCATCGCGCCCCTCGGTGATGCCACCCACGGCGATGATCGGCAGGCGACCGGCCAGCTCGCCAGCCAACACCTTGACGGTGTGCGTGCTCCTGTCGCGCACGGGTGCACCGGACAGACCGCCCGCTTCATCGCCAAACTGCAACCCTTCCACTCCAGCGCGGCCAAGAGTGGTATTCGTGGCGATAACCGCATCCATGCCCGCGTCAACCAACGCGTGCGCCACCTGAGCGGTTTCCTCATCGCTCATATCTGGAGCGATCTTGATCGCCAGCGGCACACGCTTGCCATGCCGCTGAGCCAGGTCTTCCTGGCGCAGGCGCAGGGCCTCGAGCAGTTGCTTGAGCGAGTCGCCAAATTGCAGGCTGCGCAGGCCGGGCGTGTTCGGCGAACTGACGTTGACCGTGACATAGCTGGCGTGCGGATAGACCTTGCCCAGGCAGATCAGGTAATCATCCACGGCGCGTTCCACCGGGGTGTCGAAATTCTTGCCGATGTTAATGCCCAGCACGCCCCGGTAACGCATGGCTTTGACCCGTGCCAGCAGATGATCAACGCCATGGTTGTTGAAACCCATGCGATTGATGATTGCCTCGGCTTCCGGCAGGCGGAACAGACGCGGCTTGGGGTTGCCAGGTTGGGGACGCGGCGTCACGGTGCCGATCTCGATAAAGCCAAAGCCCAACTGGCTCAAGCCATCGATGGCGTCGCCATTCTTGTCCAGGCCTGCAGCCAGGCCGACAGGATTGGCAAATTCCAGCCCCATGATCTTCACTGGCAACGCGCTGGGTTGCTTGCACACCAGGCGATTGAGGCCCAGACGTCCGCCAGCACCGATCAGGTCAAGGGACAACTCATGGGAGGTTTCCGGAGACAGCTTGAACAAAAGATCGCGGGCCAGGGTGTACATGGGGGGAGCTTCAATGAAAAATGGGACGGCGAGTATAACCCGGTCAAGCCAGGCGACGCAGGCTTAACAACTCGCCCTTGACGCTGAACTCCAGCACGAAGGAACCTTCCACCCCGCTGTGAGTCAGAAAAGGTCGCAAATGATGGGCCGGCAGGCTCACCTTGCGGCCGTCACGACTGGTGGCGAGAACTCGTTTGACGTGCCCTTGGTAGTACGCCAGAAACTGTTCGGCCGTTAAACGGATATCGAGCACCAGACTGGGCATGGAGCGCTCCTTGACAGTAAAAGCAGGCAAGTTTGCCATAATCCGCCGTGCAGCCAGCGCCTTGCCGATCGGTCTCCCCGTTACGGCCTTCGTCAGTGACTGCCGACAGACGCGTCGATATCTTTTGTTGCAGTCGACATATGATCCTGTCCAATGTCACATTTTACGCACCCTGCCCTGATTGCCCCGGAGTCTGTTGTTCATGTCTTCATCCCTGCCGCCCTCCAGCCTCGCCACTCGCCTGACTATTTTGGCGGGGCAATGGGGGCTGGGCAGGCGAGAAGCCCGGCAATTGCGTGAGCAGGCCAGCCATCTCAGGCTGCCTTTTCAGCCCTTGCAACTGCCGTCTGCCAGCATCTGGTGGCAACTTGGGCCGCCCCTTGATCGCCTGGTGGACTTGCCGCGCAGCGCGCTTTCCGGTCCGGTCCAGGAAGATAAAGCTGCGGCACATGCGGTCTTGGCACGCCTGGTGGAAATTGAACACGATCAGCTCGACGCACTTGATCTGCGTCAGGTTGACGGCTTGATCAGCGCCCCCGGCGAACAGGCTGCGCATCTGCATCTGGATGACCTGGCCAACACGCCGGATTGCCGTAGCCTGCGCATCATCAGCTACAAGGATTTCCTCAAGGTCATCGGCCTGGCCCTTCCTGACTTCGGACACGGCAAACCGTTGATCCTGCGCCAGGCCGACTGGCTGGGCCCGCGCCTGTTCTGGGCGGGTGAGCTGCACAGCGAAGCGTTTGCCAGCGCCGTTGCCTATGCCCGCCTGCGCGGCTTACAGATTACTCTGCCCGCCCAGGTGGCCCGTTACCGCCTGAATGGCGCAGCCCTTGCCGAGTTGCAATCCAAGTTCCACGTGCTGGCGATGCCCGTGCAGAGCTGGAGCGATCCCGCCTTCATGGGCTTGCTGCTGAACAGCAGACTCCCTTACTCGCGGCTGTCGCTGGAGCGCACGGCCAATGCTCCCGAAACCCTGTTGCTGCCCCGCGACAATGCCCTGTCCAATGCCCTGGGCGAAGGATTGCGCCTGGCCGGCGCGCCCGACCTGGGTCAGTTCCTGCACAGTCTGCCGCACACCGCGAACTGATTGCCGACTGGCATCGTTGCGAACCTCAACGTGATCAGCGTGTTTTTTCGTGGGCATAACAGGGTGGCGAGCTGCTCGGCCCCTGGCGCTCCAGTTCATCTTCGAGAAACCCGGCTAATACCTGCGCATTGTTATGCGCTTCGTCCTTGGCTGCGAAGAGCAGTGTCAGGTGCCCTGAACGGGCTTGCTCCAACAGCGTCCACCAGTGTTCCGGGTGGGCAGCAAGCTCTGCCCGGTATCGGCGTTCAAACTCGGCAAACTGTGCCGGGTCGTGGTCGAACCCCTGGCGCAGCGAGGTGCTCGGCGCTACGTCCTTAAGCCAGGCGTCCAACCGCAGCGCTTCTTTTTTGATGCCCCGTGGCCACAGGCGATCGACCAGCACTCGATACCCATCGGTTTCGGCCGCCGCTGCGTAGACTCGCTTGCACTGAATCATGGGCTATCCCCTTGTATGAGACCTGTCGGCTGAGTACCGTGGCGGGAGTCCTTGCCCGAGCCCGCCGCCATGCCCTTCCTTCGCACGTGTTCAGCCGCCCTGCTGCCTCTACTCTTGGTTGGCTGCCAGGTTTACACCGGCCAACCGGCCACCCCGCCCGTAGATGTGCGCATGCAAGGTGAACTCAGTGTCGAACAGGGTCAGCTATTCCTCAAGCCCTGCGACGAACAGCGACGCTTTCGCTTGATCGATGCGGGCGCGGGCGATCTGGCCAAGGAGGTCGACCAGTTGGGCGGTGCCAGTGGCGGCCCACTATTTGCCGACCTGAAAGGGCAACTCGACGCTGACCCCCATGGCGGCGAAGGCCAATTCATGGCCAGCCAGATCTATCGGTTGCAGATGGAGGGGCACGGCTGCAATGACGTGAATTTCCCAATGCTGAGCGTGCGCGCCAGTGGCAACGAGCCGTTCTGGAGCCTGGATGTCAGCCCGCACGGCCTTGTGCTGACACGGCCCGATCATGCCCCGCTGGCCCTGCCCTACCTGGAAGAGCGTCTGCCGGAAGGACGCTGGCACCTGTCCAGCGAAGCCAATGACCTCCGACTTTCCCTATGGCTCACGCCACAGCGGTGCGTTGACGACATGAGCGGCGCCGTTCGCCATTTGAGCGCTGAGTTACGCTTGGGAGAGCAACGCTTTACCGGCTGTGCCTACCATGGCGGCGCATACGAAGAGTGATGCTGGTGGACGCATGATGCGGTGGACGCAGGTCACTAGCGCCTCGACAGAAATCAATACCCGTCATCTTCCCAACGCTTGCCGCGAGTCCGTTGAATCACCAGCAGCTTCTGCTGCAAGGCCGCTTTGGACAACATGTGAGCACTGACCGGCGCGGTGATAAACAAGAACAGGGCAATCAGCAGTTCATGCAGACTCAAGCCCTCACGCTGGATACTGAAGAAAATCGCCGAGGCAATGATGATGCCGCCCACGCCCAACGTAGTGGCCTTGGTCGGTGCGTGCAGGCGGGTAAAGAAATCCGGTAGGCGATACAGACCGATCGCGCCTATCAGGGCGAACAGGCTGCCGAGGATCAAAAAGAAACAGATGATGAGTTCGAACCAGAAGGACATGTCATTAGCCTCAGTCGATGATGTCGCCGTGCAACAGATGCTTGCCCACCGCCACGGTACTGACAAACCCGACCACTGCTATCAAGAGCGCAGCCTCGAAGAACAGGTCCGACTTCAGCCAGATGCCGAATAGCACCAGCAAGGCCAAACCGTTGATGTACAGCGTATCCAGCGCCAATACACGATCGGGCATGTCCGGCCCGATGACCAGACGCAGCAAGTTGAGAACCAGTGCCACGCCGATCAGTACCAGACACAACGGAATTACGTAGGCGAGCATTCGAAAATCTCCATCAACGGGGCCTCATAGCGCTCCTTGATTTCGGCAATCAGCGCCTGGCTGTCGCGAACATCGATGCCATGCAGCAGGATGATCTTGTGGTCCGGCGTCAGGCCAGCCGACACCGTGCCAGGCGTCAGGGAGATGATGCTGGCCAGTACCGAGAGCAGGAACTCGTCTTCGATGGCCATGGGCACTTCGACGAAAGCGGGGTTCAACTTACGCTGCGGGCCAAGCACCAGCCGAGCCACATTCAGATTGGCGACAACGATTTCCCACAGCACAAACAGTGTGAACCAACACAACTTCAGCGGTTTGCGCACCCGTGGGATGTGAATCAGGAAATCCTTGCACAGGACTGCGATCGCCCAGCCCAGAAACAGGCCGAGTACGACCTGGCCCAGGGATACGGAATTGACCAGCATCAGCCAGATCAGGGCAAGAAAAATCACCAGCCCCGGACGGGGCAACCAGCGGTGACGAGTCATGGCGTACCTCCGCCGATCAGCTGCATATAGGGCGCCAAGTCCAGCAATTGCACAGCCGTGGCATTCAGATAGTGCTGCAGCGGCCCGGCCGCTACCACCAGTGCCACACTGGCCAACATCAAGCCCAGAGTGGCCACCAGGCGCCCCGTATCGTAGCGAGTGGTACTGGCGGGCTCACCGCTGCCGCGCCAGAACACCGTACTGCCCGCACGGCTCAGGGCAATGATGGTCACGAGGCTGCCAACCAGCACCACTGACCACAACTGGAGCGCCGCCATACCGTTGCCGGCCGAGCGCAGCAGCATTACCTTGCCCAAGAAGCCTGCAAACGGCGGCAACCCGGCCACTGAAATCGCACCGGCGAAAAACAGTCCCCCCAGCACAGCAGCGTTGTGTAGGGTGGGGCCTTGCTGCAACGCACCGGCAAATTCGCCGCGCTGGCGCGCCACCAGATCGGCCAGCAAAAACAGCCCGCCGCATATCAGCGTGCTGTGCAGCAGGTAATACAGCGCGGCAGCGTAGCTTTCAGGCGTCCCCAAGGTGATGACGGCCAGCAGGGTACCCACCGAAACAACCACCAGGTACGCCACCACGCCCTGCAACGAACGGGCAGCCAGGGCACCAAAGGCTCCAGCAGCCAGAGTCAGCAGCGCCAGCGGCCACAACCAATCGTTGGCCAGGCCGGCGACCTCACCGGCCTCGTTGCCAAAGATCAAGGTATAAACGCGCAGGATCACGTAGATACCAACCTTGGTCATGATCGCAAACAGTGCCGCCACAGGCGCGGTGGCTGCGGCGTACGCTCGCGGCAACCAGAAGTACAGCGGCAAAATAGCGGCTTTAAGGCCGAACACGACCAGCAGCAACAGCCCCGCCACCGAGAGCAGCGGTGCCAACTCGGCATCGGCGTTGGCGACGCGCTGGGCCAGATCCGCCATGTTCAGTGTGCCCAGCAGGCCGTACAAAGTGCCCACGCCGATCAGGAAAAACGACGAGCCCACCAGGTTGAGCACCACATAATGCATACCGGCACGCACGCGCGCCGCACCGTTGCCATGCATCAGCAACGCATACGAGGCGATCAACAGAATTTCGAAAAACACGAACAGGTTGAACAGATCGCCTGTCATGAAGGCGCCATTGATGCCCAGCAACTGGAACTGGAACAGCGCATGGAAATTCGGCCCGCGCTGGTCATCACCCCGAGAAGCGTACAGCAGTGCGAAGCTGGCCAGCACTGCGGACAGCAGTAGCATCAATGCACTTAACCGATCCAGCAGCAGAATGATGCCAAATGGCGGCTCCCAGTTGCCCAGGGCATAAATGCGCAACTGGCCATCGCCCGCCATATACACAAGCCATATCGCCAGCGGAATCTGTGCCCAGGTGGCCAGCAATGATACGCAGCGTTTGAGCGAACGATTGATGCCGTGGGTGACCAGCAACAGGCTGCCGAACAACAACGGCAGGATGATCGGCAGGATCAACGCATGACTCATGGGCGCGGCTCCTCGCCGTCGACATGATCGGTGCGCAATTCACCCATGCCGCGCAGGGCCAACACCAGCACGAAGGCGGTCATCGCGAAGCCGATGACAATGGCGGTCAACACCAGGGCCTGGGGCAGCGGATCGGCATAATCCTTGGTTGCGCCCAGCACCGCCGGCACACCCGTGCCCAGGCGGCCCATGCCAAATAGGAACAGGTTAACCGCATAGGAAATAAGCGTCAGGCCCATGACCACGGGGAATACCCGAGCACGTAGCAAGAGATAAACCCCGCTGGCCGTTAAAAAACCAAGAGTGATAGCGAAAACCGCTTCCATCAGAACACTTCCTCACAATCGGCCTGACTCACATGGCCGATATTGGACAGGATCAGCAAGGTCGAACCAACCACTGTCAGATACACACCCAGATCGAACAGCAGGGCCGTTGCCAGCTCCACCTCACCGATCAGCGGAATTTGCGGATGGCCGAACGCCGACGTCAGGAACGGATAACCGAAGAACCAGCTACCCAGCCCGGTCAACCCAGCAGTCAGGATCCCGAGACCGGCCAGAAGGTGATAACCGATCGGCTGGCGGGCCTGGGTCCAGATCACCCCGTGGGAGATGTATTGCAGCGCCAAGGCAACAGAAGTCACCAGACCAGCGATGAACCCACCGCCCGGCAAGTTGTGGCCTCGCAAAAATATGAACACTGAAACCAGCAAGGCCAACGGCAGGATGGCTCGCGACAGGTTGTCGAGAATCATCGGGTGGCTGTCGGTGGACCACAGCCGGCCTGCGTAATCGCGCTCGAGATGCGGCAGATACAGGCCTTGCAGCAGGCCATAAATACCCACTGCGGCAATCGCCAGCACCGTGATTTCGCCCAGGGTATCGAAGCCGCGGAAGTCCACCAGTATCACGTTGACCACGTTGGTTCCGCCGCCTCCTGAGAGGCTGTTTTCCAGGAAGAATCCGGCAATGGTGTCATACGGCCGAGTCATTACTGCAAAGGCGAGCATGGCCACCAGAATGCCGATGCCGCCGGCCAGCAGCAGATCGCGTAGGCGACGCAGGCTGCTGGACTCCGACGGAGTGACATCGGGCATGAAGAACAGCCCCAAAATAAGCAGGATGATACTGACGACTTCGACCGACAGCTGAGTCAACGCCAGATCGGGAGCTGAGTAACGGGCAAACGCCAGTGCGACCATCAGACCGGCCACGCTGAGAATCATCAGCGCCACCAGACGCCTACGGTGGAACGCCGCGGTCATCACGGCAGAGAAGCCCAGGATCACCATACCCAGCACGGTGAACCCATCCAGCGGCGTCAAGGCCAGCGTGCCGCGCAGCGCATCCAGCGGTTGCAAGGCGATCACGGCCATCAGCAACGCCAGGCCCAGCATCCAGGTCAGGTAGCGTTGCAGCGAGCCATTTTCCAGATGACCGGTGAGCCACTGAGCACCTTCGACCAGGCGCACCATGGCCCGATCGAAGATCAATTTGGCATCCAGTTCCGGCATGTCCGCATACCAGGCAAACAACGGTTTGCGAAGCACATACACCAGGATACCGCCGAGCAGCGCGACAAAACTCATGCCCAGCGGCACGTTGAAGCCATGCCAGATAGCCAGGCTGTAACTGGGCAGCACGCCATTAAGGCTCGCCGACGCCGCGCTCGCCAGCAGCGGCGCCACGGTAAAGGCCGGCAGCATGCCCACGAGCAGGCATAGCAGCACCAGAATCTCCACCGGAATCTTCATGTAGCGCGGCGGCTCATGGGGCGGATACTTGGGCACGTCAATCGGGTCGCCGTTGAAAAACACGTCATGGACGAAGCGCAACGAATACGCCACCGAGAACACACTGGCCAACACCGCCAGGGCCGGCACCATCCAGTTGAAGCTGCCGTACAGGCTTTGCTCAAGGGTTTCGCCGAAAAACATCTCCTTGCTCAGGAAGCCATTGAGCAGCGGAACACCGGCCATCGCCAGGGACGCGACAATGGCCAGCACGGCGGTGTGCGGCATGTACCGCCACAGACCATTGATGCGCCGTATGTCCCGCGTACCGGTCTCGTGGTCGATGATGCCTGCAGCCATGAACAATGACGCTTTGAAGGTCGCATGGTTGATGATGTGGAACACCGCCGCAACGTTGGATAACGGCGAATCAAGGCCGAACAGCAGCGTGATCAGGCCCAGATGACTGATGGTCGAGTAAGCCAGCAGGCCTTTGAGGTCATTCTGGAACAGCGCCAATATGGCACCCACCAGCAAGGTGGTCAGCCCGGTCAGGCTGACCAGATAGAACCACCATTCCGAATCGGCCAGCGCCGGATACAGGCGGGCCAGCAGGAACACACCGGCCTTGACCATGGTCGCCGAGTGCAGATAAGCCGACACGGGCGTTGGAGCGGCCATCGCCTGGGGCAGCCAGAAATGGAAAGGAAACTGTGCCGACTTGGTGAACACACCTAGCAGCACCAGAACCAATGCCAGCGGATACAACGCGTGTGCACGGATCAGCTCACCGCTGGCCAGTACATCGGTGAGTTCGAAGCTGCCGACTATATGTCCAATCAGAAGAATGCCGGCCAGTAATGCCAGGCCACCGCCACCCGTGATCACCAGGGACATGCGCGCGCCCTTGCGCGCATCGCTGCGGTAACTCCAGAAACCGATCAGCAGGAATGAAGACAGGCTGGTGAGCTCCCAGAAAACCATCATTAACAACAGGTTTTCCGCCAGCACCACGCCAAGCATCGCGCCCATGAACAGCAGCAAGAACGCATAGAAACGCCCAGCTGCCTCCCGCGTACTCAGGTAATAGTGGGCATACAGGATGACCAACAGGCCAATGCCCAGAATCAGCAGCGCAAACAGAAACCCGAGGCCATCGAGGCGCAGGCTCAGGTTGAAGCCCAACTCACTCAACCAGGGCTGGTTGAACACCAGGGTTTCGCCAGCAAATACGCGTCCCCGCTCTCCCAACAGCAGCACCAATGCCAACAAGGGGCCTAATGCCGTAGTCAACGCGCAGGTCAAACGCCCCAACCGCTCCGTAAAAATCGGGAGAAAGACCCCGATAAACGGCAGGGCAATGATCAGCGCTAGCACCATGAATCAAAAACCTCTTAGTAATCGTTGCGTGGGTGACCGAAGCTCATCCAGTATTGATCATTCGGACGTAAACCATTGTCCAGGCAGCTTTTCGGCCCGGAATTTATGCACAGCACAGGCGCTGCTGTCATGCTTTTAATTATTACTAAAAATCATGTAAACCTGTATTACAAGAAACAGATTCATATGAGAAGGACGTAAACGCTGAAAAATCACACACAAGCCCGACATTGATGATCGGGCCTGTCTTCATCAGCTGGCAGAAAGAAGCGCTCACCACTCCTTGGCAGCAAGCTAGCCGTCAGGGAGAGACGCGGCTGGTGCCGCTGACAGTCAGGATGCGTACACGCTGACCCACGCGAAACACCTGGTTTGGCTCAACGGCCTGAACGTAGGCACGTACGCTGCCGTCGTCTTCACGCACGGTGATTTCAACGCCCTGTGTACGCGTAATACCCTCTTCTGCCGCCCCACCGAGCATGCCACCCGCCACGGCACCAATCACTGCGGCGACCGCACTGCCACGTCCGCCGCCGACGCCACTGCCCGCGATACCCCCCACAATAGCGCCCGCACCTGACCCGATTGGCGTCTTGGTGCCTTCGATCTGCACCGGCCGCAACGCCTCGATGGTGCCCATGCGCACGGTCTGCACGGTGCGCGCTTCAGCGCGCGAGTAAGTATCCCCAGACAAGTTCGAAGCACAGCCGCCCAGCGCACCCGCAAGGGAAAGGGATGCAATCAGTACTACAGATGTACGCATGATGGAAACTCCAGGTTGATGTTTCGCTTGGACCCTTGGCGCGTCCCATCGACTCCCGGAGGTGCGAAATCGATACGCTTCCAAGGGTCCACTGCTTCCGTTAGGGTAGCCACTTTTCGGGCCAAAAGAGCAGCTATGGACTACTTCATCATCTTCATTGCCACAGCGAGCGGGTTGTATTTCCACTGGTGGCTGTATGTGCGCATCAAACGCTGGGCCGATCGCGACCTGGCCTTGTCGATGGCCGACGGTGACCCGCGCATGCGCGCCTTCATGCTGCAGAAACTCGAGCAAGCACGCGCCGAGCGAATTAAGCGCACTGATCTGGAAAGCTGGTTACAACGTGCAGCTGCCACCTATGCAGAGTGACCACGGCGCCTGAGTTCACAGGCGCAACGCACTGGCATCAGGGCGCCAGACGCTCGCGAAGCCATTGACCATCATCCTGCAGGCAATAATTCAGCCGGTCATGGAGACGGCTCGGACGCCCCTGCCAGAACTCGATGCGCTCGGGCAGCAGGCGAAAGCCCCCCCAATGCTCGGGACAGGGCGGCGTCTGGTCCTTGAAACGTTGTTCAGCCTGCGCCAACCGTTCGAACAGCTCTTCGCGACCACTGATCTGCCGGCTTTGTGGCGAGGCCCACGCACCAATCCGGCTGCCCAACGGGCGGACCTGATAGTAAGCATCTGACTCGGCAGCACTTACTCGCTCGATGCGGCCTTCGATACGCACCTGACGCTCCAGTGCGGGCCAGAAAAAGGTCATCGCGGCATAAGGGCGGGCCTTGAGTTGCTCACTCTTGGCACTCTCGTAATTGGTGAAGAAGGTGAAGCCTCGTTCATCCAATCCCTTGAGCAACAGCACTCGGCAATGGGGTCGACCTTGCGCATCCACGGTGGCCAAGGTCATGGCGTTGGGCTCGACCGGCAAGCGCTCGGTTGCCAGCGCATCGGAGAACCATTGACGAAAAAGAGTCAGCGGCTCAGCCGGTGCCTGCTCTTCGGTAAGCCCGTCACGTGTGTACTCGCGTCGCATATCGGCCAAGCTGTGAGACATGATTTCGCTCCCGGTGGATGGAGCTACAGCTTAACCGAACAAGGCCTGCCAGGCTGTTCAAAATGCCTGCAGACCTAGGAGAAAGAACGAGAAAGCGCACGCCAGGAGCGTGCGCTTTTTGTCTGGCGCCTTATTTAGTTGGCAGCAAGCTTAGTCGCCGCTTGCTTGGCATACTCGGCGCTGACGGTACTCAGGGCAGCCTGCTGGGTGACCAGAATCAGCACGCGGCGATTCTGCGCCCGGCCGGCTTCGCTGCCATTACTGGCCAGCGGCATGGCGGCGCCCATGCCTTGAGTTTGCAGACGGTCATGCTTCAGGCCACTGAGACGGAAGATCGAACCCACTGCGCGGGCACGTCCCTGGCTCTGCTTGATGGCGGCTTCCTGGCTGAGACTGTTGTCGCCGTGACCGACGATCAGCACGCCGGCCGAGGTGTCTTTCTCCACCAGCTTGGCGACTTTGGTGATCGGTGCTAGGGAGGAAGGTAGGAGCATTTCAGGACGCTTCGGATTGAACGAGCTGTCCACCGGAGCGGTCACCACGACGGCATTGTCGGTGCGGTCAACTTCGAAGGTGCTGCCTGCCAACGCGTCACGCAGGTTGGCCTCATAGCCATCCAGCCAGGTTTTGGAAATTTGCGGAGCCTGCTGGGTGCCCGTGCTGCTGCAGCCGACCACGGCCAGGCAAAACATCAGAATCGAAGAGTGGAAAAGTTTCATATTCAGCTCGCCAAAAAAGGGTCAAGAAATTGACTGAAAGTCGGTTCAGGTTGCAGGTGGCATTTTGACACTATCCATTCGTTTCGCAAGGAATCATGGACATCGTCTGACGGACGGCATTCCGCCGGACCCTGCACGACACGCGTTAACGTGCCGGTAAAAACATCATTCCGCTCTAGAACGGGCATTACGCTTTACCTGTCCTGTATCGGCCAGCAGCCGGTTTTCAAAAGACCTCAAAGGCAGGATCCGACGACCTGCGCTAATCCCTGCGCACGGGGGTCCATCAAGACATAAGGTCCCAGTGTGTTGGTCACAAAACCGAAGCCGAGTTCCCGCTCCGGGTCGGCAAAGCCGATCGAACCGCCCGCCCCCGGATGCCCGAATGCCTTTTCTCCCAGCCCATAGGTGGCATTGGCCACCCCCGGTTGGTCGAGCATGCAACCCAATCCGAAGCGCGTACTGGTCAACAAGGTGCGGTCTTCGCCGCGACAATGTTCGCGGGTCAGTTCGGCCAGCAAGTCTGGCTCCAGCAGTCGTCCATCGAGCAGGCCCGAATAAAAACCGGCCAGCGAACGGGCCGTGCCGTGGCCATTGGCCGCTGGCTGTTGCATCCGTCGCCATTCCGGCTTGTTGGTGCTGGTCATCACCGAGGGTGGATTAGTGAATGCCCGGGTGCTCAGGGCATTCGGTTCGCTCATCATGCAACGCAGCAAACGCTGCGCTGCCGCATCGCCCATGCTGCCCTTGCCTCGGGCAATATGCGCGACCCGGTGGAATTCCTCGTCAGCCAGGCCGACATGGAAATCCAGCCCGAGGGGCCGTGCAGTCCGCGCCACGATGGACTCTCCTGCCCCCCGTCCATCGACGCGGCGCAGCAGCTCGCCCACCAGCCAGCCGTACGTGATAGGCGCATAGCCATGCCCCTGCCCTGGCGTCCACCAAGGCTCTTCCGCAGCCAAAGCGGCCGTCATGGCCTGCCAGTCGTACAGCGCCTCGCCAGGCAGACTGGCGTGGATCGCCGGCAACCCGGCCTGGTGGCTGAGCAACTGTCGCAGGCTGATGCGCTCTTTCCCTGCTGCGGCAAACTCGGGCCAATAGCGTGCCACTGGCACGTCCAGGTCGAGCTTGCCCTCTCCCACCAACTGCAATGCAGTGACGGCCGTGAACGTCTTGGTACAGGAAAACAGATTCGCCAGCGTGTCGCTGTGCCAAGGCTCGTTGCCATCCTTGTCGGCATGGCCCGCCCATAAGTCCACAACGGTTTCTCCGGCGACCTGCACACAGAGCGCGGCCCCGCGTTCCTGCGGGTTGTTGAACAGGTCGGCAAAAGCCTCCCGGACTGCCTCGAATTGCAGGTCGAAATAGCCGTTGATGTGCACAGAGGCTCCTGATGACAGTTTTGGATCAGCGCATATTGTTCCAGCCCAGCGGCCACGTGAAAACCGCACAAGCCCCATTGCGCGTGGGAAGGATGTCCCATTTATCGGACTAAAGCTTACATAGGTCAGAGCAGGCTGACCGCAATAAAGCCGCTGACCGAGATGCCGGCCAGCGGCTGCTACGCATGAATCAGGTGCGGAACTGTCCGACCAGCTCTTTCAGCTCCAGCCCCAGTCGTGCCAGCTCAGCACTGGCCGCCACGGTCTGCGCACTGGCGGTGGCCGTCTGCTCGCCGATATCACGCACCCGGGTCACGTTCTGGCTAATGGTTTCGGCCACTGCGCTTTGCTCTTCGGCAGCTGCGGCGATCTGCTGGTTCATCTGCTCGATGGTGGAGACCGACTGGGTGATGCGCTGCAACGCGCTGCCAGCCTCGCTGGCCAGCTCCACCGTGCGCTGGGTCAGCGTACGGCTGCTGTTCATCTGTTCCACGGAGCGCTGGGCCATGCCCTGCAGACTGCCGATCAACACCTCGATCTCCTCAGTGGAGTCATGGGTGCGCAAGGCCAGCGCCCGCACTTCATCGGCAACTACCGCAAAACCACGCCCTTGCTCACCCGCTCGGGCCGCCTCGATGGCCGCGTTGAGGGCGAGCAGGTTGGTCTGCTCGGCGACGAGCCGGATCACTTCGAGCACGCTGCCGATGCGCGCGCTTTCCTCATTCAGTGCCTGGATCGACTGAGCGGTTTCTTCCACTTCACTGGCCAGGCTTCCGATCTGCCCCACGGCCAGCTGTACCACCTTATTACCCTGGCTGGCCTCGTCATCGGCCTGTCGAGCGGCCTGCGAAGCCTGGGCAGCGTTGCGTGCCACTTCCTGCACCGTCGCCGCCATCTGGTTGGTGGCGGTTGCCGCTTGCTCGGTTTCGATTTTCTGGATTTCCATGCCACTGCTGGTTTGCGAGGTAATCGCCGCCAATTGGTCCGCCGCGCTGGCAATCTGACTGACCCCACCGCCAATTCGGCCTACCAGCTGGCGCAAGCTGTCGATCATGCTTTGCATGGCGTTCTGCAATTGGCCAAGCTCATCGCTACGGTTACTCGGTCCATGCCCGCTATCACGTAGATCGCCCGCGGCGACCCGCTGGGCAATGGCCACGGTTTGGCGCAGCGGCCCCACGATGGATTGCCCGATCAGCAGCGAAGCCGCGACACCGAGCGCGATGGCAATCACAGCGAAGACGCCCAGCAGCAGCTCGCTTCGGCTTGTCTGCGCTGTCATGGCGTTCTGAGCGCTTTCGACCGACTGATCGACAATCTGTTCTGCCTGGCCGGCCAGATCAACCATCAGAGCATCGCTTTCTTCACGCATCGTGCGTGCGCGCTGGAACTGCAGGAATGCCTCGCGATAGTTATCCAGGGCAGCCAGACTTTCCTGAAGCGAGGCCTTCTGCTCATCCTCAAGCCACTGCATCAGATTGTTGGCGATGCGACGCTGCTCATCATAGAGGCCATTCCACTCCTGCCGAGCCTCGGCATCATTGAGTTGAGTGAAACGATTCTCCACCAGGCGCAAGTCCAGCATTCGTTTGCTGAGCCCTGAAGCGGTCTCGGCCAAGGTAAGCGGGTCGCTACCCTTCAGGCGATCCCCTCGCAAACGCAGCTCGCGAACGGCGTCATACATGTGCAGCTCGATCATTTCGAACGCTTCACGCGCCAGGAGCGCCGCTTCGTCCATGTGTTCGCGCTGAGCGTCCGCGTTGCGCAGGTGTCCCACGGTCGACTCGAACTGCTCGCCATACGCCTGCGCCCCGGAGCGAACCTGTCCAATGCGCTCGAGCGCACCGGGTTCGTCGAGCATGCGCGTCAGTGCGTCTGCGCGTTCGATCAGCTGTTTCAGTTGATCATGCACACCCCGAGCGACGTCGGGATCGCGGCTCAATGCAAATTCACGTTGCAAGCCGCGCGCCTGCAAAACATGTTCTTGGATCCCAGCCATGTGGTTCATCTGCTGGGCTCGCACGTAAAGGCTCTGCACGGCATAGAAACCGGTACCTGCCATCATCACCGTGAGCAGCAATACCAGTCCGAAGCCCAACAACAGCTTGCGGCCTACTCGTTGGTTCTGAACCAACGCCAACATGCCCTTGAACATTAAAATCTCTCTCGTATGAACGTCCTTTTCTGTGAACGTCAGGATACCAACGCCCAGATTTCGACTTACGTAAGGGCTTTCGTCCAAAAGAGCGACAACTTTAGGGAAATGACGAAAAAGATCCTACTAGAGCGCTCGGACATTCGTCGTCAGCCGCTGTTCGGCAACAGAAATACGCCATCCCCTCATGATCGGACCGAAAGGGCGCTGTGTTTAAAAGCGCCGACAAGACACGCTGAAAAAGGTCGCCGCAGCGGGCAGTACTGCGACTGCCCTGATGCGGTTCAGCCCAGCGGCGCTTCGTTGGGCTGCGGGCCGGCCGTGCCGCTCCGTAAACGCAGACGCACGCGGTAGATGCCCCACATGAGCAAGAGCCAGAACGGGATCATGAACACCGACACGCGGATGCCTGGAATCAGCATCAGGATGCCGAGAATGAAGACCACGAAGGCCAGGCACAGGTAATTGCTGAACGGTGACCACAACGCCTTGAAGCGAGTAACTACACCCTGTTGGCCCATGGCCTTGCGAAACTTCAGATGCGCCAGGCTGATCATCGCCCAATTGATTACCAGGGCGGCAACCACCAGGGACATAAGCATCTCCAGGGCATTTTGCGGCACCACGTAATTGACCACCACGCACAGCATCGTCATCAGCGCCGAAACACCAATGGCGAGCACCGGCACGCCGCGACGGTTTACCTTCATCAGCGCCTTGGGCGCATCGCCCTGCTCGGCCAGGCCGTAAAGCATGCGGCTATTGCAGTAAACACCGCTGTTGTAGACCGACAGCGCGGCGGTCAGTACCACGAAGTTGAGAATATGCGCGGCCGTGTCGCTGCCGATCAACGAGAAGATCTGCACGAAGGGGCTGGCACTATAGGGATCGCCGGCATGATTGAGGTTTTCCACCAGGCTGTCCCATGGGTACAGCGCCAGCAGCACCGTCAACGCGCCGATATAAAAAATCAGGATGCGATAGACCACCTGGTTGATGGCCTTGGGAATCACCTTCTGCGGCTCGCTGGCTTCGGCGGCAGTGATACCCACCAGCTCCAGGCCACCAAACGAGAACATGATAATCGCCAGCACCATCACCAGACCTTCCAGGCCATTGGGGAAAAAGCCGCCGCGGCTCCACAGGTTGGTGATGCTTGCCTGCTCACCCCCCAGGCCGGTAACCAGCAGATACAGCCCCAGCGCAATCATGCCCAGAATGGCCACGACCTTGATGATCGCAAACCAGAACTCGGTCTCGCCGAAGGCTTTGACGTTGGTCAGGTTGATCAGATTGATCAGCACGAAGAAAGCGGCCGCCGTGGCCCAGGTGGGTATTTCCGGCCACCAGAACTGCACGTACTTGCCCACCGCCGTCAGCTCAGCCATGCCCACCAGGACATACAGCACCCAGTAGTTCCAGCCGGCCAGGAAACCCGGGTAGCCGCCCCAGTATTTGTGGGCGAAGTGGCTGAACGACCCAGCCACCGGCTCCTGGACAATCATCTCGCCCAGTTGGCGCATGATCAGAAAGGCAATGAAGCCACCAATGGCATAGCCAAGGATCATCGACGGGCCGGCGCTTTTCATCACCCCGGCCGAACCGAGGAACAAACCGGTGCCGATGGCGCCCCCCAACGCGATCAACTGGATATGGCGATTCTTCAGGCCCCGCTTGAGCGGGCCGGTGTGCAGAACTTCACTCATAAATTTCCTTGGAATATCTGGCCGCGCGCTGGGGAAAATCCAGGCTTAGACCGGCGCGTCCGGCTGCTTTTCCGGAACCGCCTGACTGAAGGCATCGAGGGGTTCGCAGGCAGTCACCAGGGCGAGAATGCGTGGGTATGCATGCAGCTCACAGGCAAAACGGCGGGCATTGTACACCTGTGGCACCAGGCAGGCTTCCAGATAGCCGGGCTTTGCGCCCAGCGACAGACCACCGGGCAGTTCGGCGAGGCCCTGCTCCACTGCCTCCAGGCCGGTCGCGACCCAGTGTCGCAGCCACATCAGACGTACGGCTTCATCCTGCCCCAACTGATGTTCCAGATACTGCAGCACGCGCAAATTGTTCAGCGGATGCAGATCGCAGGCGATATGCAACGCCAAGGCGCGAATGCGCGCCCGCGCAACGGGCTCGCTTGGCAGTAGCGCCGGCTGCGGGTGGGTTTCTTCCAGGTATTCAAGAATCGCCAGCGACTGGGCAATGCTGCGTTCGCCGTCGCGCAACAGCGGAACCAACTGTTGCGGATTCAGCGCCCGAAACGCCTCGCCGTGCTGCTCGCCACCGTCCTTGAGCAAGTGCACCGGCACCTGCCGATACGCCAGCCCTTTGAGATTCAAGGCGATGCGCACTCGATAGGTGGCGCTGGAGCGCCAATAGGAATAGAGCGTCAGCATGGCTCCCTCTCTTGTCGGCGGCGTGCGATTACGGGGAATAGGGCTCCACTGCCTGGTCGATCGCACCGAAAATCGACTGCCCTTCGGTATCGAACATCTCGATACGCACCCGGTCACCGAAATGCAGAAACGGGGTTTTGGGTGCTCCGCTCTCGATCATTTCCAACATGCGCCGCTCGGCAAGGCAGGACGAGCCGACGCTGCGGTCGTGGTTGGACACGGTCCCCGATCCGATAATGCTGCCAGCACCCAGCGGGCGCGTTCTGGCGGCATGGGCCAGTAGCGTGGGAAAATCGAAGGTCATATCCACACCTGCATTCGGACGGCCGAGCAGTTCGCCGTTGATGCGTGATTCCAACGGCAGATGCACCTTGCCGTCCCGCCAGGCGGCGCCCAGTTCGTCCGGGGTGACCGCCACAGGGGAAAAACTCGACGAAGGCTTGCTATGAAAGAAGCCGAACCCCTTGGCCAGCTCGCCGGGAATCAGATTGCGCAGCGATACATCGTTGACCAGCATCAGCAACTGGATGTGCCCGGCGGCTTGCTGCCCGGCGATGCCCATTGGCACATCGTCGGTGATCACCGCGACTTCTGCCTCCAGGTCGATGCCCCATGCCTCATCGGCAAGACGGATCGGTGCATGAGGCGGCAGAAACGTATCGCTGCCGCCCTGATAAATAAGGGGGTCATGCCAGAAGGATTCCGGCAGCTCGGCGCCGCGCGCCTTGCGCACCAGCTCGACGTGATTGACGTAGGCACTGCCATCGGCCCAGTGGTACGCGCGCGGCAAGGGACTGTGGCAGGCGGCCTGATTGAAGGCGAAAGCGTCGGGCTCGTTTCCCTTATTGAGGCGCTGATAAACAGCGTCCAGCAGTGGCCGGGTCTTTGCCCAGTCGTCCAGCGCTGCCTGCAAGGTCGCCGCGATGTCCGTCACTTTAACCGCTCGGGACAAATCACGGGACACCACCACCAGCACACCGTCACGGCCCTGATTGAGTGAAGCAAGTTTCATTGAGGCTCCTTTTTCTGGACGCGTTACCTAGGCGCAAGCTTTCAATCCCTTCCAGAATCGCCAGCAAGCTGGCTTCAAGGCTCGAACCCGTAGGGCGGATGTCGATTTTCACACCCACAATGACTCTCTTCGGTGGGGCGCCACCCGGTGGATCGCCACCCGGTGGATCGCCACCCGGTGGATCGCCACCCGGTGGATCGAAAGCGTGATCCACCCTACGGGATGACATCCGAGGCGAGCCCGCCAAACACGCGGCGATCCTAGGCGCCCGGGGATTTCCAAGAGTTCACATACTCCGCCACCTCCACGCTTGTGGCTGCCGCATCGATTTCCAGCGCATGGCGAGCGTCGATCATCACTGCCACTTCCTCGACAAAGCTCGCCGGGTTTTCCTGGCTCTTCTTCAATGCCTTGGGGTGTGGGCCGTGGGGGAAGCCGCAGGGATGCAGAGTAAGCATGCCGGCTTCGATATTGTCGCGGCTGAAGAAATTGCCGCGGTGATAGAACAGCACTTCGTCGAAGTCATCGTTATTGTGGAAGAACGGTACCTTGAGCACGTCCGGGTCAGACTCCACCGGGCGCGGCGTAAAGGTGCAGATCACAAAGCCATTGGCCACGAAAGTGGTGTGAGCCGATGGCGGCAAGTGGTAGCGATGGCTCATCACCGGACGAATATCGCGCCAGTTAAGGCGCACCACACAGTTGTCACCATGCCAGCCGACCACATCCAGCGGGTTATAGGGATAGGTGACGGTGCTGATCTGCCCGCGTCGCTTGATGCGAATCTGCCAGCGATTTTCGTCCTGCTGGGCCTTGAAGGTGTCGTTCAGGTGCGGACGGGCGAAAACGGCGGAATCGAAAATTGCATGGGGGCCGAGCAAGCCTTTGTCCGGCAACTGATAGGCGCCGTCGGTGCTCTCGATCATCAGCATGAAGGTCGGCGAACTGGGCTCGATGCGCCAGGCCGTACCGCGCGGGATCAGCAGGTAATCGCCGTCACGGTAGGGCAAATGGCCGAAATCGCAGTAGAAATCGCCGGCCCCTTCATGGATAAACAACAGCTCATCGCCATCACCGTTGCGCACCAAATGGCGCATGGCCGTAGCGGTTTTCCAGACCCGCACCTGCACATCGTTGTTGTGCAGCACCAGTGCCGCTTGCCAGGGGCAGCCCCCCTGCACATCGAGCTTTGCCAAATTGAACGCATGGGGCCGCAACGGGCCTTCCCAGTCCACCCAGCCGGTCGGCGGATGGCGATGATGCAAGTGACTGGCCGGCCCATAAAACCCTTCGCGGCCCATCTCCCGCTCGAACGTACCCGGCGGCATGTTGCAGTGCGCCTGCAACGAACATTCCCCTTCGCGGATGGGGAAGCTGATCCATTTGCGGCTCATGACAAGGCTCCTCACAGGTGGGCGTCGACCCACCGAAATGGTCACGTGACTGGCGAACTCAAGCCCGTTCCGGGTCTATTCCGCCTTGAGCACACCACGGCGGATCTGATCTTCTTCGATGGACTCGAACAGGGCCTTGAAGTTGCCCTCGCCAAAGCCCTGGTTGCCCTTGCGCTGGATGATTTCAAAGAAAATCGGTCCGATCAGCGTGTCCGTGAAAATCTGCAGCAGGATGCCGTCATCCTGGGGCGCGCCGTCAACCAGGATGCGCAGTTCGCGCAGCTCAGCAAGGGGCTCACCGTGCCCCGGCACGCGACTGTCGATTTTTTCATAATAGGTGTCTGGGGTTGACATGAAGCGCACCCCGTTGGCGCGCAGCTGCCGCACTGTGGCGTAAATATCGTCGGTGGACAGGGCGATATGCTGAATGCCCTCGCCATGATATTCGCGGATGAATTCTTCGATCTGCGAATGAGCATCTGCGGATTCGTTGATTGGGATGCGGATCTTGCCGCAGGGAGCGGTCATCGCCCTGGACAACAGCCCGCTGAGCTTGCCCTCGATATCGAAGTAGCGGATTTCACGAAACCCGGCGATGCGCTCATAAAATCTGGACCAGACATCCATCTGCCCGCGCTTGACGTTATGGGTCAGGTGATCGATCTCCAGCAACCCCACCGCACGGTCATTGGCGCTGCGGCCCGGATGGAACTCAAAATCCACGTCATAGATGCTGTGTGCGCCGTAGCGGTCCACCAGATAAAGCACCGAACCGCCGATACCGGCCACGCAGGGGATATTCAACTCGCCGAAATTGGCGTGACTGCCCAGTAGCGTGGCGCCCTGCGCTTGCACATAGGCAGCGGCCTGAGCGGCATTCTTGACCCGGAAGGCCATGGCACAGGCGCTCGGCCCATGAGCCTGGGCAAAGGCATGCACTTCACCGCTGGGACTGCCGTTGAGTACAAAATTGATGCCGTGCTGTTGGAAGAGGAACACCGGTTTGGAGCGATGCCGGGCGGTTTCGGTAAAGCCCATGGCGATGAACAACTGGCGTAGTTGTTCGAGGCCTTCGGTGGTCGGCGCGGTGAATTCGACGAATTCGAAACCATCGGTTCCGATGGGGTTATGCGGGGCGATTCGGCTTATGACAGCGTCCATGTTAAGCCCTCCGGTTACATGCGAATGACCTAAGCACAGCTGCCGAACGCCCTTTACGCAATGTGAAACTCACCCTCCGGGCAGCCGGCGGCGTCGCGTCTCGGCACAATAAGTTGACGAAGCCCCAAGCTGCTCCAATTCCTGCACCAACCTGTAAATAAGTCCTGCCAGTGGGTGGCAATGAATTGCCACGTATTCCTGCGCCTCGTTTTATTGCAACGTTGAAGTTAATGCTCCGAATCAAGGCAACGCGGCGCCACTCCCCCCTTTGATATCTATCAGTAAAAACACGATTACCGCTCTATTCCGGTGGTCATGCCAAGTTGGCAAGGGATATGCTTAGTTGCTGTTGGCGTAAGGTTAATAGCCAACAGTTCTAATAAATGAGGGGAAACCCCTCACCGACACCAAGGAAATGGAGCATGAGCATGCTTAAGAAACTCCCTGTGGCAATCGCAGTAGCCTCTTCGGTTGCCTTCAGCAGCATGGCAGTCTCGGAAACCGTAGAAAGTCCGATTGGTAAACTCGATGTCAGCATGACCGCTACCCTGGCGAGCGACTGGCTGAACCGTGGTTCTTCGCTGAACGGTGGTAATCCCACCGTGCAAGGCAGTTTGGACGTTGTACACGAAAGCGGCTTTTACGCTGGCATCTGGGGCGGCAGCATGGCGGGCGATGAAAAAACCGCCGGCTCTGAGTTCGACTATTACGTCGGCTACGGTGGCTCCATCACTGAAGACATCACCTATGACCTGGCTGTGGCTACCTATATCTATTCAGGTACCACTTGGGGCGGTGAAGACGCGGAAAGCGATATCGAATACCTGGGCAGCATCAGCGCCTATGGCGGTACCGTCGGTCTCAAATACCGTACCGAAGACGTCAAGCAGCTTTATACCTACCTCGGCTACTCCTATGCCCTGCCGGGTGCAGTAACCTTGTCCGCATCGGTGGGTTTCACTGACATCGATGATGAAGTAAATAACGGGGAAGACTACACCGATTGGAGCGTGAGCCTGGGCAAGTCTTTAGCGAGCCTTGATTTCGCGCTGACCTACGCCACTAACGACCTGGACGGCACGGATGACAATTTTGCCGTCTCGGTTTCCAAGTCGTTCTAAGGTCTGAATCACGGTCACGGCCAGCCCATGACCGCACCAAGAAACGCCGTTTCCCTTTGGGGTGCGGCGTTTTTTTTGTTGCGCAGCGGCAGGCGGACGGCGCGCTATACGCATTACTCCTTAGACATAGGCTGCTGACATAAAAAATCCCCGGAAAGGATGCCTTCACCGGGGATTTTTCATCAGCGCAAGATCAGGCCTCGATCAGCTCACCGTTTTCCTTGACCTTCTGCGCTTCCAGGCTGGCGGCCTGTAGAGCAGTCAGAGCGATGGTGAAGACAATGTCGTCCACCAGCGCACCACGGGACAAGTCGTTTACCGGCTTGGCCAAGCCTTGCAGCATCGGGCCGACACTGATCACCGAGGCGCTGCGCTGCACCGCCTTGTACGTGGTGTTGCCGGTGTTGAGATCAGGGAAGATGAACACAGTGGCCTGCCCAGCCACCGGGCTGTTGGGCGCCTTGGACTTGCCGACGCTGAGTACCGAGGCAGCGTCATACTGCAGCGGACCGTCGATCGGCAGTTCTGGCGCACGCTCACGGGCGATGCGCGTGGCTTCGCGCACCTTGTCCACTTCCGCGCCGCTGCCGGAGTCGCCGGTGGAGTAACTGATCATCGCCACACGCGGCTGCACACCCAGGGCCACGGCCGACTCGGCGCTCTGCAGGGCAATTTCCGCCAGCTCCGTGGCGTTCGGGTTGGGGTTCACCGCGCAGTCGCCGTAGACCAGCACCTGCTCGGGCAGCAGCATGAAGAACACCGAGGACACCAGGTTATAGCCCGGCGCGGTCTTGATCAGTTGCAGGGCCGGGCGAATGGTATTGGCGGTGGTGTGGATGGCCCCGGAAACCAGGCCATCCACCTCATCCAGGGCGAGCATCATGGTGCCCAGCACTACGGTATCGCGCAGCTGCTCGTCGGCCATTTCCGGCGTCAGGCCCTTGCTCTTGCGCATCTCGACCATGGCCGGCACGTACCGGGCGCGAATGCTGTCAGGGTCGAGAATTTCCAGCCCCGCCGGCAGGTTGATGCCCTGCGACTTGGCGACCGCGCGGACTTCTTCCGGCCGGGCCAGCAGCACGCAACGGGCAATGCCGCGCTCTTGGCAGATCGCTGCGGCACGAATGGTGCGCGGCTCGCTGCCTTCCGGCAAAACGATACGCTTGTCGGCATCCTGGGCACGCTTGACCAACTGGTAACGGAATGCCGGTGGCGACAGACGAATTTCGCCACGGGGCAGGCTCAAACGCGCCTGCAGAACATCGGCCTGCAGGTGGCGAGCAATGAAATCGGTGACGCGGGTGGCCCGTTCGATATCGTCCGACGGGGTTTCGCGGTTCAGGGCAAACAGATTGGTGGCTGTGTCGTAGGAGCCCGTAGCCACGCTCAGCACCGGCAAGCCGCTATCCAGCGCCGCTTTGCACAGCTCAAGAATGCGCGGATCCGGCGCATAGTCACCCGTCAGCAGCAGACCGGCCAGCTTCACGCCGTTCAGCGAGGCCAGGCTGGCGGCCAGGATGATGTCGTCGCGATCGCCCGGCGTCACCACCAGCACGCCGGACTGCAACAGCGCCACGGTATTGGGCACGGTACGTGCGCTGAGGATGATCTGGTGCACCCGGCGCTGCTCGGCGTCGCCGACATTAAGCACCTTGGCTGCGAGCAGCTCGGCAATGTCGCTGGTGCGCAGGGCATTGAGCTCGTCGGCCAGCGGGATGACACCCAGCAATTGGAAATCGTTACTGCCAAGGAGTGGCAACTGCGCCTTGAGACGCTCGATGAAGGCCGGCAGACCGTCCTCGCTGTGCACCTTGTTGAGAATGACGCCCAACATCTTTGCGTCCTTGGCGCCGCCAAACAGCTGGGCCTGGATCTCGATGCGCTCAGCCATCTGCTTGAGGCTGTCGCTGCCCTGGGCGGCAATCAAGATGACTTCGGCATCCAGGCTCTTGGCCAACTGCGCATTGATGCGCGCGGTGTAGTCCGTTTCGCGGGTCGGCACCATGCCTTCGACAATCACCACATCCATGCCGGCAGCAGCCTGCTCGAAACGGCTGACCACGTCTTCCAGGGTCAGGTCCAAGTCGCCGCTGGCCATCTGGCGTTCCAGCTGCTCCAGGGCAATCGGCTCGGGCGCGGTTTTGTTCAGCGTGCGCTCGACCAGCAGGCAGGAGCGCTCACGGCCCTGATCGACAGGAAACGGCTGGGAGATCGGTTTAAAGAAGCCGACCTTCAGGCCGGACTGTTCGAGCGCACGAATCAGACCGAGGCTGACGGAGTTGAGTCCGCCACCAAAACCGGTAGGAGCAAGAAACAGGGTATGCATGGGTTCTCCTTGTGGGAGCAAAGGGGATCAGCCTGCAAAGGCATGGCATGAAAGAAGCCTACAAGACAAAACCCGACGCCGGCGTGGTCATCGGGTTTCATCCGGGTGTGGCGGATTTCTCAGGCGTCCAGCAACGCCAGGGTTTCCAGGGCGATCTGCCGCTCTTCGTTGGTCGGTACCACCAGAATACGCGGGCTGCCTTCGGTCTGGATCTGGCCAGCCGTGCCACGGGTGCAGCGGGCATTGGCCTGTGCGTCTACCTGGAAGTTGAACACTTTGAGATGCTCGACCGTCCGGGCGCGCACCGCCGAGGAGTTTTCACCAATACCGCCGGTGAAGATCAGGCCGTTCACACGCGGCAGCGCGCAGGCCATGCTGGCCAGGGACTTGGCCAGGCGATAGCAGAACACCTCGAAGGCCAGCGTTGCTCCCGAATGGCCGGCTTCATAGGCTTCATGCAGGGTACGCATGTCGTTGGACAAGCCGGACAAGCCCTTCAGGCCACTGTCGCGGGTCAGCATGGAGTCGATCTGCTCAATGCTCCAGCCCAGGGTACGCGCCAGATACATGTGCAGGGCGGGATCGACATCGCCGCTGCGCGTGCCCATCACCACGCCTTCCAGCGGCGTCAGGCCCATGCTGGTGTCGCGGCTTTCGCCATTGACCACCGCGCAGGTGGAGCACCCATTGCCCAAGTGGGCGACCAGCCAGCTGCTGTCATCCACCGGCACCCCAACCATTTCGGCGGCGCGCTGACTGACGAAGCGATGACTGGTGCCATGGAAACCGTAGCGACGGACGCCGTGTTCCGTGTAGAGAAACTCCGGCACGGCGTAGCGGTAGGCGTACTCCGGCATGCTCTGGTGAAACGCGGTGTCGAATACGCTGACTTGGGGCAGCCCTGGAAACAGTGACATGGCGGCTTCGATGCCGATCAAGTTGGCCGGGTTGTGCAGTGGGGCCAGTTGGGCATTGGTGTTGATAGCGTCGAGCACCGACGCATCGATCAGGCTGGAGCCGGTGAAATGTTCGCCGCCGTGCACCACGCGATGGCCGATGCCATCAAGCCTGCCACCGGCCATTTCCTGGGCCAGCGGCAGAATTTTCGCCAGCGCTGCCGCATGATCGGCTCCCGGAAGGCTCAGCGTTTCCTTCGCTTCACCGATCTGCCATTGGATAACGGCTTCCGGGCTGCCGAGGCACTCAGCCAATCCTTGCAGCGGAAATGTCGATTGTTTTTCGTTAACCAAAGCAAACTTGATTGATGAGCTACCGCAGTTGATCACGAGAATATTGCGGACGGACATGAGGCTTCCTGAATCTTGTCGAGAAGTCGGACCACGCGTCCGCGCGGCCCACTTCAATTATTGGTTTTATGGTTAAGGCGTTCGGCGCTCTTGTGAAGCATGAACTAGCAGGGATGAAACAATACTGACATGCAGGATGGGCCCTCACAGTCCTGCTTTAGTCGAAAAGAATGCCCTCATTCTCAAGACTTTATGCGCAGCATGTGTCGCCCCGTCTTTTTAGTGCATAACGCCTTGATTCTTAATGACCACAATCAAGCGAATGGCATTTAGGTCGTTTGCTCAGCTGCGGCTCATTCCCCCTCCCCGGACAAACGCACCCTGTAGGGCGAATTGTTCGCTGCTGTACGAATCATCCGCCGTCGAATGGGCTGCGACCACCGCCGTGAGCTCGGCTGAACTCCCACCACCGTGTGTGTCGCCGCACCGGCGCAGCCTGCAGGCGCGGTGCCAAGCGAATGAATTCGCCCCTACTGGAATTACCTCCAGCCACGATACGTAGGATGGGTTGAGGGCTGCGACGATGCACCATCGTTTGTTTCGGTAGGGATGAGGCCCGCGGGCGAAACTATTTCGCCCCTAATGCTGCAAATGCCCGTAGAGCTTGGCGTAGAGCCCGCCTTCGGCGATCAGCTGCTGGTGATCGCCTTGTTCGGCAATGCTGCCGCCGTCGAACACCAGCACGCGGTCGGCCTGTTTCACGGCGGAAAGCCGGTGGGCGATGATCAGCGTGGTGCGTCCGCTGAGAAAGTTGCCCAATGCCTGGTGCAGGGCATATTCGGTAGCGGCATCCAGCGCCGAAGTGGCTTCGTCGAGAATCACCACCTTGGGGTCAGCAAGTACCATGCGGGCGATTGCCAGGCGCTGGCGCTGGCCGCCGGACAGTCGCACACCGGAACGACCGACCACGCTGTCCAATCCCGCCGGCAGTTGCCTGACCGTGCTGGCCAGTTGGGCGATTTCCAGCGCGCGCCAGCATTCATCATCCGTGCGTGAACGGCCCATGCACAGGTTGGCGCGTACCGTATCGTTGAACAGCGCCGGATGCTGCAGCACCACGGCGACATGCTCACGCACGGTTTCCAGGCCGATCTCTTCCAGACGTGCGCCCCCAAAACAGATGCGCCCGGCTTGCGGCGTGTACAGCCCGAGCAGCAGCTGCACCAGGGTGCTCTTGCCGCCGCCCGAGGCGCCGACGATGGCCACCTTTTCGCCCGGTGCAATGGTCAGGTCGAGGTTTTCCAGGATTGGCTCATCCTGATACGCGAACCGCACGCCCCGCACGTCGATACCGACTGTGCGACGCTCGCTGAACGGATCGATCAGGCTGGCATGGCGCGGCTCATCGTCACGTCCCAGCAGTTCATTGATGCGTTTCAACGCACCGCCGGCCGCATAAAAGGCGTATTGCAGGCTCAGCAACTGCTCCACCGGACCGATCATGAACCACAGGTAGCTGAACACCGCGAGCATCTGACCGATGGACAGATCGGACAGCAGCACCGTCAGCATGGCGGCGGCGCGGAAGATATCGATGCCGAACTGGAACAGCAGGCCGCTGGTGCGGTTGGACGCATCGGTCTTCCATTGGGTGGCCATGGCGCGGTCACGCACATCCCGGGCGCGCAAGCCGAGGCGGCCGAAGAAATAACCCTGACGGTTGCTGGCGCGAATTTCCTGGATCGCTTCCAGGGTTTCGGTCAACGCCTGGGTGAAACACGCAGTGCTGTCGTTTTCCAGCTTCTTCAGGTGTTTGACCCGCTTGCCCAGCTGCACGGTGGCGTAGATCACCAGCGGATTGAACAGCAGGATCAGCAGCGCCAGCTGCCAGTGCATCCACAGCAAGATTGCCGAGGTGCCTACCAGGGTCAGCAGCGCCACCAGAAAGCGGCTGAGGGTTTCTCCCACGAACTTGTCGACCGTATCCAGATCCGTGACCAGGTTGGTGGTGACCGCGCCACCGCCGAGGCTTTCGTATTCGGCCATGGAGATGCGCTTGAGGCGTTCGATCAGGCGGGTGCGGATACGGTAGATGATGTCCTTGGACAATCGCGCGAACAGACGAGCCTGCAGCACGTTGAAAATCAGCGAGGCGGCGCGCAGGGCCAGACTCAGCAACAGCATCAGGCCGATATACCCGGCGGCGGTCTGCCAGCCGGCGGGCAGGAAATTGTCCATGAACCTGAGGGCGGCATCGCCCTGGCCAAGCAATACTTCATCCACCAGCAACGGCAGCAGGAGCGGAATCGGCACGCTGCACAGGGTGGCCAGCACGGCGAGCAGATTGGCCGCCACCAAGGCCTTGCGATGACGCAAGGCCAGGCGGCGGATTTCCGCCCAACTCAGCCGGTCAGTCACAGGCAATGCGCCCCAGCCAGCGATCAAGCAAGGGCGCCAGGCGTTCCAGCGGTTGATAGCCGTTGGTCAACAGCGCCAGCTGTCCGTTGTGCTCGGCCAGCAGAGTTGGAAAGCCGGCAATGCCCAGGCCTTGTGCCCAGGCGAAATCCTCACGGGTGGCCTGGCGGTGTTCGAGGCTGTCGAACCCGGTGGCGAACGTCTTGCGGTCGAGACCGGCCTCCACGGCCAGTTCAGCTAGCACACAGGCCTGGGTCACATCGCGACGCTCTACGTAAAAGGCGCGTTGAATCAGTGCCAGCAGCGCACCGACACTCTGCGGCGCCAGCAAGCGGGCGGTCACCAATGCGCGACACGCGGGCTCCGTGTCATAGATAAGCCCTTCGGGCAAGCCGCCCTCCAGATGGAATGCCTGGCCAGTGGCCTCGTGTACCGCCTGCCAATAACACAGGGTGCGGGCGCGTCCGGCGTCATCCATGACCACCTGCTCACTGCGCAGCCCACCGAGCACCACATGGGTCGGCACCTGGGCCTGGCGCGCCTGCTCGGCCAACGCCTCGACCACTGGGGCAAAGCCCCAGCACCAGGAACACATCGGGTCCATCACATAAATCAGACGGTCCGCCATGGACTTTCCTCAGCTCTGCCGCGGATCGCGGCCAATCGGATGGGGCAGATTGCGCGTCTGGGCCAACTCGATCTGCTTCTGACGCTCACGGGCACTGGCGCGAGTTTTCTCCGACAGCGAGTCGTGACAATGCGGGCAACTGATGCCCGCCACGTACTGTTCCGACTGCCGCTCCTCGACCGACACCGGCATGCGACACGCATGACAAAGAGCGTAATCGCCTTCTGACAAGTCATGGCGCACGGTTACGCGATTGTCGAACACGAAACAGTCGCCGCGCCATTTGCTCTGTGCCTCCGGCACGTCCTCAAGGTATTTGAGAATGCCGCCCTTGAGATGAAACACCTCTTCGAAGCCGGCGCCAAGCATATAACTGGAGGCCTTCTCGCAACGGATGCCGCCAGTGCAGAACATGGCCACTTTCTTGTGCCGTGCCGGATCGAAATTGGCTTTTATGTAATCGGGGAATTCGCGAAACGACTGGGTTTGCGGATCCACGGCGCCTTCGAAGGTACCGATTGCCACTTCGTAATCATTGCGGGTATCGATCAGCAGCACTTCGGGATCGCTGATCAACGCGTTCCAGTCCTGAGGCTCGACGTAAGTGCCTACCTGCTGGTTGGGGTCCACGCCGGGCACGCCGAGGGTAACGATTTCCTGCTTGAGCTTGACCTTGGTGCGGTAGAACGGCGGCTCGTCGCAGAAGGACTCCTTGTGATCGATATCCGCCAGGCGCGCATCCTGGCCGAACCAGGCCAGCAGGGCATCGATGCCTTCGCGGGAGCCGGCAACCGTGCCGTTGATACCTTCTTCGGCGAGCAGCAGGGTGCCCTTCACGCCGTTATCCAACAGGGTGTTGAGCAGGGGTTCGCGCAGCTCGACGTAGTCCGGCAGGGAGACGAACTTGTACAAGGCTGCCACAACGATGTTCGCGGCCATCACAGATCCTCAGTGGTCGCCCGCGTAAAGGGCGGACCGGGGTTATCAGGCCGCTGAAAAGCGTAGGCGAGGCAGGCAAGACGAGGCAAAAACAGCCGAAGCGCAGTTTAGGTGTTCTAAATGAGCATTCTGAGACTGTTTTTAACGAAGTATTGCCAACGCAGGTAGCTTTTCAACGGCCTGTAATAAAGAAAACGCCGGCTAAAGCCGGCGTTGGGGGCGCGGATTATAACAAAGCACGCCAAGGCACTCGAATATCCGCTTGTCCGCAGCGTGTCAGTGACCGCCCCGGCAGGTTGGCGAGGCGGGCGCCACGCCCTGAGCCGCCCATTCTTCAGGGGTATACACATGCATGGCCAGGGCATGGAACTGGCTCATCAGCTCGCCCAGCACGCCATAGACTTTCTGGTGACGCTTGACGCTGTTCAGTCCGGCGAACTGCTCGCTGACAACCACCACTTTGTAGTGAGTTTCCTGTCCGCGGCTGTGCATGTGGCTCTCATCGAGAACCTCCAGATGCTGCGGGTCGAGCACCAACAAGGCGGTGTTGATACGGTCACGCATGCTCATGAATCACCTACTTTAATTCCTTGCCCATTTCTTCGAGCAGTTTATTGACTTCCGGCACCACGCTTTCCAGCCTGGCCTGCGCCAACTGGGCCGATTGCGCGGTCAGCTCCGGCATTGTGTCCAGCACTTTGCGACCCAGCGCCGACTGATAGAAGGCATTCAGCTCCTTCAGTTCGCGTTCGCTGAAGTGCCGGCCGTAGAGCTTGATCATATCCGGCTTGAGCGTCTCCCAGCCCACCGCCCCCTCCAGCAGCGCATCGGCTTTGGCCTGGTAACGCTCCAGCACGGCCTGTTTATCGGCCGGCGCCTTGGCCTGTGCGAAACGCTGAGCAAACATTTGTTGTACCTGGGCATGCACCGGAACGCTCATGCGATCGGCCCGCGCCAGCTTGAGAAACTGTTCGACCTGCGCCGCATGACTGGCGGTATCCGCTACAACCGGAGCAGCCGCTAGAGTCAGTACAACTGTTGCCATTAAAACGTTTAAACGCACCATTCATTCTGTCCTTGAAAAAGAAACTGGAGAGTTAAGAGCATAGAACGGGCCATTTTGCTCCCAGCTCACGCTCCAACTCAAGCCAACGGCTGGGCGCAGCCCGACTCAAGCCTATGGAACCGTGCGCCTGGTCCACGGCCTAACGTCCCGCAACCCTACAAGAGGGAACGCCATGAGCCGTATCGAAACCGACAGCCTGGGTGAGGTGGAAGTCCCGGACGATGCTTACTGGGGCGCGCAGACCCAGCGCTCACTGATCAATTTCGCCATCGGCCAGGAGCGCATGCCGCTACCGGTGCTGCACGCCCTGGCACTGATCAAAAAAGCCGCTGCGCGGGTCAATGACCGCATCGGCGAACTGCCCGCCGAAGTGGCCCGACTGATCGAACAGGCTGCCGATGAAGTGCTGGCCGGCCAGCACGACGATCAGTTTCCATTAATGGTCTGGCAGACCGGCAGCGGCACGCAGAGCAACATGAACGTCAACGAGGTGATCGCCGGACGCGCCAACGAATTGGCCGGAGGCCAACGCGGGGGCAAAAGCCCGGTGCACCCCAACGATCACGTCAACCGCGCGCAAAGCTCCAACGACTGCTTTCCCACCGCCATGCACCTGGCCACTGTGAGCGCCGTGCATCGTGAGTTGTTACCGGCGCTGGCCGAACTTTCTGGCGGCTTGGCCGAACAGGCCGCCCGCCATTTCGATCTGGTGAAAACCGGCCGTACCCACCTGATGGATGCCACGCCGGTCACCTTTGGCCAGGAGCTGTCCGCGTTTGTCGCCCAGCTCGACTATGCCGAACAAGCCATTCGCCACGCCCTGCCTGCAGTGTGCGAACTGGCCCAGGGCGGCACAGCCGTGGGCACCGGCCTGAATGCTCCGCAGGGGTTTGCCGAGGCCATCGCCGCCGAGCTGGCGGCCCTCTCCGGCCTGCCCTTCGTCAGCGCGTCCAACAAATTCGCCGCCTTGGCCGGCCACGAACCGCTGGTCACCCTGGCCGGCGCGCTGAAAACCCTTGCCGTGGCGCTGATGAAGATCGCCAACGACTTGCGCCTGCTCGGCTCCGGGCCGCGCGCCGGTTTCGCCGAAGTGCGCCTGCCGGCCAACGAACCGGGCAGTTCAATCATGCCCGGCAAGGTCAATCCGACCCAGTGCGAAGCCCTGTCGATGCTCGCCTGCCAGGTACTGGGCAACGATGTCACCATCGGCTTCGCCGCGAGCCAAGGTCACCTGCAGCTCAATGTGTTCAAACCGGTAATCATCCACAACCTGCTGCAATCCATCCGCCTGCTCGCCAATGGCTGCCGCAACTTCAATCTGCACTGCATTGCTGGCCTGGAGCCGGATGCCCAGCAAATGGCCCAGCATCTGGAGCGCGGGCTGATGCTGGTCACTGCGCTGAACCCGCACATCGGCTACGACAAGGCTGCGGAAATTGCCAAAAAAGCCTATGCAGAAGGCAGTACGCTGCGCGAGGCGGCTCTCGCGCTGGGTTATCTGAGCAGCGAAGAATTCGACGCCTGGGTGCGGCCGGAACAGATGCTCGAGGCCGGGCAACGTGAATGAGCCGGCCAAAAGCGGCGCCACGCCGGTCGCCGGCACGGGCAAACGCATCCTGGTGATTGATGGCAGCCCGCAAGGTCAGGGCTTTTGCCGTGCCCTGGGCGAAACTTATGTAATCGGCGCACGCAGCCAAGGGCACGTGGTGCGCCAGTTGCGCCTTGCAGATCTGCGCTTCGATCCGGTGCTGCGCGGCGGCTACGAACACGACCAGCGCCTGGAAGTCGACCTGCTCGATGCCCAGCGACAGATCCATTGGGCCGAGCATCTGGTGTTCGTCTACCCGGTCTGGTGGGGTGGCCTGCCGGCGCTGCTCAAGGGGTTTATCGACCGGGTGTTCCTGCCCGGCTTTGCGTTTCGTCTACGGGGCCAGACGCGCATCGCGGAGCAGTTGCTCAGTGGGCGCAGCGCTGAACTGCTGGTCACCCTGGACACCCCGAGCTGGCACTTTCGCTGGCTGCAAGGCGCCCCGGCGCATCGCCAGATGATCCGCAGCACGTTGCGGTTCTGCGGCATCCGCACCCGCCGCGTGCATGAATTCACCCCGATCCGCGGCTCCAGTGAAGAGCGCCGCCAGGACTGGCTGCGCCGCGCCGAGCAGTTGGGCGCGAAGGCTTGAGCATGGTGTAGCTGCTGAGCGTGGGGCCGAGCGGAGCCACAGGTTAAGCCCAAAAGAGGTCGACATGGCGACGACACCTCTCCACTGCGTGCCCCCTTCAACCGGCGCGACCTTCAGACCACGCTCATGAACGGAGTACTCGCCACTCTGCTGCGTGAACGCTGGTTCACAGCACGCAGGCCGGACTCGCCCTGGAACGACACAGCCCCGGTGCGCCAGGAGCTGTTCAGCGTTGAACGCCTCGAACAACATGCCCAGAGCCTGGCCGCCGCCCAGACGATCAGCGGCCGTCCGCCCAGGGTCAGCTCCCTGCGCAGACGTCTGGACGACAACGCCTCGCTGCTGCTCAAGGCCTACCGGTCGAGCGCCGCGGAGCTGGAAAGCGGGCACGCCGTAGTACCCGCCGCCGAATGGCTGCTCGACAATTACCACGTGGTCGAGGCACAAATTCTCCAGATTCGCGACGATCTGCCAGTCGGCTACTACCGCCAGCTTCCCAAACTGGCGGAGGGTCCGTTTGCCGGTTATCCGCGCGTCTTCGGCCTGGCCTGGGCCTACATCGCGCACACCGACAGCCACATCGATCTGGTTATCTTGCGCCGTTTCATCGTCGCCTATCAGCAGGTTCAGCCGCTGACCATCGGTGAGCTGTGGGCGGTGGCGATCACCCTGCGCATCGTCCTGATCGAAAACCTGCGTCGTCTGGCCGAACAGATTATCGCCGCCCAACAGGCTCGCGCCGATGCCGACACGCTGGCCAATCAGTGCCTGGCCAAAGGCTGTACCCCGGCTGAGCTGGACAACAACTTGGCCCGGCTCGCCAGGGGACCGTTGTCCGAACTCTTCGCCTCGCAGCTGGCCAAGCGCCTGCGCGACCAGGACCCGCACACCACGCCAGCGCTGGTCTGGCTGGAACAGCAATTGCCGGCCCAGGGGAGTTCGATCGAAGACGTGGTGCACAACGCTCATCAACGCCAGGGCGCGTCCAATGTCAGCGTGCGCAACGTAATCACCAGCATGCGGCTGATTTCCGACATCGACTGGGCCGAGCTGTTCGAGAGTGTCAGCCTGGTGGATGCACGCCTACGCGCGGCCAGCGACTTCGCCGACATGGATTTCCCCAGCCGCAATCTGTACCGCCAGGCCATCGAAACGATCGCCCGGAATTCCTCCTGCACGGAACTGGAACTGACTGATCGAGTAGTGCAACAAGCGCGGCTGGCGGCGGCCAGCGCGTCCGTCGAGGCGCAAGCGGAACGCACCGGTGATCCCGGTTATCACCTGCTCGGCGAAGGTCGTCGTGCATTGGAAAACAGCGTCGATTTTCACCCGTCGCGCTATGAGCGCCTACGCCGCGAATATGTCGCGCTGGGCATGGGCGGCTATGTCGGCACCATCGCACTGATTGCCCTGATGTTGCTGGCGCTTTCTTGCTGGGTGCTGGCCGCTTCCGGCCTCACACTCGGCTGGCTCGGACTCCTGGCACTGGTCGGCGTGTTGCCGGCCACCGAGGTGGCAACCGCATTGACCAACCGCGCCATCAGTCGCTTTATCGGCGCGGTCTGCCTGCCGGCCCTGGAGCTTCGCGACGGTATTCCCGAATCGCTGCGCACGATGGTGGTAGTCCCGACGCTGCTGAGCACCGAAGCCGAGCTGCTGGAGCAGATCGAGCGATTGGAAGTGCACTTCCTATCCAGCGCCGAGGGGGCGCTGAGCTTCGCGCTGCTCAGTGACGGTCTGGATGCCGATGAAGAAACCCTCCCCCATGAAGCGCAACTGCTGGCCACGGCCGGGCAGGCCTTCGAGCAATTGAACCAACGCCATGGTCCCGGCTCGGATGGCGAACCACGCTTTTACCTGTTGCATCGACGCCGCCTGTTCAATCCCAGCCAGGGCACATGGATGGGCTGGGAACGCAAGCGCGGCAAATTGCACGAGTTCAACCGATTGCTGCGCGGCGCCACCGACACCACGTTCATGAGCCTGAACGGACAGCCGCCCCAAGTGCCCGCCAACGTGCGCTTCGTCATCACCCTGGATATGGATACGCGCCTGCCGCGCGATACCGTGCTGCGGCTGATTGGCAAGATGGCCCATCCGTTGAATCGACCGCGTTTCGACGTCGAGCGCCAGCGCGTGGTAGACGGCTATGCCATCCTGCAGCCGCGCGTCACCCCCTCCTTGCCGGTCGGCCGCGAAGGCTCCTGGTATCAACGCCTCTACTCCTCGCCAGGCGGACTAGACCCTTATGTGGCAGCCGTTTCCGATGTCTATCAGGACCTTTTCGGCCAAGGCTCCTACACCGGCAAGGGCATTTACGATGTCGATGCCTTCGAGGCCGCGCTGCGCGGTCGGGTGCCGGACAACACCCTGCTTAGCCATGACCTGTTCGAAGGTGAATTTGCCCGCTCGGGACTGGCGTCCGACCTTGAGGTGGTCGAGGAATATCCCTCCCGCTACGACGTCGACGCCAAGCGCTTCCACCGCTGGACGCGCGGCGACTGGCAACTGCTGCCGTGGATCTTTGGCCCGCGTACCGGCAAACAGGCACTGAGCCCGATCGGCCTGGGCAAGATGCTCGACAACCTGCGTCGTTCGCTGCTACAGCCGTTTACCCTGGCCCTGCTGTTCCTGTGCTGGCTGCTGCCCATGCCCGCAGCGCTGGCCGGCGTGCTGCTGGTGCTCGCCAGCCTGGCGATTCCCGCCCTGCTGCCGCTGCTGTTTGCCGTGGTGCCGCAGCACAGCGGCATTCAAGTGGGCAGTCATCTGCGCATGCTGGGCGGCGAACTGCAGCTGGCCGCGATGCGAATTTTTTTCGCGGCGGTGTTCCTGCCCGATCACGCCTGGCGCAACCTGGATGCCATTGTGCGCACCCTGACGCGCCTGTGGGTGACCCACCGCCAACTGCTGGAATGGACCACTGCGGCGCAGTCCAGCAGCAGCCCGACCCTGGATCTGCGCGGTTTTTACCGGCAGATGGCCGGTGGCACCGCACTCGGCCTGGCACTTGCCGCTGTGGCGCTGCTCGCCGCACCGGCCTCATGGCCGCTGGTGCTGCCCTTTGCCCTGCTTTGGCTGGCCGCGCCGGCACTGGCGCTGTGGAGTAGTTGGTCAACCCTGTCGATTCGGCAGCTGGCGTTCAGCGAAGAGGATCGACATGCCTTGCGCCTGATCGCCCGGCGCACCTGGCGCTACTTCGAAACCTTCGTGACGGAAACCGACAACTGGCTGCCGCCGGATAATTACCAGGAGACCCCGTTACCCGCCGCCGCGCACCGCACTTCGCCGACCAACATCGGCCTCTATCTGCTCTCGGCGGTGGCCGCCCGCGACTTCGGCTGGGCTGGCACCCTGCACACCCTCGAACGCCTGGAAGCCACGTTCGCCACGCTGCATCGATTGCCGCGCTTGCATGGGCATTTCTACAACTGGTACACGACCGATGATCTGCGCACCCTCGCGCCGCCCTACGTCTCGTCAGTGGACAGCGGCAACCTCGCCGGGCATCTGCTGGTGCTCGCCAATGCCTGCGAGGAATGGCAAACCACATTGGTATCCAGTCACATCCGCCAGGGGTTGCAGGACACGTGCAACCTGGCCCGCGAAGCACTGGTCGCCCTGCCCGTCGCTTCCAGCGAAGCCGGCCGACGCCTGACCACGCTCCTGGATGAGATCGACGCCCAACTCAAAAGCGCGCAACGGCTGGAAACCCTGACACCCATGCTACGCCGTCGGACCGATAAGGCCGCCTCACTGACGCGCGACCTGCTCCCTGAAGCCGATGGTGGTGCGGTGAACCTGCTGTTCTGGATCGCGGCGCTGAACCAGTCGCTGACCGATCATGAGCGTGACCGCAGCACCCGCCCGCAAGACCTCACGGCTCGCCTGCAGGCCGTTGCCAAGCAGGCGCGGGAGTTGGCGATGGCAATGGATTTCGCCTTCCTGTTCGACCACGACCGCAAGCTGTTGTCGATTGGCTACAGCGCTGCCGACAACCACCGCGACGCCAACTGCTATGACTTGCTCGCCTCCGAGGCGCGGCTAGCCAGCCTGTTTGCGATTGCCAAAGGCGATCTGCCGACCCGCCACTGGTTCCGCCTCGGCCGTACCGCAACGCCACTGGGCAACGGCTCGGCGCTGATTTCCTGGTCCGGCTCGATGTTCGAATACTTGATGCCATCGCTGGTGATGCGCGCCCCGGCCGGCAGCTTGCTGGACCAGACCAATCGCCTGGTGGTGGCGCGCCAGGAAGCCTATGGCAACTCCCTGGGCATCCCCTGGGGCATCTCCGAATCGGCCTATAACGCCCGCGACCTGGAATTCACCTACCAGTACTCCAATTTCGGTGTGCCCGGCCTGGGCCTCAAGCGCGGTCTGGCCGAAAACCAAGTAGTTGCTCCCTATGCCACCGGGCTGGCGGCGATGATCGACCCGTCCCGCGCTCGGCGCAATTTCGATGCGCTGGCCGAACTGGGCGCGCTGGGCCGCTACGGTTTTTATGAGGCGTTGGACTACACCCGAAGTCGCGTACCGGACGACCAGAAGGTCGCTATCGTGCGCAGCTACATGGCCCACCACCAGGGCATGACCATCGTGGCCATTACCAATGCCTTGCTCGAAGGGGTAATGCGCCGACGCTTCCATAGCGAACCGATCATCCAGGCCACCGAGCTGCTGCTGCAGGAGCGCATGCCTCGCGACGTAGCCATCGCTCACCCGCGCGCCGAGGAAGTAAAAGTGTCCCCGGTCGAGACACAGGCGGAGGTCGCCGCCGTGCGGCGCATCAACCCGGCCACCGGTGGCGCACCGACGACGCACCTGCTCTCCAACGGACGCTATACGGTCATGCTCAGTGCCACAGGCGCGGGGTACAGCCGCTGGCGAAACATCGCCGTCACCCGCTGGCGCGAGGACATGACCCGCGACGAGTGCGGCATGTTCATCTTCCTGCGCGATGTCCACAGCGACGTCATCTGGTCGGCCACCGCACAACCGGTCGGCAGCACCGGCGACTCGCAGGAAGTGCTGTTCAGCGAAGACCACGCCGAATACACCCGTCACGATGGACGCCTGACCACTACCCTCGACGTGGTGGTCTCGGGTGAAGACGATGGCGAAGTGCGCCGCGTGACCCTGACCAATAGCGGCCGGCACGCCCGCGAGATCGAACTGACCTCCTACGCCGAACTGGTCCTGACCACACCGGCCACCGACAATGCCCATCCGGCATTCGCCAAGATGTTCGTGCAGACTGAATACTTGGCCGAGTTTGCCGCGCTGGCCGCCACCCGGCGGCGCCGTTCGCCCGACGAGCCTGAGGTTTGGGCCGCGCATTTTGCCGTGGTCGAAGGCGAGATTGCCGCCGACCCGCAATACGAATCCGACCGTGCCCGCTTCCTCGGCCGCGGACGCCGCATCGGTGCGGCCGTGGCCATTGTCGAGGACCGCCCCCTGTCGAACACCATCGGCACCGTGCTCGACCCGATTTTCGCCCTGCGCCAGCGGGTGCGCATCGAGCCCGACGCGGTCGCGCGCATCGCCTTCTGGACAGTGGTTGCCCCGACCCGCGATGCCCTGCTCGACCTGGTCGACACCCACCACGACCACAGCGCCTTCGAGCGGGCAAAAACCCTGTCCTGGACCTTGGCCCAGGTGCAGCTGCGCTACCTGGACATGAAGGCTGACGAAGCAGCTGACTTCCAGCGCCTGGCGGCGCCGTTGCTGTATTCGGACCCGCGCTTTCGCGCCCCCTCGCCTTTGATCATACGCGGCGCCGGTCCGCAGTCGGGGTTGTGGTCGCAGTCGATTTCCGGTGATCTGGCGATCATTCTCCTGCGTATCGACGAGCTGGAAGACCTGCCCCGCGTACGCCAACTGCTGCGCGCCCATGAGTATTGGCGGATGAAGGGGTTGTGCGTGGATCTGGTGATCATCAACGAGCGCAGCTCCTCCTATGTGCAAGACCTGCAGGGTGCCATCGAGGCCACCGTGCGCAGCAGCCAGTCGCGCCCGGCCATCGGCGAGGAATGCAACCTCGGCTCGGTCTTCACCCTGCGCGCCGACCTGATGAGCCAGGAAACCCGGGCGCTGTTGCAATCAGTGGCCCGCGTTGCACTGATTGCACGCCGAGGCCCGATTGCCGATCAACTCGCCCGCTTGCCGGAACTGAAGGCAAATGCCTTGGTTCCTCCGCCGCTCACACCGCCTGCGCCGCAGCCGGCCGCGCCCGTATCGCGCCTGAGCGACGCGCTGGAGTTCTTCAACGGTCTGGGCGGTTTTGCGCAGAACGGACGTGAATACGTCACGGTGCTCGACGCAGGCCAGGTCACCCCGATGCCATGGGTCAACGTGATCGCCAACCCGGCGTTCGGCTTCCAGGTCTCGGCCCATGGCAGCGGCTACACCTGGGCGCAAAACAGCCGCGAGAACCAGCTCACGCCCTGGACCAACGACCCGGTGCTCGACCCGGCCGTCGAGGTGCTCTATGTGCGCGACGAAGCCAGCGGCGCAGTGTTCGGCCCCACCGCCCAGCCCCTGCGCGACGATGGCCGCTATGTGGCTCGGCATGGCTTCGGCTACAGCCGTTTCGAACATGAGGCCCACGGCATTGCCCTGGACCTGCTGCAATACGTGCCCCTGGACGACCCGGTAAAAATTTCCCGTCTGACCCTGCATAACCGCTCGGGCCAACCACGCCGACTGTCGGTGACCGCCTATGCCGAATGGGTGCTCGGCACCTCGCGCAGCGCCTCGGCGCCCTACCTGATCACCGAACGCGATGCCAGCGGCGCACTGCTGGCGCGCAATCCGTGGAGCCTGGCGTTTGCCGGACGCGTCGCCTTCGCCGACCTGGCCGGCAAGCAAACCGCGTGGACAGCCGACCGCAGCGAATTCCTCGGCCGCAACGGCGGCACCTCGGCACCCGCCGCGCTGCTCGAAAATAGGCCACTGGCGGATACCGTTGGCGCCGGTTTCGACCCCTGCGCCGTGTTGCAATGCAGCCTCGAACTGGGCATCGACGCGCGCGTCGAAGTGGTCTGGCTGCTGGGCCAGGGCGCGTCTGTCGACGAGACGCGCACGCTGATCGAGCGCTATCGCACCCAGGACCTAGATAGCGTACTGACCACGGTGACCGAGCATTGGCAAGGCGCCCTCGGTGCGGTCCAAGTGCAGACGCCCGACCGGGCCATGGACATCCTGCTCAATGGCTGGCTTCTGTATCAAACTCTCGCTTGCCGACTGTGGGCGCGTTCGGCGTTCTACCAAGCCAGTGGCGCCTACGGTTTTCGCGATCAGTTACAGGACAGCCTGGCGCTGCTGCTGACCCAGCCGGACATCCCCCGCCATCACCTGTTGCGGGCCGCCAGCCGCCAGTTCGTCGAAGGTGACATGCAGCACTGGTGGCTGCCGCATTCCGGGCAGGGCGTGCGCACCCGGATTTCCGATGACCGCGTGTGGCTGGCCTTCGCCACCGCCAGTTATGTGCTTGCCACGGGCGACGAAGCGATCCTCGACGAGCCCCTGACGTTCCTGGAAGGCCCGCCGCTTGCCCCCGGCCAGCACGATGCATTCTTTCAACCAATGGTCGCCGACCAGAGCGCCTCGCTGTTCGAGCACTGCGCCCGCGGCCTCGACCAGTGCCTGGAACTCAGCGGCCGTCTCGGCCTGCCGCTGATCGGCACCGGCGACTGGAACGACGGTATGAGTCGGGTCGGCGAAGGCGGCCAGGGTGAAAGCGTTTGGCTCGGCTGGCTGTTGCTGCGCACCCTGGCGCTGTTCATGCCGCTGGCGCAATCCCGCGATGCCCCGCGCGCGCAACGCTGGGACTCGCATGCCGCCGCGCTGCGCGAGGCCATGGAGCGGGAGGCCTGGGATGGCCAGTGGTACCGCCGGGCCACCTATGATGACGGTACCTGGCTGGGCTCGCGGGACAGCGAGGAATGCCGCATCGACTCCATCGCGCAATCCTGGGCGGTACTTTCTGGCGCCGCCGATCCACAGCGCGCCGCCACGGCGATGGCCTCGCTGGAAGACCAGCTGATTCGCCGAGACGACGGCCTGGCCCTGCTGTTCACCCCGCCGTTCGACAAGACTCTGCACGACCCCGGCTATATCAAGGGTTACCCGCCCGGCCTGCGGGAAAACGGCGGGCAATATACCCATGCCGCCCTCTGGGCTCTCTTGGCCTTCACCCAACTCGGCAACGGCGACAAGGCCGGCGAACTCTTCGCCCTGCTCAACCCGATCAATCATGCCCTCACGCCGGACGCGACGGAGCGCTACAAGGTGGAGCCCTATGTGATCGCCGCCGACGTTTACTCGGTCGCCCCGCACACCGGACGCGGCGGCTGGACCTGGTACACCGGCTCAGCCGGCTGGATGTACCGCGCCGGCCTCGAAGGCATCCTCGGCATCCGCCGCGAAGCAACGCAGCTGATCATCGACCCTTGCATTCCCGCGGCCTGGCCGGGCTTCGACGTCACCCTCACCGTGCAAAAAACCCACTACAGGATCCGCGTCGACGCTCCCACGCAACGCTGCCGGGGCATTACCCAGGCCAGCCTCGACGATGCCCCCCTGGAGTGTTGCGAAGGCCAAGTGCGCCTGCCCCTGGATGGAGGGACGCACAGAGTGCGAATTGTCATAGGAGACGCCGCTTGAGGGGCAGCGGTGTAAACCTCGGCGACGGGCAGAATCGTGCCTGCGCTTACTCTTTTGCCACAGCGACCGTGCTGCGCCCGGCCCATAACGACGCGCCAAGCGCGACCAACGCCGAGCCGCCGACCACCACCAACGCGCCGACATAGGCAATCCAATTCAACTCCTCAGGCACCACGTACAAGGGCCACAGGAAGGCGGCCAGCGCCACCGCTGCAAAGGTGATCAACGGCGTGATCGACAACGCCGCGCTGACCCGCGAGGCCTCCCAATGCGCCAGCGCCTCGGCAAACGCGCCATAGGCCACCAGCGTGTTCAGGCAACACGCGAACAACAGCCAGCCCTGCAGGGGGCTCAGCTGCAGAGCCTGCAATGGGTGCGCCCAAGGCGTGAGCAACACCGCGCAGGCCAGGTAAATCACCATCATCACCTGGAAGGAATTCCACTGGGTAAGCAGTTGCTTTTGTGCCAGCCCATAGGCCACCCAGACCACCGCAGCCAGCACCACCGTCAACACGCCAGCGGTATAGGTGGTCAGCGAGGTCAACAGCTCGCCCAGACGCTGATTGAAGAACAACCCGAAACCGACAATCAGAACTAGCAGGCCCAACGTCTGGCCGAGACTGAAGCGCTCGCGAAACACGAACACGCTGCTGATCATCAGCAATATCGGCGCGATCTGAATCACCAATTGCGTGGTACCGGGGCTGAGCATGCGCAGGCCGAAGAGATAGAGCACGTAGTTGCTGACCAGGCCGAGCACCGCCAGCACCACCAGCCCGCCGCCGCTACGCCCCAGCGGGCGAAACGCGGGCAGGCCACGCCGGGAGGCCAACCAGGCAAACAGAATCAGCCCCGACACCAACAAGCGATACCAAGTAACGGTAATCGGGTCCATCCCCTCCAGCACAACCTTGAGTTTGATGGGCAAAATGCCCCAGAGCACCGCGGTAACCAGGGTGAGCGACAGACCGTAGAGCCAGCGTCCAGAAGATGTGTGCATGCATGCCTCGGAAACGGAAAAACCGGGCGAAGACCCGGTGATAGACGACGAATTCTAACAGGCTCGTTGATAACGTTGGCGCGTCGCCCGCTTGCTCACGCACGTTTGGGTCGCCGAACGCGGGACATCTATCGAGCCCCTGCCCTTCTGCGTGGACAGGCTAGCCCTATTAGCCGAGGTAAAAATGGGCGCAGGGCAGCTCAGCTAACAGGCTGGCAGACTGCTACGCATGCTCACACGTTCTCGGCTTCGCCTCGTCTACACCGGGCGGTGCACCAGTGAAACTCACGGAATAGACACCATGATGGCAAATTAGTAGCCTCATCAGTCAGATCACCCGGATACCTAAGATGAACGCGAACCAAGCAAGCGCAGCATCCACGCTCAGAACCTGTTTCCTGGCCCGGCTTTTCAGGGGGGAAATCCCCCTTGTCGTAACCTTTTGGATATTCGGCTTTACGGCAAACCTGGCATTCGCCTTATTATTTAAATTAATCGAACATAATGTCCACAACCCAACCATGGGGATAGCAGCATTATTAGTAACGCTGCTCATAATATACATCATCTATACAGTTTTTATCCTAACAGCAATCTGGCGAAGCGCTTCAAACTATATTGGCACACCCTTTTGGGCACACCTGGCTCGGATGAATGTCATCGCTGGGGCAGCCATGCTGGCGTTTAGTCTATACGCGATGATTCCTTCTAAACCCAATCTAGAAAAGCAGATCGCCCTCCAGGTACAACAGGTCAATAAAAACCTGCCCACAATGCTGGACTCTGAAACCCGACTCAACAGCGTCTATTCAAAATCCCATGAAATCATCTTTACCTACACGCTTGTGAACTTTCGAGCAACTGAAACCGATCCGACGTCTATCATCAACTACCTGAAAGCCAACTTCATATACACACAATGCAAAAATGAAGAAATACAGCACGCGCTGAGCATGGGGATAACTCACGCTCATCTCTATCTGGACCAGAACGGAAAGAAAATAACAAAAATCCTGCTGAACCCAGCATTCTGCGACAGCTTTAAAGTTTAATAGCACTGCGATACAACCTACTGACCGCAGCTCAGCCACAAAGCTGACTAACCTTCGTTTACCTTTAGCGAATCATACATATGGACAAAAATTACAGAATTTATCATTTAGATGAATTACACAAAGAACTTGATCAGATCGACGAAGCGAAAAACCCGGAAGAAGCAAAAGTCATCCGTGAATATATCGCCAAAGGCGGATATCAATACCCCGAAGCATACATGGGGCGAGTGATTCGGGTCTCGTTCACCAACGCCGGATATAAATGGTCGTTAGTTGCCGTGCTTGCGGCATTCTTCCTAACGAACGCGCTTACATTACTAACCGGCCATCTTATTGCCTTGCTTCCCCTGACAGTGCAGGGCGTCATGCTATTTATGATATTTACGAGTCACAGATACATTAGGGCACTGATCAAAATCTGGTTGACCCTGCTACTGCTCACAAGCTCACTCGGCCTTCTATCCATTTTTTACGCCACGCACGTGACGGTTTTAGGTGTATTGTTGCAGCTGGCGCCGGCGGCCATCGGCCTGACCTTTTTAATTACCGTCAACAAGCACGTGCAACTGATTCGGGATGGCGACGCCTCCAAATCGGCTTAATAGAGCAAGACTCGACGCCCGGTTTGCGACCCTGTATCCACTGCCTCGTTCCAAGCGTTTGGGAACACGAGGCTAATGAGGTGAGGCGTTTAACTCCGAGCGGGATGTTTCCGTATCGAGTAGAGCGTTTGAAACATCGCCCGAACATAGAGGGCTTCCTATACGCATCCGCAGCCTAGGCTCGCTTCTCAGAAGAGACCCTCCATGTCTTATGTACCCGCTCTTGTCACTGCACTGCTCCTCGCCCTGCCGCCGGTTTCAGCCGCCGCAGACCGCGCATGCCTGATCGAGGGCACGTTCGAGTTCATGGGTCAAAGCATCTATTCCAAAGATTGCATGCAGACCTCAGATCCTGAAGAGGATGAGGCTACCTTCAAGGCGTCGTGCCAGGCCCTGGCAAATGCATCCGCTCAAATGGGCGGCAAGCCCGGCAAAATTGACTACTTCGCCCAGTGCCCTGAGCCCTCGCAAGGGATATGCGAAGGTCTTCTGGGCACCCCACGAGACGCCTATTACTACGCCCGCTCTGCAAGCGACCTGGCCACGTTGCCGGCTAATTGCAAACGGGCAGGTGGAGTGTGGAGCAAAGGCTAACGGCTCTTAGGGCCGCTGCGCTAGCCTTTCGGTAAACGCTTCTGTCACACACCCACCTGACAGCTGCATTATCATCGCCATCCCCACAGCTGCCCGGACCGCACCGGTATGACCGCAAACGCCGTACCCGCAGAAACCACTCCAGACTCACCGGCCAACCCGCTTACCGAGTTGTACCGGGATAAGTGGCTGCTGGCCGTGCACAAACCGGCCGGTTTGCTGGTGCATCGCAGCCCCATCGACAAGCATGAAACCGAGTTCGCCCTGCAGTACGCGCGGGCGCTGAATGGCGGGGCGCACGTGTATCCGGTGCACCGGTTGGACCGGCCCACGTCGGGTCTGTTGGTCTTCGCCCGCGACGCAGAGACCGCGAGCCGGCTGGGTCAGGCAATGATGGCCAACGCGGTGAAGAAAACCTATGTCGCGATGGTGCGCGGCTGGATGCCAGAGGAAGGCGTAATCAACCACGCGCTGAAAGAACACGCGGTGGATCGCCGCCTGAAACACGAACCCATGCCGCTGCGCGAGGCACTGACTCGCTATGAACGATTGGCCACCACAGAGATTCCGGTGGAAATCGAAGGCTACCCCAGCAGCCGCTACAGCCTGGTGGCGCTGTACCCGGAAACCGGCCGCAAGCATCAGTTGCGCCGGCATATGCAACACATCAGCCACCCCATCATTGGCGACACCAATTACGGCCGCACCCGTCACAATCAGTATTTTGCCGAGCGCTTCGGTCACAGCCGCCTGATGCTGGCCGCCACAGACTTGCGCTTTACCCACCCGGTCACGGGCGAGCCTTTGCACTTGCGCGCGGCGCCCGACGCGGAGTTTTTGCGGGTGCTGTCCATCTTTGATGAGCCGTTGCCGCGCTTGATGGCCTCGCGATCTGTTGAGCCGGTTTGCTGATTCCAAGGCATGAAGCGCTTCACCTTGCGGCTTGCAGGCCTCCTCCCGCGTAGGGTGGATGTCGCTTTTCACATCCACCATGGCCCCCGCCTTGGTGGACAAGGGAAAACGATGTCCACCCTTGTATCTACAAGCTGCGACGCTTCAGCCAGCGCTGACTCGCTCGCTGTCCGCCTGCGCCGTCTGGGCGCGAACCTTGTCCTCATAGCGCGTGGCTGCCTCTGCATTACCTGCGGCTTTTGCGGAACGGGCGGCGCCCTGCAAAGCACGCAAGCGCTTCGGGTCGCGTTGCAGGGAGCGTTCGAATTCACCCAGCGCCTCGGCAGGCTGGCCCAATGCAGCGAGCATTTCACCCAGCAACTCGCGGCACGGCACCACATTGCCGGGCGTGACCGGGTGCTTGTCGCTGGCTTCTTCGAGTTCGGCCGCCTCGCGCATCAGACGTAGCGCTTCATCCGGTTTCTGCTCGGCATAGGCGATCCAGGCGTTTACGGCCTTGATCTGGAATTCCGCCTGGCCGGCCCAGTAGTCGATATTGGCCTGTTGCATCGCCGCCTGCAGCGCCTGCAAACGCTGCACATCGCGGGCTGCTGCTGCCACGTCACCGCTGCGCGCCGCGCCCAGGCCACGGGCGAACACCAGAATGGCTTCGGCCTGCGGAAATTTATTCCAGGCCAGATCGGGTGGAGTCAGCTGCAGCGCCGCCGCCTGTTGCCAGTCACCACGTTCCAGCGCATAGCGCGCCGGGATCGCCGCGAAGGCATAGGCGGCCACGAAGTTTTCAACGTTCACCTTGCGAATCGAGGCCGCCTCGTCCACCCACTGCTTGGCTGCCTTGTCCTGGGCCCGCTGCAAGTGCCCGAACACCATGTAATCCATGGCATGCAGGGCGTCGTAAGTGCCGATGTCCAGTGTGGTCTGGCTCAGTTCAGCCTGCGCAGCCAGGTAGGAGGCGTGATTACTTTCCACCATCTCCGGCCACAGGCCGACACGGCTGAACACGTGGGAAGGCATGTGCAAGGCATGGGGCACCGAGGGCGCGATCTGGGCATAAGTCCGAGCGAAAGGCAGTCCCTTTTCGGCCAGGCTGGCGTAGTCGTAGGTATGAATGAGGTAATGGGCGATGCCGGGGTGATCGGGGTATTGCTCGTATAACGGCTCCAGTATGCCCGCTGCCTTGAGTTGATTGGCGAAAGTCTTGTCTGTGGGCTGCGCCGTGACGCTGAGCAGCAGCGCATGCAGCACCTGAGCTTCTGTGTCCTGTGGATAGCGCGCCGCCACCTGCCCCATGGATTGTTCGAAGGCCTGGGCCCGCGTGCGGTGCTCGGTGGTGTCTGCGTCCTTGAAGAACACCGCCAGCGCGCTCAGGTAGTCGCGTTCGCGCGGGCTCTTGGCTTCCAGGCGTTGCGCATCCGCCAGGGCCGTGGCGCCGGCCTCAAGCGCCGCCGGGCTGGGTGGCCAGGCGAAGGGATTGCCCATCGACATGATGGAAATTCCCCAATGCGCCATGGCGCAGTCCGGATCGTGCTTGAGCACGGCGGCAAAGGACTGCTTGGCCGGGTCGAACCAGAAGGAGTGAAACAGCGCCATGGCTCGGTTGAACTCCTGCTGGGCGGCAGGCGTGCAGGAAACGGGGAAATTCACCGTGCCGAGTTGCTCGAGTTCACCGCTGTGCGGTGCGTGCTCGCTTTGTGCGCCCGCGTGAGTAACCACGAGCATGAATGCCAGCATCCCTGCACGTCCGGTTGCCTTGTTCATAATGGCCTCCATCGGTACTGGCCGACATGTCGATCAGTGATCGCAACGCGATAATGCGTTGAGTGCGCCGTGTCTTATTGAGTATGCCGAGGGGTAGAAGTTACAGGCGCTTGCTGCCGAGCCAGATTCGTAGGGTGGATGTCGCTTTTTACATCCACCACACCCCGCTCGGTGGACAATAGAAAACGTTGTCCACCCTACAACTGGCGATCCGTTTGCAATAACGTCCGCCTATCGTCAGCAAGCTGGCTCCTACAAAAGGCAGGCAGCCGTTACGCAAGTCTCACCGATCAAAAAACCTGGCCCGACCGTCTGATTCTTGGGCGCCCTGCCCGTCCGGGTCTTTCATTGAAGGGGTGATTCCATTTCTCGGCGCAGCCGAAAGGAGACCTGAACATGGCAGAAATCCAGGGCTATGCCGCCCTCGATGCGAAGAATCCGCTCGCCCCTTATCGCTTCCAGCGCCGCGAGCCGGGCGATCACGACGTACAGATCGACATTCTCTTTTGCGGGGTTTGCCATTCCGACTTACACACCGCCCGCAACGAGTGGAACAACACGCTCTACCCCAGCGTGCCCGGCCACGAGATCATCGGCCGCGTAAGCGCCGTCGGCAGCGCGGTGACGCGCTTCAAGGTGGGCGATATCGCCGGGGTCGGCTGTCTCGTCGACAGTTGCCGCACCTGCGCTTCCTGCCGCGAAGGACTGGAGCAGTACTGCGAAACAGGATTTACCGGCACCTACAACGGCTCGGCCTTTGGCGGCAGCGAAAACACCTACGGCGGCTATTCGGAACGCATCGTGGTGGACGAAGCCTTCGTGCTGCGCATCTCCCACTCCGAGAACCTGGCCGCCGTCGCCCCGCTGCTCTGCGCCGGTATCACCACCTATTCGCCGCTGCGCCAGTGGGGCGTCAAGGCCGGACATAAGGTCGGTGTGGTTGGCCTCGGCGGCCTCGGCCACATGGCGGTGAAAATCGCTAACGCCATGGGCGCCCATGTGGTGCTGTTCACCACATCTGAAAGCAAGAAAGACGATGCCCGGCGCCTGGGCGCCCATGAGGTGGTGCTGTCGAAAAATCCAGACGAAATGGCCGCGCACCACAACAGCTTCGACTTCATCCTCGATACCGTGGCGGCGCCCCATGATCTGGACGCCTTTCTGGCGCTGCTCAAGCGCGACGCAACCCTGACCCTGGTCGGCGCGCCGGCCACGCCGCACCCGTCGCCGAGTGTGTTCGGGCTGATTTTCAAACGCCGCCGGCTGGCGGGCTCGCTGATCGGCGGCCTGGCCGAAACCCAGGAGATGCTCGACTTCTGTGCCGAGCACCAGATCGTCTCGGATATCGAAATGATCGCCATGGGCGACATCAACCAGGCCTACGAGCGGATGCTCAAGAGCGATGTGAAATATCGTTTCGTGATCGACATGGCCACGCTCAAGGACTGAGCGCAGGTCGGTATGGCAGCCGTCGAGCCGTTCTTCCGCGAGGCCGGTACCGGCCCTGGCGTGGTGTGTTTTCACGCCAACGCCAGCAGTTCAACGCAGTGGCGCGAGCTGATGGAGTTGCTCGCGCCGCGCTGTCATGTGCTGGCAACCGACGGCTACGGCGCGGGCAAAAGCCCGCCTTGGCCTGCCGACCGAACCGTCACCCTCGACGATGAGGTCGACCTGGCCGAACCCGTACTGGCCCGAGCAGGCGCGCCGCGGGTGCTGATCGGTCACTCCTATGGCGGTGCCGTCGCGTTGATTGCCGCCATGCGTCATCCCGAGCGGGTACGGGCCATGGTGCTCTATGAACCCACACTGTTTGCGCTGCTTGATGCCGAAACCCCGCCGCCCAACGAAGCGGATGGCATCCGCGCTACGGTGGCTGCTGCCGCCCGCGCTCTGGATGCCCACGATATGAACGCGGCCGCCGAATATTTTATCGATTACTGGATGGGCGCCGGTGTCTGGCAGCGCATGCCAGAACAGCGCAAGCCGCTATCGCCACCGCCATGACCAACGTGCGCGGCTGGGCGCACGCGCTGCTCAGCGAGCCCACTCCACTCACTGCCTTCGCTTCGCTGAACATGCCGGTGCTGTACCTGACCGGCCAGCATTCGCCGGCCTCCTCGCTGGGTGTGGCCCGGCTGCTTACCAGCACCCTGCCCAATGTCGAATGGGTCACCCTGGCCGGGCTGGGACATATGGGGCCGACTACCCATCCGCAGGTGGTCAATCCGCTGATTGAAACGAAACGTAGATGCGTTGTTAGTCGTCAGGTAACCACGCAGGATTCCAGACGACTTCCCACAGGTGCTGATCAAGGTCCTGGAAATAGCCGGCATAACCACCCCAAAAGGTGTCCTGAGCCGGCTTGACGATATGGGCACCCGCCGCAAGCGCCTGCGCCATTACGGCGTCGACTTTTTCCCGGGACGAAACGTTGTGGCCGAGAGTGAATTCCGTGGCCGATGCCGATCCTCGCGGCAGGCCTGAATCATGGGCAATGCTGTCCCTGGGCCACAGCGCCAACTTTAACCCGGCGTTCAGCTCAAAAAATGCAACCGCCCCATACTCGAATTCCTCGCCCATTACGCCTTGCGTTGGCAAACCCAAGCCGTCGCGGTAGAACGCTACGGCCTTATTCAGATCCTCGACGCCGAGGGTAATCACCGAAATACGAGCCTTCATCTATGCACCTTTCATGGATCACGCGTGTCCTGGAATGTCCGGATAGGGAATGCCTATGCCCGTCTCGACGTACTGCTTGAGGCTGGTGCCGACAAAGAACGCCCACCCCTGTACGCAAACGTAACACGATGACGCCTGGTAGCCATTCTGGGCGAAATCCAGGTGGGTGCCGCCGGCCTGAGGCGTGAGGCGTGAGGACAAAGGTAATGGTGGTGCCTGTCCAGGCATTGGTGTTTTGCATGTTGGAGCGCAGGCAGTGTGCCGCACCAGTGGCTGCGTGCCGGGGCCATGGATCATGGCAAATCGACTTTCCAGCCCAAGCCGCTCCAGCCGACGCTCAAGCGCCCCTCCGATGCGCGCCTCGTTGGTCCACCCCTGTTGGATCTGCTCAGGCTCGGTCAGAGCCGCCGGGACAGTCGCAGCGGGAGCTTTATAAAAAACCCATGGCGAATGTCCAGAGTCGGCTCCTCTCCTGGCTCGGCGGCTAGCGGTGCAGCCCGCCATCATGCAAGGGCCGATAAATGCCCGGCGGATGCGGGTTGTTGCGCGGTGGGATGCGGTTCATATCTGGCAAGACGTTCCTTGGTGGTGCGTATCCGCGACCGGTGCCAAGTATCTTTACCCCGGGTGAATCCGAATAGTAACGCTCCGAATTGAACGACTCGCCGCGCTCATTGCCCAGGCGATTCTGCGGCAGCGACCACTCTCCCTGAACCCGATAGGGCCGGTTGTCATACCGGAACTGCCCGTACACCCCGGGCGGATATCTATGCCCGTACGCCCCTCTGTGCTCGTACTGGCCACGTCCGTCGTACCGTCCATAGTCACGGTGTTGCCGGTGATCCCTACTGTCCCATCCTCTGCGATTGTCTTGCCAATCCCGCCGGTGTGGCGGGGCACCGGGGTGGGCATGCCTGCCCCGGGCGTCGTGCTGCATCAGCTGCGAACGGGTGTGCTTGCCCCGGTCAGAGTCAGCCAGCGCGGACACTGACCCGCCCATCAAGAGCACACCGCCGAGTACTGCAACGGCCAAACGTGACATGAACATGAGCCCATCTCTCCACAAAATAAAACCACCTTGGGACGTTGGACAGCCAATGACAACAGGGTTTCTGCTGCCTGTAATAGCAGATATTTCTGCTTCAACTTGCTTGCCCGCTGCGTCAGCACTCACTTGGTGCCTGATGCAACAACATCTGTTCCATCAGACCCAAGCGCTGCCCTGTCCGCTTACTTGCGCACCTCCAGAATCAGATTGAACGGGGTTTCCGCCGCCCGACGGAACTGACTGAAACCCGCCTCGGTGAACACCTTGCGCAGCCGCGCCTCGCCGGCTTGCGCCCCCAGCCCCAGCCCGACGTCCTGGGATAACGAGTTCGGCGTGCACAAAAAGGTCGAGGCGGCGTAGTACAAGCGTCCTACTGGTGTGAGATTTTCATCCAGCGTGTCATTGGCGTAAGGCTCGACCAGCAGCACCGTGCCGTCCGGCTTGAGCGCCTGATAGGCGTGCTGCGCGGCGCCAACCGGGTCGCCCATGTCGTGCAGGCAATCGAAGTAGCAGATCATGTCGTAGTCGTTGTCGGGGAAATCCTTTGCCGTGGCCTGCCTGAACGTCGCCCGCTCCGCCACGCCAGCATCCTGAGCACGTTGCGTGGCGGTTTCGATGGAGGGCGCGTGGTAATCGAAACCGATGAATCGCGAGGCCGGAAAGGCCTGCGCCATGATCACGGTCGAGGCGCCGTGTCCGCAGCCGATATCCGCCACCTTGGCGCCGGCGTTGAGTTTATCCACCACGCCGTCCAGGGCCGGTAACCATTCGGCTACCAGGTGCGCCCGATAACCGGGACGGAAGAAGCGCTCGGTGCCGCCGAACAGACACGGATGATGATCGCCCCAGGCCAGGGCGCCGTCGCCGCGCATGGCGCTGGCCATCTTGTCCTTATCATGGAACAGCGCGGCCACCACCGAAGCGCCACCGGCCACGTAGACCGGCGAGTCCTCGATCGCCAGAGCCATGGCCTGCTCCTCCGGCAGACGGAATTGCCCATCGCGGTGTTCCATATAACCGGACGCCGCCTGGGCGCTGAGCCACTCGCGCAGCAGGCGCGCGTTGCAACCGGTCTTGTCGGCGAGCGCTTCGGGAGTAACCGGTTGGCCGTCAGCCATGGCCCGGTACAGGCCGAGTTCATCGCCGAGGATCATGTTGGCGAGCATCGCTGCGCCACCCATGTCGGTCACCAGCTTGCCCATGAAGTCGTTAAGTTTGGCCTCGTTCATGGTGTGTGCTCCTGTAAAAGGCCACCGTTGAACGAGAGCACCAACAACCTGCTCGGCGGTGGTCGGTAAGCGCAGCCAGAACGCGAGTGCCCGCCAAGCGCCTGCTGCGCAGGACCCGAATTCCGTGTGTATTCGGGCGGTTGTGCGCCTTCCCGTGGCGCATGGCGTGCCCATCTGAAAGCGTGCCCGGCCTACATGCTCGAATGCAGATGCGCACTCACCTGTTCACCGTGCCGGGAACATATTCAGTGTAGTTCTTCACGACTCTCGCTCTTTTCGGTCCGCAAGTGGGAAGCACGCGGCTGAGAAAGGGTCAATGCTGTTTTGTGTTCATTTCGGGCGAGCCTAGGGAGGCACACATGACCAGCACTCAACACCATCAAGGCGGCTGCCTGTGCGGCGCCATTCGCTATAGCGCCACCGCCAGCCCCCTGCGTGGCGTGATCTGCCATTGCGCGCTGTGTCGCAAACATTCGGGCGCGCCGTGCCTGGCGTTCGTGCATTTTCCCGCGGACTCGTTCGCATGGCTGGGACCTGAGCCGCAGTGGTACCGTTCTTCAGCCTTCGCCGAGCGCGGCTTTTGCCCCACCTGCGGCAGTACGCTGGGGATGCGCGAAGCAATTCTCAATGACCGGGTGCAGATTTGCGTCGGCAGCCTGGACAACCCCACGGCCGTGCGCATCGATGACCATGTCTGGACGCAGTCACAGATCGCCTGGTTCGAGATCGACGACCAACTGCCCCGCTTTGCGCGCAGCAGCACGGCCGTACCGAGCAACGCCCAGGGCTGAGCGCGGCGCTTGCCACCTCCCATAATTCCTGCGAAAACGCCAGCCAACACAACCGAACCAATCGAGGACAAGATGCACAACGAATTGCAGGTAGTAGACCTTCAACTGGGCGACGGCAAGGAGTGCGTCAAGGGAGCGCTGATCACCACCCAGTACACCGGCACCCTGGAAGACGGCACGGTGTTTGACTCCTCCTACCAACGCGGCAAACCCTTCCAGTGCGTGATCGGCACCGGACGTGTAATCAAAGGCTGGGACCAGGGCCTGATAGGCATGAAAGTCGGCGGCAAGCGCAAACTGTTCGTACCGGCCCACCTCGCCTACGGCGAACGGCAAATCGGCGCGCACATTACGCCGAATTCAAATCTGATTTTTGAGATTGAACTACTGGAAGTGCTGACGCGGGAGGATTGATAGACGGCATAGAGCGAGCAGTGAGATGCGGAGTTCTACGCCTATGCTTTTTGCTCTCCCCACATCGTAGTGCTGACAAATACCCCTCCGCTGTAGTAGCGTTCGGCCATTCCCTTCAATCCTTGCTTTGTTTAAAGGCGGCGGTCAAACGAATACGGTTCAGCACAGGAGCATGATCGTAAGTCATTGATTTATTAGGGATTAAGATTTTTGTTTTTGAGGGTAAGAGCGGAGTTATGTGGAACGCTCTTGTTAGGCATTAACATCGACGTCCATCTAATCACTGTTATGTCTTAGGCGTAGATCATGGATTATGAACTAGACATCAAAGAAAATGCCTTAGACAGCTTCAATGAGGCCCTGGAAAAATTCGAACAAGGCGAGAGCGGCAATGCCAAATCGTATAAGTTCGCAATTCTGCACGCATCTCACTTCCTAGAACTAATATTAAAAATATACATAATCTCCGTGGATGAGAATCTTGTTTTCTCAAAATGCTATCGACACGTTGCCAAAAAGGCCAAAGAAGAAAAGACAAGCATTCTAGAAGCCTTTGAAAAAATCACGGAAGAAAACTTTGATCTTAAGTCACTTATAGTTTCGGATAGCAGCCCCCACACAATCACTCTTGATCAAGCGTTGGAATTTGCAAAGTGCGAGAAATGCAAAATTACAGGCGTTAACTTTGTTGACACTGAGTTTTGTAGCGACATCGAATGGATCAAAGGGCTGAGAAACAATATTGAGCACTTCCAGTTCAAGCTTGAGCCTAAAGAAGTTCGGCTTTGTCTCGGGCGTTTAGTTAGAGGCGTAATTGAGTTTCTTGATATTTTCAGCCTAATGGATCTAGAGAGCGAAATCGGAAAAGATAGATTTCACATCTTTGAAATGCTAGCCGATGAATACACTCAGCTTTTGAGAGAAGCCACCCGAGAAGTTAAAGAGCAAGAGTCTGAAACCTTTAGAGGCATCAGACCCAAACACTATGCATTTGTCGAGTGGAATGTATATGTATGCCCCGAATGCAACAACAACACAATGATTCCTAATCGTGAATCCAGCACTGGGTACAAATGTACCTTCTGTAAAAATGAAGAAAGCGGTGAGATTGAAGTCCCATGTGATTGCTGCGGTGCACCTTCACCTTCCGATGAAATGGATACATGGTCTATGGATGACGGCTCAATCGAATATAGATGTTACTTTTGCTCTGGTCAGTACCAAGCAGACAAAGGTGATTAACATAACAACTGGTTCAAATCGCTCGCTTCGCTCACTGGGACGGGCTAAAGCCCGCCCCTTAACCAAACGTTAGGCCGCAAAGAGCAAAGGCAAGCAGTAGCGCTTGCACCTGCTCGGCCAGCGCATCGCGTCGCAGAGCATCCTTATGCTCTGGTCGGTCTGTCACCGCGCGGGACAGATCCGTCGTCCGGTTGCTGGTCTTCGGGTGCTTGTCCGCCGGCCAGGCAGTGGGCAGCCCGCATCGTGGGGCACGCCCTGGCTTCGGTAGATCCCCTGCGGCTAGTTCCTCGCCGCGCGCTCACGGCCTTGGCATGGGTCGCAGCCAGAGCAAAGGCCTTGCACGCCCCCTGTCTGTCGTCGCATGCTGCGGCCTAACAAATCATTCAAGCCGAACCCGCTTCGCGGGTCGGCTTAATTCTGGCGTTAGGCATCGGAGGAGAGTTATGGGCATTCTGAGATTCCTTATTCCCGCGCTCCTCGCGCTCGCGTGCGCTGCGTGCTCTGACAACCGCCCGACCGATGCTCCGGTAGCTGTACCGGCCGAACGCCCCACCGTCAGCGAACTGCAGGAATCCGTTCGCGCGGCCGTTCCCTTAAAGCCAAAGTGGTCGAGCATCCAAGCAGAGGATGCCGGTGCTGCCAGGGGCTCGTTCAAGGTCGCTGTCATTTACAACACGATGCCTTCTGGCCACGCCGAGATCGAGCGCGACACAAAGGAAGTTGCTGCAGCGGCACTCGCAGCTTTGATCAAGGCAGGACGCAGCCCGTCCCAAGAGGGTCTGTACCTTTCCGTTTGGGCACGAAAGCCCGAAACAGGTGTCACCGGCCAGCCTCTAGTTCGCATCTTCGGAAAATCGTCCTACAACGCTAGTAACGACTCAATTGAGTATGAGCGTTTCAAGTAAGCGTCGGCCGATGCCTAACAATTCGTCCAAGCCGATGCCGCTTCGCGGAACGGCTTAACTCAAGCGTTAGGCGCTCATGAAGCATCGTTTCGCACTGATCATTGCTGTGTTCTGGCTTGCCGCATCGGGCACCACCGCTGCTTGCGAAGAGCCGGAGGTGCCGACCTTTAGAGAGAGCCTGGACTCTGCAACGACCGTCTTCGTGGCGCGGCTAAATTCCGTCGGCTTGGCCGATAAGTCTCAGGCGTCAAGGGACATTGCCGGACAGCTTGAGATCACTCGTACGCTCAAGGGTAGGCCGAGCTTTCGCTACCTGCGCCACCAAGCTGTCTGGTGCGGCGGCTTGCGCCTGCTGGTCGGACATTACTACCTCTTCGCTACAGACCAGAGCGGTGATGTCTTGCATCTGGTGCGTGGAGATCGATCCATCGTCGACGTTTCGGAAGACTACAATCTGCAGTATCCGCCCAAGGAACCCGCGCAACTTTGGCAAACGCAGATCAACGACTACCTTCAAGGTCGGCCGCTTCCCAAGAACTTTGGGATTTGGAGCATCTCGCATCCCGTCCAAGCGTTTCCACCTCAGCCGGGTGAAGAGTGGTAGTCATACGCCACGCGCCTAACAATTCATTCAAGCCGAACCCGCTTCGCGGGTCGGCTTAATTCAAGCGTTAGAGGTCGCAGTGGAAATTCACGGTTACTCCAAGGGAGAGCAGGATGCAGAGGATCTAATGCCGGCCGAACTAGCAGAAATCACGCTAGTCGCATCCCCTGATGAGCTACGGCGTATTGCTAAATTTCTTGATAATTGTGCGAGCGGGATCGAGGAGTATGGAAAGTCTTGGAGTCATGAGTACTTATCCGACCAAGACAAGAGCTTTGAAAACTCACCGCACTTCGTTGTTTACAATCCGGAGTACGAGCTGTGACCTCTAACAAGTCGCTCAAAGCGCTCACTTCGTTCGCTGGGACCGCGTTCCGCGGCCCCTTAGCTTAATCGTTAGGTTACTCGGGTACAGAAAGGGAAATTCACATGTACGCAAATACATTACTTTGCATCAATGCTGCCCTGGTTTTGATTGCAACAGTGGGTCTTTGGATTCACAGCAGAAAAATTCTGGCTGGCGCTCTATTCACGTCACTAGCCATGATGGCCTTCGGGCTTTTATACATACTCACCAGCAGCGAAGCACCTGGCTTCACTGAGAACCTTTCAACCATGTATAGGTTCGCTAGCTACTCACTAGATCTCGGTAGAACAATCGAGTGCCTTGTGGTTTTGATAGTCTGCTGGAGCAATGCGTCATCGCAACCTAACAATGCGCTCAAAGCGCTCCCTCCGTTCGCTGGGACCGGCGAAGCCGGCCCCTTAGCTTAATCGTTATACGCTGGAGCCACATGGACGAACTACTCAGCCCGATACTCCGCTTCCTAGGCTACGTAGTAAGCGAGTTACTACTCGGAACCTTCTTCTACGCTATAGGCTGGCCTTTTGTAAAAGCCGTCACACTTGGGAAATACCCCAAGCGCGAATGGCTGAGCGGATCAAAAAATGAGGCGTATGTATGCTGCGTCGGAATTTTTGTGTTCTCTATTTCGTTAATGGCAGCCTTGGGCCAGTTGAGCGCATAACAATGCGCTCAACTGTCGCTCACTTCGTTCGCTGGACGTCCAAAAGCTGCGCTTTTGTCCGCCCGTTAGCTTAATCGTTAGGCATAAAAGCAAAGGAATGTGCCCGCATGGAAGTCCGCAAAATTCAAACCTCAACAATCTATCGTTAGGCATTAAATATGTACTATGAACTCACAGCCTACGTGATTGTATTTACTACAATACCGTCATTAGCATTACTTGCCTTGCTTATTTATATTTATCGCAGCACGGAAAATGAAAAATCCATCAACCCATTAATAGCTACATTGTTAAGCGTGGGTGTATCAATCTTATTTTTAGTGGCTGCAGAGTTATTGTTTAATATAATAAGCAGCCTGCGTGAATTCCGCGTAAAGGCTCCACCGATAATCACATACATTGCCTATCTAGCCACTTTCATTTACTTCACGGCAAAGGAACGATTCAAATTCATAGTCGCGTTCCCCTGCTTCCTCCTTGGTGCCATATCAATTATTTTTGCTGGTGTGCCGGTACTTTTTTGGTTTGGCTGCGCAACAGGTCCAGTGTGCATGTGAGCTACGCTATTAACCCGTGTATTGCAAAATGCCTAACAAGTGGTTCAAATCGTTCGCTCCGTTCACTGGGACGGGCTAAAGCCCGCCCCTTAACCAAACGTTATGCGCCTTATGAATAAACACATACGCAACATCGGCGACCTAAGCTTAAATCCTGAAGATAAAAGCTCAATACTGAGTCTTCAGGTAGAAGCTGAAGCGGCTAAAGTGGAGAGCCTAGAACATATATTTTCTTGTATAGAAAATCTTCATAACGTCAAATCAGTATCAATAGCAGATGATTATCTAGATCCGGATGACGCGAGTACAAAATATTTTATTTCAAAAATAGAAAACAACTTTAGCCATATAATTTTAACTTGGTTTGGCGAAGGAAAAATCGATGGCCGACATGGCCGCTAGCGCATAACAAGTGGTTCAAACCGCTCGCTGCGCTCACTGGGACGGGCTAAAGCCCGCCCCTTAACCAAACGTTAG